>ENA-OYYQ01000613-OYYQ01000613.1-human-gut-metagenome-genome-assembly--contig:-NODE-613-length-14884-cov-5.830805_pt1 | contig 14884 bp, 10 predicted proteins | sample MGYA00243252_ERZ653455 | MGnify/ENA primary metagenome ERZ653455 (study PRJEB26926, sample SAMN06164940) | human gut metagenome | biome: ENVO:00009003; feature: ENVO:2100002; material: ENVO:00002003...
GTGTATAAGAGACAGGCGATGGAGCGACCATGATTTTTTCCGGAACAGCTGACTTAATTAAAATGTGATGCCGTGGGCATCACACAACAATTATTCATTATTCTCTATTCTTTTTTAATTTAAAATGAGTATCCCGCCCCTTATTCTGCCGCAGTCTTCCCTGCTTTCATCAGGGCAATGCTCAGCTGGGCCAGGTCGCTGGGGCTTACACCAGGAATGCGTCCGGCCTGTGCCAGCGTGCGGGGGCGAATCTTCGCCAGCTTTTCGCGGGCTTCCAGCGTCACGGTTTCCAGCGGGGCGTAATCAAAGTCATCGGGGATCACCACATTTTCGTGGCGCTGTACCTCGTGGATAGCGCGCTGCTCACGGGCAATATAACCGGCATAGCGGATCTCGGTTTCAATGCGCAAGGCCATGGCAGCACTCACATCCTGCCCGCGGCCAATCACCTTGGCCAGCAGCTCATAGTGTACGCCGGGCCGCTTGAGCAGCTCCGCCGCCGTGCCGCCGGATTCACCCAGCGTTTCCAGCACTTCCGGCGGGGCAACGGTGCGCAGCTCCGCCAGCGGAACCTTGGTGGTTTCCAGCCGGTGCAGCTCGGCCTTTTTCACTTCCATGTCGTGGGTGAACGCCGCCCAGCGGGTGTCGTCCACAAGGCCGTATTCCCGGCCAATGGGGGTCAGGCGCTCATCGGCGTTGTCCTGCCGCAGGCTCAGGCGGTACTCGCTGCGGCTGGTCATCATGCGGTAGGGGTCCATCACGCCCTTGGTTACTAGGTCATCCACCAGCGTGCCAAGATAGGAAGTATGCCGTGCCAGCACCAGCTCGCTCTTGCCCAGAGCCTGGCGGGCGGCGTTCAGGCCGGCCAGCAGGCCCTGCGCGGCGGCTTCCTCATAGCCGGAAGTTCCGTTGAACTGCCCTGCCCCGTACATGCCGCCGATCACTTTGCTTTCCAGCGTGGGCAGCATGCTGGTGGGGTCCACACAGTCATACTCGATGGCATAAGCCGGGCGCATGATCTCCAGGTTCTCAAACCCCTTGATGGTGCGGTACATAGCATTCTGCACGGCTTCCGGCAGGGAGGAACTCATCCCCTGCAGGTACATCTCCTCGGTGTCCTCGCCGCAGGGCTCCACAAACACCGGGTGGCGTTCCTTGCCCTTAAAGCGCACCACCTTATCTTCAATCGAAGGGCAGTACCGCGGGCCGACACCCTGAATGTCCCCGCCGTACAGTGGCGAGCGGCTCAGATTGTCCAGGATGACCTTGTGGGTCTCCGGGTTGGTGTAAGCAATGTAGCAGTCCACCTTGTTGTGCATCGGCTTGTGGGTCATAAAGCTGAACGGCTGCAGCAGCTCGTCCGGGTCGCCGGGCTGGCAGTCCAGCTTGCTGAAGTCAATGCTGCGGCGGTGTACGCGGGCCGGGGTGCCGGTCTTGAAGCGGCGCAGCGGCACACCGTGGGCCGTCAGATCCTTGGTCAGCGCGGTGGCCGCATGGGTGCCGTCCGGGCCGCCGTCATAGTGGGCTTCGCCCACAAAAATGCGCCCGCCCAGCGCTGTGCCGGTGGCAATCACCACGCACTTGCAGCTGTAATAGCCGCCCAGCGCCGTTACCACCCCGCACACATGGCCGTCCTGCACATCCAGCCGCACGATCTCCGCCTGGTGAATCTCCAGGTTGGGGGTCAGCTCCAGCGCGTGCTTCATCCACATGTGGTAGCGCTTGCGGTCGGTCTGCACGCGCAGGCTGTGTACCGCGGGGCCTTTGCCGCGGTTCAGCATCCGGCTCTGTAAAAAGGTGGCGTCCGCCGCAATGCCCATCAAACCGCCCAGCGCATCGATCTCCCGCACCAGATGCCCCTTGGCTGTGCCGCCAATGGACGGGTTGCAGGGCATGTTGCCGATAAAATCCAATGTCAACGTAAAGATCGCCGTCTTGGCGCCAAGCATGGCTGCCGCATGGGCGGCTTCAATTCCGGCGTGTCCGGCACCCACCACGACCACATCATAATTTCCCAAAAAATCCATAATCTCTATGCCTCAAATCAAAACTCTTTGATGGAAGAAATTTTCGTCACTTCATTGTATCACAGCCGCGCCCGGAACACAATAAAAGAGCGCCTGCCCCGCAGAAAATAGCGGGTAAACAGGCGCTCTTGAAACGCAGAAGAACAGGTGGGTTATTTGCCCACACAGAAGGTAGAAAACACTTCGTCAATGGTAGCTTCGGTGGCATCCTCACCGGTCAGGCGGGCAAGGGCACGCTGCGCATCGCTGATGCACACCCCGGCAGCATCCAACCCAAAGCCGTCCGCCTGGCTGTGCAGGGCTTCGGCCAGGGCATCGCGGGCTTCCTTGGCGGCGCTCAGCTGGCGGGCGCTGCACAGCGCGGCAGCGTTGGGGTCCAGGTTGGCGGTGCCCAGCAGTTGGGCGACCGCCTGACACAAAGGCTGCAGGCTGGCGGCGTCCCGCGCGGTCAGCGGAATGATGGCCTTGAAGTAAGGCGCTAACTGCTGCTGTGCGGCAGTGAATGCTTCCCCCTGCCCGGCCAGATCCTGCTTGTTCAGGATGGCCAGCGCAGGGCGGCCCTGGCAGCGGCGTGCAATTTCCAGGTCTTCCTCATTCAGCGGGGCGGCCAGGTCGAACACGGCCAGCACCAGCCCGGCTTCCTCCAGCTTTTTCCAGCTGCGGCGGATGCCCTCGGCTTCCACAGCATCGCCGTGCTCCCCCACATCCCGCACACCGGCGGTGTCAAACAGGTTCAGCCGGATGCCGGTATCCCCCAGCATCACGGCCTGCTCCAGCACATCGCGGGTGGTGCCCGCAATGGGGGTCACAATGGCGCGGTCAAACCCGGCCAGCAGGTTCAGCAGGGTGCTTTTGCCCACATTGGGGCGGCCCAGCAGCACACAGTCCACCCCGCGGCGCAAAACCGCCCCGGCCCCGTACCCGGCAATCAGCTGGTCCAGCGTGTCCTTCTGCTCGCTTAGTGTGGCGATCAGCTCTGTCTGCGATACCTCCGGCACATCCTCCTCCGGGTAGTCGATCCAGGCGGTCAGGTGGGCAGCCAGCGTTTGCAAAGCGGCCTGGATGCCCGCAATGCGCCGTGCCAGCGCGCCGTCCAAAGCGGACTTTGCCAGCGCTGCCCCCTGCCGCCCTTCGGCGGAGATGATCTCCATCACGGCTTCGGCCTGGGTCAGGCTCATGCGGCCGTTTTCCAGTGCGCGGCGGGTAAACTCGCCGGGGCCGGCGGGCGCAGCACCGGCCAGGTACAGCGCTTCCAGCAGGCCCTGAGCCATGGCGTTGCCGCCGTGGACTGAAAGCTCGATCACATCCTCACCAGTGTAGCTGTGCGGCGCGCGGAAAAACAGGGCGATGGTCTCATCCATCTCCTCACCCCGCAGATGGTAATGCCCCAGCATGGCGGTGTAGCCTTTGGCTTCCGCAACCCGCTTTGCCGGGTTGCGCGGGGTGAAGATCTCCCCCACCACCGCATACGCTTCCGGTCCGGATACCCGAACGACCGCAATGCCGCCTGCCCCCGGTGGGGTGGCAAGGGCGCAAATAGTAGAACTCATATCAATACCTCGAACTTATCTGTTGTTGGCTTTATGCTGGCCTTGGCTGCGTCAGCAGCGGTAACTCTCCCGCGGGCCAAGGTAAGATTCCGGCAGGGTGGTGCCGTCCGGCCAAAGCACGATCTTTTCCAGAATGATGGCCGGGCTGACCGCATAAAAGCGCAGTGTGTTGACCCCCGCATGGCACAGGATGACGGCCTCGGTCAGCTTTACATTGGCAAAGCCCTCGGCGTACCACTGTTCGCTGCCAAAGAACGGTCGGTTCTCCTCGTGCACGGTGTTTACAACCGGTACCGCTCCGCCATTGACCGAATAACCGATATACTGCTTTGGCTCAAAGGTGACCGGTGTGGTGGCGGACATATGGAACTGTACATGATAGTTTCCGTCTTTTGCCGCAGCAAACGTATATTCCAGATAGGGGCGCTCTTCGCTGTTTTCAAAGTTGGCGGTAGCCGGGAACACTTTCAGCGCAGTGCCCAGGCGGCCATACGGCTTGAGCAGCGCAAAGCCGCCGCCGGGAACATCCCGCTTGGCAGTGTAGTGCTGTGCTTCCATGGCAATGCAACCGTTGGCTTCCACAAAAGTTCCTTTGGGGTAACTGACCGGCGTATTGTCCACTTCCACAATGATGTTGGCCGCACCGGTCCCCTCCTGGATATGCTCATTCACCACAGCGAACTGTCCAGCCGCTTTGCCGGTGATCTGGCTGCGGTCAATCGTCAGGGTCACGCGCTGATTTTCGGCCACGGTGCCGCCGGTGCAGCTGAACTGCATCCAGGGACAGTCGGTCTCAATGTGCCAGCTGATGGGGCACTTGCTGCCGCAGGCAACGTCAAACGCAACCTGGCTGACATCCGGCCGCAAAAAGTCCTGCCATACCTGCGGCTTGCGGCCATTCCACCAAAAGCCGGTGGCGTACTCGGTATCTTCCACGCGGGATACGATCATCCGCGGCCGGTTGGCCGGGGTGATGTACATCCGGATGGGCAGCTTGTTGTCCTCGTCGTTCCAGTACACAAAGCCGATGTGCTCCGATAACCCGAACCCGTAATACTTGCCGCCGTCCACGGTGTGGTATTCGTTCACCAGCGCTTCGTCTGCTTCAATGCAGGCCTGCACTTCATCGGCCAGCCGGTTGGCGGCAACGCGGTTCTGTTTGGCGTACAGATGGTTGCGCCCGGTCAGGATCCACATCTTCATCAAATTGGCCGTGCCGCACGCCGGGAAGTAGATCAGCGAGATAAAAGCGCTCAGGTCCTCCTGCGGGCAGGCGGTTTTCAGCGCATCACATTCGGTAAGGATATGCTCAGAAATTTGCAGCACTTCCTCCGCCTCGCCGTAATGGGTCGGGTGGTAGGTGTTCTCCCCCATCTTCTCGTGCTTTCTGCGGGCCAGCAGGCGGGTGTAGTCGGTGATGATGCCCTCAATGCGGGGCAGGTCCGCCGGTGCAAAAGCCGCGCCAAAGTTGCGGCGCACCCACTGTGCGGTGTACTGGGTGGTAATGGCAGCATCCTGCCCGCCCCAGACGTCAATATCATAAGCCAGGTCCAGGAAGTAGGAAAGCCCGAACTCCTGCGTGCCAATATCACCGATGTTCGTTACCCAGATCTCCCGCACGCCGTATTCGTAAGCGGCGGTCATCTCCTCCCACACTTTGGGCAGGTAGGTGGCACCCACCCATTCAAATGAGTGGGGCCCGCCGTGCATGTCCATGTGGTAGTACATGCCGTACCCGCCGGGGTGGCTGCGCATTTCCGGGCTTGGCAGCGTGCGGGTGGAGCCGTGGTTGTTGTCGCTCAGCATCAGGGTCACGCCGTCCAGTTCCGGATCACCGATTAGGCCCGGCGTTTCCTTGCTGCCGTAAAAGAACTCTTCGGTTTCTGAGAAGAAAACGATCTGCCGCGGCACCTGCCTGACATCCGGGTTAATAATCTCCCGGATCAGCTGGTTCTGGGTTTTCAGCACATTGCGGATCAGTTGAATGTTCTCTTCCAGCGTGGCGTGCTGCATAATGGCAGTGTCATTTTCGCCGCGCATGCCAAGAGTGATGACGTTCTCAAAATCTTTGTTGCGGGTCAGGCCGTCGCGCCAAAAGCGGGTAATGCCTTCTGGGTTGGCAATGTAGTCCCAGGCATCGCCGTAAATGGAACCCCTGCCCCGCACCATGCTGTATTCCTGCCCGCTGCGCATACAGGGTTCGTGGTGGGAGGTGCTCATCACCACACCCAGTTCGTCCGCCAGTACGGCATTTTCCAGCCCAGGGCCGTCCAGGTTGAAATTGGAATTCCACATGGCAGGCCACAGGTAGTTGCCTTTCATGCGCAGCAGCAGCTCAAATACCGGCGCATAGCAGGCGGCGTTCATGCTGCCAAAATGGGTCTTGGCCCAGTTGCCAAAGGCGGGCCATTCATCGTTGATAAAAAAGCCGCGGTACTTGACGGACGGCACCCTGGATACCATGTTCACCCGATCATCCAATACCACAGTGTCCTGGTGCCGCGGCAGGACATGGTTCCAGTTGACCAGCGGGGAAACGCCGATCAGCTCCGAAAGATGGAACAGCCCGTAAATGGTGCCGCGCTTGTCGCTCCCCGCAATCACCAGCGCGGCGCCAATGCCCGCCAGGGGGTTCTCAATGACCTGGAAGCTGTAGCATTCCCATTTGCCCCGGATGGCATTCAGGTCAAGTTTGCCCGCGGCTTCCAGCGCATCCAGCATGGGGCTGTGCCCGATGGTACCGTACAGCACGGCACAGCCGCTCCCCTGCCCGGCGGTAATTCCGGCGGGCAGAATGTCCGTCACCAGTTCAATATCCTGCTTTACCATTCCGGCAACCCGTTTTACACCGGGCAGGGCCTGTGCTTCCTCATAAAAAGCAAGCCCTTTGCCGATCGTGATCTGTGGCATAGTTGGTTTCCCTCCTGCTTTTATCAAAATATAATGATTTTGTAAATCAAAAATGCTATTTTTACCCTGTAGAGACCGTGGGGGCGCACATCGTACGCCTGCCTACCTAAAAATATAACGGTGCCGTTTTAGGCTGCCACGGGCCAAAGCCCCAAAATAATCATCACCCGTATTATATCATAGTGCGGCACGATATAATAGAACCGCCCACAAAACGGAAAAGAAAAAAGCCCGTGCACAACGCACGGGCAATCTTTCAACAAGAAAAACAAAACTTGTTTAAAACTTAATTTGATTTTTTGCGGCGGTGCAGAACCATGCCCAGCAGCTTTTCCACCATGGCAAACACCTCGCGGAAGTTCAGCAGGCAGATGGCAAAGGTCAGCACCGTGACCGGCAGCACCCAGTGCTCCAGCTTGAACAGCATGGCAATCTCCACAAAGATCAGCCCCAGGTTCAGCAGCATCCAGGCGGGGTGAAAGTCGATCTCCAGCAGCCCGTGGGTGGAGTAAGCACGCAGCAGGAAAACAATCAGCAGGGAGATGAAACTTGCCATTGTAACGCCCCACGGCCCAAACCAGCGGATGAACAAAAAGTTCAGAACCAGATTAACCACGGCACCTACCAACATGGTGTAGAACGAACTGGTGGACCGCTTGTATACCACATACACGCTGTTCAGGAAGTTGTTCAGGCAGGTGCACATGGAAGCCAGTGTCAGGAACGGCACAAACTGCCAGCCAAGGAAGTAATCCTCGCGGAAAACGTGCATCATGGGCTGGCACAGCCAGATGACGCCCGCCACACAGCAGAACATGACCGCCGCATATACCCGGAACACCTTGCTGAAGAATGCCGAACGCTCGGATTCCTCTGTCACAGCCGAAAGCTGCCATGCCTCATAAAAAATCTGCCCCACAATGGTAATGATCTGCGGCAGATAATACCCGGCTTTCAGCAGGCCTACCCACCAGGTGCTGCTTTTGCCGTCAATGCCGTCACACATGCCCTGTACATAGAACAGGTCCGAAGCGTTGATGATCCAAAAGCTGATGGAAGCCGGGATCATGGGGATGCAATAACGCAGCATGTCCTTCCAAAGGGCTTTGTTGAACTTTTTGAAACTGAAACACTGGTGGCAATGCCCGGCAATAAAAACAAAGATTGCCGAAAGCGCATCCGAACAGGCCATGGCAAGCAGGTAGCCGTTCGCGCCCAGATCCAGCACATCCAGGAACAGATAATAGAACCCAAGCAGCGTGGCGGAAGTCAAAACGCCATCCACCGCAACCAGACGGTTCAGCATGCGGGAACGGATGAACTGGGTGCAGAGCGTGCGCAGGCAGCTCATCAATACACAGGCGTAAATCAGAACCAGATAATCCGCCGCATTGGGGATCAGCCGCACCAGCGGCCAGCAGACCGCCATTAAGGCAAAGCCCAGCAGGATGGTGGCAAGGCCGTTCATGAATACGCTGGATTTATCCACCTTGCGGTCCAGGCCAAACCGGATCACCGCAAAGCTGACGCCCAGGCTGACCACCGGAATCAGCAGGTTGGCCACCGACTGCATCAGGCTGGTCACACCCATCACATCCGGGCTGGCCAGCGCGTAACTCAGGTATGGCTGAATAATCAGGCTGATGATTTTGGAGCCAAAGTTGGAAATGGCAAACAGGATGGTGTTGTTCACCAGCGTGGAGTAGCGTTTGGAATCTGACAAAGTGCAGATCGCCTCCTCGATATTAAATTTGAATTAAAAAAGAATAAAGAAAAAAGAATAATGTTGGTGGATCGCCGCGTGTGGCGCGGCTCAAAAATATCAGGTGGGATATGCGCCACATGCTGTGGGTAAAGAGTAGAAGCACTCAATAATTAGAACCTGTTCGATAGAACTCTTCAATCACGGCAGCCAATATATGGGGAATGGAAACCAAATAATGGTACTATCTCCCTTTCAGCAGCGCCTGCCGTGCCTTATAGTCCGGCATCACCCTGGCCACGGCGGCCCAGAAAGCCGGGCTGTGGTTGGGGTGAGCAAAGTGGCAAAACTCGTGTACCACCACATATTCCTGCGCGGGCAGCGGCATCACACACAGCCGCAGGGCAAAACACAGCGTTCCTGTTTTTAGGGAGCAGCTCCCCCACCGGGTGCTCATGTCCCGCACCGCTATGCGGGGCATTTCTCCGCGCGGGCAGGTGGCGGCAAACAGCGGGTAATACTGCGCACATAGTGCCTGCATCTGGTGCAGGGCGATGGCTTTGCTCGGCAGCGGCGGTTCGGCGGCACGGTTTGCCATGTGGACCGCCATCCGGCCCTGCGCCGCGGCAACCCATCCGGCATGCGCCGCCACAAAAGCGTCCACACTGCTCAAGGGTACCCGGCGCGGCGCGCTGACGGCTACACTGCCATCCGTGCGGACCCGTATGTTCAGGTTGCGCACCCGGCGGCGCGTCAATTCATATTCGACCCCGCCCGCAATGCGGCGCTGTGGGTCTGGCTGGTTCATCTGCCCACCTCCCGATTTAGCTGTTAAGGTGTACCTGATACCCCCAAAAACAGCTGCCCCCATTGTACGCTATTTTGTCGCAAAAGGAAAGTGAAAACTTGACCTTGCGTGCAGCGGTGCAGCACGGCTGCTGCACTGCCTGCCAAAATTTTCGAAAAATCGCCTATTGTAGCCATTGGCAGGGTATGCTATAATACCAATAACGACAGTTTTTTGAACTTTACCCACGCAAACTCTGTACATACTGCCGGGGCGTGGTGCCGTATTCCGCGCGGAACGCGCGGTAAAAGTTGGCGTAATCCCCAAACCCGCAGTAGGTGCAGACTTCACTGGGGGCAAGCCCGCCGGCCAAAAGCTGCTTGGCGTTCAGCAGCCGCTTTTGCAGGATATACCGGTGCACCGTGGTGCCCACCTGCGCTTCAAACTTGCGCAGCAAATGGTACTTGCTGATAAAAAAGCGCTCTGCCAGCGCATCCAGCGTCAGGGCTTCGCTGTAGTGCTCGTTGATGTAGCTCAATACCCCGTCCACCACCCGGTCAGACGCCATATCGGCCGAAAGCGCGCTCTGCATGCTGCGGTCCGCCGCGCTCTGATTGATGGCAACCATCAGCTCCACCAGGCTGCAAACGGCCAGCAGGTCGCTGCCATAACTTTCCTGCATGTGCAGGCTGCGCAGCTTGTCCAGCTCACGGCGCATCTCGGCGCTGCGGGGGCCGGGCAGGCGCAGCAGATTGGTATGGCCGGGCACCGTGGTGTCAAAGCAGCGGGTCAGGCTGGTGTGCGGGCTGGAAAGGGATTCCAGATACCCGCGGTCCACCCACAGCACAATGCGCTCGTAAGGTTCATCATTGCTGTCAACCCGCGCTTGGTGCAGCTCCAGCGGGCTGATCAGCATCAGATCCCCCGCGCGCATGTGGAAGATGCGGTTTTCGACCGTATAAGATACACTGCCGCGCAAAAGCATGTAGATTTCATAAAAATCGTGGTGGTGCAGCTCCACTTCATCCATGTAGCGGTAGCGGTAAATTTCAAAATCCCGGCGGATCATGGTCTGCCGCCGTGTAAAGGGTTGAAAGCTGTTTTCTGCCATAATCCTGTCATCTCTCTTTCCACTTTCATAGTACCGCAATTTTTGCAATCTTTCAAGCAATTACGCCAATTTAATTTGCAAAAAATAAGGGTTATACTTATCCACGGTTTGAATGAACAACACCGGCCGTGCTGCAAAGCAAGGCCACCGAAGATATCACAAAACAAAATCTGAAGGAGTGTTTCGCCATGAAAATGAACGCTGCATCCATCAAGAACCAGAAGGCTGAATGGGAAGCCCTGGGCGTTAAGCTGCCCGCCTTTGACCATGACGCTATGACTGCCAAAACCAAGGAGCATCCGGTTTGGGTCCACTTTGGCGCAGGCAACATCTTCCGCGGCTTTATCGCAGCTCTCCAGCAGCGCCTGCTGAACGAAGGTCTGCAGGACCGCGGCATCATTGCAGCCGATACCTTTGACTATGACATCATTGATAAGATCTACACCCCGTTCGACAATCTGACCATGATGGTCACCTTGAACCCGGATGGCTCCACCAGCCGCGAGATCATCGGTTCTGTTGCCGAGGGCCTGCGCGCTGATTCTTCTGACGCTGCTATGATGGCACGCTTCAAGGAGATCTTCACCGATCCCGGCCTGCAGATGATCTCCTTCACCATCACCGAGAAGGGCTATGCTCTGTACCGTCCCGATGGCAGCCTGATGCCCGTTGTGCAGGCTGATATCGACGAAGGTCCGGCACACGCACGCCACGCCATGAGCATGGTCGCTGCCCTGCTGTTCGAGCGTTTCCAGGCAGGCGCTGCCCCGCTGGCTGTTGTCAGCATGGACAACTGCTCCCACAACGGCGAAAAGCTGCAGTCCAGCGTGATGACCGTTGCCAAGGCATGGGCTGAGAAGGGCTATGTCGGCCAGGACTTCATCGCTTACCTGGAAGACGAGAGCAAGATCGCATTCCCCTGGTCCATGATCGACAAGATCACCCCGCGCCCCCACAAGATCGTGGAAGAGCAGCTGGTCAAGGATAACATCGAGGATATGGAGCCCATCGTTACCAGCAAGAACACTTTCATTGCTGCCTTTGTCAACGCAGAGCGCCCGCAGTACCTGGTTGTTGAGGACAAGTTCCCCAATGGCCGTCCCCCGCTGGAAAAGGCCGGCGTCTATATGACCGACCGCGACACCGTCAACAAGACCGAACGCATGAAGGTCACCACCTGCCTGAACCCGCTGCACACCGCTATGAGCGTTTACGGCTGCATGCTGGGCTACACCCTGATCTGCGACGAGATGAAGGATGCCGATATCGTTGCCCTCATCAAGCGCCTGGGCTATGTTGAAGGCCTGCCCGTTGTGGTCAACCCCGGCATCCTGGAGCCCAAGGCATTCATCGATGAAGTTGTTGAGCAGCGCCTGCCCAACCCGTTCATGCCGGACGCCCCGCAGCGTATCGCTACCGATACTTCCCAGAAGGTCGGCATCCGCTTTGGCGAGACCATCAAGAGCTATGTTGCTGAAGGCCGCGACCTGAACACCCTGGTGTCCATCCCGCTGGCCATTGCTGGCTGGCTGCGTTACCTGCTGGCTGTTGATGACAACGGCAACGCATTTGAAGTTTCTGCAGACCCCCTGAAGGATGACCTGCAGGCTAAGCTGGCTACCATCAAGTTCGGTGCTCCCGACAGCTGCACCGACCAGCTGGACAGCATCCTGAGCAATGCTTCCATCTTTGGCTCTGACCTGACCAAGACCGTTCTGGCCGACAAGGTCAAGGCTTACTTCAAGGCTGAGATCGCAGGCCCCGGCGCTGTCCGCAAGACCCTGCACGACGCTGTCAACGCTTAATGAAGGCGTAACCAAAAGGCATTCCGGGGAAACCCCGTATTGACTCGGAATCCAAGATTGCCCCAGATAAACAACAATCAAGGAGGAACACACTTATGCCTATGCAAATGGGTTGGCGCTGGTATGGTGAGGACAACGACCCCATCACCCTCAGCGACATCAAGCAGATCCCCGGCGTTACAAGCATTGTTTGGGCTCTGCACCACAAAATGCCCGGTGAGATTTGGGAAGAGAACGAGATCAAGGAAGTCATGGATCAGATCCACGCTTACGGCTTCAACGGCGACGTTGTTGAATCTGTGAACGTCCATGACGATATCAAGATCGGCCTGCCTACCCGCGACCAGTATATCGAAAACTACAAGCAGTGCATCCGCAACCTGTCCAAGTTTGGCGTTAAGGTTATCTGCTATAACTTCATGCCTATCTTTGACTGGACCCGCACTGACCTGTTCCACCCTGTCGGTGATGGCTCCACCGCCCTGTTCTATCAGAAGGATATGATCAAGGACGATTACAAGGCTATGGCCAAGTATATCCTGGACTTCACCGAGAAGTACCACATGACCTTCCCCGGCTGGGAGCCGGAGCGTATGGCTAAGCTGGACGAGCTGTTTAAGGCCTATGCCCCTGTCACCAAGGAGAAGCTGTGGGAGAATCTGAAGTACTTCCTGGAAGCCCTCATGCCCACCTGCCGCGAGTGCGACATCAAGATGGCCATCCATATGGACGATCCCCCATGGGATATCTTCGGCCTGCCCCGCCTGCTGGTGGACGCCGAGAGCATCGACCGCTTCCTGTCCATGGTGGATGATCCGTACAACTGCCTGACCCTGTGCTCCGGCAGCCTGAACGCCAACCCCAACAACAATGTTGCCGAGATCGTCCGCAAGCACTGCGACCGCATCGCTTTCGCTCACATCCGCAACATCCATCACTTTGATAACGGTGACTTCTCTGAGGCTGCCCACCGCGATTGCTGCGGTGAGACCGGCATCATCGAGATCCTGCGCGCTTACCACGACAACGGCTTTGAGGGCTATATCCGCCCCGACCACGGCCGTCAGCTGTGGGAGGAAGGCCCCGGCAACTGCCGCCCCGGCTACGGCAAGTATGACCGTGCCCTCGGCATCCAGTATATGCTCGGCGTCTGGGATCTGCTCGACCGCCTGGATGAAGAGAAGAATAAGTAATTTCTGACCTTTTCAGCTTTTCTGGCCCGCACCCGTATGGGTGCGGGCTTTTTGTTTTGCCGTAAAAATCAGCCGTAATCTGGCGCGCTCCCCGTAGGGGGCGCACATCGTGCGCCCGCCAACCGGAAAAGAGATGGTGGCTCCTTTGGTTATGTTACCCCCATCAAAACCGATATCCAATATCACCAAATATCCGCCCAAATCTTCTCCATCCCGGCCACTTGTTCCCGCGGCATCCAAATGCTATAATTGGCATATAAACCAATACAGAAAGCGTGATTCTAATGCCCAGACGATATGACAGCGCCGACGCCAAGCGCCGCATTTTAACGGCCTGTGTTCGGTTCTTTCTGGAAAAAGGCTATACCCGCACCACTGTTGCCGAAATTGTCAAGGAAGCCGATGTCAGCATCAGTACCTTCCAGAATGTGTTCCGCACCAAGGATGGCGTTCTGGTGGAGCTGGTCAAATTCATGTTCGGCAGTCAGTTTGATATGGCGGGCCAGATCGCAGGCCAAAAGCTGCCGCCCGTCTATGTGTACGCGGTGGAGACCAGCATCCAGCTGGCTTTGACCGAGCTGAACGAGAACCTGCGGGATATCTACCTGGAAGCCTACAGCCACACCGAAGCGTCCGAGTATATCTACCAGCACACCTCCAGCGAACTGTACCGCATTTTCGGCCCCTACCTGCCCAGTTATACCGAAAGCGACTTCTATGAACTGGAGATCGGCTCTGCGGGCATAATGCGGGGCTATATGTCCCGCCCGTGCGATAAATACTTTACGCTGGAAAAAAAGTTGGCCCGCTTCCTTTCCATGAGTTTAAACGCTTACGCGGTGCCCGCCGCAGAGCAAAAGCAGGTGCTGGATTTTATCGCCAAGCTGGATATCCGCGCCATTGCCGTGCAGGTCATGCAGGAGCTGTTCAAAGCGCTTGCCATGCGTTTTTCCTTCCCGCTGCCGGATTCCGTAAAAGCATAATCAGCCAGCACCACCCCCGTTTGTCCGCCAACCCGTCATGAACAGGAGAAAAAGATGAAAGCGATTCAATGGATCATTTCCGCTCTGGTTGCCGTGGTCATCATCGCCGCCGCCGTTGGCGGCGGGGTGTACTTTACCCGGCTCAAAAGCATCCACAGCATCCGCAAACTGACCGATTACGAAAACTATAACCTCTACCGCATGGATATTGACTATGCGTATGATCTCGACCGCCTGATCGACCGCGGCATTACCGATAACCAGAGCATGATCAATGCCATCCTGGCCGAAGCTCTGCCCTACCTGCCCATCCATATGAAAGCCCCAAACTTTGGTTGCAGCGCGTTCTGCACCCAGGGCACGGACGGCCACACCCTGATGGGCCGCAACTATGATTTCAAGAACGATACCTCCGCCATGCTGGTCTACTGCACCCCCAAGGACGGTTACGCCTCGGTCGCCTTTGCCGCACTGGATAACATCAACGCCAACACGCCGGACGCGAGCATGGCCAAAAAGCTGGCAACCCTCACCGCGCTGTTCATCTGCCTGGACGGCATGAATGAAAAAGGCGTTTCTATCGCCGTTCTCACGCTGGACAGTGACCCCACCTACCAGCAGACCGGCAAGCCGATGATCGCTACCACCCTTGCCATCCGCCTGGTGCTGGACCGCGCCGCCACCACAGCCGAAGCTGTAGAGCTGCTGAGCAAATATGATATGTTCGCTTCCAGCGGGCGGGATTACCACTTCTATATCACCGATGCCTGTCTCTTATACACATCTCCGAGCCCACGAGACCCTAAGACATCTCGT
>ENA-OYYQ01000617-OYYQ01000617.1-human-gut-metagenome-genome-assembly--contig:-NODE-617-length-14801-cov-5.906415_pt1 | contig 14801 bp, 12 predicted proteins | sample MGYA00243252_ERZ653455 | MGnify/ENA primary metagenome ERZ653455 (study PRJEB26926, sample SAMN06164940) | human gut metagenome | biome: ENVO:00009003; feature: ENVO:2100002; material: ENVO:00002003...
ATATATCATCAATGATCTTCCGTTTGTCATAAGAAAACGAAACACTAGAAAGTCTGATATCGTAATTTTCCGGCTGTATTTCTTTACCGTCGATATCCATGGTATCCAGCTCCAATATTGCATTTGCTTTATCTACACATACGCTTACCACATGTAAAAGAGATGAATAATTTCCTGCACATTCCAGACTGGCATAAAGCATAAATGCTGAAATTGTCATACCGATCGCATAGACCGCACTCATAGTTCCATTAATATAAAAATATGCACTGCAAGCCACGATCACAGCACCTGTAATTTTGGTTATCACACTTTGCAGAAAATGATAGGGCACAAACAGCATTTCCATCTTTGTATTGATCTTTTCACATGCTTCATTTGCATCATTTAATCTTTTCGCCTGTTTCCCAAGCAAGTTATATGATTTAACTTCTGATATTCCCTGCAGATACTCCATGATCTGGTTTACAAGCTCCGTATCGCATACCACTTTTTGCTCTGAATCTTTTTTACCCGCATTCTGCATCACAGAATTGACCCCAAAGAAAATAAGTACTCCTGCTGCAGCTATCAGTCCGATTCTCCAGTCAAAAATAAACAGCATAAGAATGATCATTGATGTTTCCAGAATTCCCTGCATTGTCAGCATAACCACTCTCGCAGCCACATCGCCAAGTATTTCCATTGTATTGGTTGTAATGGAAGAAATTTCCCCGATACTATTGGAATTGAAATACCCCATCGGCAGATATCGCAGATGTTCTGCAATCTTGATTCTCATAAAAGCACTTGCATTATATCCTCCCTCTGTCTGAAGCACTGTAGAGTATCTCTTGCAGATTACGTCGACTACAATTGCAAGAACCATAATCGCAACGGAGCCTCCAATATATTTTCCTGTCGGTTTCCCACTCAGCAGACCAATCAGTATGTACATAATAGCCGGAATCTTCATTGCTGAGGCAAGAGCCTCTATGAGTCCGATCACTATCGACAGTTTAAATTTATTGCCATTTTCCCTGCCTGAAAAACGAAAGAATTTTGCCAGAATCCCAAACATATCATTCTCCCTCCTTCACCGTATCTTTTACAGAAATATGGGCATTCCACATTTCCTTATAAAGCGGGCATGACACCAGAAGTTCCTCATGTGTGCCATGTGCTGTTACATTTCCATCATTTACAACAAAGATCTGGTCACTGTCCTTAACAGTAGAAAGTCTGTGTGCTATTACGATCAGGGTCTTCCCTGCTACCAGTTTTGCGATAGAATTCTGCAGAATTGCCTCATTTTCCGGATCTGTGTAGGCAGTTGCCTCATCAAGGATCACAATCGGAGCATCCTTTAACATTGCTCTTGCAATGGAGATACGCTGCCTCTCGCCACCTGACAGATGTCCTCCTGCACCTCCTACAACCGTATCAAATCCATTCTCCAACTGCATGATAAATTCATAGCATCCACTTTTCTTTGTCACCTCGATGATTTGTTCATCTGTAGCATCCGGATTTCCCTGTCTGATATTTTCACGGACTGTTTCATTAAACAGATAATTGTCCTGTGCAACATATGCAATTTTCCGGTTAAAATCTGCAAATGTCAGTTCTTTGACATCAACTCCACCGATTTTGATGCTTCCGGAATCCACATCCCACAGGGACGCAATCAGCTTTGCGATGGTCGACTTTCCGCTTCCGGAAGGTCCTACGATTGCATTTACCGTTCCTGCTTTCAGCTCCATAGTTACTCCGTGCAGGATTTCTTTGTCGTGATAACCAAATCTGACATCTTCAAGAGTAACGAAGTTATCTTTTGGAACACTTTTACTTTTCTCTGGACGTTCAAGCTCCGGCTGTTCCAGAATTCCTGCCACTTCACCAACAATCACTCCGATCTTGCCAAGATCATCTGTATAGGAACCCACTGTGATCAACGGTCCAACGATTCCAAGTGATAAAATAATGCAGATGACAAAATCTGAAATAGCAAGTGTTCCATTGGCTACATAATGTGCCCCAAACGGCAATACCGTAAGAAGCGTATAAGGTGTGACCACCATCATCAGTCCATGAAAGATCGAGCACCGTTTCATCCAGGAAATAAAGGAATCTGCATAAGCCATAGCCGCCTTTGTAAATTTTGCATAAGAACTTTCTGTCTTTCCAAATGCCTTGATCACTTCGATTCCGTCAATATATTCCACTGCCGCATCATTCAGATCTTTTGTTGTCTGAACCGTTCTCTCGAAGCTTGGTTTATAATCCAGCATCATTCCAAAATAGGAAAGAAATCCCACTATAACCGGCACCAATGACCAGAGTGCCAGTCTCCAGTCTGTCAGGAAGAAATAAATCAAAATCACAATCGGTGCCAGCAGATTGGACGTGAATTCCGGGACAATATGCGCCAGTGTTGTCTCGATACTGTCGATTCTTTCCACCATAATATTTTTAAATGTACCGGAAGGTGTGTCTTTCACATAGCCAAGAGGTACCCGCGCCAGCTTATCACAGCAGGATTTTCTTATATTTGCAAGTACTGCAAACGTTGCTTTATGTGACAATGCTGTCGAAAGTGAATGAAGCAGTTCTGCAATGATAAACGATAATGCAATCAGAACCGCTTTTGCAAGATATATTTCAAACTCCTTTTCACCATTTAAAAACAGCTTTACTACATCTGCAATAATAAAATACGGCAAAATCTTAAAAATCACATTTCCTATTGCAAGTAACACACTCCACACATAGGCAATTCTTTTTTGTCCGGCCCACGTCAGGATCCAGCTGACTGCCGACTTCTTTTTTTCTTTCACATCTGTTCACTCCTTACGTTCGTTTTATTGTTTCGTTTTATTGTTTTACCTTCTGTTAGTTCGCGCTAACCAACATATAATAAAATAGGTGGTTTACTGGCATCAACCACCTGATATTATTATCCTGTCTGAACTTTATTCAGAAATCCAGAACCTGCAACACACATAACCTATTCGGAATTCCTGCATCAGTTATACTGGAAATTCAATATTCCACAATCGTTCCCAGCCACCTGTATTAAATTCTTTCAGTTGATGTACATTTTTCTTTGCAGTCTCCCTGTCTATATCATGCTCAATGATCTGAAATACTGATGAAAAAAATCCCGTATAGATCATATGCATAAGGCTTTCCTCTACAATCGGTATTTTCACACCGTTCTCTTTCATCTTTTCCATATAATTCAGGCTGGACTTCATTTCCCGCTCTACCATATTGTGTATGAATAATTCAAATTTTCCACTGTCTCCGCATTTCAACAATAATCTGAAATTATCATAATGATCATAGATATAATCAACCATTTGCTCCATCCCATCGCTGGATGTATCCGACATATTCCTTGTCTGATCACTGGCAGAAAGCTTTTCAAACTCCTCAACGATCTGGTCATAAATCTGATAAATATGTTCCATATAAGGATCCGTCAGTGCATCAAAAAGTGCCTCTTTCGTCGGATAATATTTGTAAAATGCTCCAGTAGTAAGCCCTGCATCTTTTACAATATTTCTTAAAGATGCTCCTGTCAAACCATCTTTCAGGAAATGTTTTCTGGCTGTATCTAATATGTTTTTCTGTGTATCTTCTGCTTTCGTCGACATTCTTTTCGTATCCTCTAAACTTCTTTTCAAAAATATAACAGCGCTATATAGCACTGTTATATTTTAACTCATTACAGGAATTTGTCAAGTCTTGGTGTTTCAATTTTTTATTTTCCTCGTGTATTCAGTTTCCACTCCGCAGATGCTTTCTGCAGTTTTACAAGTCTGTTCTATTCAGACAGATTTTCTTTGCAGAAAAGTTCTATACAGTTCTCAACCATTGTCTGATCATAGTCTGTTGAAATACCTGAGCCAAGCCAGTATGCATAGTCTCCTTCATCATATTTTCCAAGTGCCTCCAAATCGCTGCCGTAGCGCAATTCAATATGATAGGTTGTATCATTTGTATCTGGTGCTATGCAGAAATAAGTAAATTCGCCTGAGTCTGCATCGTCACTTTTAAATTCGTATAACCCACGTACTTCTTCTATTCCAACATAATGATATGTATGGGAAAAGATTTCTTTTCCTTCTGAATCATATCCCTTGATCACTGAATCAGAACCATCAAATTCCAGCTTATTTACACCTTCTTTAAAAGAGCAGTCATAAACACCATCGCCATCTTTGTATGCTTCTACTGCTTCTTCTCCATAAATTGTTCCTGAAACCATGGATGCTAACTTATCATATGCTGCCTCCGCATTTTCCTCACCAACCAACTCTGTACAATCATCAATCCAGATCTGCTGATATTTTTCATCAAGAATTACCGGCCATAGTTCCTGATATGAACCCGTCAAATCAACCAAAAGTTGTTTTGCAGCATCCTGATTTTCATCTGCTTTCTGTTTCTTGTCCGTCGTATTTGTACTTTCTGTAACAGTTGCCGTACCTGTACTTTCTGCAAATGTAGCGTTACTACAAGCAACTAACATTGAAAATGACGTTGCAACTGTTAAAAATAATGTTAAAAGTTTTTTCTGCTTCATGAGATGCCTCCTTAAATTAAAAATCGTTGCAGTTAGATTTTTCTAACTACAACGCATATTTTATAGATTTCCATATAGAATCTCAATTACTAAACAGACTCTTTTTCTATCCATTCAGACTTTCCTGTGTCTTTTTCTTACGGTATTCCGTTGGTGTCATACCGTATTCTGTACGAAATGCAGATGTAAATTTGTTCGGATTCTGATAGCCAATTTGTAATGCTATCTCCCCGATCGTAAGTTTATTTTCTTTTAAAAGGCGTTCCGCCATCTGCAGCCTGTACTTTTTCATATAAGCGTACACAGAATTTCCGTATACACCCTTAAAGCATTTTTTCAAAACAGTTGGTGACATTTTAAAACGCACTGACAATTCTTCAATCGTATAATGCCCCCTATAGTGCCCCTTTAGAAACGCATGAACCTGCTTTATTGCATCAATCTGTACATCCGAAAAATATACATGCTCAGAATTATTTTTCTTTAAATCAAATCCAGTTAATACTAATAATAGTTCCAGAATTTTCACACGAATGTAACCATATCTGATTTCTTCAGGAACTTTATACAATTCCAAAAAGATATGTTCTATTGACTGATTTGCCCGTATAATAGTAAAACTATGTGTTTTTGAAATGTTACTAATCTTTTCCAGATTTACAGACAATAATTGCAGTATCCTTTTCATTTCGTCTGTAATCATGGAAAAGTCAAGCGTAATGGTAATTCCATGATAACGCGATGTTGGAAACTCTGACACATGCCCAGTTTTTTTCAAAGAACAAAATGACAAGTCTCCTGCCGCTATATAACCATATTCATTTTGTTCAAACACGCATTCGCAACGGCCTTCCATGCAATAGTTTATTTCCATCACACTGGAAGCCGGCTTTTGCTCCTTGTTGCAATACTCCATATGCATATCATTATAAACCAGATCAATTCCTGGAAACACATGATACAATGTAATCATTCCTGTACCGCTCTCATTTTCCAAATGAAAACATTCACAGAATTCCGTATCCTGTACCTTTTTGCAAGCTGATGTACCATATAACTCAATACTGGCAAAAGAATCTGATGATTTTAATTCTATATTCTTATCAGGTTTGGACTTCAATATATTTTCAGCAAGCTCATAAGCATTTTTCATAACTATTTTCCTCTATACCACATCGCAAATGCCAATTCCGGTAATCGGTCAGTCTCAATAATTGTTTCGAGCATTCTGGCAAATCCCTCCGGATTTTGAATTTGATACTGCATATGGTTAAATCCCTCAAAAACCGGAAAATTACCGTGTATATATGTCTGCATCACTGCATTTCTGTATTTAAAATGTTCTTCTATACTTCCAAATTCCCAAAATGTATGTTTCTGCAATTCTTCTGACAGTTCTGGAAATGGTTTATCTTCCAAGCTGTCTGCCAGCTGTCTTCTCAGATTCCCATATGTCAAGTTCTTCCCTGCCTCTATAAAATAGGGTTTAATTTTGTCATCGTCACACCACATGATTCTCTTTAGTGTCTTTCCTTTTGACCAATATAAACTTTTCATTGCTATATATAAGAGCGGAACCATGATTCTGCGTGTTGCCTTTCCAATCTGTGCAAACTGCCCGCCATCAAAAAAAACATGCTTTACCGGTATTTTTATCTCTGTCAGGAATGCCATGGCGAGATCTGCTCCAATCGAAGATGCAACTATAAGTTCTATTTCTTTGATTCCATGGTTCCCCAAAAATCGTACAATCTGTTGTATCTCATCTCTTTTGCTTTGATACCTCTGTCCGGAGCAATACACAGTCGATGTTGGCATAATGCAATAATATTTTTCTGCCATTTTCTCTGCAACCGGCATACTGCTTTCCCCAGTTACTCCCATTGCATGGAAAAACAGAATGACTGGATTTGATTTATTTCCTGTTGTTTTAAATACCACACTTCCACCTTCTGTCTATTTTTTATCTATCTACTCTCTTCCATTTTGCAACAGCATTTCTTACCCGCCAGTCAATATCCAGACGTGCTCTGCGACATTCTTTCGGATGTTTTCTTGCTGCCTGAAATGCCAGTTTTACAAAGAGTCCGGATCCAACCGGGAGCATTGTCTTTAGCATGCTCTCCGGAAAAACGAAATGGGTTCCATGCTCATAAATGACATAATCCAATCTGCATGTGTGTGAATGTTCTTTCATACGCTGCTTCATACGGCGGATATATTTTGCAGTATCCCACAACACATCATCTTCAGCACCAATTAACAATACTGTTCCATGGATTTTTTCAATCTTGATCATCTCGTCTTCTGTGATTGGGTGAGCCTTTTCAGAATCATCAAATAGTTTTCTTGAATTGATCATATCACCGGTCCGTTTTGTTTCTTTCTCAATCACATGCCAGTAATCCGGATGTTTGTAACAAAACGGCATGTATGGAAGTGGTTCTCCTTTATACGAAAAAAGAGATTCTCCCTCCATTGGCCATTCCTTACAACCATCTCTTTTACCCTGCATAAATCCCTGCCAGATAAAGTCACTCGGTGTCAGACCTATCGTCAATGTGATATCCTTAAAATAAGAAGCGGCAGTCAATGCAAGTGTTCCTGTAGTAGATGCCCCGACAATTCCTATCTTCTGATTACCATGTATTTTTAACCAACTGATTGCTTTCTCTATACGTTCCAGCGGATAATTATGATGTCCATAATCCTTTTTTGCCGGCGACATCGTCATCACGTTCACACCGAGTTTATGTAACCATTTCACGGATGTACGCGCCAGATAATCCTCCGGATCATCCCCGATCATCGCAATCATTGCACAGTCTGAGCCTGTTTTACATTTCCAGTATGCACCATAAAATCCATCTGATTCCACATCAAAATGCCTTTTCTTCATCTGTATCATCTCCTCCCTTAATATCAGCTATGTTTCTCCAAAACTATTATTTTATTTGAGATATTCCGAACAGCCGGAATCTTACCTATTACATAATAAACAGGCATAAGCTCTTTCATTCCTTCAACAAGACTGACTTCCTGCCGAACAGAAAATGCCGGTATGATTCTTTGCAGCTCCTTTCTGTTCTTAACTCCCCATGTGAATTTTGCATTGCTTCCCTCTATGGATTTCTCTTTCATATGCTTTACAACAAAGGGTGACATGGTTTCGACCATTACTGTAACTTTCTGAAATGATTTATCAATAATAGAAAACATCTTCCTGATATCTTTCTCATACAAATACATTGTAAGTCCTTCGATTATTACCAGAATATTCTTACCGTGATAATCGATATCATCTATGTAGGAATCATCTATTGCAGACTTTGCGATCTGATACACCGGATCAGTTTCGGTAAGGAACTGGCTCCTTATTTTCATTGTTTCCGGAAGGTCTACATTATACCAGCGCATATATTTTCCCTTCATCCGGTAGCATCTGGTATCCAGTCCGCATGCAATATTTACGACAACTGTATTTTCATGCTTCTCCAAATATTTTCTGACCATCCGGTCTAATACAATTGTCCTTGCAATCACACCATAAGTCATGGCACTATCTTTATCTGCTCTGGAAAAGTCATAATCAAGCCTTTCCACAAGTTCTACGGCAATTTCATCCTTGATCTTTGCATTGTGTTTTTTTGTTTCTTTTGCTCTTGCATACAGGGTCTGTACCATCGTTTCCGGTACACCTGTCACATTCACTTTTTCTTTCATTGTTTGTCGCCTTCCACTGCCTTTCTTACTTCTTCCACCCACTCTGCACTATGACAGCAAAACAGTTCTTCATGCTGCATGTTGTGCTTCCGGATATCCGGATTTTTGAAATAAGTACAATATCTCTTTTCATATTTTTTTCCCATTTTTGTTGCGTAAAACACGTGGATTGTTGTTCCCGGCACATCAATTCCATGCTGGACTTTCGTAACCAGATCCGAATAGAACTGATTATAAATACTCTGTTTTGTAATCCACGGACTTCCTCCTTTACCGATTCCAAACATATTTAAAAATCCATTATATAATTCTTTCTTAGCCCCGTCTGTCTTGTTAAGCTTTTTCTGCATAAATTTCGGAAGAGCACCTGTATGTATCATTTTATACATGAAAGGCACTACCATAGATGCCTGAATTTTTGCCACAAGATTACCTGCTTCATCCATATCACTGCTCCCAATGATGCCATGATCTATATGGATTCTTTTCCGCTGAATCAGAAGGGATACAAAACTTCCTCCAAGGGAACATCCATACGCTGCTTTAATTCTCCCACCATACTTTGTTCTGATTTCCTGCTCAATTTTTTCACATTCATCTTCCATCGAATAAAATTCTGTTTTCTCGTTTGGATCAAATCCATCATAAGAAACTGCTACCGTATAAAAATAAGAATGTAACCCATCCAGTACATGATCAAAGCTACTATACAGGCAACAGGTACCGGGAAATAAAAATATCACAGGTTTACGATTGTCTCCACTTTCATAAAATTTCATAACCGGTCTCCTTCAGGCTTTTCTGACAACACAATGCATCCTCATACCTTTGCGGATTTCAAATTTTTCTACTTTTAATCCTACTTTTCTGCAGCATTTCATGACCACATCTCTTGTTGGAACCCGAACATCTCCATGTCCGCATATATTTGCCAGAGGCATTTCCAATGTATTCATCAGCCATACCAATACTTTATTGTCACTGGTCACATCCCGCAGGATCAATCTTCCATTTGGGCGAAGACATCTTTTTACACTGTCAAAAAATGCCTGTGGATCCGGATAATGATGAAAACTCATAGAACAAATAATTGCATCAAATGAATCCTTTTCAAAAGGAAAGTTTTCACAGTCTCCTACAACAAACGTTGCATTTGAAATGTTTTTCTTTTTTGCCTGTTCAATCATGGCCGAAGTCAAATCCAGACCTGTATAATGTCGGTCTGGATATTTTTCTGCTAATAAAGAAATCATAGGAGCCGGTCCACATCCAGCGTCCAATAAATCTCTAAATGGCTCTTTCTCTAATTCTTCCAAAATATCCGGATAATCTTTCTTACACATTTCGTAAATACCAGCATGGTTACTTTCATATCTTCCTGCTACTTTTGTAAATTCAGCAATTGACAGTTTTTTGTATTCTTCGTTTTTCATGTTATTTTCCTCCAATCACATCTGCACCATAAATCAATATTTCATAGAAATCCGTCCTTTTTTACATTGTCTAGTAAATTAACATCATGCATGTTAGTCTTGTCTAACCTCGATTTTCTAAAAAACCGTGTGAAAACAAAACTGTAATTCCACACGGTTTCTTTTCTTCTGTATTCAGTATATCACTTTTACCTGGTTTATCAACCAGATTTTTTCATTATGCCTGCTCTTCCTTTCATTCTCATAATATTCGTATCCGCTGATCAAAAACTCAATCATCTTTTTTGTCATCTGAATCAGCATTTCCATTCCTGCCAAGAACACGGTCAAACTCATCAAGAACATCTGTCATCAAGCCCTCGTCAAGCCGCCTTCTACACTCTGCAATCAACACCGCTGGAATTCCATAAAATGCTTCTGCTATACTTCCGGTAATTGCTCCTAATGTGTCAGTATCTCCGCCAAGCGATACAGCATTCCGTATGGCATCCTCAAAATCTCTGGATTCCAAAAAGGCAATGATTGCTTCTGGCACAGTTTTCTGACATGTCTCATCCATATGATACCCCGGCCTGATTTTATCTAAACTTCTATCCAGATCATAATAAAATTCTCTTTCAATATACTCTTTAATTTCTTTTTTTGAAGAACCGTTTCTAGCCATGTATATTGCACTGGCTGTTGCTTCTGCACCCTTAATTCCTTCTGGATGATTATGTGTCACATTCGCAGTTGCTCTTGCCACCTCTCTGGTTTTTTCAATGGAATTATAAAGCCATCCTGCTGCTGATACTCTCATGGCGGAACCATTACCATAACTTCTATATGGCTTAGGATTTCTTTCACTAAGCCAGCACCTGAATCTTCCACCGTAACCAGCATATGGATACCGTCTTCCCCAATCCTGCATGTTAGCTGCTACCGCCACTTCGATTTCCTTTACTGTAGCTTCCGTTCCAACTTCCAACAATGCTTCTCCTATTGCTATTGTCATAACAGAATCATCTGTAAATCCACAGCCTTTGCTAAACAAATCAAATTCCTTTGTTTTATCTCCTCTGTCAAACTCAAATGGACTTCCTATAATATCTCCCAAAATTGCTCCGTACATATATGCCTCCAATCTCCTAATCACTCCGGTAACTCTCTTTCTTTGTTACAATATGAGTATAATCAACAGACGTCTTTATATGGTCGCTGTCCCGGCGACAGTTTTAAGAACAAAAACAGACGCCGATACTATAAATACCGACGTAACACATACCAATTAATACTTACTTGTAAACTTTTCATAAAAAAGCACCTCTTTATACACCTAATATCTCATTCGTATATCTAAACAAAGTCACATTTAGTTGCATAATGTCATACTGCTTATCAATGATAGCTTTCTGTACAATCAGATCAACCTTGCTGCTTGGGCTGAATGCCCAGTCTGCTCTGGCAAGCAGGTCCCTTGACTGTTCCAGATTAAGTTGCAATGCAATACAGAGTGCCATTACTGTTTTCTTCTTTGGATGATAATTATGATCGCACTGAATCTTGGAAAAATGTTTCCTGTCAAGATTTGCACGTTTCCATACATCCTTATTATCAAGATGTGCTTTGTCAATCAGCTCAAATAATTTATCATGAAAGGAAGCTCCAATATTGGCCAACTGGTCTTCCAATGAAATATTTTCTAATGGCATACACAGTTCTGTTAATTTCATATTTGCCACTTTCTCAATTGGATAGTTGTTTGTTTCTTCGCTTTGAAGCATTTCCTCATTAAAATCTTCTTCTGCCAATTCTTTTATATAAGTACTTCTTCTGTTCCTTATCGAATACTCTTTTCTATGGCTCTCTCTTACATAATTTGTATCAATGTAAGAATCAATATCTCCAACAATCTGGCCTGACAACTGAAAAGATCTTTTATCAAATACTACAAGTATAATTTCCATTTCGTTTTCCAAAAGGAACTGACTAAATACCGTAACTGCAATCTGTAATGCCTTATCCTTCGGAAATCCATATACTCCTGTCAAGATCAACGGAAATGCTATACTTGTACACTGCAAATTCAATGCTTTTTGCAATGATTTACGATAACAGCTCTCCAAAATTTCGAATTCCTGGTGCTTTCCATCTGTCCATACCGGTCCGACCGTATGAATGATATATTTTGCCTTTAGATTATATGCACCGGTGACTGCTATGTCACCTCTTGCAATCTTACCGATACCTGTTCTTTCAGCAAGAAGCTGTCCCTTCCCTGCCGCCTCATATATGGCTAAATCTGTGCCACTTACACATATCGGATTCGGATTTGCAGTATTTACAATCACATCTGCTTTAACTTTTGTTATATCGTTGCGAACTATTTTAAATGGCATCGTACATCTCCTTATCTATGCCCTGTGTTACCTTAATATCTTCCTTATCTGTTCAATTCCTCCCCTTATTCTCTTTCTGCACTATTATAAAACAAGCTGATATCAATCTGATACCAGCTAATGTTTTACCTGCATCCTTTAAGGATACATCATTATTATAGCAATTCTCTAAAATAATGCATCTTAATCCAGCCCATCAGAATGTGAAATCTTGCGTAAAGCATTTTTCAAACACGTTCTAATCTCTTGGTGTTAATCCTACATACATATCTTTGTACTGTTTTGCACTCTTTTCCCAGGAAACGTCTTTATTCATATCGCGGATTACCATATCATCCCATGATTTCCTGTTCTCGAAATAGAGCGTCTTTGCTCTGTTGATCGCATCGTAAAGCAGCCCGCTTTCATATCTGTCAAATGTAAAACCGTTTCCTGTATTTTCAAACATATTATAAGGCTGAACCGTATCTTTGAGTCCTCCGGTCTCTCTTACAATCGGAACTGCACCATATCTCATGGCTATAAGCTGTGTAAGTCCACATGGTTCAAATCTTGATGGAACCAGAAGTGCATCACATCCTGCATAAATATTGTGAGCCACATTTTCATTGTAAGCAATATATGCACAGAAATTGCCTTTATATTTGTTTTCATAATAGCGAAATGTATTTTCATACTGAGAATCACCAGTACCAAGAACAACCACCTGCGTATGTTCATCCATAATTCCCGGGATTACGTCATTTACAAGATCAAGACCTTTCTGGTTGGTGAGACGTGAAATAAGTCCGATTACCATCTTATGCTCATCTACATCCAGCCCCAGAGATTCCTGAAGAGCTTTTTTATTAACCTTTTTATTCTTTATCGCTGACTTCTCATCATAATCAGCAGCTAACAGCTTATCAGTTGCAGGATTCCAGATATCCGTATCAATACCATTCACAATTCCCAGAATCTTATTGTTGTGATATCTTAAATGCTCTGCAAGTCCCTCTCCATATTCCTCTGTCTGAATCTCCCAGGCATAGGTGTTACTTACAGTTGTAACTTTATTGCTGTAAGTGATGCCACCCTTTAACATATTGGCATCCAGCCAGTTCTGGATCATGCAGTCCTTATTAAATACATAATCAGGAAGTCCTGACCAGTATTGAATCTTTTTTCTGTCATAAATACCCTGGAACTTCAGATTATGTATTGTGAGTACTGAAATTGCACGTCCTACATCTGTATCCTGAAAACAGGTTCTCAGATAAAGTGGTACTAAAGCTGCCTGCCAGTCATGACAATGTACTACATCAGGAGTCCAATTCAGATAATTAAGGGCAGCAAGGGCAGCTTTTGCAAAATAACAGAATTTCGGAATGTCATCTATGAGATTCGTATATGGATTTCCCCAGGAGAAGAACTCATCATTATCTATAAAATCATAGACAACCCCATCCTCCTGATATTCCATAATTCCCACATAATACTGCTTTCCATCAGAGCAGAGATTCATATCAAAGGAACCCCTGTATTCCATCTTTTCCTGAAATTTCTGAGGAATACATTTGTATCTTGGAATAATGACCTTAACATCAATGTTTAATTTTGCCAGACTCTTTGGCAGGGCAGACATTACATCTCCCAATCCGCCGGTCTTAACAAATGGATAACATTCTGATCCAATGAAGGCTACACTTCTTCGCGGTCCCAGATCAGGCTGTCTCGTTGGAATGTTTTGTTCAACAGATGGCTCCTGAATAATTACGGCTTGCTTAACAGAAACATTCTCTACTGTTGGAGCAACAGTCTTAACAGCTTTTTGAGGACTGTTTTTTGCACTGCTTTTTACGCTGTTTCTTGCATTGCTCTTTGTATTACTCTTTGCATTGCCTTTGGTACTACTTTTGGTACTGCTTGTTTGAACTGTTTTTTTTCTCATATCATTGATCTCCCTTTTGCATTTTACAAAGTCCGAAATCTATTACGTCTTAACTAAAATGTCCTCCGGTAAGTTCCTGATAAACATTCATTTTGCAGATATTTATCATTTCCTGTTAATCTCAATTATAACACAAAATGCGCAAAGTAACTATTATTATCTGAAATGCTTCCATCACTTAACTCTTACCTGAATGATACAAGCTGGTTTATTCCTTTTCATTATATCTGCCTCTTTTATTTTACAGATACACTACATAGAAAAAGGGATCTTCCACTCAGTCAATTTGAATAAAAAACATAATCTGTTTTTATTTCACGCATTCCATAATTATCATCTCACATCTGTCATATCCAAGCTGTGAGCTGTTCAGGCACAGTGTGTAATTGCTGGCTTTTCCCCAGTTCTGATCTGTGTAAAAGTTATAATTTGTTCTTCGCCTTTTATCTGTGTCTGCCATCGTTTTCACAGCTTCCTTCTCTTTTACATTGTATAAACCAGTGATACGCTTTATTTTTTCCGGCATGTCCCCATGAATAAATACATTCAGCACATCGTCCCGGTCTTTCAGTATATAGTCTGCATTTCTTCCAATGATCACACAAGGCTCCTTCTCAGCCAATTCTAAAATAATATTTCTCTGTGCCTCATACACCATGTCCTCCACAGATTTTCCTGTGATATCACGACCGGAAAATGCATATGCGAACAAACCTTTTTTCGGAGATAATTCCGCATTTTCCTGAATATATTCCGGAGATAAACCA
>ENA-OYYQ01000626-OYYQ01000626.1-human-gut-metagenome-genome-assembly--contig:-NODE-626-length-14653-cov-7.315249_pt1 | contig 14653 bp, 10 predicted proteins | sample MGYA00243252_ERZ653455 | MGnify/ENA primary metagenome ERZ653455 (study PRJEB26926, sample SAMN06164940) | human gut metagenome | biome: ENVO:00009003; feature: ENVO:2100002; material: ENVO:00002003...
TTGACTTATGGATAAAAAGATGCTTGACAGAATTAACGAGCTTGCAAAAAAGAAAAAGGAACAGGGACTTACCGAGGCTGAGCAAAAAGAACAGAAAGAGCTGTACAAAATATATCTCGGTGAAATCCGCACACAGTTCAACGCAACACTTGACAATGTAAGCGTTGAAGAAAAGGACGGCACTGTAAAACCTTTCAAAGAGGCATACAAAAAGCCGTATGACAAAAACTGATTTTGTCATTCAGACAGAAGTCATGCGAAAATTTAATTACACAGTCAAACAAAAAAGCAGTTCCGATTTGACCCGACCCCCAAAAGTTAGACCTAAAAAATCTAACTTTGGAGGTCGGTATTTTTATGTCAAAATACAGTTATGAATTCAAGAAGAAGGTAGTAACGGACTACATAAATGGAAAAGGAGGATATAAAAGTTTATGTAAAGAAAATGGGATACCGAGTCAAACAATATTACGAGATTGGATCTCAGCATACAAAGAATTTGGAAACAAAGGATTAATGCGATCAAGAGAAAAGAAAAATTACTCTTTTGAATTTAAGATGCATGTGGTAGAATTATACTTAACAACGGAAGTATCGTATCGAGAACTTGCATTGAGTTTAGGTATCAATAATCCACCAATGATAGCAAAATGGGTAACCGATTACCGTGCAGTTGGACCTGATGCGTTACGACCAAAGAGAAAAGGACGGAAACCCAAAGTGTCTAAACCAAAAAAGATAATACCTAACACCGGAAAAGAAAAAGCTGAATCAGAATATCTGAAACAGCTTGAAGATGAGAATTTAAGATTAAGGATTGAAAATGCGTATTTAAAAGAGCTGAGGAGATTGCGTTTGGAGGAAGAAAAACCTCCGAAAAACAGGCAAGAATAATACACAGTCTCCGAGGAGAATTCAGGCTAAAAGATATTCTTGCCGTAACAGGTTTTCCAAAGTCAACATATATGTATTGGCAAAATAGATTTGAGCGAGAGAACCCGGATAAAAAATTAGAAAAAGAAATTCTTGATATACGAAAAGTGCATAAAGACTATGGTTATCGCAGAATTTGGGGAGAATTGCGAAACAGAAATATTTTTGTAAACAAGAAAAAAGTTCAAAGAATTGTTCAGAAATTGAACCTGCAAGTAACCTCGTTTACTCATAAAAGCAGAAAATACAGTTCATACAAAGGTAAAGTAGGAAAGATTGCTCCAAACAGGATTAACCGTAGATTTAACACAAGTGTACCGCATCAGAAAATCACAACAGATACAAGTGAATTTAAGTATTATGAGGTTGACAGCAAGGGCAGAATGATAATCAAAAAGCTCTATTTTGATCCATTTATGGATATGTTTAACGGAGAAATTCTGAGTTTTGGCATATCTCAAAAGCCATCTGCCGAGAACATTATGAGTGCATTAGATGAAGCTATTACTGTCACTAATGACTGTTCATATCGCAGGACTTTTCACTCTGACAGAGGATGGGCTTATCAGATGAAAGCATATTCACAAAAGCTGAAAGAAAACAGAATATTTCAGAGTATGTCAAGAAAAGGAAATTGTCACGATAACTCTGTTATGGAAAATTTCTTTGGAATATTAAAGCAAGAAATATATTATGGAAAAGTTTATTACAGCTATGAAGAGCTTAAACAAGCAATTATCAAATACATTGATTACTACAACAACAAGAGAATCAAACAGAAACTCGGCTGGTTAAGTCCGGTTGAGTACAGGATTAATGCCTTAGTTGCATAACAAAAGCGTAGCAGCTAAAAGCCACTACGCTTTCAAATCTAACTTTTGGGGGTCACCACAATTTTGGAACTGCTTTTGTTTTATAAAGTTATCTAATTACTTGTATCTTCTTCCGCCCTTTTGGTTGTTCTTTGGAAGCTGAATTTCGGCAGTATCGTACTTACTGCGTCTTTCGGACTTTCTGCCTGAAGACGAGTAATCATCGGCATAATCATCGTTACTGCTGTAACGCTGTGGCTGTACAGATTTGCTCTTTGGAGCGTTACTTCTGCCGCCGACTGTGACTCTCTTCTTTCTGTTGAGAACAGTTGAAATTACAAAGTACGCAATGCCTGCAACACCGAGTGAGAGTAAAACGAGTGAAACATAGAACATCCAATGACCGTTGTCACCCTTGCTGTTATTGTTCTTGATGAAGTTAAAGTCATCACCGTCAGAACTCGATGTGTCGGTATTTTTAAGATTTTTTGCGATATCCGACCAGTCGTTGCTTGAAAGTGTTTTTTCGTCAATGTTATCGTCAGACTTGATGAGCGACGCTGACGGAGCAGTATTTGACGGAGCAACATAGGACTGACCGCCGCCTACATATGACGGCTCAGAGTAGTAGTAAGTCTGACTGCTACTGTAATTATTGTCATAACTGTTATTGTTGTAGTCATAGCTACTGTCATAGTTATAGTTGTTGTCATATGACGAATCACTTGACGAATAGCCGGGATCTACATATGATGAACTGTCCGAAGAATCCGGATACACAGGATCGGGCTGCGGCTGCGGCTCCGGCTCAGGCTCCGGTGATGGTTCCGGTGATGGTTCCGGTTCGGGCTCAGGCTCCGGCTCTACGGGATCAACAATAACGCTTGAATCTCCGCCGGGATCAACCTCCTCACCGACTGCCGATACGGAAAAGCTCACAGCAGAAATGCTCAAAAGTGCCGTCAGAAAAATTGCGCAAAGCTTTGAATGTTTTTTCATAAAAGCCCCTTTCTTCAGAATAATCTGAAAATGCGTCTGTTGTATGTCCGATATCAATTATTTTGAGCTTTTATCGGATGCCGATGTTGTTGACGCCGATGTTGTAGGCTCAACCGCAACGAAGAAGAGTTCGGGCTTATACTTGTCAATAACCGAAGTGTTTTCTTCATACTTGAGTTTCTCTGCAAGACTGTCAATGTACTTTGAAAATTCGTCTGACTTCATTGACGCAAGTACACCGGCTCTGTTTGATTCGTTGCCGATATAGCTGTCAACATCCTTGCTGACGTCTTTCTTATAAACGAGATAGTAGATTGCGCTGTCGCCGCTGCCAACCTTGAGAGTTTCAGCCTTGCCTGTTTCAAGCTTGCCGATAGCCTTTTTAAGCTCGTCACCGATTGAGCTCTTGTCGAGAACTTCTACTTTTGAAACAGAAGAATCTGTTCCCGAACCGCTTGACTTCTTGTATGATGCAATAACATCATCAAAAGAACCGCCCTTGTTAAGGTCATTCTTGTAGCCGTTAAGCTGATCCTCAACCTTCTTGATTTCCTTGTCGCTCATTGCAACATTCTTTGATGAACCTGCCTCATCTTTTGTTGATGTATAAAGGTTCACGGGAAGATATGAGTAGTCCGTATAGTTTTCCTTGAAATACTTTGTAAGGTCGGCGTCGGAAACTTCCTTTGAACCGCCCTTGCCGTAAACTGCTTTGAAGAGAGCCTCATACTTTGTGTTGTAGAGAGTTGTGCAGTATGCAAAGCTGTCGAGTGAAACGCCGTACTTTTCATACTGCTTCTTCATCGGCATTACATAACCCTGTGACGCATACGGGCCGACATTCCAGTATGTTTCAGCCTGATTTGTTGCGGAGTCAAGAGTTGCCTGACCGATGTTTACATTTTCCTTTTTAAGCTGTTCGTCAACTACGAGGTAGCTGAGGCACATTTTCTTAGCCTGATCTTTAATCCACTCTCTTGCAACCTGCTCGTTGCCGTCATCGTCCTTGATTTTTTCATCAAGCCACTTGTCAGATGTCGAATCATAATCGTCAAGCTTTTTAGCATATGACTCAGCCTGACTGTAAGCTGCATTGAGTGAGTAGATATAAACGCCGATGGCAAGCTCGTTGTCGCTTGTCTTATACGACCATTCTTTGTTAAGAGTTGTGGGTGTACAACCTGCAATTGCAAAAACTGAGAACATCATAACAATTGCAAGTAAAAATGAACCAACCTTGATATTAGGCTTCATAGTTTTTTACCGTCCTTCTGAAAAATTAAATGCAAAGTGTCCTGCAAACACACTTTCACAGGATAATGTACCTTACGATTATACACAAAAAAATCGTCATTGTCTACATTTTTATAAAATTTTGTTGAGAATTTCCACCGAAAAACAGCATTTTTGTAGTTTCGGGGGATTTTTTCTTAACAAATTACGGCTTTATACCGTTAAATTACTGCACACCGAAAATTTTGGTGAGGATTTCAAGCGGAGCGGAACTGTTTTTGCACTCAACCGCAACGCACGGTTTTGCTCCGGCAACAAGCTTTGCCTTTCCGCCCAAAGCAATGAGCAAGTCGGCAACCTGAGGGGATTTGAGTTCGTTTACAAAGAGCATGAGCGTTGTGCCGTTCTGTCTGATTTCGTAAATGCCCATTGAGTAAGCCTTGTTACGCACAAGGGCAATGTCGATAAGTCCGAGAACCGAGTTCGGAATCTTGCCGAATCTGTCCTGCAGCTCGTCAATAACATCGTCTGCGTCCTCGTTACTGCGGATATCGGCAATTCTGCGGTAAACATCAAGACGAAGTGTAAGACTTTCAACATAGCTTTCGGGAATATGAGCGTCAACCGAAATATCAATAAGACAGTCGAGGTCTTTTGTGACATTCTGCTCGCCCTTTTCCTCGCTTACTGCCTCATCAAGAAGCTTGAGGTACATATCGTAACCGACCGATTCCATATGCCCGTGCTGCTGTGCGCCCATAATATTGCCCGCACCACGCAGTTCAAGGTCACGCATTGCAATACGGAAGCCGCTGCCGAATTCTGTAAATTCCCTGATTGCGGCAAGCCTTTTCTGCTGAATCTCCGTGAGAACCTTGTTCCGTCTGAAGGTAAAGTAGGCATATGCCCTTCGTGAACTTCTGCCCACACGGCCTCTGAGCTGATGCAACTGCGAAAGTCCCATACAGTCGGCATTTTCTATAATAAGGGTGTTGGCATTCGGCAAATCGACACCCGTTTCGATAATTGTCGTGCAGACAAGCACATCAATCTCCTGTTCAAGCATCTGTCGCCAAACTTCGCTGAGTTCGCCCTCTTTCATTTTGCCGTGACCGATTGCGATTTTTGCCTCGGGAACAGCCTCCTGAATTTTTGCGGCACATGAAGAAATTGTTTCAACATTGTTGTGAAGATAGAACACCTGACCGCCACGGCGGAGCTCACGGCGGATTGCCTCGTTGATAACCGCATCATCGTGTTCAAGCACATAGGTCTGAACAGGCTGACGGTTTGTCGGAGCTTCTTCGATAACGCTCATATCACGCAGACCGCTCATCGCCATATTGAGGGTTCTCGGAATAGGAGTAGCCGAGAGCGTAAGCACATCGACATTTTTGCACAGTTCCTTGAACCTCTCCTTTTGGGAAACACCGAAACGCTGTTCCTCATCTATGATTGCAAGTCCGAGGTCACGGAATTCAACATCCTTCTGCACAAGTCTGTGAGTTCCGACAATCATATCAATTTCTCCTCGCTTTAGCTTTTGGAGAATTTCTTTCTGCTGTTTTGCTGTACGGAATCTTGAAAGCAGTTCCACACGAACGGGATAGCCCTCAAAACGCTTGATTACCGTCTGATAATGCTGCCATGCGAGGATTGTTGTGGGGCAGAGCAATGCGCATTGCTTTGAATCTGCAATACACTTAAAGGCGGCACGGAGTGCAACCTCTGTTTTGCCGAATCCGACATCACCACAGAGAAGTCTGTCCATCGGCGACGAACGCATCATGTCATGCTTGATTTCCTCACAACAACGCAACTGGTCGGGAGTTTCGTCATATTCAAAGCTGAGTTCAAAATCTCTCTGCCACTCGTTATCTGCCGAAAAGGCATAGCCCTTGGCTTTCATACGCTGTGAGTAAAGCTCAATAAGCTCCTTGGCAATGTCCTTGACAGAGGTTTTAACCCTTGCCTTTGCCTTTTGCCAGTCGCCCGAACCGAGTCGGTTAAGCTTAACCCTTGAATCCTCTTTCGGACCTATATATTTTGCAACCATATCAAGCTGTGTGACAGGCACATAAAGCACATCGCCCTTTGCGTAGTCAATCTTGATATAGTCCTTTATAACTCCGTGAGTATCAATTTTTCTTATACCGCCGAACACACCGATACCGTGAACATTGTGTACAACATAATCACCTGGGGCAAGCTCTGAAAGGCTGTAAATTTCCTGTCCCGTCTTTTTCTTCTTCTTTTTGGACTTTTCGGGACGGTACGAAACCTGACTGTAGGTTATTGCAAAAAACTTTTGTGACGGATACTCAAAGCCCGCACTCAATGCACCCTGCATGACAAGCAATTCGCCCTTTGAAATCTTATCCGCACCCTCGCTGTAAACAGCGTTTATGCCGTCTGCGTTAAAGGTGTCACAAAGATTTTTGGCGGCTCTTTCTGTTCCTGCAAAGATAACGCCCTTGCTTTCGGGGGTAAAAAGTCCGTCAACATCTTCTTTTAGCTGTTTATACGAACCGCCCCATGCCGAGAGCTGTTTTGTTGAAAAGCTGATGATTTCCGACAGCTTGATAGGCATACTTCCGTGAACAAAGTTTTCAAGCACGATCGTTCCGTGACTTTGCAAAAACTCGGTACATTCGTTGAATGTGAGCGCAAAGCGGTCAAAACCTCTGCAAAGAGTTCCGTCCTCAAAGCCCTGCATAAGGGTTTCATTGCTGATAAAGTCCATTGACTTTCCCCGTTCCTGAATTGCAGTAAATTCGGACGCAAAAACGAGGGTGTTTCTGTCGAGATAATCAAAAAGCGACTCGGGTTTATCGTAAATCTGATTGATAAATTTGTCCGCATTGGCAATCATTGCACCGCTGCGGATAAGCTCTGCCTCTGAAAAAAGTTTTTCCTTGGCTTTGGCGCTGTTCTTGGAACGGAGGAGCTTTGCCTTGTGTTCAATTTTATCTGCAAGGGCGGCTCTGTCCTCAATTACGATTTCGGTTGAGGGCGAAAGCGTAATTTTGTCAGCCTTTTTAAATCTTCTCTGTGTTTCAATGTCAAAATAGCTGAGGGCGGTAATTTCATCGCCCCAAAATTCACATCTCACGGGATAGTCGCTGTCGGGCATAAAGAAGTCGAGAATACCGCCTCTCAGCGAAAACTGACCGCTGCCCTCTACCGCATCAAAGCGTTCGTAGCCGAGCAGAGTAAGTGCCTTTGTCGCCTTTTCAAGCGAGAGCTCCCTGCCCTCTTCAAATTCGATAACCGACTGTTCAAGCACATTTTTCGGAACGGTAAGCTGTGCCGCCGCATCAACACACGCAATTGCAACATCACATTCGTGGTTGAGAAGTTTGAGCAAAACTTTAAGTCTTGCGTGCTCGTACTCGTGCGAACGGCTCTGAAAGTCGAGAAAGTTGAAGTCACGCACTGGATAAACATAGGCACGAAGTCCCATGCACGAAAGGTCGTTGCACAAAGTTTGCGCCTCTTTTTCATCGGAGGCAAGACAAAATGCCGTGACGCCCTTGAGGCGGCACAGCGCATAGATGATATTTGATTTGTTAATTGTTGAAAGTCCCGAAGCACAGACCGTTCTGCCCGGCTTGACATTTTTTTCAAGTGTTTTGAAAACGGGTGACTCTTTGAGGACATCAACAAGAAAGTTGAGATTATTCATTTCTTTGTCCCTTTTCAGTTGAACAAATTCATAGCACGGTCGGTTTTGCCGTCAATAATCAGCTCGATTGCTTTTTCGGCATTGTCAAAAATTTCATCAAGCTTTTTCATTTCATCGGGAGTGAACTTTGAAAGCACCCAGTCGGCAAGGTCCCAGTCGGGATTTGGCTTTGCGCCTATGCCAACCTTGATGCGGGGGAATTTATCGCTTCCGCTGAGATAGATGATACTGCGCATTCCCCTTTGACCGCCGTCACTGCCCTTTGAACGGATACGCATTTTTCCGACATCAAGCGAAATGTCATCAAAAATTACAATGACATTTTCGGGTGGGATTTTGTAGAAGTTCATCGCCTCAACAACTGCCTGACCGCTGTTGTTCATATATGTTGTGGGTTTCATCAGCATAACTTTTGCGCCGTTTACAGTGCAAGTGCCGATAAAGCTTTTGTATTTTATTTTGTTCACATCACAACCGAGCTTGTCGGCAATGCGGTCAATTGCAAGCCAGCCGGCGTTGTGGCGTGTGTTTTCGTATTTTCTGTCGGGGTTGCCGAGTCCCACTACAATGTACTCGATTGAACCCGTTGATTTGTTTTTTCCGAACATATCCGTTTTCCTCTTATTTATATTATATGTATTCTGAAATTTAAATTAACCTTTTCCGAAGCTTACAACAACCCAGTCATCGTTGCCGAGATGATAAGGATTTCCGCAATACGGGCAGTTGCGTTCTCTTGTTGCATCAAAGCTTGCGCCGCAGCTTTTACAGGTTACTTTTTTCATTGTGAAAACTCCGTCATCCATGGCGTTCACACTTCTGCAAACGGTAAGTCTGAACTTTTCGTTTTTAACCCTAAATGAAGAATTTTTGTTTTTCACGGTCGTTGCGTAAACGGTCATATCAACATAGCAACAGCCGTTTGTGACATTGAATGAATTAAGCTTTGACACTCCTCTGTACTTGATGTCAACAATATCTCCGAAAGGATTTTTCATCGGATTGCCCTCATAGACTGCGAGGTTTGTGTAATCATCGCTGAAAATCATAATCTTGAGCAAAGCAAGCACCTTGCCGATAAAGTATTCATATGAGAAGTTGGGATTAACCTCTTTCATAAGCCACGGAAGTCTTTTCTGACAATTGAAGTGCGGACCTATCATCGGAATGCTCTTTGCCGCACCGACAAAAAGTCCGAAAAGCGTTTTTAATGCCCATGCAAGGTACCCCGCCAAAAGTCCGCCGAGCAGTACGGGGATTGCTCTTATGCCGATTTCATAAAGCATATTTGCGGTTGCGGGATCAAAAGTTTCGTCCTTTACAACCACCCATACCGTAAATGCCGCAACGGCGACAATTCCGCCGAGAAGGTACGGAGCAAGCACCTTTTTCGTTGACTTGTTCGCAAGCGAATAGGTTTTTACAAAGTAGAAGTTTGTAACCTTCGGGAACAAATCGTCCATAATAAAGCGAGTTTTGCAGTTTTTACAACCGTTGAGAAGCTCTCTTACACTGCTTACCGCACCGCAGTTCGGACACGAACACGCAACCTCGGAATTTCGGTTTTCAAGCCTTGTAATCATTGTGTAAAAGAAAAATCTGTCCTTGATTTTTTTCTTTTTCTTTCCGTCTTTAAAGTATTTCTCCGTAACCTCATATGTCTTTGACGCAATGTTACTCTTACATTCGCCCATATCGTAGGCAGTACAAGCATTTATGGGGACTTCATTCTTCACCGTTTCCTTATCGGTAAAAGCGGTCTGAATCTTTACACCCTTTTCGTCAAGTCTTTTCTTCTGTAGGTCAAGCGCAAAGTCAAGGTCGATTGACGCAATATCCGGATTTTTGCCCTCATTGCACCACAATTCGTACTCATCGACAAAGCGGTTCATTATTTTGTTATCTGAATCGGAGCCGTAAACTATACCAAACAAAATTAAATCACCCTCACATATTGTACCGTTTTATTCCTGAAAAATTTGCAGTAAAACAGCGAAATGGCGGGTTAGTTAAAACCCGCCTGTTTAATTACATAATTAAATTGTTCGCCTATCAACCGAAAGCGGCTGTGAACGGCTTGTCGTTGTAGATTCTTGCGATAGCCTCTGCAAATGTAGGAGCAACAGGAAGAATTGTGAACTTGTCAATCATCTTTTCCTTCGGAACAGGAATTGTGTCAAGAAGAACAACTTCTTTGATGGCACTGTTCTGAATTCTCTCGATTGCAGGACCGGAAAGAACTGCATGAGTAGCGCAAGCGTAAACCTCTGTTGCACCGCCCTTTTCAACAATAGCGTTAGCGGCATTGCAGAGAGTACCTGCTGTGTCAATCATATCGTCAACAAGGATAACCTTCTTACCCTTTGCGTCACCGATGATGTTCATAACCTCACAAACATTAGCCTTTGGTCTTCTCTTGTCGATAATAGCAAGACCTGTGCCGATTTTTGAAGCGAAGTTTCTTGAACGAGTTACAGAACCGAGGTCAGGAGAAACAACGATATAATCATCATTGTTGCCGCCGATTTTCTCTCTCATATGGTTTGCGAGAAGTGATGCACCCTGAAGGTGGTCAACAGGAATGTTGAAGAAGCCCTGAATCTGATTTGCGTGAAGATCCATTGTAAGCACACGGTCAGCACCTGCACAGGTGATGATGTCTGCACAAAGCTTAGCCGAGATCGGATCTCTTGCCTTAGCTTTTCTGTCCTGTCTTGCATAGCCGAAGTATGGCATAACAACTGTGATTCTTGCAGCGGATGCACGCTTCATGGCATCAATCATTATGAGCATTTCCATAAGATTGTCGTTGACGGGAGCACAGGTTGACTGAACAATAAAGCAGTCGCTGCCACGAACAGATTCGTGAAGAGAAACAGAGATTTCGCCGTCTGAGAACTGTGTACAGTCACTCTTACCAAGCGGCAGACCGAGACAGCCTGCAATTCCCTGAGCTACATCAACATTTGAACTGCCGGTGAAAATTTTAATGTCCTTACCGTGAAAATTCATTGCAATAACTCCTTTGAATTTTAATGTGTGTAGTATATGTTTACCAATGATTAACCGAGCAATTAACAGCTGTAACCCTTTGCCCTTGCAATTTCGTTAAGCTGTTCAAGCTGAGCCGGATCATTTGCACCCAGAACCGTATCACTGCACTGAGCCGTGAATGCTCCGACCTTTCTTCCGTCCTCAAGCAAAAGCTTGATTGCGTCGGGAAGATAATATTCCTTTGCGCTGTTATCCGACTTGATTCTGTCGAGAACCGAAAGAAGAAGCTGACAATCAAACCAGAATCCGCCCGAGTTTACCTCATTTATTTTGAGAGTTTCCTCATCAGCGTCTTTCTGCTCAACAATTGCACGCAGATTTCCGTTTTCGTCACGGACAATTCTGCCGTAACCTGTCGGATCGTCAACCTTTGCGGAAATAACCGTTGCGGCACAATCGTTCTCAATATGAGCCTTTAGGGAATCCTCAATAGTCTTGCTGTCCATAAACGGAGCGTCGCCGTTGAGAATAACAACATTGCCGCTGTGCTTTTTAAGGAAATCCTTTGCCATCATCACAGCGTGACCTGTTCCGAGTCTTTCAGCCTGAAACACGCTTTCAACGGAAAAATCGAGGGTTGAAAGATACTCTTCGACACACTCTTTTTTAAAGCCCTTGACAACACAGATGTCGTCAATACCGGCTTTCCTTAAAGCCGACATAACCCAGCAGAGCATCGGTCTGCCGAGCACCTCCGACAATGTTTTCGGTTTGTCGGATTTCATTCTTTTGCCCTCGCCGCCTGCGAGGATAACGGCACAATTCTTCATTTTTTCTCCTTTTATCTGTGACAAAACAACAAAGATGCAGACAGTCCTGTCACAAGGCACTCGTTCATACCATAATATTATCTCACAAAAATCACAAATTTCAAGAGAAAATTACAAAAATCAGGCAAAAAAAGGCATTTTAAACGATTTATACAATATTGCCGAAAATAAAACCTGTTTTTTATAAGAAAAAAGTTTGAAAAAAATATAGCTATTTTGACCAAAGTTTGTTATAATATTTGATAGGCTTATACAAGCAGGCAGGTTTTACCAAGGGGTAAGTCTGCCACAGCCGTATATCTTAATTTATTTTTAGGAGGATTACCAGTTATGGCAAACAAATGGGTTTACCTTTTTACAGAAGGTAATGCTAACATGCGTGAGCTCCTCGGCGGTAAGGGTGCCAACCTTGCAGAAATGACAGGTCTTGGACTTCCTGTACCACAGGGCTTCACAATTACAACAGAAGCTTGTACTCAGTATTATGAGGACGGCAGAGAAATCAACGCTGAAATTCAGGGTCAGATCAACGAGTACATCGAGAAGATGGAAGAGATCACAGGCAAGAAGTTCGGCGACAAGGAGAACCCCCTCCTCGTTTCAGTTCGTTCAGGTGCTCGTGCTTCAATGCCGGGTATGATGGATACAATCCTTAACCTCGGTCTTAACGAAGATGTTGTTGAAGTTATCGCTAAGAAGTCAAACAACCCTCGTTGGGCTTGGGACTGCTACAGAAGATTCATTCAGATGTATTCCGATGTAGTTATGGAAGTAGGTAAGAAATATTTTGAAGAGCTCATCGACAAGATGAAGGCTGAGAGAGGTGTTACTTATGACGTAGAGCTTACAGCTGACGATCTTAAGGAGCTTGCAGGCCAGTTTAAGGCTGAATACAAAGAGAAAATCGGTCAGGACTTCCCTGACGATCCTAAGGAACAGCTCATGGGCGCAGTTAAGGCTGTATTCCGTTCATGGGACAACCCTCGTGCAAACGTTTACCGTCGTGACAACGATATCCCTTATTCATGGGGTACTGCCGTTAACGTACAGTCAATGGCATTCGGTAACATGGGTGACGATTGCGGTACAGGTGTTGCATTTACAAGAGATCCTGCTACAGGTGAGAAGAAGCTCATGGGTGAGTTCCTCATCAACGCACAGGGCGAAGATGTAGTTGCAGGTGTTCGTACTCCTATGCCAATCGCTAAGATGGCTGAAGAGTTCCCGGAAGCTTTCGAGCAGTTCCAGAATGTTTGTCAGACACTCGAAAACCACTACAGAGATATGCAGGACATGGAGTTCACTGTTGAAAACAAGAAGCTCTATATGCTCCAGACAAGAAACGGTAAGAGAACAGCTCAGGCTGCTCTTAAAATTGCTTGTGACCTCGTTGACGAGGGCATGAGAACAGAAGAAGAAGCTGTTGCAATGATCGATCCTCGTAACCTTGACACACTTCTTCACCCACAGTTCGATGCTGCTGCTCTTAAGGCTGCTACACCAATCGGTAAGGGCCTCGGCGCTTCTCCCGGTGCTGCTTGCGGTAAGATCGTATTCACAGCCGAAGATGCTGAAAACTGGAACGCTAACGGCGAAAAGGTTGTTCTCGTTCGTCTTGAAACTTCACCTGAGGACATCACAGGTATGAAGGCTTCACAGGGTATCCTCACAGTTCGCGGCGGTATGACATCACACGCTGCCGTTGTTGCTCGTGGTATGGGTACATGCTGTGTATCTGGTTGCGGCGACATCGCAATGGACGAGGCTAACAAGAAGTTCACACTCGCAGGCAAGGAATTCCACGAGGGTGACTACATTTCAATCGACGGTTCTACAGGTAACATCTACGACGGCGTTATTCCAACAGTTGACGCTACAATCGCAGGTGAGTTCGGCAGAATCATGGCTTGGGCTGACAAGTACAGAACTCTTAAGGTTAGAACAAACGCTGATACACCTGCTGACGCTAAGAAGGCTCGTGAGCTCGGTGCTGAAGGTATCGGTCTTTGCCGTACAGAGCATATGTTCTTTGAAGAGGACAGAATCGCTGCATTCAGAGAGATGATCTGCTCAGATACAGTTGAAGAAAGAGAAGCTGCTCTTAACAAGATTCTTCCTTATCAGCAGGGCGACTTTGAGGCTCTTTATGAGGCACTCGAAGGCAATCCTGTAACAATCAGATTCCTTGATCCGCCGCTTCACGAGTTCGTTCCTACAGAGGAAGCTGACATTGAGAAGCTCGCAGCTGCTCAGGGTAAGAGCGTTGAAGACATTAAGACAATCATCGCTTCACTCCACGAGTTCAACCCAATGATGGGTCACCGTGGTTGCCGTCTTGCAGTAACATATCCTGAAATTGCAAAGATGCAGACAAAGGCAGTTATCCGTGCTGCTATCAATGTTCAGAAGGCACACGCAGACTGGACAGTTGAGCCTGAAATCATGATTCCGCTCGTATGCGATGTTAAGGAACTCAAGTTCGTTAAGAAGGTTGTTGTTGAAACAGCTGACGCTGAAATCGCTGCTGCAGGCATCGACCTCAAGTACGAAGTTGGTACAATGATCGAAATCCCAAGAGCTGCTCTTACAGCTGATGAGATTGCTACGGAAGCTGACTTCTTCTGCTTCGGTACTAACGACCTTACACAGATGACATACGGCTTCTCAAGAGATGACGCTGGTAAGTTCCTCAACGCTTACTATGATGCTAAGATCTTCGAGAACGATCCGTTCGCTAAGCTTGACCAGACAGGCGTTGGCAAGCTCATGGAAACAGCTATCAAACTCGGTAAGCCTGTAAACAACAAGCTCCATGTTGGTATCTGCGGTGAGCACGGCGGCGATCCTTCTTCTGTTGAGTTCTGCCACAAGATCGGTCTTGACTATGTATCATGTTCACCGTTCCGTGTTCCGATTGCTCGTCTTGCTGCTGCTCAGGCTGCTATCGCAAACAAGTAATCCACACAGGATGTATTGACAGGTAACTTAATACAAGTTTATTCCTGATATAAAATCAGAGGGTGTTCCGATTGGAACACCCTCTTTTTGATGTGTTATGCAAAATAAATTCATATTTTGTTGTTTTTTATATTGTCATGATGTATAATCAAATAAAAGTGATTATAGCGAGGTAACGATACTGTCTCTTATACACATCTGACGCTGCC
>ENA-OYYQ01000631-OYYQ01000631.1-human-gut-metagenome-genome-assembly--contig:-NODE-631-length-14569-cov-6.130012_pt1 | contig 14569 bp, 10 predicted proteins | sample MGYA00243252_ERZ653455 | MGnify/ENA primary metagenome ERZ653455 (study PRJEB26926, sample SAMN06164940) | human gut metagenome | biome: ENVO:00009003; feature: ENVO:2100002; material: ENVO:00002003...
ATGTGTATAAGAGACAGGGAGAAGGGGAGGATAAGCTGACCCTCATCGTCAGCCCCACCGGCTTCAAGCACACCGGCGTCTTCCCGGAGCAGGCCGTCAACTGGGCCTGGTACCAGCAGAAGATCCGCGCCGCCGGTCGCCCGGTGAAGGTGCTGAACCTGTTCGGCTACACCGGCGGTGCCACGCTGGCCTGCGCCGCGGCCGGGGCGGCGGGGGCGGCGTAGGCCGCGGGCCCGCACAGGGCCAGGGCGGCCGCGACCGCCAGCGCGGCGGCGGCACCGGAAATACGTTTCATGGAGCGTCTCATGGAAAATCCCCCTAATCTAGCAACGGTTTCCAAGTCTACTAGATTGGGGGGACGGGAGCCAAGCTGCAATACCCCCAAGGCACCCGTCTATAGTTCGTGACATTGTCTATAAACAGGCTCACCGCCCGCGAAATTAAATTCGACGTAAATCCTTTAAGCACGCGGCAAGCGGAAGAATCGTATAAGGCGGTTTTCTGCTGGCTGTCAGCCGCGGTATCCTCATGGAAACCTAATTGTCGCCGGAATTAAAGTCCCCCGGCGCGGACTCACCTTTTCTCCCCGGCGCGGGCTCGATATCTTCTCGGATATCTAATCGTCTTGGACTTTTACCTGCCCAAGCACAGCACAGCGTTTACGCGCCGACACACGGAGCAAGGCACAAAAAGTTTTATCTAGAACGCAGGCTTTTAAAGCAACTCAAGTACAAGACAATCGAACTAAACACTTCCGATAAAACACGCCATGGGCATTAATCACATACACAACAGGCCAATAATGCCCCCTCGTATGCTGCGATATAATCAATTTCACCGAACACCAAACCTGCAACCCGAAGGGACCAACGTGTTAACAATTCACTATGGTGATATGGAAAACGTTATCTACAATACGTCGGTTTACTTCAATAACGTCTATTCGCCCCAGTGGTTTCAAGATGTCTTTGCTCAAAGGATCATCAAATCCATCGATAAGGGCACCGTGGTGGGGCCCAACGCAATCGACACTAAGATCCTCGGCATCATCCCTCCTGAGAAGCTCTCGAGCGGCACCAAAACACTGCTGCTTATGTACTTCATGCCGCAAAACGTATATAACGCCTCTAACTGTGGTGACAATTGTGCTTACTGGATTTTAAGAATCGCTGCTCAAAAGGATCTAACAATCAATCTCTATCATTTGCTGGATTTTGGAAACGGCAAATTCACGGCGACCATTGCAAACACGGGCGATGTAGTCCACACGATGTTCGACCTTGTCCCCATAGCTGGAAAATGCCTTAGGGAGAATTCCTGATGCGCGGATCATACGGGGTAGTTATTCAAAACAACCGAGTTCAGTTTAAACTGACCATCAATAGAAACCTGACTATCATTCAAGGCAACAGTGCTACAGGCAAAACGACGTTGCTCGATATGGTGGCCGCTCACGAAGAATTAGGAGCACAAAGCGGCGTAACAGTTAGTTGCAAAGTGCCCTGCAAGACAATAACTGGAAAGTATTGGCGCAGAGATCTCCAGGAGATTTCCAACAGCATCGTTTTTATTGATGAAGGCAACGCTTTTGTTCGAACAGAAGAATTTGCCCATGAAGCGAAGCATAGCTCGAACTATTTCGTAATCGTTGCCAGAGAGTCGTTACATCAACTGCCCTATAGCGTTGATGAAATTTACGGTCTAAAGAACACCAACCGGACCACGACGAAGTATCCCGTATATTCTCGTGTCTACACCTCTACATATCGCATTTACGGTGATAGTAAATTTAGAGGTGAGAGGCCAGAGCTTGTCATCGTTGAAGACTCAAATTCGGGCTACGAGTTCTTCAGTTTGCTATGCAAAAAGAGCGACATTCGGTGTATCAGCGCAGGCGGGAAATCAAATATCTGCAACTGCATTATGGACGCACCGGAAAACGAGATCCTTGTAATCGCCGACGGTGCCGCCTTTGGACCTGAAATTGCGGAAGCAACTGCGCTATTGCGCCGAAAGAACATCAAGCTATTCCTGCCGGAATCGTTTGAATGGCTCGTGTTGAATTCGGGATTATTCAACAGCAAACACATTAAGGAGATGCTGCTTAATCCCGCTGAACACATCGAAAGCTCAAGGTTCTTTAGCTGGGAGAAGTTCTTTACCGCAGAACTCGTCGAATGCTCACGAGACACACGTTTTCACTATGACAAGAGCCACTTGAACGAGGAATATTTGAATCCCACCGCCCTTGCGGCTCTTGAGGATACTTTGCCGGATCTTGGCATCACTTCGAACTAGACCGAGAAATACTCGCTCTCGGCAGATAGGTTTGGCCCGAGCCAGGGGTCGCCATCAAGGAAGAACTCCGGTCAGCGTTGCATGAACAGTGCTTGCTCGCGCTTCCATCGGCGCAGCTTTTCCTCGTTGGCCTCTTCCCTACCGCGCGAGGTAAACTCGTAGTGGTACAGCTCGGCATAGGGCGTAAAGATGGTGCGGTAGCCCGCCTCCCCCGATATGGCAATCGACGCTGATAGCAGTCTTAAAGAATATGACGTCGCCCTCACTCGACCTAGAACCGTTCGAGAATCTCCTCGGCGTTCTCTCGTAGATAGATATCTAGGTCCGGCACGGCAAACTGAACGTAACCCCTCTGTGGTGCCTGAATAACCTCTCTTTGTAGCAATTTGGCCCTAATAGAGCTGATCTCATTGGTCTTTTTACCCATGCGCTTAGCAATCTCGGATGATTTGGACTGTTGTTTATCCTCGCACATGGCCAAAAGGTATTTGAAATCGTTGAGCCCCAGTCCCGAAATCGCGGGCTCGTGAACAACATCGTGAAAACGAGCCTCTGCCAGCGCAATGCCTTCAGTGACGTCGCGCTCGCTCACAATGGCACTTTTGACACGATGCAAGTTGGCGCGCTGCCAAATGGAATAACCGACCAGCTGCACCAGATAGGCATAGCCCTTAGTGGCCTTAGCGGCTCTCGACAGGAGATTGTCCTCTATGGTCAAGCCAGTAGCGACAAAGCTATCGCCCATAGAGAGCGCTACCTCCACCTGGTTGATAGGCGCCAGATCTTCGGGGAGGGCACGACGCAAGAACGTAAGCGCCTTGCCGTTAATAAGATCCATAACACCGGCGGGCAAGCCGGCAAAGGCAAGTGCGATATCTACTTTTTCCCCTATCAAAAGCTGAACCGTAGACGCAATGACACGCATATCGTCAATCGGAGCGTCCTGAACTTCATCGATGGCAATAAAAAGACCCTCGGATGACTTCGCCGCCGAACTTAGCAACTTTCTAAGGATCGACTCTTTGGGTGCAACATCGACTTTCGCGGAAACAAAGCCGGCGTTTACGCCGACCGAAGCATTGGTCGCAAGGGAAGAATCAGCAACCTGATCCCGCAAGTCCAGCAATAGGTCAGGGCCAGCAGAGACAATAGCGGTCTTCCATCCAAGCTCTCGAGCACGATCCCTAAGATCGCAGAGCAAAACAGTTTTTCCGGAGCCCCTCGGTCCAGCAATGCGCATGAGCCTCGCAGGTGCACCAATTCCCGCATTCAAGCTCTCGGTAAACTCAAGAGCGATATCGTCACGGCCAATTATGCGCGGAGGCTCAGCGCCGGCAGTGGGACGAAACGGATTATGGAATGCTGTGGCGCTCACTTGTTTGCCTTTCTAGGGAATCGATTAACAGCCAATCATCGTTTAAATAATTATCGCAGACTATATCCGATAATATCGAGTTATATAAGCCTGTATAAACTTATCGCGGAAGTATCGAGCTTTCGTAATTTGTCTTAATTAGTAGTCCACCATTGCTTTCTTCCAAGCTCATAGCAAAAGAAAGTTCAGGACTTCCTAAAAACCATTGCCTTAGACCGAGAAATACTCACTCTCATCGGATAAGTTCGGCCCCAACCACGGATCGCCGTTGAGGAAGAATTCTGGCCAGCGCTGCATGAACAGTGCCTGCTCGCGCTTCCAGCGGCGCAGCTTTTCCTCGTTGGCCTCTTCCCTACCGCGCGAGGTGAACTCGTAGTGGTACAGCTCGGCATAGGGCGTAAAGATAGTACGGTAGCCCGCCTCCCACACGCGTAGGCAAAAGTCCGCATCGTTGAAGCCGACGGCGAATTCCTCGTTGTAGCCGCCAACCTGCTCAAACACGTCGCGACGAACCATCTGGCAGGCGCCCGTTACGGCGCTAAAGTTGCCCGGGCGCACAGCGCGGGCAAGATAGCCCTCGCGCTTTGCCGAGAAGTCCTGGTTGGCATGGGCAAGCGCACCGCGCACGCCAACCAAAATGCCGGCATGCTGTACCAAATGATCGGCAAAATAGAGCTTGGCCCCCACCACGCCCGCATCGGGACGCTGCAGATAGCCCATCATCTCTTCAATAAAGCCGGGGCTTATGACCTCGGTATCGTTGTTCAACAGCAGCAGATAGTCGCCCTTGGCATGCTCAACGCCAAAGTTGATGATCTGGGAGTAATTAAACTCGCCCGGCCACCACTCAACGCGCGCTGCACCCTTGCCATCAGACGCAGCGGCTACGCGCGCCGGCAGGGTTTCATAATACGCAAACGTCTCCGGGTCTTCGCTGTTGTTCTCCACCAAGACGATCTCGTAGTTGGCATACGTGGCCTTCCGTGCGATCGACATCACGCAGGCGTCGAGCGTCTCGACGTGGTCCTTGGTGGGAATCACAATGCTCACCAACGGCGCAGGCTCTGGCAGCGAATAGCGCATGCGGTAGACAAACGGTGTCTCGGACTCCTCGACCGTTCCATGAACACCCAGTGAGTCAAAGTGGCGCTGCAGAGCCAGGCGTCCGGCCTCGATAGCATATGGCTTGCTATCGGCAGAACCGTCGGCGGTAGAGCCAGGGTGCACGCGCCAGTGATACAGCACGTGCGCAACGTGCTCAAAACGCGCACCTGCCGCAAGGCAGCGGAGCGTCAGGTCGTAATCCTGGGCACCCGCAACATCTTCTGGCGACATGCCAATGCGATCGATGAGCGCCTTCTCCACCATTAGAAAATGCGTCACGCAGTTATGGCTATAGAGCAGGTCAACGTTGAGCCTGGTCTTAAAGACCGGCTGGCCCCACTCCCCCGTTTTCTGGAACATGTCCTCGTCGCAGAACAGGACCTGGGGGCGCTCGTCCTTGGCAGTCTTGTTCAGAGCGGCAACATAGTGGAGCAACGCATCCGGCTCCAGGATATCGTCGTGGTCCAAGAATGCGATGTAATCGCCCGTCGCTTGCTGAATACCGGCGTTGGTGTTGACCACGATGCCGCCGTTACCGGGCAGCTCGATGCGACGGACGTGCTCGTCGTGAGCGGCTGCCGCAAGATTGGCCACCGCATCCCATTCGGGCAAGGCGTCCATCAGCAGCAATTCCCAATTGTCATAGCTCTGGGCAAGCACCGAATCCAGCAACTCACGCAGGTAAACCCGATCGGTCTTATAGCACGGCACCACAATGCTCACGAGCGGCCTGTAGGCGAAAGCCGCCGCGGCGACACGCTGGCACGCCAGATCGCCCGGCTTTACGCGATGCTGCTCAAACCAACGACGATAGGCGGCATCATCCGCACGCGCATCCTTCATGCGGTTCCAGCTGTCGTCGACCATACCGTTGTACAGGCGGCCATCCATGGCACAAAAACCGCTCTGGATCTGGCCTGCAGGATCAGTTGCAATTGCGACAAAGTCTCGAATGTCCTCGGGCATCTCAACGCTCAGGTACGTTTTATTGACGCGGCATCCGTTCTGCTGTGGCACGTCGACCTGCGACTCAAACACATGCACCGTGGCATCGATGGCATTCATACGCGTATCGAGTATCTGAAGCTGGGGTGCGCACTGAGGGTCTCCCGCCCATGTGACCTCGTAGCGCCACACGGCACCCAAATCGGCCGGCAGATAACGGACGGCATCAATTTCGTAGCTGCCGCAGCGCTCGCCGCGCTGTGCATCGCGGATAAGCGCACACAACGCAGGCTTTGCCTTGTAGTTAATCTTGGATTCCAGCTTAGCTTTACGGCTATCGAGGCGAATGGATCCAAGCTTTTGGCCACCGGATGCAAAGTCGACATCGATCGCAGAGCCATCCAAAAACGGCAGCACCAAGACGGCAAGTTCGCGCTCGTAGCCCGCAACCGAGGGGCAAAGTGCCAGCGCACGTCCATGATCGACCGGGAGCGCCAGCGATGGCACGCTGGCACCATTGGTCGTCGCGTGGGCAAAAGCCTGGGAACCCTCGCACTCAATAATCTCCGCGACATCCTTGCCGGCAAAACGAAGCAGCACAAACAGACGGCCCTGGCTACGACAAAGCGCCAAACGCTTGATACTCATCTACACTTCTCGCTTTCCCAGGGCATTCGCGGCCATGCGCTTGCACGCACCCAGGCGCCCAAACCTCAAGACGTCGTAATCGAACATGAGCTTTTTGCACGCACGGGCATTGGGGGCCTTGCTGGTAAGCGCCGCACGCACCATAGCAGCGACAGAAGAAGCGCATTGTGCGAGCGCGGCATCGCTACTCACGGCAGAGCCGTTAAGTACTGCGACCACGGTAGCAAACACCTTGCCACAGTCCGAGCCCAGCAACCTAAGCGCGTCGTACAGCACCAGATCGCACAGGAAATATGCCAGGTCCTCGGCGTGCTGAGCATCGAGACCGCCGCGCTGCCAGTCAGCCAGCACCGCGGAGTAAATCTTCACGTGCTCCAGCAGACGCGTCTCGTCGTCGTAGCGCATGGTGTCCATAAGCGAGCCCTTGCGCGCTACGCGATAGTCGTACAGCTTGTTCGAAATGAGCGTGGTCTTACGTGAACGACCGTACACGGCAAAATCGAAGACCTGGTCCTCGCCATACTTGACGGTTTCGTCGAACACAATCCCGTTGCTGAGCAAAAACTCGCGCTTGCAGGCAGTGCGCCACGCAAAGGGACGAGACGCTTCCTTAAACAGCAGGTCAGAGCTATAGCCCTCAAACGAAACATCGCGCGGGCTCAACACATAGTTAAGCCACGGATACCCCGCCTCCAGCGGATACGGATTCGCACCAAAGGTCAAAACGTCGCAGCCCTCACGCTCAAAGGCATCGACGATCACACGGCATGCATCGGACGTAAAGCGGTCGTCAGAATCCAAGAACGCGACGATGGGAGCCGAGGACGCAGCGATACCCGCATTGCGAGCGCTCGACAGACCACCGTTGGGCTTATCGACAAGCTTAAAGCGCGCATCTTTTTCGCAATAGGCAGCGGCGATGTCGCGCGATCCATCCGGCGATCCATCGTTGACCAACACGCCCTCCCAATCGGGCATGTCCTGCGCAAGCAGGGAGTCCAGGCACCATGCCAGGCACTCCTCCACCTTATAGATGGGAACGACAACGGAAATCTTAGGGGTAGCCATGGTCACACGCTCCTACTGTGCCGCCGGCACGTCGTCGGGATGCGGGTTGTCGCCGTAGGTGCGCTGATACGTCAGCACGCGCCAGACCAGCGGCAGACCACCGATCTTAAAGTAGTGCTTAAACGTATTGAGCTTGCCCGGCTTCTTAAAGTCAAAACGCGAATCGATATAGGCGCGGGGCGATTTGACCATCAAGCGCAAGTCGGTCTCGCCGCGCGGATCGAACAGTGACAGGTCAAAGCGACCGGCATCCCAATCGGCCTTGAGCTCGGGCGAGGCCTTTTCCCAAAACTGCTCGCGCAGCTCGTCGACCAGACGCTCGTCATTCCAGCGGTACGTATCGACCTTCATGCGCATTAAAATACCCTGAAGCTGAGCCTTAAGCTCGGGTCGCTCATTCAAAAAGCGCTGCATCTCAGCGTATTCGTCACACACGCAAAACACCTTGTTGGGAGAATTAACGGAGCTCTTCTCGTTATCCTGGCGATAGCACAAAATGGGGTCCGCAATAAACGCGACACGCTCGGCGCACGCCCAAACCTTAAAGTTAAAGCCTGCGTCCTGATACGAGGCGCCCGGCGTGGGAAGAAAGCGAATCTGATTGGTGTTGAGGAACTCGCGTCGATAGATGGCCGACCAAATGGAAGGCTTGCGGTAAAAGATGCCCGGGCGGTCGACGGGGCGATACGCCGCACCCGTCATATACTCGTCGATAATCCCAAACAGTTCGCGGCGCTCCGTTGGCGTGGACCAATACAGGTAGAAATCGCCTTTGACCACATCGGCATGCTCGGCATCTGCCTTGGCAACCAGTTTTTGAAGCGAGTCCTCAAACATAAAGTCATCGGACTCCAAGATGCCCACGTACTCACCGCGGGCCATCTCCAAACCGCGGTTCATCGAGTCGCCGTAGCCGCTGTTGGCCTTGTCGATCATCTTGACGCGCGCGTCGCGCTCCATGTACTCGCGGATGATATCCGGCGAACTGTCGGTAGATCCGTCGTTGATGCAGATGATCTCAATGTCCTTGAGCGTCTGTGCTACGGCGGAATCGAGGCATTCGCGCAGGTAGCGCTCAACGTTGCAGATGGGGACAAGCAGCGAAACTTTAGGGGTATCAGAGTTCTGCAAGAGAACCTCCTGTTGAATAGCGTGTAACAGGGTCATTTTAGCAGCCAAGTTGCGGCGGGCGGCAGCGCTTGGAATTAGAGGAAGCGCTCCAGGCAGGCTTTGAGACCGCGAGTCGAGAGATAGAACAGCGTGGCGTCCGCCATCGAGACGCCCGACGTCGCCGCAACAAGCTTGTGGGCAACACGGCGAACGGTGCCCTTAGCAGGTGCATCCGCCCACTCCGTTCCCAAAAACGTCGTGAAAGCCCTGTTGACGCGGCCGGCAACACGGTAAAAGCCATCGGCATCCAGACGTGCCAAGTCGAACACGATGAGGTCCAAGAACCAGGTGATCAGCTCGCCGGGGCACAGGTCCAAAAGACCGTAGGCCGCCCAGTCCTCCAGGACCTCCTCGAGCATCCTCATGTGGGCGTCAAGCTTTTTGGCGCGAGCCTCGTCACTGTTGAACTCGTGCGTCGCTGAGTCGCTCTCCATCACGTAGTGATAGAACTTGTCCGGCATGACGACGGTCTTGCGGGCAAGCGCATAAGCCGCAAATTGGAAGACGACGTCCTCGCCCAAAGCCAAACCGGGGGCGAAGCGAATGCCTTCGCGATTGAGCAGCTCGCGCGAAAAAGCCACACGGCAGGCATAGGGCTGTGCGTTTGCGTGGAACAGCAGCCGGGGATCACGGGCGCCGAAGGTACTAGCTTTGGGGCTCATGAGTTGCTGGACGCGTTTGGGTGCGGCGTCGGACGGCTCGCAAACGCCGCCAAAAACGGCGACCTCGGCATCTGCAGACTCCATGGCCTGCAGCACGCGCCCCACCGTTTGGGCGTCGATGTAATCGTCGGCGTCCACAAAGAAGACGAACTCGCCATCAGCGGCATCGATACCGGCATTTCGAGCGCACGAGACGCCCGCGTTTTCCTGGTCAATCACCAGCACACGGTCGTCGGCCTGCGCTATTTGACGCAAAACGCCCAGTGAATCGTCAACCGAACCGTCGTTGACGCAGATAACCTGAATCGAGCGCTCCGACTGCGCCAAAAGCGAATCGAGGCATCGCCGAATCGAGCGTGCCGAGTTGTATACGGGAACGACAATAGTCGCTTTGGGGCTCGTGGCCTCTCCCATGCCGATCTACCCCCTCAGCGATTCGATGAGGAAGGCGGCAAGTACGCCGGGGCCTCCAACCGATGCGTAGTATTTGGCGCGTCCCAAGGAGCCGTCCGTCGCAAAAGTCGGATGCTCGTCAACCCAGCCCTCAGGATCTTTGAGGATGGCAGCGAGATTCGCACGCTTCCACGGCTTAAGATCGTCCAGCGAAAACTCCCCGGCGTCCAAGGCAGCTTGAAACTCCTTGGCCATCTGCACCAGGAACTCCTTATAGAACTTAGGCGCTAAGCGCACATAGTTCCACATATACGAATCGTACTTAATGAGCTGATTAAACTTGAGCATGCGCGCGACGTCATCACTTGCGTGGTCACGGGCGTAATCCTCGCGAATCCAACGCTCGATCTCGGCGTATTCGGCATTGACGCAAAAGACCTTGGCCGAAGAATTGACCGAGGAGTTCTCGTTGTCCTGGCGATACGAAAGCACGGCATCGTGCAGGTAGACGGCCTTGTCGGCGCACGCTATCACCTTAAAGGCAAACGACGTGTCCTGAAAGGAGGCACCCGGGGTCGGCATGAACTTGATGCCGTTGCGCTCGAGAAAATCACGACGGTAGACGGCCGACCAAATCGAGGGCTTTTGCTTAAAGAACTGTGTCGTGTCGCTCGGGTGCACCGGCTTGCCGCAGTCCTTGGGCTTAAACATCTCGTGCAGCGAACGGCGCTCCTCGGGCTTAGACCAGTAGAAATCAAAGTTCGCCTTCGCAAAGTCGGCGTTGCAGCCCTCCGCCGCCGACACAAGCTTCTCCAGCGCGTCGGACGCCATAAAGTCATCGGACTCCAAGATGCCCACGTACTTGCCACGCGCCATCTCCAGACCGTGGTTCATCGAGTCGCCGTAGCCGCTGTTGGCCTTGTCGATCATCTTGACGCGCCTATCGCGCTCCATATACTCGCGAATAATCGCCGGCGAGTTGTCGGTCGACCCATCGTTAATGCAGATGATCTCAATATCCTTGAGCGTCTGCGCCAGGGCGGAATCGAGACACTCGCGCAGGTAGCGCTGAACATTGTAAATGGGAATAAGCAGCGACAGAACAGGGCTGCCAGAGGCGTTAGTAGACAAATGTGCTCCTTAGGAAATACCTGTCGTTTCATGGTATCAAAGGGTCGGCGCGCCGACGGGCGTTTATATAATCTATGGAGCCCCAACCTACGACACCTTGTATATCGCCGCTACCACACCCGTGGCAGGTTCCTGCGTTTTATTCAAACCTTGCCGACAAATCTCGGCGAGCCTTTACAATAGGACAGTCCAATGGACGTATTCGATAGCTTCCGTGCGGTGCATATCTTCCGCGCGTGAAAGGATATATTGCCCCATGCCTTCAACCCTTCCCGCCCCCATCGACAAGCTCGCCATCGTCGTCGTCACCTATAAGCGCCAAGAACTCTTGGCAAATCTGTTCGACTCCATGACTGAGCTCACGGCCGCCCCCTGGCGCATCGTGATTGTCGATAACGAGAATTCGCGCAAGACCGAGGCCATGTGCTCCGCGTTCAACGAGCGCCTGGCCAACCTGTGGGGCATCGACACCGAACAGCCCGATGCACAGGGCGGCACCGACCGCGTCATCTACGCTCCGCAGCTCGAAAACGGCGGCGGCGCGGGCGGCTTTTCCGCCGGCACCAAGTGCGCTTACGACCTGGGCGCACAGTGGTTCTGGGTGATGGACGACGACGTACTCGTCATCCCCGAGGGCATCGAGCGTCTTGCCAAGTGGACCGACCGCTACGACGTCATCCAGGGCTCGCGCCTGGACTTCGATGGCGGCGCGTTCTTTTGGCAGTACCAGCTCATCCTTTCGCTCGGCATCCCCAACCCCGTCGCCAAGTGGGACCTGGGCCCCGAGGGCTACCGCGCCATGAATCAGCTGTGCTTTGAGGGCGGCATGTTCTCGCGCCGCGTGGTCGACAAGATCGGCCTGCCCGACGCCCGCTTCTTTATCTACGGCGACGACGCCTGCTACGGCTACGTCGCCAGCCAGCACTTCCCCGCCGCCGTGGTTGCCGACGTGGTGCTCAAGCGCGCCCGCGCCGTCTCTAACTGGGATATCGCCGGCAAGCGCCAGCTCAACTCCACGAGCGACACCAACCGTTACTACATCATGCGCAACCGCGGTTATCTGGCCCGCTACATGCAGATTTACGGCGACTACCACCCCGTGCTGTTCCGTCTGGGCAACGCCGCGACCTTCTGCAAGGAATTCATTCGCCTGGCCGCGGTCGACAAGTGCTTTAAGACCGGTATTCCGGCGCTGCGCCGTGGCATGAAGGACGCCCGCAAGATCGTTAAGGATCCCAACTGGAAACCCATGCCGCCCCTGAAGGACGCGGAGCAGTAAAGGGCCTTCGCCCGCCGCTACAGTCGTTGGCACACCACGGACACACGCTGACCGTCAAAACCAAAGCCCCAACGCATGCGTCCGACGGCGGGGCGCGGCACGCGGATATCATCGATGCCGTCGCGCTCTATGTCGAGCAGCGCCTGAACCGCCAACAGTTCCAGGCCCAGGGCATCGACGCCAGGGTCGTACAACATGTTGATCGTTATCAGCGGTCGCTCATCGAGCATGCCGAGCGTGTCGGCCACGTCAAACACCCGACCGGTGGGAATCACCTGGATATCCCAGCGATCCGAGACGCCACTTCGCTTGGAGCTGGGATTGCAATAGCCGGGCAGTCCAAAGCAGAGCCCCTGAAGCGCCAGATGATAGACTGTCGGCACATCTGATTGGCCCACATCGATGCCCAGATCGCCGATAGCACAGCTCAAAGCTTGCTTTACAGTGTCCTCGTCTCCTCGACACAGCCCGTCATGGAACGAGTCGATAACTCCAACGTCCTCAACGGCGCACTCAAACCATTCCAGAATTACAAGACGGAGCGCCTGACGCACTTCGTTGTTAGGCAGACGCAGGGAACGAAGGCACGCGCCGTCCTCCGAATGCCCCGTCATGTCCGTCGTAAGAAATCCAGACAGATACAGCGCTGTCCAGATATCTTCGGGCTTGGCGGCATCGGCCTCCTCGGCATGCACATGCACTGGCGCCTCAATAAACCCATGCGGCTCAAGCAAATCGAACAATGCGGACAGGCGCATGAGATTCCAGTCGCCGACGCATGCGCTCAGACGGTCGGCGTAACCATACAGATCTGCCCGAACGGGAGCGATGCAACCGCGATGTGCGTAGTCCACCACGCGCTCCGGGATCGAGCAATAAAAACCACCAAACAGATAGCCCTCGAGCCACTCACGCGCGTCATCCAGACAGCCGTTGCGACCGATGCGATCCAACAGCACCCGGACTTCGTCGTCCGAAAAACCGAACCATCGATCACACCAACTCGACAACGGTGTCGCCGACCGATAGGAAACCCCACGCTGGGACAACGCAAGCTCGGCAGGACCAGGGTGCTCGCCCATCAGACACGTCAATCGTAACGAGTCGCCGGCGTCGGCAATGGTGTCGAACAACATCCGGCTGAGCGACTCTAGGGAATCCACGTTACCGTCGTCCTTAGCGTCCAAACACTTTGGACATACCGCGTCGTAGTCGTCTATCAGAAGAACAACCTGCTCATCGAAAGCTGTCTGGAGCAGTTTAATAAGCATGCCAGTCGCCGCATCGATCTCCTTATCGCTGGCCACCCCACGCGCCGCCCTCTCGATAAGACGAACCTCACGTCTTGACAGATCAGGCGCGGCAAGCAGCGGCAGCAATCGGGCGCACTCGTGTGCAACAGCGCTGCGAATAGCCGCCGCAGCATCAGCGTCACACCTCACAGCGGCAGTTGAAAAGTCAAGCGTGATGACCGGATAACACGCGTGCTCATCACGATAGCGACCGCCGCCCGCCTGCCAGATCTGGGTGCCGACGAACGGACTTCGATCCGGCCGCCGGCAATCAGGTCGTTCCAAATAGCATTTGAGCATCGATAGGTTCATGCTCTTGCCAAAACCCTTGGGCCGACAACAAAGTGCAACAGGCGCTTCGCTGTCCAATATATCGGCAATAAACATAGTCTTATCGACGAGTAAACACCGATTGATTGCATCGGAAAAGTCGTGTACATCAACCGGCAGAGCTGCGTTATCCGCATGATTGAGCAACCGTGCGCCAAACGCATGAGCAACACCATAATTCTCCTGTTCAGACACCGTAAACTCTCCTTCTAACGCAGCACGATGCCCATTGTAGCGAGCGGGTAGAGCGCAACAATATCGACATGCAAACGTTTCGGGCAACGGTAGCAACAGACCCCCGAGGGGGCATAACAAATCGTTGCACAACAAAAACGGGGCCCGATGCCGCCGCACCGGACCCCGTCCCAAACTCTTATAGAAAACGATCTGGAAGATTACTCCTCCGAGCCGTCCTCCCCTGAAGCCTTGTTCTGCTGATCGAGTTTATGCTTGCCACTCACAATAGACGTGGCGCCCAGCGTGGCCAAGCTTGCACTGGCAAGGCTCGCCATCACAATCAGATCGCCCGTCTTGGGCATATTGCCGCCAGATGACTTGGTAGTTGTAGTCGTCGTGGTTGTAGTGGTCACCATTTTGGAGTCATTCTGCTCCTGGACCTGGTTGTCAGCACCGCTCTTGTCGTCGTCTTCGGACTGTTTCTTTTCGCCCCCGGCCTTGCTCTCGTCCTTCTTCTGAGCGGATTTGTCGTCCTTCTCCTCAGAGCTAGAACCCTTATCAGATTCGGTCTTCTCGGAAGCCTTGTCCTTGGAGTCGCCCTTTGAGGCTTCGGCCTTTTCCGTGGAAACCTGATCAGAGTTGTCCTTCTGTCTCTTATACACATCTCCGAGCCCACGAGACCCTAAGACATCTCGTA
>ENA-OYYQ01000632-OYYQ01000632.1-human-gut-metagenome-genome-assembly--contig:-NODE-632-length-14551-cov-7.837610_pt1 | contig 14551 bp, 6 predicted proteins | sample MGYA00243252_ERZ653455 | MGnify/ENA primary metagenome ERZ653455 (study PRJEB26926, sample SAMN06164940) | human gut metagenome | biome: ENVO:00009003; feature: ENVO:2100002; material: ENVO:00002003...
TATCGTCGGCAGCGTCAGATGTGTATAAGAGACAGCCTGTGCCTGCTGCTCGCCGGCGTCTTTGCGCTGCTGGGCATGGAGGTCTCGTCCAACCATGACTTTACCTGGGTCTACCCCCTGTGCATCCTGCTCGAGTGGGCCATCATCACCGTGCTCATGACCGGCTTGTTCTTCCTATTCCAGCGCCACGGCGCAGCTCCCGCGGTCCTGGCCTTTGCCCTCTTTGTCCTGGGCATTGCCGAGTTCTTCGTCATCACGTTTAAATCCATGCCGATCCAGCCGGGCGACCTTTCGGCCATCTCCACCGCCGCCGCGGTCGCCGGCAACGGCTACACCTTCTCGATCTCGCTGTTCTGCGTGCTGTCCATGAGCTTTACCGCCATCGCCATGCTGCTGTGCGAGTACGCCGGTCTGGTGGCACCGCACCGTCAGAAGGGCGCTGTCAATGCCAAGCGCATGCTGCTCACCAACCTGCTCGTCGCGGTGCTGTGCTTGGGCGGCGTGACCGCGCACGTCACGCTTATCGACTACTACAACACCCTCGGCATCACTGTCTACACCTGGCGCCCGCTTGAGAGCTACTGGCGCGAGGGCTATCTGCCTGCCTTTATCAGTGCGGCACAGTCCATCAAGCCGCCCAAACCCGCCGACTATTCTGTCGATGACGCCAAGGCCACGCTCAAAAAGTACGCCAAGACCTACGACAAGTCCGACGCCGCCAAGAGCGACGAGCGCGCCGCCGCAAAGGGGCAGTTCGATAGCGAGAAGCCCACGGTCATCGCCATCATGAATGAGACCTTCTCGGACCTGTCCATCTACCAGAACATGCGCGCCGGCTACGAGGGTCCGCAGTACTTTAAGAACCTGTCCAACTGTCTCAGTCGCGGCAAGCTCTATGTGAGCGCCTACGGCGGCGGTACCGCCAATACCGAGTTTGAGTTTATGACCGGCAACTCCATGGCCAACCTGGGCTCGGGCGTGTACCCCTACACCATCTACAACATGGAAACGACCGGGAATCTGGCAGAGCAGTTCAAATCGCTCGGCTATTCCACCACGGCCATGCATCCCAACCACGCGACCAACTGGAACCGCGAGAACGTCTACAAGGACTTTGGCTTTGACCAGTTCCTGTCCATCAACGATTTCCAGGGAGCCGATACCCTGCGCGGCATGGTGACCGACCAGGCTACCTACGACAAGATTCTTGAGCTGCTGGACCAGAACGCCGATCCGCAGTTTATCTTCGACGTGACCATGCAGAATCACTCGGGCTACGATACGGGCCTGCTGCCGGTCGACAAGCAGATGCACCTGAATATCGACACGACCGACCTGGACGCCAAGACCATCGAGGACGGCACGCTGTCCGATGTCGACGAGTACGTCTCGTGCATCGAGCAGTCCGACCAGGCGCTGCGTTACTTCCTCAACGCCCTGAGCAAACTCGACCGCAAGGTGGTCGTGGTGTTCTGGGGTGACCATCAGCCGTTCTTCCCGTCCAAGTTCAATGACAAGTGGTTTACCGGCGAGGACGACGCCACGCATCAGGAGCGCTTGTGGCAGACCGACTACATCATCTGGGCTAACTACGACGTTGCCGGCTGCGACCAGACGAGCGAGGTCGACGACCTGTCCACCAACTACCTGTCCACCCAGCTGATGCAGCTGATCGGCGCACCCCTCTCCGACTACCAGAAAGCGCACATGACGCTGCGCGAGTCGCTGCCCGCTATCAACTCCGTGGGCTACGAGGACGCCAGCCTGCGCTGGGCGCTCTCCTCCAACGTCACTGGTGACGACGCCGAGGCCGCGGCTGCCACCAAGGCGCGCGAGGATTACGCCAAGATGCAATACTACGAGATGTTCCGCGACGGCAAGAACGTGTACACCGAGCACTTCCAGACCGAGGCCAACGAAACCGACCCCAACCTGGCACCGGGAACGACCAAGATCAAGTAGCGGGTCGCTGCGGGTCTATCCCGGTTCGTCTGCCCGGGCGGCGCGGAATGTAAGGTTCCCTGCTCGGGCAGTCCTGCTCGCACGGAGAGCACATTAAGTGCTCTCCGGCTCGTGCGGAACTCGCGATGAACCTTACATTCCGCGCCGCCCGGGCAGACGCCTTGTTGTTGGAGCGCGGCTTGTCATGGGGAGTATTCGGAGTGTCTCTGGTTGAATCGGGCTCTTGCCTTGAAGACTCTGATTTCTAATAAAGAGAAAACCCGGGTAGCCAGTTGTTTGGCTACCCGGGTTTTACTTTGTCGATATGTTCGACTGGGTGCTAGTGAGCCTTGCGACGCTTGATTAGCATGATGAGGGCTATCACTACGAGCGTTGTACCAGCTGCTGCTGCGGTGGCGACCATGGCGAACGCTTGGTCACCGGTGCCTGCGAGGTTCTTGGCTGAGGTCGTGGCCTTGGCGCCGGTCTTGGTTCCTTCATCTGACTTTGGCTTGTCCGGGTTCGTTGGGGTCTCGGGCGTCTCCGGAGTTGTCGGAGTCTCGGGGTCCTTTGAGCCTTCGGAATCGGTGGGGCCAGCGGTGTTTACCAGAGTGTGGTCCAAGAACTTCTTGGCACCCGCACTTGCCTGTGAGAACAGGCGCATGCGGATCGGGGCGGCGTTCACCGTTGTGGGCGCTGTCTCCTTGGGCGCGATGTTCACCAGCGTGATACCGGTATCGAGGCCAACGTTGGTGTATCCCACGTGGCAGTAGTACTGCGCGCCGTCATCGTCTGCGGTCAGGTCAATCTCGAGCGTTGAGGCCGTTCCGGCTTGGAGGTTGCCGTCGGCGCCCACGAGCTGGAACGCGGTCTCGCCGCGAACCTTGCGGTACCAGATATACGACGGTGCCAGCTCCGTTTCACTTCCGTCGGCATTGCGCTGCGTCACACGGCCAATCGCCGAGAGCGTCAGCTTGTCTCCCTCCGCGCACTCGACCGAAGAGTCATACTCGAGGGCCGACCCCTCCGCAGCATCCGCCGCAGGTCCGCTCACGGTCATCGTCATGCCATCGGGCATGGTCTTGACCGTGATGATTGCCGAGCGAATACCTGTTTCGGTCGTGGATCCATTCTTAACGGCGGCGATGGCGAATCGATACTCCGTATTGGGCTGCAGCCCATCCCACTTGAGCGAGGTCTGCGTGTTGTCGGCAATCTTCCAGCTATTGACGACCGCATCCGCCGCATTGCTCTGCAGCATGCCCACGCCGTAGCTAAAGCCACTCTTGTTTGCGAGTACATCGTCCCAGCTAAACGTAACGCTGGTCGAATCGACGGCGTTTGCCGTAAAGCCCGTCACGGCCGGCGCGTCGGGCATCTCGACGTCCTTAACGTCATAGCCCACGATCCAGAACTGATCGGTGTCCTTGGTGCCGAGCTTGTCGCCCGAGTCGGCCTCAAACTTGTCGACATCCACCTTGTTGACGCCCAGACGCCACACAAAACCGTACTTGCCCTGCGCGGCCTCGGGCAGGTTGTCGACGGTGCCGCCGTATTCGGTCGATTCACTCGAGGAGTTACCCGTAGTAAAGCCGGCGTTGGCACCAAAGCACAGGCCGCCAAACAACTCGTGCTTTGCGAGCTTCGCGCCCATGACAACGCTGCCGTTCAGCGTCAAGCCGAGCTCGAGCTCCTGCTCCTTGCCCTCCTCGACTTCGATGGTCTGCTCAATGCTCGCCCCCGACTGCGCGGCGGCGCCGTTAAACCCATCGTGCGTGTAGGCGCGCGTTACGCCAGGCTTGCCCAGGCCAAAGGAATCCCCAACGGGAGTCTCGCCGTTGAGCGTCGTTTGATAGGTTCCGGGTTCTCCCGACCGATTGGTCAAAAAGTAGCTGAGCGGCGTCATATTGTGCTGTTTGGCAATGCGGTCATAGGCCTCGACATTAACGACCGAGGTCTGCGCGCCGAGCGACACGGGCGCCGCCATCACGCCCTTGCCACCAGTTTCCTCATTTTCGATCTCGTACTCGTAATAGACCATCGGAATCGTGTAGAGCACGGCCTTGTCGCCTTCGCCGGCATGCGACTCATAACTTACGCTGGCGCTCACTGTGCGCTCGCTCCGGTAGTCATAGCATCCCTCGGCGGCAAAATCGACCGAAGCATTAATCGCGACCAGGGGCGGACCGGTCTGCACCTCGACGGCAACGCCCAACTCGGCGCCAATGGTATAGCCCTGGGATGTCCCCGTGCCCTTTCCCTCTCCGTATGACGTGCCGCCCAACACCAGATAGCCGTATGCCCGCTCCAGGTCCTCAACATAGGGAGCATCCTGCAGCACGGCGAGCACGCGCGGGTTGGTATAGACCTTGTAGCGGTCCTTGTACGTAATCTTGACGCTGTCGTTGTCGACATCGGGCAGCGCGAGCGAGATAAACGTGCCGTAGGTAGTGCCGCGACGGTTGCTCTCGCTGATCACCTGCTCCTCGCCGCGGCGCACCTTTCCGTTCTCGTCGAGCGAAAAATGCGAGGCGGTCATCCAATAGTAGTCATCGTTCTTGCGCAGGTCCTCGTCGCGGTGCTTGCCCACCACGGCGATAAAGCTCTCGTTATAGCGGTCCGAACCCGAGACGCTGCCCGCCTTAACGTCGCTGATCCACACCTGCTCGATACCCTTGTGGTCATGCTTGTTGCTACTGTTGTATTGCTGGCCGCTCATGCTCATGGTTCCGACCATGGAACCCAAGCCCTGGGCCCCGCTCTGCGCCGTGTTGCAGACAAAGTCGCGGAACACATCGCCGCCCACGAGCACCTCGTCGACCGCCGGCTGCTCAGACAGACCGTCAAGGTTGGCAGTGGCAAGGGCAATAGGCGCCAAGGTGCACGGATAACGCTTATCCTGAGCACTATCCTTCCATGCGCTGCTGGGCACATGCATCAGTCCATAGGAGGCAAGGAGCCCGTCTCTGTATTCCTTGCAATCGGATAGTTTGAACTCGCCAGACTCCGAGTCAAAATACGCATAGCGGTACAGCGCGCCGTACAGCCCCTTGCTGCCGTCATAGGCGTCGTAATCAAAAGCACTGCGTTGCCAGTCATAGCCCGCAAGAATAAGGCCCGTGACGGTTTCACCCGTCTTCTTTCCTTCTTCATCGTAGGCGGCAAACGTGCCGAACGTCGCATTCGCAGCGACCATGGTCTTGCCGTTCGAGGAGAGGGAGATTGCGCCCGCGTCACCCAGAGCATCGACATGGACGAGTGCACCCTTGGATGTATCCCACGAGAACAGCTCGCAATGCGTCGACTTGGCGATATTCTTTTTGCCGTAGGGTGCCGAGACCACGATGGCGAGGTCATCGCAAAAATCGCGGTCGAGGTCTCCGGCAGCCAGCGAAACGACAGGAGCTGACTGCAGCTGCGTCCAAGAGTCGTTCCCGCCCTCGTTGTGCGTGGTGTAGTCCGCGGCGTTACCGGCATCGATCTTGACGACGCTTTGCTTCCAGTTGCCGCCCTCCAAGTCATACATGTCGACTACAGCCTTGCGCACGCCGTTCTCGTCGACATAGCAGCCCGCATAGACAAAAAGCTCGTCCACGCCGTCACCATCGACATCGCCCGCCTCGACATCAAAGACGGCGTCGTGCTCTTGCAGGTAGCCGGCGTTCAGATACTTAAAACGGCCTCCGTCCATCATATTGGTGTTGACCGTCACCGGCAGGCGCGTATCAAGGCTGCGCGTGCGCCCGTTGCTAAACGAATAGAGGACCAGCTCAACCTTTCCGGCGTACGACTTGCCGTCGATCGTCGTGGAAGAACTGTCGCCGTAGGCACGAAGCTCGGCAACGCGGCTCTTTTTGCCTGTACTGGCATCGCCGCAGAACTCAACGCTTGTGGCGTGAATGCCCGAGAAGCCGTTGTTGTCGTTGGCAAGTACCGTCGAGGACTCATTGTTGCTCAGATACGACCAGGTGCCGCCACCGTAGTCGCTATGCTTGTAGAGGTCGCTGTTCGTATCGAAATTGTTGACGTTTTGCCAGAACTTTGCGGCGCCCCACACACTTCCATAGCCATCGGTGAGTTTGCTGCTGCCGCCAATATCGCCGCGCTCGACGTTCTCGAGCTTGTCGCGCAGAGTGTAGCGATTGCCATGGCTACCGTTAGCTGCCATATAGACCTCGCTGCGCGTGGCAAACGTCGTGGGGGTATCGGTGGAATAGGGGCCAACGGTATCGGCCGGAATGTCCTCGCTCGTGCCCAGGCCCAGGTCGCTATAGTCCTGCTCGGTCATATCGGTGATCTCAGGCGTGTCTGCCGCCGGGGCGACGTTGGGAGCCGCCGTGAAACAGGCGACGCTCGTGGCGATCAGCGCAGCAAGCGTCGCCGTCCCAACAAGCGGGATTTTCGACAACCGGCGAATGTGGGGGTGTGGAACGTGCATGGGGGACCTCGCTTTACTCGAGTGGAGTCTGCTCATTTTTGCAAATGATACGTCCGACGCCCGATATCACGTGTCTCATTTTCGCCAACGGCGTGTCTCATTTTTGAGAATCCGAGATGCCGCGGAAATCTTATCCCAGCTCAAAGGCCATTTCTGGGATGTATTTTCCGTCGAGTGCCTCATCGGGAAACTGCATCCCATTTCAAGCGTCGATTCTGGGACGCACTTTCCCCTTAGACCCTCAACCGGAAACCGCATCCCACTTTGAGCGCAAATTCCGGGACGCATTTTCCGAAAGCCTGCCCATCCGGAAAGCCCGTCTCACTTTGGACGCATCCGGGCACGGAACCATCGACCTATCAGGCCTCCCATCAATAAAGAGGCGTCCTCCCGGACGGCGGGGCACGAAGTTCATCGCGAGTTCCGCACGCAAAGAAGACCACTTAATGTGGCCTTCGTCTTGCGCAGGACTGCAGAGCAGGGAACTTCGTGCCCCGACGCCCGGGAGGACGTTTCATTTAGAAAGATGGACCGACCGCCGTCAGCGATGGGAGCTACTCCCCCAGCACGGCCTTTTTGGCGGCTGCAGCCATGTTGTCCAGATCCTCCTTGGTGGGGTGATCCTTTGCGGCAACCCAGTTGTCGAGCAGCATCTTAAAGCGGGTATTGTCGGGATCTTGCTCGAGCATGGCCTCGTAGCGCTGCTTGACCGCGGGGCCCATCTTGCCCTGGCACATGGCCCAGCCCACAAGCTCGGCATCTCCGGCCAAATTGGACGTCACGCGGTCGATAATCTGCCTAAAGTAATCCTCGCTAGCGCCAAAACCGCAGGTACCAAACAGGAAGACGCGCTTGCCGTGCAAGGCGGAGAGCAACGCCGCGACCGAAGGCGTGCATGCGCCCTTGTCGCACCAAAAACCGACGAGCACCGTGTCGGCCGCGCAGGCGCCCTGCGCCTCGCGCGCAACCTGATCTGCGTCCGCATCGTCACTCAACGCCGCGGCGTGGACAAACTCAACGCCCGCAGCCTGCAGAGCGCGTTTGATCGCGCCCGAAACCATCCTGGTATTACCGCTCTTGCTGTTAACCACCAAAGAGCACGTCATAGTCACGTTGCCTCGTTTCCCCCAAAACTAAAGCCACTAATGCAATTTATTAGAAGCATATCTTAGTACTAAAACCACAGATGTAAACCAACTTCTGCTGATTGACGGCACAGCTGACATCAATGGATAAAGCCGCCTGAAGCGCAAGTCCCTAAAATCATGCGGGAACCGCGGTACCGTCAGAAAATTCAGGAGGAAATTTGACGGTCCCGTTAATAGATTTGTGACAAGGGCATGACAGGGAGACAGGTCATTCGTCAGGTTTCTGACAGACGATACGAGTGGGACATGAAAATTGGAGCCCCTCCTGCATGCATATCCGCTGGTAAGGCCTGGCCCGGTTTTCGCCATCGCACGCGGCGGCCGAGCACCCATCCAACGCCCAAGTCAAAATACTCAGTACACTGAGTAATTTCACTCAGTGTACTGAGTATTTTCTCAATTTGCTCAGGCTAGTTAAACAGCGTCACCTTATCGAGCAGAAAATCCTCCACGGTGCACGCCCCGGCCGCCGCCCCTCCCACGACGATCCGCTTGGCTCGCGGATACTTTTTTAGTAGCGTCGACATGCCGCTCTGGCAGGACTCTCCACCGCTTTTGACCTCGATGGCGCTCAGCGCATCATCCCTTCGCAGCACAAAGTCGACCTCTTTGACGCCCTCACGCCACCACATGACCTCAAAACCCTCTTCCGGCGCGCGCGCAAGCAGTCGTGCACCCACTGCCGATTCCACCAAATGACCCTGCCGCGCCGAATCCTCCAGCCATTCTGCTCGGCCCTTATCGCCGAGCGCCGTCATAAACGCCGTGTCATAAACCATGAGCCGCGGGGTGCTTCGGCGCTTTGCGAGCTCCTTGTCACTGAACTTGGGAATCGCCGTAACCAAACCGGCCTTGCCCAGCAGGTCCAAATATCCGGCGACCGTGACCGTGTTACCGGCATCCTGCAGCTGGCCTACCATTTTTGAATACGAAAGCTCCTGCCCCGAATAGCTTGCCGCGAGCCAAAAGAGCGCGCGCATCAGCGCCGGTTTTCGGATATTCTCCAACGAGAGAACATCGCGCGAGATCGCCGGCTCGACGATCGCATCTCGGATATAGTTTCGCCAACGGGCGTCATCGGAAACCAGCGGCGCCGCACCCGGATATCCACCGTGATAGAGATAGTCTTCAAAAGAAAAGCCAAAGGCCTCGCTGCACTCGCGATAGGACCAATGCGGCGACCGAATGAGCTCGTAACGGCCCATAAGGGATTCTTCCAAGCCCTTATGCAGCAGCAGCGACGACGATCCGGTCAAAATGACCTTGAGCGGCGTCCCCTCCCGGCGATCCCGGTCGTACAATCCCTTGACGACCGTGGACCAACTCTGCACCTTTTGAATCTCATCAACAACGAAAACGGCCGGGACCTTACCTCCAGACGTGAGGTTTCTTGCCTGTTGCCACTCGATTTGCAGCCAGCTGGCATCGGGATTCACAACATCGTCCGCATTGGCCACGTGACAGGGCATGTCTGCATGGTGCAACGCCTGCACGAACATGGTCGACTTTCCCGTTTGGCGGGGCCCGATTATAAATTGCATCAACGGATTATTCGTTTCCCGCATCCTCTGGGCTATCACGGCAACTTGATGGCGCTCAAACATGTCAATCTACCTCCTTGTTTCTTAAATACTCAGTATACTGAGTAAAATCACTCAGTATACTGAGTATTTTTAGAACCGGGAGATCGAACCCGCCAACTTAACTCCCTTCACCAGCGGGTTGCCGCCGCCCCCTCCGCGAGTCGAGTTTCTGGCCCTTCGTGCTCACTCGATATATAAAAACTGCCATAGCCATATCGAAAAACCGGTATAGCCGATCCCATCATCGAACCATCGCGAATGGGCCACAGGATTTCGCGATGGTTCGCAAGCTTTCGCGGAGATTCGCGACAAATCGAGAGCTGATACGCATCTTATTGTTCATATTCAAGGCCACGACGTCTCAAAAGGTATACGCTTTGAAACAGTTAAGTTTCCCAGCGCCCCCAATCGAGATCAATCGTCACCACGCCGCAGATAGAATGCATAATCTTGGGACAAACACTTCTGATTAATTTGTCCCGCGGGCTTGCTTACTGGGCGAATTGGCTGCGGTAGAGCTCGGCGTAGAAGCCGCCTGCCGCGAGCAGTTCGTCGTGCGTGCCGCGCTCGATAATCTCGCCGTCTCGCATGACCAGGATGCAGTCGGCGTTACGGATCGTCGACAGGCGGTGCGCAACGACAAAGCTCGTACGACCGGCCATGAGCTCGTCGAATGCCGCCTGCACCTGCAGCTCGGTGCGGGTATCGATGCTCGAGGTGGCCTCGTCCAGCAGCAGAATCGCCGGGTCGGTGAGCATGACGCGCGCGATGCACAGCAGCTGCTTTTGGCCTTGGCTAAACGTGCCGCCGTCCTCGCCAATCACCGTGTCGTAGCCCTGTGGCAGCTGCACGATAAACTTGTGCGCGTGCGCGCGCTTGGCCGCCTCGATAATCTGCTCGCGCGTGGCGTCGGGACAACCGTAGGCAATGTTCTGGGCCACCGTGCCCTCGAACAGCCAGGTGTCCTGCAGCACCATGCCAAAGGCGCGGCGCAGGCTTTCACGCGTGTAGTCGCGCGAGGAATGCCCGTCGACTACGATACGACCGGCATCGATATCGTAAAAGCGCAGCAGCAGATTGATGAGCGTCGTCTTGCCGCAACCCGTGGGACCGACCAGGGCAAACCGCATGCCGAGCTTGGCATCGATGCAGATGTCCTGCAGCAACTTACGGTCGGGCACGTAGCTAAAGTCCACGTGCTCAAAGGCGACCTCGCCCTTCGGAGCGGTGAGCTCAATGGCATCCACAGCGTCGGGCTCCTGCTCGCGCGCATCGAGCAGCGCGAACATGCGCCGCGCCGAGGCATAGGCCGTCTGGATCTGCGTGATGACGTTGGTGACCTCGTTGAACGGCTTGGTGTACTGGTTGGCGTAGGACAGGAAAATCTGCACGCCGCCCACCGTGAGCGCCGCGGGCACACCCGTGATCACGCCCACGCAGCCGATCACGGCAACCACGGCGTAGATGATGTTGTTGATAAAGCGCGTGCCGGGGTTGGACAGCGACCCCATAAACTGCGCGCGCTCGCCCGCCGTGTAGAGCTCGGCGTTGAGTGCATCGAAGCGCTGCTGCGCATTTGGTCCGTAGGCAAACGCATCCACAAGCTTTTGCTCGCCCACATACTCCTCGATATGACCGCCGAGCTGACCCTGAATGCGCTGCTGAGCCGTAAAGCTCTTGTTGGAGAGCTTGGCGATGGCGCCGGCCGCAAAGATGGAGAGCGGCGTGACGAGCACCACCACGAGCGTCATGGTTAGGTTGATGGACAGCATAAACGCGAGCGTGCCCACGATAGTGATGACTCCAGTAAAGAGTTGCGTGAAGCCCTGCAGCAGGCCGTCGCCCACCTGGTCGACATCGTTGACCACACGGCTCATAAGGTCGCCGTGGGCATGGCTGTCGATAAAGCTGAGCGGCATGCGGCTGAGCTTGTCGCTCGCCTCCACGCGCATGTCGCGCACCGTTTCGTAGGACAGGCGGTTGACGCAGTAGCCCTGCAGCCACTGGAAGGCCGCAGCACCCATCACGACAATCGCGAGTTTGGTAACGAGCGGCAGCAGCGCATCGAAGTCCACCTGCCCGGTGGCGACGATCAGGTCGATGCCCTCACCAATGAGGATGGGCGTGTAGAGCTGCAGAATCACCGAGATGGCGGCGCTCACAAACGACGCCGTAAACGAAATACGGTGCGGGCGAACATAGCCCAGCAGGCGGCGCGTCACCGCGCCCACGGGATAGCGCTCGGGATCACCGGGTTGGCGCGGGCCGTCGCCCAGGTCGTTGAGGTTATCGTTGCCGGACACATTAGCGGTCATCGTGGCGACCGAACCGGAAGAAGTATACGGGTTCATCTAGCAACCCTCCTTTGAGCAAGTAGGCGCAGGGGCAGTCGGGGCGGACGCGGGCACCGTGCTCCCCTGCTGGCCCTCGAGCTCCTCGCGGCGCAGCTGCGACTGGCAAATCTCGCGATAGAGCTGGCAGCTTGCATACAGCTCGTCATGCGTGCCCAGGCCCGCAACCGATCCGTGGTCGAGCACGCAGATCATGTCGGCATCGCGCACGGTCGAGACGCGCTGGCTCACGATGACCGTCGTGAGCGGCAGCCCGCCCTCGGCGGCACCGCGCACGCTGCGCTCGCGGATGGCATGGCGAAGCGCCGCGTCGGTCTTAAAGTCGAGTGCCGAGGCGGAGTCGTCCATGATCAATATCTGAGGCGAGCCCACCAGGGCGCGCGCGATGGTCAGGCGCTGGCGTTGGCCACCGCTGAAGTTCTTACCGCCCGCCTCGACCGGGGCATCGAGCCCCTGCGGCTTGTTGCGCACGAATTCGCTGGCCTGCGCCATATCGAGCGCCGCCCAGAGCTCATCGTCGGTCGCTGACTCGTCACGCCAGGTCAGGTTGCTGCGGATGGTGCCGCTCACCAGCGACGCGCGCTGCGGGACGGTCGCGACCACATGGCGCAGCTGGTCGAGCGGCCAGGCGCGCACGTCGGCGCCCATCACGCTCACGCTGCCAGCGCTCGCATCGTACAGGCGCGGGATAAGCGAAACGAGCGTGGACTTGCCGCTGCCCGTGCCGCCGATAATGCCGAGTGTCTTGCCCAGCGGCAGCTCCAGCGTCACATCGCTCGCGGCATTTGCCGCGCCCACGCCAAACGAAAAGCTCGCATGGTCAAAGCTCAACGCAGGAACGGGAGCGACATTGCCCGGCTCGGGCAGTGCGACCGGCTGGTTGCCCTCATCGGTAATGCTCGGCACGCAATTGAGCACCTCGTTGATACGCGACGCGCTGGCGCTCGACTTGGTAAAGACCACGACCAGGTTGGCGACATACACGATGGAGGTGAGGGTCTGCGTCATGTAGTTGACGAACGCCATGACCTGACCCTGCGTGAGCTCGCCCACGTTGACCTGGATGCCGCCGACCCACAGGATGGCGCACACGCCCAGGTTCATCACAAGAAACGTGACGGGGTTGAGAATCGACGAGAGCTTGCCCACCGCGATGGCAGTATTGGCCTGGTCATCGGCGGCTTGGGCAAAGCGCTCACGCTCGTGGTCTTCGCGCACAAATGCACGGACCACGCGGGCGCCCGAAAGCCCCTCGCGGCAGATAAGCGCGATGCGGTCGAGCTTTGCCTGCAGCTGCTTGTAGTACGGGATGCAGCGCGCCATGACAAACCAAAACACCAGGCCGATGGCGGGCGTGCAAATCAAAAAGATGATGCCAAGCTTAAGATCGATGGCGAGGGCCGCGACCATGGAGCCCACCGCCAGGAAAGGCCAGCGGATAAGCATGCGCACGCCCAGCGCCACGGCGAGCTGCACCTGATTGACGTCGTTGGTGATGCGCGTGATGAGCGACGGCGTGCCAAAACGGTCGAGTTCGGCATAGCTCAGCTTGTTGATGTGCTGGTAGAGCGCGCCGCGAATGTCGGTGCCCATGCCCTGCGAGGTGAGCGCCGCCATCTTTTGGCAGACGAGCGTAAACGAGATGCCGATCACAGCCATGGCGGCGAGCACCGCGCCGTAACGGACGACGGCGTTGACATCGTGTGCGCCGATGCCCTTATCGATCATCTGGGCAATCACCAGCGGCGTAAGCAGGTCAAAGATCACTTCGATCAGCTTGCACGCAGGACCAATCACCATATAGCGGCGAAACTTACCGCCAAAACGCCTGAGCAGCTCAATCATGTATAGGCGCTCCCTATCATCATCCACATTCAATTCGAACCATGATAGTACCGCCACCCCAAAAGAAGCGTAAACAACTCGTCATTTCTAATGGGATTCGGTTTCCAAAGAAGCGGAAAGGCACGCGCACACCCAGCCAGTGTCGGGTCGACCGCTTGGTATACTTACATTAGTGCTACCAAGTTAGTCGCCGACCCTTGAAATGAGGTGCCGAGATGAACGACATTCTCGCAAGAAGAGCAAGACGAGCAACCGTGGGCATCGCCCTTTCCGCGGCACTTGTCGCGGGAATCGCCCCCGCAACGGCGATCGCGGCAGAAACCAGTTCCCCCACCGGTGCAGTTGCCTTGCAGGCGGAAGATGCGGCCGCCGCAAAAGAAAAAGCGTATGCAGCCATGCAGGAAGCGCTCAAAAACCTCGAGGCCGCAAAAGACGCCGCAAGTCCGGAGAAAATTGCGAGATTCAATGATGACATTGCCCGTTTTCAAGAGCTCCGCGACAAGATGGTGGCACAAGCCGCCGAATTGAGGGATTCCCTTCCCGCCATGCAAGCGGACGTCGATGCAGCCCAAGCCAGATACGACGAGGCCATCAACCGGGTAAGCGAGCTCCAGGCAAAATTAGACAAGAAACTTGAGGCGCTTAAGGCCCTCGAAGCACTCGGCGACGAGGAGCTTGTCGAAACTACTAAACAGCAAATAAAGCAGTTGCGCAGTGAAATCGTAACGGCAAAAGCGCAAGAAGACTCTTGCAAAACGGGGCTCCGCGAGCGCCACGACGGCCTCAAAAGGCAGGAAAGACAAGTTAATGACTGTGAACGTGATGCAGAGAAGTATAAAGCCCATACCGACCAGTTCATAGCCTGGCGAGATGCGCTCCTCGACAATTTGAAAAAAGCGCAAACGGCCTATGACGACGCCTGCAAGGCATACGAAGAGGCGAAAGCCGCGGCAGACAAGGCCACCTCGCCCGAGATAACGCAACCGACCGAGACGACGCCCCCCTCCAACTCGGCGCAACCGGCCGAGGCGACACAGCCCACCGGCTCGTCCGCGACCGGCAAAAATACCCCGCCAAGCTCCACCAAGCAGGCGAACACAAGCAGCGGCAAACAAGCAGATACGACCGCCGGCAAGCTCGCGAACACGGGAGACGCAGCGCCAAGCGCAATCGCACTCGCAGCAATCGCCGCCGCAGGCCTCGGAATAACCCTGTCTCTTATACACATCTGACGCTGCCGACGAT
>ENA-OYYQ01000634-OYYQ01000634.1-human-gut-metagenome-genome-assembly--contig:-NODE-634-length-14489-cov-5.846127_pt1 | contig 14489 bp, 9 predicted proteins | sample MGYA00243252_ERZ653455 | MGnify/ENA primary metagenome ERZ653455 (study PRJEB26926, sample SAMN06164940) | human gut metagenome | biome: ENVO:00009003; feature: ENVO:2100002; material: ENVO:00002003...
TCGTCTCGAAGCCATCAAGGCTGGTCAAGTTCCAGAAGAGAAATAACGTAAGTTAACGACGTCAAAGACTGTTAAACAAATATCCCCTTAAAACTGGCATCCCCCGTATGGTGAATACCATACGGGGGATGTTTTTGTGCGACTGGTTCTCAAAGACGCAAAGTGTGGGCTATGGGACAAAAAGTGTCAAATTTGTTATGGGTTGATACTAGGGTTATGGCAACACATTACAGGACAAGCGGGAAGTTCGTCTTTAATTAACATAGCGACTCTTTTCCGAAGTTGTTAGTTGGAAGTCTACTGTTGTGTCTTGGTGACACATCATAGTTACTGCGCCATTGTCGATGCATCATCATGGTTAATGCGCTTTCTTCAATTCACTGTGTGGCAATACGCCAGGCTGAATCTAAGCCCAATTTGATTGAGCTCCTTAAGGTACTAGTTTTTATAAGAGTATGAGGTAGTAATAAAAAGATGCCTTCAATGCATCGTTTCTTTATTCCGGCTTCAATGTTTCACCCCCCATAAAAGCAAGTGGGACTGAAAACTTTTGTTTTCAGTCCCACTATCGGGATTCAGTTCACTATGTGAGTGGTTCTGATTGAGCGAAGTATTGTCTGTTACACGAAGCTGACTAGTCCAGTTTGCTGTAACGCTCCTTTAATCCAGCAACCACACCACTTCTTTAATCCAGCTTGCCGTAGCGCTCCTCGGTGATCTGATCAAGCGTTTTTCCTTGAGTCTTAGGGCACCAGATAACACCTACTACCAAGCTGATGAGCAGTACGACGCACATGATAACTGCAGCAGGGAAGAATCCAGCAGGATTTGCAGAGATATCACCCATGATGGCACCTACACCAACGAGCGACCAAATACCTAGCGCGCCACGAACCAAGAAGAACATAATACCCTGAACACCGCCACGGTATTGGGTTGGGAACAACTCGGTGCCCCACAAGGCGTAGAAACACTGTGCTGAGAAACCAGCGGAAACGCCCCACAAAATAACGTATGCCCAAAGAACCCAGCCCATAGAAGCGCTGGTGCCGTCCTGAAGAGCAATACCGAAGATTGCAATGCATACCCAAGAGAGCAACGCAAGCAAAGCAGAGATGCCGAACAATACGCGATGGGAAACTTTGTCGCCCAATTTAGAGAAAACAATGAGCGAAAATGCAGCAACAAGAATCCACTGAACGATACCAAGCAGGCTCTGGCCAGTAGAGTCAATATTGCCAGCAGCAGCATAGAGGTAAGGCATGAACTGACCGTTGGTACCTGCAGCCAGGTTCCAGGTCAGATACACTGCTACCAAGAAGATGATGGTCTTTACGTTAACGGAATTCTTTAAGGCATTTGCCATCATGCGACCAAAGCTTACATGCTCGGTAGTATCCTGCTTGTCTGCCCAGTCTTGGGATTCCTGGAGTTTACGCTGAAGGTTCCAAGCAACAAGAGCCACAACAAACAGAACAATAAAGAGAATGCGTGTTGCCAGCATGCCGTCAAAAGGTCCATAGGTACCTGCAGGAAGTAGAGTTTTACCGTCGGCAGCAAAGCCGGGAATGATAAAGCTCATAATCAGCGAAAGGGCAAATACGATAGCAGGACCGCAGCTCCAAGCAAACTGGCTAATACCAATATTGGAAGCGCGGCTTGTGGAAGACGACGTTTCTGAGATGTAACTCCATGAAGCAGGAACACCTGCGCCTACTGACAAACCTGAAATTACAACGCCCACAACAACCATAGGCAGATTTGCTGCACAGGCAGCAATTAAAACGCCCAGTGCGTAAACTAAGAGGTTGTAGCGGTAGATAATGGTACGACCGAATTTGTCGGTCAAGAAACCGCCAATCAAAGCGCCGACTGCAGCACCGAAGGCATTTGCGCCGATTGCGCCTAGAATAGCGGTCCAGGTTGCTCCGAATCCAAAAGCTGCTGCCCAAGCGGTAAGTGCAGTACTGCTTGCGACGATACAGCCTGAATCCAGGAAGTTGGTTAAGGAAACCGCCATGGTTCCCTTACGTTCTTGAGATAAAGCCATTACGTTTCTTTCTGATCGGGAATAAAACTAGCAAGATTAACAAAGGTTGGTTTATGGGATAGACAAACGCTCTGTTAATCTAAATGAAAGGCACAGGGCAAATCAACAGAAACAGGGGAATTGTCTTCGTTTGTTTCCATTACACTTGCCATGAAATCCCACCATTTTTTACAAATTTCTGTATTGGCGGATTCGTTGTAGCGTTCAGGATCATCGAGTTCGATATAGCCAAATAAGATATTGGTTTCTTCGTCGATAAAGATCGAGTAATTATGTCCGCCATATTCGTGAATCATATCTGCCATTTCTGGCCATAATTCGTTGTGACGTTTTTCGTATTCTTCGGCAAACCCCGGGTAGAGTTTCATTTTGAAGCCCGAAATAACGCGACCTTCTGCTGTTTTGCGAATTGCCATGCTTACCTTCTTTCGGATTCTCTTGAGCTGCCGGAACACAGCGTTCCGGCAGCATTCGTCGTAGGAGCCTACCAGTCCGAAAGCCGGCGAGCACCCGTTGAACGTTTCATCTCTACTTCTCGTCCAAAAATACCAGATTGGGCTTCACGTTGAAGTCGCGACACACCTGGAGCAGCTGTGCGTCGGAGATCAGATACCCAGGCTCGGCACCTCCATTTGCGGCACGTGCAGCCAAGTAGAGCCCCGCGGACTTTTCGATAGTATGCATCATTCCGAACGCCGCATCGAAGGTGTCGCCCGACACAAACATGCCGTGCTGGGTCCATACCACTGCGTCGTAGCGATCCATTAGATCTGCCGTGGCACGGGCGATCTCGGCACCGCCAGGCACCATCCAGGGCACAAGTCCCACGCCCTGTGGGAAGATGATCACACATTCGGTCATAGACTTCCAGAGGATGCGCGTCCACGTGCGCGGATCAGGTTCGATAAGCGTGGACAACGTTATGATGTTGGGGCAGTGCGCATGGTAGATCACGCGGCTGGCACCGTTGGTTGCCGCTAAACGCACGCTGTGATTCATGAAGTGGGTAGGGAACTCGCTCGTTGGCTTGCCGCCATTCTCGAGGCCCCATACGATACGCCATGCGTCGCCGGCATCGTTGATCTCTACGATACCCAGACAGTTGGCTGGGTGTAGTGGCACGTTGCGCATGAACTTGCCTGACCCGGTGGTCAAAAAGTACGCGTTGCGAAGATTGTCCGCCTGCACACCCATCGGCGTCCACGGGCGGTCGAAGGAAAATTCGCCTTCGCACGCTGCAACGTCTTCTTCGGTCAAGCGGTAGGTGAGGTTACCGCCGTTTGCCTCGTGCCAGCCCTGGTCGAACCCATCTTTACACATCCGCACAAAGGAGCGCAGGAAGGGCTGCTGCTCTACTGACATCCCGTCAGCGCCAGCCTTCGCGACGTCTCCTCCCATCTCATGCGTTTCTTGCGTGTTATCGGAAAAACCCATGTTGTCCCTTTCTTCTTTACGTTCGATTCGTCCCTCTTGGGAAGAGGGATACCGATGGCGTGCTGCCTGCTCCGTCCATCGGCTAAAAATGCTTCTAGCAGACGACTTCGACAGGCACGTTCAGGATCTCAGCGACCTTCTGGATGGTGCCTGTCCAGCTGCCTTGCGCTGCAGCGAAGTGATGTGTGGGGCCGCACTCGCACCAGCGGTTGTTCCATTCGCGTGCGCCTATGGAGAAGCGCGTGCGGAAGGTGGTGTCACCGTTTTGCAGAGTGGGGCCATCCTCGATGACGCCTTCACTTACGATGAACTTGAAATGTCCGTCAGCATCCTGCGTGATGGCCAGGTAGGTGACCGGGCCTGGCTTCGGATAGAAGCGCGTGAGGAAACCACCGCCGGTTTTGCCGTGGAACACTGGAACGATTTCCATCGAGGCCTTGCGTGCCGTGGAGAAGCAGGCGTCACCTGAGCCGGAGTGGCCGATGAGCACCACGTCGTCGTTGAAGTCGAAGGTATAGAACTCGGAAAGTTGGCAAGCTCCCGAGATGGTTTTCATGATGCTCATGCCCATGGCAACCTTCATGTCGCCTTCAACTGCACATACGGTACCCTGCTTGATGAGCATGGAAAATGCTGGAATAAGCATGGAGTCGAGTACGCCCGCCTTGCCCTGCGCGAGACCGTCGTAATGGCTGGCAACCAAGCCCAGCTGTTCGTCACGTACCCACTGTTCGAAGGCCAACACATAGCGGGCCATCTCGCGGATGCTTTCTTCTTCGTAGTCGCCTTTGATCTCGAAGGTGTTGTGGATGTCGGCGATCTTTGCAGTAATCGCCTCTTCATCGTTTACGTCATCAGCAATAACCCACATGCGCTCCCAGTCGAATTGCTTCGTGTATATGCCCATACGGTTATAGAGGTTGGTTTCGTCGATGTAGAGGTCCATCATGCCAGGATACGGCCTGCCAATCTGAGCGATATTGGTATCGCGGAAGCGGCGGCGTACTTGTGCGGCACGACACCAGTCTTCAATCTCGGCAGCAGCCTCAGAGTCGCCACCTTCGACGACGCCCGTGATTACGGCATGGCGCTTGCCGGCGCGGTTGAGGTCGGCAATCATTTCGCCTACGGCTCCGCCTGCATAGCCAGTGCCTAGCCACTCAGCAGTGCCCGCTGTGTCAAAGTCAAGGCAGCGCAGCTTCTGCAGGTTTACCACCACGATCGGTACGTCCAAATCTCGCACGGCAGGCAGCATGTTGTAGCTGGTGCAGTAGGTGAGTAGCTGCAAGATGACCAGGTCCACATCTGCTGCACGGAACACATCGCCTGCAGCTTGTGCCTGTTCCTTCGTGGTGACCAGGCCGCCATCGATGAGCTTGACGGTTTCAGGCAACGTCTTCTTGAATGCGGCATACTGCTCTTCAAATTCGGGTACCAGCTCCGGGAACTGGGGCAGGTACGCTTGCAGCGCGATGGAGAACACGCCGACTTTTGCTTTTGTCTCTACTAGCATAGGCAACCTCCTGTTGTCTGTTTTCTGCTGTATTCTATCTACTACATACGCGGTTGATGTTGCGTGCGATATATTCATCTACTCCTGCGGGCTAACCATGTCGATATCGAAGGATACGCGGATCATATCGCGTGCTGCCTGTAAGTCTTCGATCTGGTCGTCGGCGATCATCTGGACGATCAAGTTGCCCAGACTCGTGCCCTCCACGGGACCAGCGAATACGGGAATGCCGCATGCTTTGGTAGTTAGCTCGTTTAGATAAGAATCCTGGCATCCTCCGCCAACAATATTGATGGAGGTATAGGTCCGTCCTGTAAGCGAAGCCATTTCTTCAATAGATTCGGCATAACAGGTAGATAAGCTTAAGTACATGCAGCGCATCAGTTCGCCGATTGTGGTAGGTATATCCTGTCCCGTTTCAAAACAGGCTAGGCGAATTTCATCAATCATCGAATCAGGCGCCAAAAAGCGATCGTCATTAACGTTGACGCGCGCCTCAAAATGCTGCGCTGCTTTTGCTTCTTCGATGAGATCGCCAAAGCCCATCTCATGGGTTGCGCCTTTAAATGCGGGAAGTTTAGCTTCTTGGGCAGATGGTTCTTCTGAAGAAGAATGTTCTTCTTTGCCTGCTACATAGGAAACTCCGTTGAGTTCACGACGAATAGACTGAATCATCCACAAACCCATAATGTTTTTCAGAAAGCGAAAACGCAGATCGTAGCCACCTTCGTTGGTGAAATTCTGAAAACGGGATGCATCGGAAGTGATAGGCCCCTCGTTCTCTACGCCGAGCAAGCTCCAAGTGCCTGACGAAAGGAAAACCGCATCGTCATCACGTGCAGGGACCGCTAAATAAGCGCTGCCCGTATCGTGAGTGGCGGGTGCGATTATACGAGGAGAATAGCCAAGTGCTTGTTCGATCTGAGGCAAAACGGGACCTAGATCGGTGCCTGGCATTACCACATCGCAAAACATCTCGGAAGGAATGCCAAATGCATCAAGAATGGTCTGATCCCATTGTTGGGTTCGAGCATTCAAAAGGCAGGTGGTAGTTGCGTTGGTATATTCGTTAACTTTGGTTCCCGTAAGAAGGAAAGCCAAATAATCGGGAATCATCAAGAAGCTTTTTGCTTGTTCAAGCTGTTCGGGATGTTCAAGCTTAAGGGCAAGAAGCTGATAGATGGTATTGAAAGGTTGACGTTGAATACCCGTTCGGCGATATATGGCATCAGATGCCATAATACGATCTGCGATTGAATACATACCATTGGTGCGTTCATCGCGGTAGGCTACTGCTTCTCCAATAAGGGCGTCCTGTTCGTCGAGTAAAACAAAATCAACGCCCCAGGTATCAATGCCGATGGTTTTCGGGGTAAAGCCCGCTTCTTTGCATTTTGCTAGGCCTGCTACAGTTTCGCGGAATAACATATCGATATCCCAGCAATCATGACCATTGATACGCTTTTGAATATTGTCGAAGCGGTGAATTTCAGTGAGTTCAATATGGCCTTCGTTGACGGTGCCAATCACGACACGTCCTGATGAGGCACCAATGTCAACAGCGGCATAGCAATCTGAATTAGTTGTTGAAGCCATTTAGTTGCCTCCTTCCTCGATACCGATTTGAACAATCTGCATCACGTTTGTTGGGCGAGGGGAAGGAAGCGAAGGATCCACCCCAGCATCATCGGTGTTGGGAGAAGTTGTTCTGTCTCCGAGGGTAAATACGGCAATATCACCTTTATGGGCATAGCCCTTTTCAATTACAACTGAACGAGCTTGTTCGAGAATAAAAGAAGCATCGCCCACCACTTTGCCAAGAAGAGGAATAACGCCCCAAGCAAGCTGTAAAGAGCGTCGGTTTTCTTCGGTAGGTGTTACTGCATAAATTGGTGCATGAGGACGATAATTCGATACCAGACGTGCGGTGCGTCCGGTCATGGTGGGGGTGACAATGCAGGAGGCTCCTACATGTTCGGCGGCAGTAACCGCGGCTAATCCCACAACGGCAGAGATGCCATTTGGTTCTGTGGCACGATTAGGGATGGAGCCCTGTTTGTAAAGATGCGGTTCTGTTGCCTCTGCTATTTGCGCCATAGTTTGTACGGCAGGAACGGGATACATGCCAATTGCGGTCTCTCCCGAAAGGGTGAGCGCGTCGGTGCCGTCGTAAATAGCGTTTGCAACGTCTGCAACTTCGGCGCGTGTGGGACGCGGATTGTGAATCATGGATTCCAACATCTGGGTTGCCGTAATCACAGGGCGATAGGCCTTATTACAGGCTTTGATAATAGTTTTTTGTAAAAGCGGTACCTGATTAGAAGGCACCTCAACACCAAGATCGCCTCGTGCCACCATGACAGCATCAGAAGCTGCGATAATTTCATCGATGTGTTCTACTGCGCGAGCATTTTCGATTTTCGCAACAACGCGAATGGCACTACCGCCATGAGAGATAAGAAACGAACGGATAGTTCGAACATCTTCAGCGCAACCTACAAAAGAAGCAGCAACAAAATCTACTTTTTGCTCGATAGCAAAGAGAAGATCAGCTTCGTCTTGTTCGGTCATGACGGGTAAAGGAACATTAGTTCCTGGAAGATTAAGCTGCTTGCATTCGCCAAGCATACCTGAATTTTGAACGGTGCACTGGATTTCGGTGCCGCGCACACGGTCTACTGCAAGTTCGATCAGGCCATCATCCATCAGGATTATGGTTCCAGGCTCAACATAGTTGTAAAGACCGGGAAACGTTTGATGGATACGTCGTGAGGTTCCTAGGATGTCTTCTTCGGTAAGAAAAATGTTGTCTCCGGCACGAAGAAGAACAGGCTTGCCGCCTTCTAGTTTTCCCGTGCGAATACTGGGACCTTTAGTGTCGAGCATAATCGCGCAGGGAGAATCAAGTTCACGTCGAACCTTTTTGAGCCTATCCATGCGTGCTTTATGCTCGGCGTGCGAGCCATGGGAAAAATTACATCGCGCTACATCCATTCCTGCTTGCAGAAGATTTTTGAGCGCAGATTCTGAGTCAACTGCGGGACCCAGTGTGCAGATAATTTTTGTTCGTTTTGCCATAAGTACTGTTCGCCTTTCAGTAGGAGCGAATTTCGGCTATTGGCGGAAATAGAATACTTACGGGTAGAACCGCAGGGTTGCTAATCCGCTAACAGCTTGAAATTAACCGCTCAAGGGCAACATTACTATTGTAGGGCAAATTAGTTATTCTGCAGCTTTTTTTGACTACAAAACAAAGAAGGTGACATGAACTATGCCTATCCTTCTTTGTTTTGCGGGAATACTACGGGGAGATGGTTTAAATGGAGTCTTAAATGGGGGGTAAGCAACTCAATTATCCTTGGTAGGGATAACTATTAATAAGTTCACTTACCGTCACAAAGCGATAACCCTCTTCTTTTAACTTAGGTAAGGCTTGTTTAAGGGCGGCAACGGTTTCTGAACGATCGCCACCACCATCATGCATAAGGATAATTTCACCAGGACCAGCGCTCTCAATACGTTGCGCTATTGTGTCTACTCCTGGTTTTTGCCAGTCGCCCGTATCAATATTCCAGCCAATTTCCGCATCGATAAGATCGCTTAAGTCACTTGCAACCGATGCATCGAAGTTTCCGCCCGGTGAACGGAACATCAAGCTTGCGTCTTGTCCTGTAGCATCCTTAATTGCTTGCAGGCCTTTTTCGACCTCCTGCTTTCGTTCGTCGCTTGACATTAAGATCAGGCTTACGCCTTGGCCACTGCCTTCAGCGTGGTCCCACGTATGGGTTCCGATTTCGTGTCCTTCGTTTGCTGCACGCTGAAGAAGGTCTTCGTGGCCTGAGATCTTTTGACCGACCGTAAAGAAGGTTGCTTTCGCATCGTATTCTTTAAGGGTGTCGAGAATGGCGGCGGTTGAGGTATCCCAAGGGCCGTCGTCGAAGGTGAGGGCAATAACCTTGTCGCCGTTGGTGTTTACGTTGTAGTACTGTACGACGCCGTTAACAGGCTCTTTGGTGGTAACCTCTGCTGTTTTACCGGACTCATTGCCCGTGCGCACTACTTTTTCGCCGGGTTCTCCCTTTTGGGTGTACAGATGAACTGCTCCAGTGCCTTGTACTTCAAGGGTGGGTTGGAGGGCTTGAGGCTCGCCTTCGGTATATTCCTCTGTGATATCAGAACCGTTGGTAAGGGATATGTCATCGCCTTCATTTAAGCGGGTGGAAAAATCTTCGGTACCTTGACCGTTGATGGTAGCAGTAGCGCGCGTACCTTCGCCTTCGCGCATGACCGATCCGTCAACAGCAACATAGTTTCCAGGTGTTACAGAAACCGTATTGGTGTCAAGCAGACCTTCGATAGTGCGTTGCTGACCTTCGATGGTTTGCTGTTGTCCGTTAATAGTTACGCTAACAGCTTTGTTGGCATCCCAGGTAGTAAAAGCGAAAATGCCAATTGCTACTACCGCTACAGCAACCGCGCCAGCAATTAGCTTGTTGCGCAAAGATCCTGAAGGCTTGCGACGGGTGCGTTGGGCGCTGAGATAGCGTTCGGCCCCGAAATCGGACGATTCAGGTATTCTACTTGCTGCGTTAGCGGGATATTTAGCGGTATCAGTACGAGCAGCACGAGCGCCGCGTTTCTGCGAGACGCTTCGGCGAGTGGGAGATGCGTTTCGATAAGCATCTTTTGTATTTTGTTGTGGCATGGCACCACTGACAGACGGTCTGTCCTGACGAGGTATGGTGCCGCTAGCAGACGGTCTACCTTGACGTGGTATAGCGCCACTTGCGGATGGCGCAGCTTGCTGAGGCAAGGGGCCACTTGCCGCTGGAGCGTTTTGTCGTGGAATCTGCTCGCTCAAAGTCGTCTCACCAACGCGTGGCGTTCTGCTCGTGCGTGAAGGATTAGCATTCGAACGATGCGTGTTGCGGTAGGTAGGCTGCTTCATGTCGGCAGAGCCCTGAGCTGCTTTTGGTTGACTGGTGTAGCCAGACTCTTCTGGATGACGAGCCCAATAGTTTTGCCTTTGGTCAGCTGCTTTATTTTTTTGCGCCTGGGCATAGCGTTGAGCAGGCGAAGGCGCGTTTTGATTAGGATCGTGTGCGCTATACATTTCGCGTTCGCGTTCAAGTTCATCGCGTGCATGAGGGACACTCATGCGCTGTGAGGCAGATACGCGTGAAGAGTTAGCGCGAGGCGATGGGTAGGGCGCACGTGGTGAATAAGACGCACGCGAGGAAGCTCTACGAGTAGGGTGATTATGTGGATCGTTTTGCTGCGTCATTTTTCTCAACCAAGAAATGTCGGGGAAACGGATATTAGCTCAGGTTCGTTTTGCCTTAAGCGCCACCGAAGCGCTGTGCTCTTAGAAAGGGTAAAACAAAACGTTCTTCGCGTTGCCTCATTGTACTCGGAGCACCCTATAAATAAAGAAACAATTTTTAAACGTTACTAAAACAGTTCCTATTTCAACTTTGGGTTAAAAAGAAAACCCTTTAAGAAGTACCGAGAGAACTTTTAAGAAAGATGTCGAGGAAAATATTTCGTCGAAAAATACTTGCTTAGCATACCCCATGGGGGTATATAATACGGGCGAAAACTAGAGAGAAAAGCGAGTACGAATGTGTGAATGTCATTTTAAAGAGACCGAGCGTGCCGATAAGCTCCAATCAGATGTAAAAAAACGTCTGAACCGCGCAATAGGTCAACTTAACGGTGTCAAGAATATGATCAATGACAATCGTTATTGTGGCGATGTGTTGACTCAGCTTGCAGCTGCGGAGAGCGCGGTGCATTCAGCTGCAGAGCTAATCTTGCGCGACCATTTAGAAACATGCGTAAAGGATCGGATTCGTCGTGGAGATGATGAGGTTATTGAAGAGGCAATGCGCCTCATTAAAAAGTTCGCACGTTCGTAGATATCTCGCAGGCTTTCAAAAGGTTTGACTCTGAAAGAGTCGATCAGCATGAGAGCATTTGCGAAAGTAGGTGAAATATGCCGATTAAGCAGACCTTTGATGTAACGGGAATGACGTGCGCCGCGTGTTCTTCCCGCGTAGAAAAAACAACTAATAGGGTAGAAGGAGTTCGCAAGGCAAACGTTAACCTGTTGAAAAATTCGATGGAGGTTGAATTCGAACAGGACGCTAATGTTTTCCTGGTAACGCAGGCGATAGAAGCTGCGGTGGACAAAGCGGGATATGGTGCCATTCCGCGCAATCCTGATCGAGGAGGTATGCCTACCCAGCTGCCGTTAGGGCAAGAGGGGAATCTGCATCAAGAATCATCGAGTTTTGATTTAGATGACCAGGGTCGGTTTGTTTCTCCTTCCAGCACTCAAGGAAATACCGTAAGAGCATCAAATATTGCGGAACAGGAACGTAAAGCTATCTTTAGGCGATTGATCATCTCCCTTATTTTTATGGTGCCCCTTTTTTATATTTCTATGGGCCATATGTTTGGCTGGCCTCTTCCTTCGTTCTTCTTGGGTCCAGAAAACACGATGGTATGGGCCCTCACTCTTTTCGTCTTACTTATCCCGATTTTGTGCGTGAACTTCAAATTTTTCCGCGTTGGGTTTCGGGCGTTGATACATGCTTCTCCTAATATGGATTCCCTTATTGCGCTTGGCTCAGGGGCTTCAACGCTCTATGGCCTGTATGCGCTTTTTCAGATGGCGTTTTATGCGGGCCATGGAAATCTGGAGCAGGTTCATGGGTATGCCATGAATTTGTATTTTGAGTCTGCTGCCATGATATTGACCCTGATTACCCTAGGGAAGTATTTCGAAGCGCGAGCTAAAGGGAAGACGACCGATTCGCTTTCCCAGTTGATGGATCTTTCGCCTAAACAGGCCCTACGGTTGGAAAACGGAGTAGAAACCTTAGTTGACGTAAGGCAAGTGCGCGTAGGTGATGTACTGGTAGTAAAGGCAGGAGAGGCAATTCCTGTTGATGGAGTAGTGCTGGAAGGACAGGGATCGGTTGACGAATCGGTCATTACGGGCGAATCGCTTCCGGTGACTAAACGTACTGGATCTTCAGTGACGGGCGCTACGCTAAACACGAGCGGCTGGTTTACTATGCGTGCCGAACACGTAGGCTCTGATACGGTTCTGGCAGGTATTGTTCGATTAGTAGATGAGGCAACCAGTTCCAAAGCTCCAATTGAAAAACTTGCGGACAAAATTAGCGGCGTATTTGTGCCAGTGGTTATTGGCATTGCTCTAGTGACGTTTATCGTTTGGATGGCGCTGGGTGCTGAATTTCCTACCGCGCTCTCTTATGCCATTTCCGTACTGGTTATCTCGTGCCCTTGCGCACTTGGACTTGCAACGCCAACTGCTCTTATGGTCGGCACGGGACGAGGGGCAGTAAATGGCATTCTGATAAAAAATGCTGAAGCCCTCGAAACGGCACAAGGGGTGAAAACGGTTGTATTAGATAAAACAGGGACCATCACTCAGGGAACACCGCAGGTAACTGAATTGGGAATTATAGGAGGTTCGGGGATCGCAGGAGACTCAGGGGTCTCAAGAGACTCAGGGGTCGCGGGAAGTTCAGGGATCTCAGGAAGCTCGGGAGCCGTAGGAGACTCAGGGATTGCAGGAAGCTCAGGAATCGCAGGGGACGTTTCAAAGCGTATTGAGCTCAGCTTGCAGGAAGGCCCCCTAAGTTTTGGTTCGGTTTTTGCTGTCCAGTCTGCCGAGATACAGGAAAAAATAATCCATCTTTTACAGGTGGTAGGCGCTCTTGAGAGACATTCCGAGCATCCCTTAGCAAAAGCTCTTATGAGCCTTGTGGAGCAAAGTAACGTCGCGATCGGTGAGGTAAAAAACTTTACCCAAAGCGCAGGTGAAGGGGTAGCAGGCGAAGTAGAGGGCCATTGGTGTCTTGCGGGGAACGCCCGCATGATGGAGTCGCACCATATTACGATCGATGCTGCTTGGACAGAAGAAGTAGCAAGTGAAGGGAAAACAGTTCTCTATATTGCGCAAGACGATGTGCTTTTAGGCTATGTAGCTATAGCTGATGTGGTTAAGCCTACGAGTGCCTTGGCGATAAAACGTCTCCGTGAAATGGGCATAAAAACGGTAATGCTTACTGGTGATGCGTTGCTTACCGCAGAAGCAATCCATAAGCAAGTTGGTACCGATGAAGTGATAGCGGGAGTGCTTCCGGCAGACAAAGAAAAAATAGTGCGAAATCTTTCACAAAAAAGAAAGGTTGCAATGGTGGGCGATGGTATCAACGACGCGCCTGCGCTCGCACGTGCCGATGTGGGGATTGCTATCGGCGCCGGAACAGATATAGCGCTTTCGAGTGCCGATGTTGTGCTTATGCATAGTGACCTACTTGATGTGCCTGCTGCGCTGGATCTATCTCGTGCGACCTTGCGCAATATCAAGCAGAACCTTTTCTGGGCTCTTTTCTACAATGCGCTTTGTATTCCAATTGCAGCGGGTGCTCTTGCCTTTATTGGCTTTAGTTTGAACCCTATGATTGCGGCAGCAGCAATGAGTTTTAGCTCGGTGTGCGTGGTTACCAATGCGCTGCGTTTGCGCCGATGGAAGCCGAAGACCAAGGTGAAAGTGGGTATGTCTGGCACAGATGGGCCTGATTCGGGTGCGTCTAATTCGAGTGTTTCCGACTTAGGCGCGTCTGATTCAGGTATGTCCGATTCAGATGGATCCGATTTAGGCAGTTTAAATATGTCTGATTTAGGCGTTTCTGGCTCGGCTTCTGAAGCCAATGAAAATACTGTTCCAAACGCCAGTCGTGAGACATCAAGAAAAAATGATGATGCAAAAGAAGTTCTAGGAAAGGAAGAAGCAATGGAAAAGGTATTACACGTTGAAGGAATGATGTGTGAAAAATGCGTAGCGCATGTTAAGAAAGGGCTGGAGCGCGTAGCAGGAGTTGAAGAAGCTCTTGTAGATTTAGAAGCAAAGAAGGCAACAGTGAAGCTTAGTGCGGAAGTGTCAGATGAAACGCTTATCGATGCAGTGGTTGAGGAAGGATACGAAGCCAAGATGGCTTAAATACCACTTTTGGTTCGAATATCGAATTCGAACCTCTATGACATAAATACTCTGCTGCTCTACTGCGCTGAATCTTTATGATGTAGGTATAAATTTGAGCTTGAATCAAATACTGAAACGAATACAAGAAAAGGGCTGTTGAATCATCGTTTTATGGATGTTCAACAGCCCTTTATTATTTCGCTTTGCTGGCTCTTTACAGAGGAAAGTTTTGATGAGGAGGGTGCTCTAAAGAAGAGAACGCTCCAAGAAGGTACGTAAAAAGCAGCCTGCCTGAACTTTTCCTTTGCGAATGTTATTACGCTTTAGCTGCTTTTGCCTTCTCCATAATCTCATGAGGAGAATCGAAATCGTCAAAACGTGCGCTGCCAGGAGCTTCCATACGATCAAGCGGCAAAATTACCAATCCGATGTCTGTCTCTTATACACATCTGACGCTGCCGCGATAAGGC
>ENA-OYYQ01000641-OYYQ01000641.1-human-gut-metagenome-genome-assembly--contig:-NODE-641-length-14285-cov-5.590302_pt1 | contig 14285 bp, 14 predicted proteins | sample MGYA00243252_ERZ653455 | MGnify/ENA primary metagenome ERZ653455 (study PRJEB26926, sample SAMN06164940) | human gut metagenome | biome: ENVO:00009003; feature: ENVO:2100002; material: ENVO:00002003...
GAGCCTTATCGTCGGCAGCGTCAGATGTGTATAAGAGACAGGTAAAGACCCTTATCGATATCGGTGGCATCCGAGGCAACGCCCGGCGTGGGCTCCTCGGCAGCGGCGGGTGCCGGCGCGGAAACGGCGCCAAACGAAAGCGCCAGCGTCAGGCCCGCGACAATCGCAGAATGCTTGGGCTGCATAAGATCCTCCCTGCATTGGTGTAGTTAAAGTGCAGTTTGCAAAGATAGAAATAAGTATTGCAGCTCGCCCGTTGTTGTACAACAACCCCTCGGTAAACGGCAACAACCCTCCGCGAAATCTTAAGGAATTGCGCTCAACCTACAGTTTGATGTCGAAGTTGACTTCGGGGACGGCAGCAAGGTCGGCCAACGTCACGCCGTCGACGTACTTTTCGATCACGTCGTCCAGACCGCGCCAGAATTTGACGGTCGAGCAAAGATCGCTGCGGGCGCAGCTGTTGTCGATGCCATCGCACGCCACCGGAGCCGTGCTGCCCTCGACGGCGCGCAGGATGTCGCCGGCACGCACCTCGGCCGGGTCCTTGGCCATCATGTAGCCGCCGCCCTTGCCGCGCACGCTCTTAAGCAGGCCCGCCTTCATGAGCGGACGGACCAGCTGCTCCAAATACTTTTGTGAGATATGCTCGCGGTCGGCGACCTCGCGCAGGGCGATCTTGCCCTCGGCGTCACCAAGCGCTGCGATATAGATCATCAGACGGAGGGCATAGCGGCCCTTAGAAGAAATGAGCATACCTACCCTCCCATCGCATCTGGGACAACATAACCAGGTTTGTTTGTCCCAAATCTTAAGTAAGTGGGACAAACACAACAGGTTATTTTGTCCCAGAATTTGAAAAGTCGAGTGGATTAGTCGGGTTTTCCCTTGACTAAAGCCGAACCCATAGTAACTTTATTCCGAGAAGATTCCTAGGGTTTCGTACACCCATGAGTACACCATATACAGAGAGGGACAGCATGAGCGCAAATCCGCTGCTTTCCATCGAAGGTCTGACCGCCTCCGTGGACGAGAAGACCATCCTCCACAACGTCAACCTCAACGTCGCCGCCGGCGAGACCCACGTGCTGATGGGACCCAACGGCGCCGGCAAGTCCACCCTCGGCCACCTGGTCATGGGCGATCCCGCCTACACGGTCAACGACGGCCGCATCGTCTTTGACGGCCAGGACATCACCGAGCTCACCACCGACAAGCGCTCGCGCGCCGGCCTGTTCCTGAGCTTCCAGGCCCCGGTCGAGATCCCGGGCGTACCGCTGTCGAGCTTTTTGCGCGCCAGCATCGCCGGCCGCCCCGGCCTGGAGATGAAGGGCAAGGAGTTCCGTCGTCGCGTCAAGGAGCTCGCAGCCGAGCTCAACATGGACACCGCCTACCTCAACCGCGAGCTGGGCGTGGGCTTCTCGGGCGGCGAGAAGAAGAAAGTCGAGATGCTCCAGCTCCTGCTGCTGCAACCCAAGCTCGCCATCCTCGACGAGACCGACTCAGGCTTGGACGTCGACGCGCTTTCCACCGTCAGCCACGGCATGGACGCGTACCGCAAGAGCTGCGACGGCTCCATGCTCATCATCACGCACAACACGCGCATCCTGGAGCACCTGGATGTCGACCGCGTCCACGTTATGGTCAAGGGCCACATCGTGCGCGAGGACGACGCCTCGCTGATCCCCTGGATCGACAAGAACGGCTTTGAGACCTTCGAGCGCGAGGCCGCCGAGCAGCGCGCCCAGGCCGAGGCCGCCGCTGCCGAGCAGCAGGCGTAAAGGGGCGACGCAATGACCAAGAACCGCACCGAGGTCGCGGACATCGACCGCAGCCTCTACGACTTCACCTATGGCGAGGAGGGATTCGAGCGCCTCGACGCCGGCATCACGCCCGACATCGTGCGCGAGATCAGCGCCAAGAAGGACGAGCCGCAGTGGATGCTCGACCTGCGCCTCAAGTCCCTCGAGATCTTCAACCGCTTCCCGGATCCGACGTGGGGCCCCTCCATCGAGGGCCTGGACATGGACAACATCGTCACCTACGTCAAGCCCAACACCGACCAAAAGCACGACTGGGAGTCGGTGCCCGACGACATCAAGAACACCTTTGAGCGCTTGGGCATCCCCGACGCCGAGCGCAGCTACCTGGCAGGCGTCGGCGCGCAGTACGACTCCGAGCTGGTCTACCACAACATGCAGGACACGGCGTCCAAGATGGGCATCGTCTACTCCGGTATTGAAGAAGCCCTGCACGATCCACAGTGGGAACCGCTCATCCACGAGAAGTTTATGACGCTCATCCCGCCCACCGACCACAAGTTTGCGGCCCTGCACGGCGCCGTATGGTCGGGCGGCTCGTTTGTCTACGTGCCCAAGGGCACCAAGCTCGACTTCCCGCTGCAGAGCTACTTCCGCCTCAACGCCAAGGGTGCCGGCCAGTTTGAGCACACGCTCATCATCGTCGAGGACGATGCCGACCTGCACTTTATCGAGGGCTGCTCCGCGCCCAAGTACAACGTGGCCAACCTCCACGCCGGCGCCGTCGAGCTCTTTGTGGGCAAGCGTGCGCACCTGCGCTACTCGACCATCGAGAACTGGTCCAAGAACATGTACAACCTCAACACCAAGCGTGCACGCGTGGACGAGGACGGCGACATCGAATGGATCAGTGGCTCCTTCGGCAGCCACGTGGGCTACCTCTACCCCATGAGCGTGCTCAACGGCCGCCGCGCCCGCTCGAGCTTTACCGGCATCACCTTTGCCGGTGCCGGTCAGAACCTCGACACCGGCTGCAAGGTCGTGCTCAACGCCCCCGAGACCTCGGCGACCGTCGAGACCAAGGGCATCTCCAAGAGCGGCGGCATCCAGACCTTCCGCAGCTCCATCGTGGCCACGCCCAAGGCCGAGGGTTCCAAGGCAACCGTGAGCTGCCAGTCGCTGATGCTCGACGACCAGAGCCGCTCCGACACTATTCCGGCCATGGACATCCGCGCCAAGAACGTCGACATCGGCCACGAGGCTACCATCGGCCGCATCGGCGACGACAAGGTGTTCTACCTGATGAGCCGCGGCATCTCGGAGGAAGAGGCCCGCACCATGATCGTCAACGGCTTTGCCAACCCGGTCTCCAAGGAGCTGCCGCTGGAGTACGCCGTCGAGATGAACAACCTGATCAAGCTCGAGATGGAAGGAGCGATCGGATAATGAAACAGGAAACCAACGCCGCTGCTACCACGCTCGAGCAGGTCAACGCGATGCCCGCAGCAACCTGGGGCTGGTTGAAAATGAACCAGACCAAGCTTGAGCTTTCGGACGAGCTTGCCGTCGCTCCTGCCGAGGCCGTCGAGGTCGAGGGCTTGGACGAGCAGTTTATTGGCGTGACAGACGCGTTCGACGCCGCCATGAACGCCATGGCCGAGCGCTTCCCCGAGCGCCGCGCCTCCGCCCCCGGTGATGCCGCCGACCGCGCCCGCATCACGCCCGAGACCGAGCTCGACGTGCCCGCCACCTCTGTCTACCAGGCCGGCGCCATCAAGCTCGAGGAGGAGCTCTCCCCCGCTGAAGCCTTCGAAACCGGCATGGGCGAGGCTGCCTACGCCTACATGGCCGAGCACGCTACCAAGCGCATCGTCATCGATGTGCCCGCATACAAGCATGCCACGGTTACCGTGCGCGTGAGCGGTGTCGATGCCGCCGCGGCCATCGCCGCCATCGACATCGTCGCTCGCCCGCAGGCAACGCTCGACCTGCATATTGCCCTAGACTCTCCTGTTACCGGCGAGGGTGTCGTGGGCTCCGTGCTACGCGTGTGCGCCCACGAGTACGCCACCGTCAACGTAACCTGCACGCAGACGCTCGACGATAGCTGGATCGCGCTCGACGACACCGGCCTGTTCCTGGACGAGGGCGCGCGCGTCAACGTGCAGCACACCGTCCTGGGTGCCGGCGCCAGCGCCACCGGCCTTGCCGGCGACCTGCTGGGCGATACCGCCAAGGTCACCATCGATACTGACTACCTGGGCGCCCGCGAGCAGGTGCGCGACTTTAACTACGAGCTGCGCCACCGCGGTCGCAAGACCGAGTGCGAGATCGACGCCAACGGCGTGCTGACCGGCACGTCCAAGAAGGTCTACCGCGGCACCATCGACCTCGTGCACGGCTGCAAGGGTGCAACCGGCACCGAGCGCGAGACGGTGCTTTTGGCCAACAAGGGCGTCGACAACAAGACCGTTCCCGTCATTCTCTGCGACGAGGACGACGTCGCCGGCAACCACGGCGCCACCATCGGTCACGTCCGCGACGAGCAGCTGTTCTACCTCGCCTGCCGCGGCCTTGACCAAAACGCCGCCGAGGACCTGTTCATCCGCGCCAAGCTGGAGAACGCCGCGCTTTCCGCCACCGACGAGCGCACCCGCGCAGCCGTCGTCCGCCTGGGAAACAACCTGATCGACAACTTTGAAGAGGAGCTCGCATGATCGACACCGAGCACGTTAAATGCGACACCTGTACTGCCCCCGAGCCCATGGAGCTCGACGCCAGCGACGAGGCTTCGCGCGGCTGGCCCACCGTGGACATCGAGACCAACCCCTACAAGGGCCAGTTCCCGCTGTTCCAGCAGCACCCCGAGATCGCCTTCCTCGATAGCGCCGCCACCGCGCAGCGCCCTGCCTGTGTGCTCGACGCCGAGCGCGACTTCTACCAGCGCATGAACGCCAACCCTCTGCGCGGCCTGTACTCGCTGTCCGTCGAGGCCACCGACGCCATCGCGAAGGTCCGCCAACAGATCGCCGATCTCATCGGCGCCTCACAGGCCAACGAGATCGTCTTCACCCGCAACACGAGCGAGTCGCTCAACCTGGTCGCCAAGAGCTTTGCACCCACAGTGCTCGAACCGGGCGACGAGGTCGTCATCACCATCATGGAGCACCACTCCAACCTGATTCCGTGGCAGCAGGTCTGCCGCGAGACCGGCGCCAAGCTCGTCTACCTCTACCCCACCAAGACCGGCCAGCTCACCACCGAGGAGGTTCTTGCCAAGGTGGGTCCCAAGACCAAGATCCTGGCCGTGGGACAGGTCTCTAACGTGCTGGGCGTCGAGAACCCGGTCAAGAATCTCGGCAAGCTCGTGCACAAGTACGGCGGCTATCTGGTCGTCGACGGCGCGCAGTCGCTGCCGCACATGCCGGTCGATGTGGCCGACCTGGGCGCCGACTTCTTTGCCTTTAGTGCGCACAAGGCCATGGGCCCCATGGGCATCGGCGTGCTGTGGGGCAAGATGGACCTGCTCAACGCCATGCCGCCCATGCTTACCGGCGGCGAGATGATCGATTCGGTCACCGAGCAGAACGCTGTCTGGGCTCCCGTCCCCGAGAAGTTCGAGGCCGGCACGCAGGACGCCGCCGGCATCTTCGCCACGGGTGCGGCACTCGACTACCTGGTCAACACAGTGGGTTACGAGAACATCCAGGCACGCGAGCAGGCACTCGTCCACTACCTGATGGGCGAGCTCATGCAGCTCGACTTTGTCCAGATCATCGGCTCCATCTATTGGGACAACCACCACGGCGTCGTGAGCTTTAATGTCAAGGGCATCCACCCGCACGACGTAGCGAGCATCATGGACATGGACGGCGTGTGCATCCGCGCCGGCCACCACTGCGCGCAGCCGCTGCTCACCTGGCTTGGCGTCGAGAACCTCGCCTGCTGCCGCGCCAGCGTAGCCTTCTACAACGACAAGGCCGACATCGACAAGTTCATCGCCGGCCTGCATCACGTTTGGAGCACGTTCAATGGGTAATCTGTACACCTCCACCACATTTATGGAGCACAACTCGCATCCCGACTATAAGTACGAGATGGATGCTCCCACGCACGAGCACGACGGCATCAACCCCAGCTGCGGCGACGAGCTCACCTTGCAGCTGCGCGTCGAGAACAACGTGATCGAGGAGGCCTCCTTTACCGGCCACGGCTGCGCCATCAGCCAGGCCAGTGCCGACATCATGGCCGACCTCATCACCGGCGAGACGGTCGAGGAGGCTCGCCGCCTGGCAGGGCTCTTCCTCGCCATGATCCGCGGCGAGCAGCTCTCCGAGGAAGACCTGGAAGACCTGGACGAAGCCGCCCAACTCCAAGACATCTCGCACATGCCCGCCCGCGTCAAATGCGCCGAGCTCGCCTGGCGCACCCTCGACGGCATGCTCACGGGACAAAATGATCAGTAGTATTTGTCCCAAATCTTAAGAATTTTGTTGGCCGAATCGCTTGACAATAGTGGTTCGGCCATTTTCTATTCCGAGCACTCAGCCTGAGCCTTCACCCGCGCATAAGCGCGCACGATACGGTATACGGTACTCTTGCTGATTCCCGTATACCGTTCAATCTCGCGCACCGTGTAGCCGCCATCGTGCAGGGCGAAAATGATTCCGTCTCGCCGCGCGGGTGCTACGGTCTTGAGCTCATTGAGCGGAACGCCCAGGCGCTTCGCCATCTTGTCGGCAAACGCACGCCGCTCCCACTCCGTCTCATCCATATCGTGAATCACCGGATCGGAACCATCGGGCATCGACAGAGAATAATCCAGAAACCCCTTGGCAGACTCAAAGAGCTCAAGCACACAAGAAGGGTCCGAAAATCCCCTCGTCGCATCGTTGTCATACGCTCGCAGATACTCGGCAAAGCTGCTCCAGGGATAACGCTCGATCAGGGCGATACCTGCCTCCTGCGGATTAGCGTGAACATAGCGAATAGCAGCCATTAGATAACGGTCGGTATCGAGCGAGCGCCGGTCAAAACGGTTCTGGAACAGATGGCCCGTGCGCCCTGTGCGTTTATTGAACCGCCGCGCGTACGTCAAAAGCAGCCGGTGCATCGCCGCGCTCATAGCGTCCTCGTAATCTGCAAGCACCAAATGCACGTGATTGCCCATAAGGCACCAGGCAATAACCGTCACGCCCGCCTCGCGACAGCACTCGCGCATCAGCTCCAAAAACTCCCACCGGTCTTCATCACCCTCAAAGATGAGCTGCTTGCCCATACCGCGGGCACAGACATGGTAAAAGCCGGTAACCGTTCTCCAAACGCGCTGCATGGCGCTCCCTTCGCCGGGATCTGCTTGCCATCCAATACAGCACGATTGAAGCGTGCCATCAAAACATTCACGCAAAACAATACACTCGCGCGGCCAAAGGCAGCAAACAAGCGGCGAACGGCACCGTTGCAACAGGTCAACCCCTGCAACGCTTACAAAAGCTGACCAAAAGCTTGCCCAAGACGGACCCCCTCTACGGAGGTTCGCGACCACAGAATTTAGAGTTAAACCGCTTCAATTAAAACTTCCGGACTTCTCGCTACGAAAACTGAGCCGTTCGCCGAATATTCCGTGCATTTCGCGGTATTATAGGGGCTGCATGTCATGTCCCTTTCGAAGGGTCGCCCGGCAATCGCCAGCCACGACCCCCAGACGGGACGCCAACACGATAGAGAGGAGAGGCATGCAGTACTCACAGGAAGTGGAGAACATGTGCCCCGTTGCCAAGGGTGCATACCACGGCCCCGCACCCATCCCCGAGGAGGGCAAGTGGGTCCAGGCTAAGGAGATTTCCGACATCTCCGGTCTTACGCACGGTGTGGGTTGGTGCGCACCTCAGCAGGGCGCCTGCAAGCTCACGCTGAACGTCAAGGACGGCATCATCGAGGAGGCCCTCGTTGAGACCATCGGCTGCTCGGGCATGACCCACTCTGCCGCCATGGCTTCCGAGATCCTTCCCGGTAAGACGATCCTCGAGGCCCTCAACACCGACCTCGTCTGCGACGCCATCAACGTTGCTATGCGCGAGATCTTCCTGCAGATCGTTTACGGCCGCAGCCAGACCGCGTTCTCCGAGGGCGGCCTGCCCGTGGGCGCCTCCCTCGACGACCTCGGCAAGGGCCTTCGCTCTCAGGTCGGCACCATGTTCGGCACCAAGGCCAAGGGCGCTCGTTACCTCGAGCTCGCTCAGGGTTACGTCACCCGCATGGCTCTCAACGACAAGAACGAGATCATCGCGTTCGAGTTCCTGAACCTCGGCAAGTTCACCGACGCCGTCAAGGCCGGCAAGACCCCCGAGGAGGCCATCGCTGGCGCTATGGGCCACTATGGTCAGTGGGAGAACGCTGCCAAGTACATCGACCCGCGCACCGACGAGGAGACTCACTCCGTCGCCAGCGTGTTCCCGGTTCACGAGTAGAAAGGGAGGGAAATAACTATGACTGTTACGTTCGAAGGTTACGAGCGCCGCGCTGACAAGATCAACAAGTGCCTCGCCGACAACGGCATCGCCTCCCTCGAGGAAGCTCTGCAGATCTGCACCGACAAGGGCTTCAACCCGCGTGAGATCGTCAACAACACCCAGTCCATCGCCTTCCAGAACGCCGAGTGGGCCTACACCCTCGGCTGCGCTCTCGCTGTCAAGCGTGGCGCCAAGACCGCTTCTGAGGCTGCCGCCATCATCGGCGAGGGCATCCAGGCCTTCACCGTTCCCGGCTCCGTCGCCGAGGACCGCAAGGTCGGTCTGGGCCACGGCAACCTGGGCGCTATGCTGCTCTCCGACGACACCGAGTGCTTCGCCTTCCTGGCCGGTCACGAGTCCTTCGCTGCCGCTGAGGGCGCTATCGGCCTGGCTCTGAACGCCAACAAGGCTCGCAAGAAGCCGCTGCGCGTTATCCTCAACGGTCTGGGCAAGGACGCCGCCCAGATCATCGCCCGCATCAACGGCTTCACCTATGTGAAGACCCAGTTCGACTACTACACGGGCGAGCTCAAGGTCGTCGAGACCATCCCCTACTCCGATGGTCCCCGCGCTGCCGTTAACTGCTACGGCTCCGACGACGTCCGCGAGGGCGTTGCCATCATGTGGCACGAGAACGTCGACATCTCGATCACCGGTAACTCCACCAACCCCACGCGCTTCCAGCACCCCGTCGCTGGCACCTACAAGAAGGAGCGCCTCGAGGCTGGCAAGAAGTACTTCTCCGTCGCTTCTGGTGGCGGTACCGGCCGTACCCTGCACCCGGACAACATGGGCGCCGGCCCTGCCTCTTACGGCATGACCGACACCATGGGCCGTATGCACTCCGACGCCCAGTTCGCCGGTTCTTCCTCCGTGCCTGCGCACGTCGACATGATGGGTCTCATCGGCATGGGCAACAACCCCATGGTCGGTGCCACCGTCGCCTGCGCTGTCGCCGTCGAGGAGGCCCTCAAGGCCTAATCGCGCCCGCGCGATGCTCAAATAGTTGAGCTTTGGAGCCGCTACCTTTCGGGGTAGCGGCTCTTTTTGTTTGCGCTGTCGCAGGGTAGCTAATGCCGATATATCAGTTGCGGCGAAATACGGGATGTAACGAGATAGAATATCAGAGCGTCCATGACGCCCACCTGCCATAATTGCCCTTTACCGATTTGCCGAGTCTTTGCGGCCCCATTGCCGATCACCCGTGCGACAATGCGCCGGACGAGAAAGGAATCCGATGGAATCGACTGATGTACTGGTAATTGGATCTGGCATTGCGGGCCTTTGCGCCGCCATCGAAGCGGCACGCACGGGTGCAACCGTCACTGTGGTATGCGCCGGCAAGACTATGAGTGGATCGAGCTTCTTCCCCGGAACCTGGGGCCTGGGGCTTATCGGACCCGTTAACGAAGACGACGAACAAGACCTCATCGATACCATCCAGACCGTTGGTGGCGGCGTCGCCGACCCCGAGCTTGTCCAGACGTTTGTCCACGGCATTCCCCAGGCAATTGAATGGCTCGAGCAAGACCTGGACGTTGAGCTCCAGCGTCCGCAAAGCGCCGAGAGCGCCCAGCAAAAGCAATTTATCCCCTGCTTTGACCACAAGACGCGCATGTGGCGCGGCCTCACCCGCAAGCCCCTTGAGGACGCTCTGACGACCCGGATCGAGTCGCTCGGTATTCGCCTGCTCCCCCGCCACGAGCTTATCGACCTTGTTGAAGATACGGACGGCAGAATAACCGGAACCGTGCTCTACGACCTCACCGAAAATCGTATCGTACCCTTTGCTGCCAAGGCCACGATCATCGCAGCCGGTGGCACAGGCGGCCTGTTCGAGCGCAGCCTTACGTCGGCTGATGTGCTCAGCTCCTCGCAGGCCATCGCGCTGGCGCACGGCGCAACACTTACTAATATAGAGTTCATGCAGATGATGCCCGGCTTTATCGAGCCCAAACGAAACCTTGTCTTTAACGAGAAGACCTGGCGTTACGTCAAGTTCGACCAACCGGTCGATATTGCCGACGAAAAGTTGGACGATCTGCTTGAGCAACGCTCCGGATATGGCCCCTTCACTTCGCGCTTGGCTTCCCGCGCCATCGATCTTGCCATCGATCAAGCAGGCGCCGAAGGCTTGGCGCTCCACTACGACTTCCCCCGCGAGGACATCCCCGAGTTTGTGCAGACCTTTGCCACCTGGCTACAAGACGAGCACGGCATCGCGCCGACCGACGAGATGCGCGTGGCGATGTATGCCCACGCCGCTAACGGCGGTATCAAGATCGACAAGGCAGCCTTCACGGGCGTCGAAGGCCTCTACGCCTGCGGTGAGGCGACAGGCGGCATGCACGGCGCCGATCGCATTGGTGGCCTGTCAAGCGCCAACGGCATCGTGTTTGGGCGCATCGCGGGCGCATCGGCAGCCCAGGCAGCACAGAATGCAGCTGAGGCATCCCTGAAGGCGGATATCGCCCTCCCCCAGTACGGCATTGCCACAACAGACGCCGAGCGCCTGACACGCAGCCTTAAGCACACGATGAGTACCTATTGCATGATCAACAGGACCGAGACGGGCCTATCAAAGGCACTACACGAGCTTGAGGGCTTGAAGACGGAGGCAACGACCTTGAGCACACAGAAAGTCCAGGACAGCGAAGTCGCAGCCCTCGCCCGCCTGCAATCGCAGATTCAACTAGCACAGGAAATGGTCAAAGCCATGCGCAAGCGAACCGAAAGTCTCGGATCGCACTATCGAGCGAATTAAACTGGACACCTATCTAAAGCAAAACACAACTAATCGATATCTATGGGCCCCGTGAACTCGAAGTGGCACGGGGCCCATTCGTGTCCGCACGGCAGCGTATCCTAATTTTGAATACAGAGCGGGCAAAGCCCGCATACACAAAAGGCCAGCGAGGAGGAGATATGGACAGTAGAGATATCGAGAAGTGGCGTGTCAAACTTGATAGCTACGCCAATGTGGAAGACGGCGTTGAGTATTGGCTCGCACGCGATTTAATGGACCCATGGGGTACACTCGATGGGAGAACTTTGCCGAAGTTGTTAAGAGGGCAAAAGTCTCGTGCGAAACAAACAAAACTCCAGTTGATTCCCATTTTCGTGACACCACGAAAATGGTAACTGCCGGTGTCGCCGCTCGCGCGGTTAAAGACTACAAACTTACGCGCTATGCATGCTATTTAATCGCCCAGAACGGAGATTCAAACAAGCAAGAAATCGCGCTCGCACAGGCGTACTTCGCCGTGCAGACGCGCCGCCAAGAGCTCATAGAGCAGCGCTTCGCAGAGATTCAGCGCTTGCAGGCGCGCCACTCGCTATCTGATTCAGAGAAACAGCTCTCGGGTATTGCGTTCAAACGCGGCGTGGACTCCAAAGGATTCGCGATCATCAAGTCGAAGGGCGATGAAGCGTTATTCGGCGGCAGAAGCACGGCGGAAATGAAGCAACAGCTCGGCGTATCCAAGAGCTCGGCATTGGCGGACAGGCTAGCCGATGTTCTCATCAAAGCAAAGGACCTTACGAACTCGATGACGGCCTTCAACGCCGAGGAACACGACCTGTACGGTCTGGACCAGATCAAGCAAGAGCACGTCGAGAACAACACAAGCGTGCGTGGCAGCCTCATCGACCGCGGAATTGTATCCGAGAACCTACCGCCTGCCGAAGATACAAAGAAGCTCGAACGTCGCGTGAAAGCAGACGAGAAAAAGCTCAAGGAGGGTACAGACGGATTCACCGACCCCCAGGGCAGGCTCGACTTGTAAAGCGTCTGCGCCCTTACGGGTTCGGCCCCATGCGAGGTTAATAAAAAAGACGGCCAACCGAAATTGACCGTCTTAACATGCTTTGGTGGGCCGTCAGGGGGTCGAACCCTGGACCTTGGGATTAAGAGTCCCCTGCTCTACCAACTGAGCTAACGACCCGATATCAACACGAAGCAAGAACTGGGGTGGGTAAAGGGACTCGAACCCTCGACCTACGGGACCACAACCCGTCGCTCTAGCCAACTGAGCTACACCCACCGTGTCCTGTGCGCTTCGCGCTCGACTATTATTGCAAGGAACGCCACGCGATGCAAGCCCCAATTTTCAAGAATTTTGAAAAGAGTTTTTCGAGACCATTTCGAGCAAATCCCATCGGTTTGATAGGAGTAAACTTGCCCCACTGCAAATGCTCGAAAGGACCGGCATGAAAGAACTCTCCAACCGCACGGCAACGTTTACCGATTCCGTCATCCGCCGCATGACGCGCATCTCCAATAAGTACGGCGCCGTTAACCTGTCGCAGGGCTTCCCCGACTTTGATCCCCCGGCGCAGCTGCTCGATAGCCTCAGCACCATCGCCACCGACCCCAAGCCGCTTTACCACCAGTACTCCATCACCTGGGGCTCCCAGGCCATGCGTGAGGCGCTTGCCGCCAAGCAGGAGCACTTTATGGGCATGCCGATCAACCCCAACGAGAACATCGTGGTCACCTGCGGCTCCACCGAGGCCATGATGGCCGCCATGATGACGGTCACAAACCCCGGCGACAAGGTCGTCATTTTCTCGCCATTCTACGAGAACTACGGCGCTGACACCATTCTCTCGGGGGCCGAGCCCATCTATGTGCCGCTCAACCCGCCCACCTTTGACTTCGACCGTGAGGTCCTCGAGGCGGCCTTCCGCGACAACGATCCCAAGGCGATCGTCCTGTGCAACCCGTCCAACCCCTGCGGCAAAGTCTTTACCCGCGAGGAGCTCGCCTTTATCGCCGACCTGTGCAAAAAGTATGACGCCTACTGCATCACCGACGAGGTCTACGAGCACATCGTCTACGCGCCCCACGAGCACGTGTACATGGCCACGCTGCCCGGCATGTTTGAGCGCACCATCAGCTGCAGCTCGCTGTCCAAGACCTACTCCATCACCGGCTGGCGCCTGGGCTACACCATCGCTCCAGCCGAAATCACCGAGCGCATCAAGAAGGTCCACGACTTCCTCACCGTGGGTGCCGCCGCTCCTCTGCAGGAAGCCGTCGTCACCGCCCTCAATTTCGACGATAGCTATTACCGGGAGGTCCTCGACCTCTATACCGCCAAGCGCGACCTGTTCTGCCAGGGACTCGACAGCATCGGCCTCACGCACAACGTACCGCAGGGCGCCTACTACGTGATGATGGATATCTCGGAGTTTGGCTATGACAGCGACCTCGACTTCTGCGAGGATTTGGCCTCCAAGGTGGGCGTGGGCGCCGTTCCGGGCTCCAGCTTCTTCCGCGAGTCCGTCAACCACCTCATCCGCTTCCACTTTGCCAAGCGTGACGAGACGCTCAACGCGGCATTGGAGAACCTTAAGTCCCTGCGTGATAAAATCGAGCCGCGCGGGTAAGGACGGCCAATAACTAAAGGCACTAAAGAAACCTCGTGAACCCGTTGGGCCACGAGGTTTCTTTTTATAGCGACCTCATTCATTTTTTAGAGCGCTATACTTTAGAGAAGGAGCAACTCGTCCCGGAGAGAGGAATACTATGGCAGAGCAGCAGCTTATCGGAGCGCTCGAGGCCGGCGGCACCAAGATGGTCTGCGCCACGGGCTATGCAGACGGTACGGTCCTGGAGCGTGAGCAGATCGCGACCACGACCCCGCAGGAGACCGTTGAGGCCGTCAACGCATGGTTTGCGAACAAGGGCATCGCCGCGCTGGGCATCGGCGCCTTTGGCCCCACCGCAGTCAACCCTGCCTCGCCCCAATACGGCAAGATCCTGGAGACGCCCAAAACGGCATGGCGCTACTTTGACCTGCTGGGCACCATCCAAAACGAGCTCAATATCCCCTGCGGCTACGACACCGACGTCAACGTCGCCTGCCTGGGCGAGGTCACCTTTGGTTGCGCCCAGGGCCTCACTGACGTGGTGTATCTGACCATCGGTACCGGCGTGGGCGCCGGCGTGCTCTCGGGCGGTAAGCTCGTGCACGGCATGATGCATCCCGAAGCCGGCCACATCCTGGTC
>ENA-OYYQ01000646-OYYQ01000646.1-human-gut-metagenome-genome-assembly--contig:-NODE-646-length-14192-cov-5.742307_pt1 | contig 14192 bp, 20 predicted proteins | sample MGYA00243252_ERZ653455 | MGnify/ENA primary metagenome ERZ653455 (study PRJEB26926, sample SAMN06164940) | human gut metagenome | biome: ENVO:00009003; feature: ENVO:2100002; material: ENVO:00002003...
GCCTTCTGCATTACTATTTAAATTCACAGTGACCAGTTCTTTTGTTCCGCCTCCTGTTACTTCAATTAATGAATAGCTTGTAAATTTGGCTACTTTGTTTTTCTTGATTGCTTGTGCATAGGCTTTGTTCGCCTTCTTCTGTGCTTTTTTTGATGCAGCTAATACATTTTGAGTTGAAACCAATGTTGTTGCCATTAAGGCTGTGATTGCTAAAGTTGTTAATTTTTTTGTTAGATTTTTTAATTTCATTTTACCTTCCTCCTATCTTATTCTGTTACAATATGATATCCATAATCAGATAACATTTGTTGTGTTCCTAGTGGTACATAAACTGACATTTTTTCTGCATTAAATATACCAGAACCACTTCTTGCTTTTGAAATATAGCTTAGCATATCTTTTGCCGCTATATTTCTAAGAAATTAAGTTTTCCAAACCAAATCATTAGAAAAAGCCTTCCAATAGATTTCTCCATTGAAAGGCTCTGTATATTCTTCGTATCTTCCGTAACGTATGATTAACGTTTTGAGAACTGTGGTGCACGACGTGCTTTGCGAAGACCTGGTTTCTTTCTTTCTTTCATTCTTGGGTCTCTTGTTAAGAATCCAGCTTTCTTTAATGTTGAACGGAATTCTCCATCAACCTGTAATAAAGCTCTGGAAATACCATGACGGATTGCTCCAGCCTGTCCTGTAAATCCACCACCATGAACGTTTACTAATACATCATATTTGTCAATTGTATCTGTTGCAACTAATGGCTGACGTACAACTACTTTTAATGTTTCTAATCCAAGATATTCATCAATATCTCTTTTGTTGATTGTGATTTTTCCTGTTCCAGGTACTAAATATACTCTGGCAACACTGTGTTTTCTTCTACCAGTTCCGTAATATTTTGCTGTAGCCACTGCTTCTTCCTCCTTCAAAAATTAATACTTGATCTCTAATGCTTTTGGCTGCTGAGCTGCATGGTTGTGCTCTGCACCTGCATATACGTGAAGTTTCTTAATCATCTGTCTTCCTAAAGGTCCTTTTGGAAGCATTCCTTTAACTGCAAGATAGATTACGTCTTCAGGTTTTTTAGCTAATTTTTCTTTTAATGTCTGTTCTTTCATTCCACCAACATAGTCTGAATGATGATAGTAGATCTTCTGGTCTAATTTCTTACCAGTTACTTTGATCTTCTCAGCGTTGATAACGATCACGTTATCTCCTGTATCGATATGTGGTGTATAAGTTGGTTTGTTTTTACCTCTTAAGATTGTTGCGATCTCAGATGCTAAACGTCCTAATGTATGTCCTGTAGCATCAACTACATACCATTCTCTTTCAATTGTTGATGGGCTGGCCATAAAACTTTTCATGGTGTTCCTCCTTAAAATTTCTATCAATCATATGTGTCTATATTAAATACTCCCACCGGGGCATTGGGGTAGTATTCTCTCGCATGTCACAGTTTCTTATTATATAATACGCAGCCGGGTGTGTCAAGATTTTTTCTTGTTGTTTTTGATAAATTTTTGATGTTATCCACAAGATGGTCTTGATTTTATAATTCTTTCCACAACATATGGGTGTATTATCCCTATGTATGTTGAAAAGCTGTTGATAAATCTTGTGAATTCCTATAAAAATGTGATTAATTTTTATTTTCTCAGATCAAGTATGCCACAATTGGTAATGTAATGATCGATAATAAAGTTGTCAACACAATTCCTCTGCTGCAAATGGAACTGTCTAATCCATAATCGATTGCCATCATCACTGCCATGCTTCCATTTGGCATTCCAAACATTAATACCATGATCCCCGAGAGAACAGGATCTAAATGAAACAGCCGGATCGCAAATGCTGCGATCATTGGGATCACCAGCATCTTTAAAAATGTAAACTGATACATCTTGATGTCTTTGAAAACTTCGATCAGTGGCATCTTTGCTAAAGATACCCCGGTAATGATCATGGAGAGTGGGATTGCTGCATTTCCTAAGTATTGTACAAAACTTACCGCAGGTGCTGGTGCGTCGATCTGAAATGCAAAAATCAATAAGGCAGCCAGACATGCGACCATTCCTGGATTGATCATCTTTTTCCAGTGGAATATGATCTTAGCTTTTTGCCCTGTCTGCATGGCACGTTCTTTCTCAAAAAGATAAATTCCATAGGTGTAAAAGAGAATATTATATACCAGTGTATACAGTGCTACATAAAAAATAGCTCCTCTACCGTATAATTCTTCAATGATCGGAATCCCCATAAATCCAAGATTCGAAAAGATCAGCATCACTGCATAGATATTTCTTTCATCTTTTTTTACACCTAGAATACGAACAAATGCCGGACTGATCAGGATCAATACCACAAATAAGATCACTGCAAGGATCAGGTCCATGATCACAAGATTCCAGTTTCCATTTCCAACGGAACCGATCACGCCAGATATGATCAATGCAGGATTAAATATATTTACGATCAGTCCTGATATCTGTGAACTTGTATCATCACTGATCCATTTTTTCTTATAACTTAGGTATCCGATCAGCATAAAACCAAACAATACTAACAATTTCTGAAATATGATAAAGCTATTCTGCATTCTCGCGGTCCTCCGGATATTCGATCTGAATTAATGTCAAGCCTTTTGCTGGAAGTTTTGGTCCTGGTGTAACTCTTTCTTTGGATGCTAAGATTTCTTTGACCCATTGTGGTTCTTGTTTTCCTCTTCCGACCTCTAAAAGCGTTCCTGCCATTAAACGTACCATATTATAGAGAAAACCGCTTCCTGTGACTCTCATTGTGATATATCTGCCATTTTGTGTCACATCACATTCGTAAATTTCTCTGACATAGGATGTAACCTGTGCTTTACTGCTGCACATACTGATAAAACAGTGTTCCCCTAAGAAATAAGAAGCTGCTTCTTTCATTTTCTCCACATCAAGTGGTACATATACAAAATGATGATGTCTGCTTGTCACGGGATTGTCGTATCTTGCATTGTAAAAGGTATATTCATATGTCTTTCTTGTATCCTGAAACCTTGGATGGTAGTCTAATGGCACTTCTTTGGAGTCCTGAATAATGATATCTTCTGGTAGTCTTGCATTTAATGCTTTTGCCATCTTCTCTCCCGGAATACGGCTTTCTGTGTCGAATACAGCTACATTTCCTAATGCGTGGACTCCTGAATCCGTTCTGCTGGCTCCGATCACTTTGATGTCTTCTCCTGTCAGTTCTGATATATGCTTATTTAAAACACCTTCGACTGTAATCTCGTTTGGCTGTACCTGCCATCCACAATAACCAGTTCCATCATAGGCTACGATTAATTTTACTCGTTTCATCGTATCTTACCTCCATGGACTGAAAAAGGATAAATAGATCATCACTGCTAAAAATACAAACAGGACGATATATGCTATTTTATCTCTTTTCTCGTATTTTAATGGTTTTAATTTAGTTCTTCCAACACCGCCATGGTAACAACGGGATTCCATTGCCATTGCAAGGTCATTCGCTCTTCGGATTGCTGCTACAAACAGTGGTACTATAATTGGAACCATGCTTTTTACTCGTTTTAAGAGACCTCCGGATTCAAAGTCGATTCCTCTGGCTGTCTGGGCTTTCATGATCTTTTCTAATTCTTCTGTTAAGATTGGAATAAATCTCAGTGCGATTGACATCATCATAGCAATCTCATGTACTGGTACTCCGACTTTATTTAAAAATCCCAGTGATTTGTCTAGTCCGTCTGTCAGTTCATTTGGTGTTGTTGTAAATGTCAGTAAAGACGTTCCTAATACCAGCATGATCAGACGGCTTCCCAGATAAATAGTTGTCCTGATCCCTTCTGCAGAAATTGATATGATCCAGAACTGGATCACTGGTTTTCCTGGAATAAATAACATATTGATCATTACAGAAAATAATAAGATCACTGCAATTGCTTTTAATCCTCTTAAAATATATTTTACAGGTACCTTTGAAATCTTGATCGTTATGATCAAAAATAATAGTGACATCACATAAGTTGCAGGTGCTTTATGCATAAATAATGTAATGACGTAGATCAAGACTGCAAATAATTTCACTCTCGGATCGAGTCTGTGGATCAGAGAGTCTTCTTTATAATATTGTCCAATTGTTATATCCTTGAGCATTTTATTTTCCTCTCAGTCCTTTTAGTCCTTCTAAAATTGCTTCTTTTGTTTCTTCTAATGTCAATAAATCCCTCTGGATTGGGAACCCTCTGTCTGCGAGTTCTTCACATACTTGACGATAAAACGGTACAGCAAGTCCTGCTTCTTCTAGTTCTTTCTTGTGAGAGAATACTTCTTTTTTATCTCCTTCATACATGACCTGTCCGCCATTCATAACGATCACACGTTGTGCATAGTCTGCAACATCTTCCATACTGTGTGATACCAGAATGATCGTGATCTTCTTTTCTTCATGGAGTTTCTTTAACAGATTTAAGATCTGATCTTTTCCGACCGGATCAAGTCCTGCTGTTGGTTCATCCAAAATAAAATATTCTGGCTCCATTGCAAGAATCCCTGCGATTGCTACTCTTCGCTTCTGTCCGCCAGATAATTCAAATGGCGATTTTTGATATAATTTCTCTGGTAATCCAACATCTTTTAAACATTTGACAGCAATCTCTGTTGCTTCTTCTTTTGTCTTTCCAAAGTTCATTGGTCCAAAACATACATCATCTAAAATCGTTGTCTCAAATAGCTGATGTTCTGGATACTGGAAACATATACCGACTTTTCCACGTAATTCTCGTAATGAGTATCCTTCTGAATATATATCTTCATCATCGAAATATATTGTTCCAGACGTTGGTTTGATCAATCCATTTAGATGCTGAATCAATGTTGATTTTCCAGAACCTGTGTGTCCGATCACTGCAATGAATTCTTCTTTTTTTATTTCTAAGTTTACATCTTTTAATGCATAATTCTTCCTGCTAGAATTATCTTCATATGCGTAACTTACATGTTCTAAACGAATTGACATAATTCCTCCACCAGCTCTTCCTTTGTTGTTATCGTATCTGACAAGTTAACACCTTCTTTTTTTAGTTCCCATGCAAGTTCTGTTGCGTACGGAACTTCCAGACCTAATGTTTTCATCTCATCAACTCTTGAAAAGATCTCTTTTGGTTTTCCATCCATGATGATCTTTCCTTGATCCATCACGATGATACGATCTGCTAAGATTACTTCTTCCATATGATGTGTTACCATAAGGATCGTAATATTCTTTTCTTTATTCAATGCTTTCACAAGAGATAAAACATGTCTGCGGCCTTCTGGATCTAGCATGGCTGTTGGTTCGTCTAATACGATACATTCTGGTTCCATTGCCATGATCCCTGCGATCGCTACTCTCTGTTTCTGTCCGCCAGAAAGATGATTGGGACTTGCTTCTTTATATGCGATCATTCCCACACCTGTAAGAGCCGCTGTGATCCTTGTCCAGATATCTTTGGAAGCTATTCCGAGGTTTTCTGGACCGAAGGCTGTGTCTTCTTCTACCGTTGTTCCTACGATCTGGTTATCTGGATTCTGAAATACGATTCCTGCACTCTGTCTGACTTTTAAGAGGGTACTTTCATCTTTTGTATCCATTCCTTTGATATATACTGTGCCTTCTGTCGGCATCAAAAGTCCATTGATGTGCTTCGCAAGCGATGATTTCCCGGAACCATTCTTTCCAAGGATTGCTACGAATTCACCTTTCTCAACATTGATATCAATATGATCGATTGCTGCAATCTCTTGTTTATCTTCTTCTGTATCTCCATAGGTCACATATTTGTGAACTAAGTCTTTTATTTTCAATATGGACATAATATTCTCCTATCTGATCCGTAATAAGGATAGTATACTATTTCCCATAAAAAAAGAAAAGTCTTATCCCAGTTGTTCCGGAATAAGACCTCTTTGTTGTTGTCGATTTGGAATTTAAATAATATAGTCAGTATTGAACTGTTGATTAAACTAATTCAAGTACTACTTTTAATGCTGCATCACCTTTACGCTGAGCAATCTTAACGATTCTTGTGTAACCACCGTTACGTTCAGCATATTTTGGTGCATACTCGTCGAATAACTTAGCTGTTAAATCAACTTTCTTTGTATTAGCTTTCTTACCAGCTGCTTCTGTAGGAACTTCTGTTACAGGATATAATACCTTTAACATCTGTCTTCTTGCATGTAAGCGGGATGGTAAATCTTTTTTGATTTCTTTCTGAACTGTTTCATAAACAGTAACTTTCTTACCATCTACAACTTCTTTCACGCGTTTTCCGTTTTCGTCTTTCTTAGCAACTTTAGCGTCAACTGTAACTGTTTCAAAGTTGTCTTTTTCTTTTACAGCTAAAGCGATCAGTTTCTCAGCTACCTTGCGGATTTCTTTTGCTTTTGCTTCAGTTGTAATGATTTTTCCATGATGTAACAGATTTGTTACTTCTGCACGGATCAGTGCTTTTCTCTGGGAAGCTGTTCTTCCTAATTTTCTGTATTTTGCCATTATAATGACCTCCTGTGTTTTTTCGCCTTGCTTACTTATGCCTTCAGCCTAGGCGGGTCTGGTTTCTATTCTTCTCCTGAACTTAGGGATAATCCTAATTCACTTAACTTAGCTAAAACTTCTTCTAATGATTTACGTCCTAAGTTACGAACTTTCATCATATCTTCTGAAGTCTTATTTGTTAATTCTTCTACTGTATTGATGCCAGCTCTCTTTAAGCAGTTGTATGAACGAACAGATAATTCTAATTCATCAATGCTCATTTCAAGAACTTTTTCTTTCTCGTCATCTTCTTTTTCTACCATAACTTCTGCTGTCTTGGCATTCTCAGAAAGATCTACAAATAAGTTTAAGTGCTCGCATAATACTTTCGCTGCTAAACTTACAGACTCATCTGGTGTTAGTGTTCCGTTTGTGAATACATCTAATGTTAATTTGTCATAATCTGTGATCTGACCTACACGAGTATTCTCAACCTTTAAGTTTACACGCTCAACTGGTGTGTAAATCGCATCAACTGCGATCTCATCGATTGCTTTTCCTTCTTTGTCTGCTTTGTCTGCGCCTACATATCCGCGTCCGTTTGTGATTGTAAGCTCCATATCCAGTTTGCTGCTGTCATCACTTAATGTTGCGATCACAAGCTCTGGATTTAAGATTTCGATATCACTGTCCGCTTTAATATCTCCGGCAGTTACTACACCCTTTCCTGAAAACTCAATATAAGCCTGCTTTGTTTCAGCGGATGAGCTGTTGTTTTTAATTGCCAGAGATTTGATATTCATGATGATCTCAGGTACATCTTCTTTAACCCCTGGGATGGAACTGAACTCATGCAAAACACCTTTGATCTTTACTGAACTTACTGCTGCACCTGGCAGAGAAGAAAGCATGATACGTCTTAAGGAATTACCTAAAGTTGTACCATAACCTCTTTCCAAAGGTTCCACAACAAAGCGTCCAAAACGGTTATCTTCTGAAATCTCATTAATCTCAATATTTGGTTTTTCAAATTCAAACATACGTGCCCTCCTTTTGGCTTAGGTTTAACTTGAGGGTTATTATTTAGAATATAACTCGACGATTAATGTTTCGTTAACTGGTACGTCGATTTCATCTCTTGATGGAAGTTCTTTTACAGTTCCTGTAAAGTTATCATGATCTGCTTCTAACCATGAAGGAATCATTCTTCCTTCTGTTACTTCTAAGATCTCTTTGTATCTTGGAGATGTTCTATGTTTTTCTTTGATTTCGATAACGTCCCCAGCTTTAACCTGGTAAGAAGGAATGTTAACCTGTTTTCCATTAACTAATACATGTTTATGGTCAACGATCTGTCTGCATTCTTTTCTTGTTCTTCCGTATCCTAAACGGAATAATACGTTATCTAAACGAAGCTCTAATAATGTCATCAGGTTTGTACCAGTCTGACCTTTCATTCTTTCTGCTTTTGCATAGTAGTTACGGAAAGGTTTTTCTAATACACCATAAATGAATTTAGCTTTCTGTTTTTCGCAAAGCTGAAGTCCGTATTCACTTTTCTTTCTGTTTGCTCTATTTAAACTTCTGTTTGATTTTTTATCAATTCCTAAAAAGACAGGATCTAAACCTAAGGATCTACATCTCTTTAAGACTGGAGTTCTATCTACTGCCATCTTTAATTATCCTCCTAAATTAGACTCTTCTACGTTTTGGTGGGCGACATCCATTATGTGGAACAGGTGTTACATCACTGATGCTTGTAACTTCTAATCCTGCTGCTGATAAAGCACGGATTGCTGCTTCTCTTCCTGATCCTGGACCTTTAACCATTACATCTACTGATTTTAATCCATGCACTAATGCTGCTTTTGTTGCAGTTTCAGCTGCCATCTGAGCTGCATATGGTGTAGATTTTTTGGATCCTCTGAATCCTAATCCACCTGCACTTGCCCAAGAAAGAGCATTTCCCTGTGCATCTGTTAATGTAACGATTGTATTATTAAAAGATGACTGAATATGTGCCTGTCCGTGCTGTACATTCTTCTTTACACGTTTTTTTGCACTTTTCTTTGTAACTTTAGCCATAATTACGTATACCTTTCTTTCTTCATTTCAATTCCAAAAAGATTGCCTATACTGCAAATCTTATGCTATTCCTGACTGTCCATACAGCCGGGTGTGTCATAACACTACAAATTTAGTGTTTATTATTTCTTCTTGTTAGCTACTGTTTTCTTAGGACCTTTACGTGTTCTTGCGTTAGTCTTTGTTTTCTGTCCACGGCAAGGAAGTCCCTGTCTATGACGTTTTCCTCTGTAGCATCCAATTTCTTTTAATCTCTTAATGTTAAGAGCGATTTCTCTTCTTAAATCACCTTCTACAACCTGTGTATCGTTGATAACTGCACTGATTCTTTTAACTTCATCATCAGTTAAGTCGCGTACACGAGTATCAGGATCAACATTTGCCTCTGCCAAAATACGTTTTGCGCTTGAAAGACCGATTCCATAAATATAAGTAAGACCAATCTCTACACGCTTTTCTCTTGGTAAATCAACACCTGAAATACGAGCCATGTTTTTCTTTCCTCCAAAATAAATAATTACTTGTCTATTAAGGGCAATCCATATATCCGCAGTACGGTGAAATGATATATATGTCTCTTCCTCAAATTATCTTTCTATCTATAAATAATCAGTATGAGCGTACCTGTACTCATACTGCAGCCGCCTAAATTATGCGAGTGTATCTCTACACATCACAAAATACACCTCTAAACTGTTCTTGCAGTAAATAGGTGAATACACAACAAACCAAGGATTATTGCGATATTCTTATCGAACGTCGTAATTATCCCTGTCTCTGTTTGTGTTTTGGATTCTCACAGATTACTCTGACAGATCCTTTTCTCTTGATAACCTTGCATTTTTCGCAAATTGGTTTTACAGATGCTCTAACCTTCACTTGAATATCTCCTTTCAAAAAACGTTCGGGTATGATTATATCATCATATTCTGAATATTTCAAGACTTTTTCTAAATTTATTTATCTTTCCAAATAATTTATTTGTCTCTCCAAATAATTCTTCCTTTTGATAAATCATATGGTGATAATGCCAGTGTTACTTTGTCACCTGGTAAAATCTTGATGTAATTCATTCTAAGCTTTCCACTGATGTGAGCTAAAATTACGTGTCCACCTTCGATTTCTACCTTGAACATAGCGTTTGGTAACTTTTCTAACACTACTCCTTCAACTTCAATTGCTTCTGATTTTGCCATTTTATTCCTCCTATTCAGACAAAGTCAATATTTCACAACCATCTTCTGTGATGACGATCGTGTTTTCATAATGTGCAGCCAGACTTCCGTCTTCAGTAACAACTGTCCAGTCATCATCCAGCCAGACAACATCATAACTACCTTCATTTACCATTGGTTCAATGGCAAGCGTCATTCCTGGTCTTAATTTCATTCCTTTTCTTCTCTGTTTGAAGTTCGGAATCTGTGGATCTTCATGAAGATGTGTTCCAATTCCATGTCCCACTAAATCTCTGACTACAGAATAACCATTACTTTCTACATATTTCTGAATTGCTTCAGATATGTCAAACAAATGATTTCCTGGAACTGCAAGTTTGATTCCTTCAAAGAAACTTTGCTTTGTTACTTCGATCAGTCTCTTTGCTTCTTCGGAAATATTTCCGACCGCATGTGTTCTTGCTGCATCGGAATGATATCCTTCATGGATCAGTCCTGCATCCAGACTTACAATGTCTCCATCCTGTAAAATCCGGTCTTTGCTTGGAATACCATGTACGACTTCGTCATTGACAGATACACAGATGGATGCCGGATATCCATTATAGTTTAAGAAGTTTGGTACACATCCAAGATCTCTAATCGCTTTCTCTCCAAACTGGTCGATCTCTAATGTAGAAATTCCTGGTTTTACAAAATCAGCTAACTTGTTGTGAACCTCTTCTAACATCTTACCGGCTTCTCGCATAAGTTCGATTTCTTTTTTTGATTTGATCGTAACTGCCATGGTCTGCCTCTTATCCTAAAATAGATTTAATTTCTTCAAAAACAACTTTGATATCCTGTGTTCCATCGATCTCGTGTAAGCTTCCTGCTTCTTTATAGTGTGCGATCAGTGGAGCTGTCTGTTCATGATAAACATCCAGACGTTTTTTTACAGTTTCTGCTTTGTCGTCATCGCGAAGAATTAATTCTCCACCACATACGTCGCAGCAGTTTTCTTTCTTTGGAGGATTATACTGAACATGGAAGATTGCTCCACAGTCTTTGCAGGATCTTCTTCCTGACATTCTGTTGATGATATTTTCATCTGGAACTTCGATATCAATTGCAAATTCAATCTTCTCACCGTCTTTTGCAAGTGCTTCATCTAATGCATTTGCTTGTGGAATCGTTCTTGGAAATCCATCTAAAATATACCCTTTTTCACAATCATCTTTGTGGATACGATCAACAACAAGATCGCATACAAGTTCGTCTGGAACTAACAGTCCTTTGTCCATGTATTCCTGTGCTTTCTTTCCAAGCTCTGTTCCTTCTTTAATATTTGCTCTGAAAATATCACCTGTTGAGATGTGTGGAATATCGTACGCCTGTGCAATCTGTTTTGCCTGAGTACCTTTTCCAGCACCTGGAGCTCCTAACATAATAATTTTCATGACAAATCCTCCTTTTGTCTCTCTTTTATTTTTAGTTACCATACAATTTGTTTCCATACCATCGTTTTTAATGCCATTGGACTTTTGTGCTTATATAAAAACATTCCATATAAGCACAAAAAGCTGTAGTTGTCACTACAGCTTTTCTTATAGTTACTCACTCAAAAAACCAGAATAGTTCTGTACTAACAACTGTGACTGGATCTGCTTGATCGTCTCAAGGATAACACCTACTACGATGATGATAGATGTTCCTCCAAATGAAACGCTTGCTCCAAATACTCCATTAAAGAAGAATGGAACAACTGCCACGATCGTTAGTCCTGCAGCACCTATAAATATAATATATTTTAATATTTTATTCAAATAATCTACTGTAGGTTTTCCCGGTCGGATTCCTGGGATAAATCCACCCTGTTTCTTCATATTGTTTGAAATCTCTAATGGATTAAATGTAATCGATGTATAGAAATAAGCAAACAGTACTACTAAAACAATATAGATCAATAAACCGATCGATCTTTTTGGATGGGATGCATCAAACCAGGTAGATGAGTTCAAACTTGTTAATGCTTTTCCAATGAATCCGTTATTCTCGTATTTTAAGACATTCTGCAGCATGATTGGGAACTGCATAATGGATGATGCAAAGATAATTGGGATTACACCTGCTGTGTTAACTTTCAGCGGAATCTTACTCTGCTGTCCACCAACAAGTTTTCTTCCCTGCATCTTCTTAGAATACTGTACTGGGATATGTCTTTCCGCATCTGATAAAACGATAACGAATACGACAACTGCCAGAACAACTCCTACGATCACACATCCTGCGATCAGAGCTGACCCGATCTGTTTTCCCTTCATAAACTGATTATAAAGAGAAGTAAAATCTCCCGGCATTCCGGATACAATGTTTACGAGCAGGATAATGGAAATACCATTTCCAATTCCACTCTCTGTAATACGTTCTCCAAGCCACATAACCAGAACTGCACCTGCGGTTAAAGCAATGATCATTGTAACAATGGTAAACGTTGTATAATCGGTACCTAATGCACCTTGATTGGCAAATCCGATCGCAAGTCCTGCGCCTTCGATGATCGCAAGTACAACCGTTACATATCTTGTAATCTTTGCCATTCTTTTTCTTCCGTCTTCTCCATCTTTCTGCATCTCTTCAAGAGCTGGAATAACGATCGTCATCAGCTGCATGATGATGGAAGATGTGATATACGGAGTTACACTTAATGCAAATACTGACATCTGCATGAAGGAGCCTCCGGTAAAAGAGTTCAATAGGCTGAACGAATCGCCTAATGTACTCTTTAAATAGGCACTGATCTGTGCACTATCGATTTCCGGAATTGGTAGTTGTGATCCAAAACGTACAACAATAAGAATTAGTGTCGTAAATAATAGCTTCTTTCTTAATTGCTTGTTTTTAAAAGCGCTGACAACAGCGTTTGACATACTAGATCACCTCAGCTTTTCCTCCAAGTGCTTCGATCTTCTCTTTAGCACTAGCACTAAATGCATTTGCTTTTACATTTAATTTCTTTGTTAATTCACCGTTTCCTAAGATTTTAACTCCATCTCTAGGATTTTTAACGATTCCTGCTTCGATTAAAGCTTCTACAGATACTTCTGCTCCGTCTTCAAATCTTTCTAAAGCTGAAAGGTTGATACCAACGATTTCCTTAGAGTTTCTGCATTTGAAACCTCTCTTAGGAATACGTCTGTATAAAGGCATCTGTCCACCTTCGAATCCAGGTCTTACTCCACCACCTGAACGAGCTTTCTGTCCTTTATGTCCTTTACCTGCGGTCTTACCATTTCCTGAACCGTGTCCACGTCCTCTTCTGAAATTATCGCTATGTGCAGAACCTGCTGCTGCCTGTAAATTGGATAAGTCCATTACTGACACCTCCTTATCTTATTATTAGATCTCTTCTACCTTTACATAAGGTGCTACTTTACGAAGTGCACCTGCTGTTGCTGCATTATCCGGCAGCTCAACAGTTTTATATAACTTATTCAGTCCAAGTGCTTCGATTGTTTTTTTGTTCTTTGGAACAGCACCGATTGTAGATTTTACAAGTGTTACTTTTAATTTCTTATCTGCCATCTTAAAACTCCTCCTTAACCTACAATCTCTTCAACTGATTTTCCACGAAGTTTTGCAACTTCTTCCGGGGATTTTAACTGACTTAAAGCATTGATTGTTGCAAGAACAACGTTCTGCTTGTTGTTAGATCCCAGAGATTTTGTACGGATATTTTTAATACCAGCCAGCTCACATACGTTACGAGCAGGACCACCGGCGATGATACCAGTACCTTCTGGAGATTTCTTTAATAATACAGATGCACCTGTATGTTTTCCGGTAACATCATGTGTAACACTGCCAACCTCATCTAATTTTACAGTAATGAGTTTTTTCATAGCATCTTCTTTTCCTTTGCGGATTGCTTCCGGAATTTCAGCTGCTTTTCCTAAACCTGCACCAACATGACCGTTGCCATCGCCAACTACGACTAAAGCTGTAAAACGCATGTTACGTCCACCTTTAACAACTTTGGTTACACGTTTAATTGATACCACTTTTTCGTTTAATTCTAATTGACTAGCATCAATGATTTCACGTTTCATGTTTTGCGTTTCCTCCTATTAAAAGTCTAAACCAGCTTCTCTTGCTGCTTCGGCTAATGCCTTTACCTTACCTGCATATATAAAGCCGCCTCTATCAAAGACAACCGTTGAAATACCCTTGTCTAAAGCTTTCTTTGCAATAACAGTACCAAGCTTAGCTGCTGCTTCGACGTTATTGGTCTTCTCTAACTCTGCTTTTACATCCTTATCAAGTGTAGATGCAGAAACAAGTGTATTTCCAACTGTATCGTCAATAATCTGAGCGTACATATGCTGTCTCTTATACACATCTCCGAGCCCACGAGACCCTAAGACATCTC
>ENA-OYYQ01000659-OYYQ01000659.1-human-gut-metagenome-genome-assembly--contig:-NODE-659-length-14048-cov-6.905095_pt1 | contig 14048 bp, 17 predicted proteins | sample MGYA00243252_ERZ653455 | MGnify/ENA primary metagenome ERZ653455 (study PRJEB26926, sample SAMN06164940) | human gut metagenome | biome: ENVO:00009003; feature: ENVO:2100002; material: ENVO:00002003...
GAGATGTCTTAGGGTCTCGTGGGCTCGGAGATGTGTATAAGAGACAGGCATTTATGTGTTGTACAATTTTTTGTGTTCCCACAAGTGCACTATTGCTCAATGATGAAGTAACAAGTATTGAGTATTTAGATAATGGTGATAGAATTGAAACTGTGATCAGCTACAAAGCACCAGATAAATCTTCTGTTACAGTAAACTCAAGCACTAAAACCGCAACAAAAACCAAGTATTACAAAAACAGTAATGGTGCTGTGTTGTGGTCAGTATCAATCAAGGGCACATTTTCTTATAACGGAAGTAGTTCAAAATGCACAAGTTGTTCTCATAGTACAACCGCACCATCATATGCTTGGTCTATAAAAAGTGCCTCGCACAGTAAATCAGGTAATACTGCTACCGCAAAGGCTACCGCTACCCAAAAAACATCTACCGGAACAAAGGACTTTTCAATGTCGGTTACGATTAAATGTAGCTCTAACGGTACTATTTCTTAAAATTTAATTATTCATAAAGTTACCAAATCGCATTATGTTGATGATAATAAAAAACTGTTTCTTTTCATATACAGCTGTACAAATTATTAAAATATTTTAAAGAACAAGGAAATTGTAATATTATGCAATTTCCTTGTTCTGCTGTATTATTAGTTCTAAGATATTGTATGGACACATGATTTTATTTAAAAATTTAAACAAACGAATTTCAGTACGCAGAAAATATATGTGCCTTTCCAAAGAAGACTTAGTCGAATTGATGGAAATATTACCACATCTTACGTCGACAGCTGTAACTGAAAAAGTTCTCTCCGTCCGGAAAATTTATTATAATAAGCGCCTATGGTTAAACAGGCAATTGTCCTTTGAACATTGGTGTTTATTTTATTTAACATTTTATGCACTATTATATGAAATAATGTCTTTAGATTTTTACATCAATAAAGTGCGTATATTATTCATTTTCTTGCTAAAAATCAGGACTGCGGCATTGCCTACAGTCCCATATTCATCCTATTCGATTTGTTTCCGATAAGGCGCACTGCAATGGAGCAACGCCTCTTTGTTCTTCCTCAGATTTGCCATAAGGGTGACAACATCCTGCAAGTTGCCCTGTGCTTCTATGGTTTCGTTTACATCGTTACCGCTTGATTTCAGCTTGTTTTTGCGCGTGGCATTCTGTATGATTTTACGCTGCTCCATACTTTCCACAAGGCGATGATATATGCGAAGTGTAACGCCGTTTCTGTCGGCAAGCTGTGAGAGTATTGCCTGTTCTTCCGTACTCGGCGGATATTCTCTGACTGCCCACACACTGCGGTATGAGTCACCGACTATGTAATAATCGGTGAAAAATTTAATGGTAGACGGCAGAATCATATCAAAGAAATCTTTGGTGTATATTTCTTCTGCCTGTTCGGGTGTGAGCACCTTTGGTTTTCTATTGAGCAATTTCATTTTCTACCCCCCTTAATTTCGTACTGCCAACACAAGTATGCGGTCATTTTGATTATCACCGTAACAGGTTGAAAGCGTTAATATCTGCTGACCGTAAACAGGTGTAATTTCTGTGTTATACAGAGATTTTGTTTTTGAATAACTGATCCATTTTTCATAGGTTTTGTCCAAATCTGTTGTTATAAATCTGTACCAATCATCATCGGATTTTACTTTCATAGCAGAAAAGACGGAGTAAGCAAATGCCCCGTCTTTCGTTTCAAGCACAACTGTCGGATGCTCCGTAAAATAAGAATAATCGTTATAGTTGCAGAGATCTGCAAACATTGTGCCGTTGTTCATATGGTGTCCGTAGATTATGAGATTGGTACTGTCGGATGAACACCTTGCATCAAGAAATGGTGTGCCGCTGAAACTGTATTCTCCGTAAAAGTTTTTGTTCAGATACTTCTGCGGATTACTCGGTGTATGCATAACAGGATAGTTTATGTTTGTTCCTGCTATGCTTATCCAGCCGAAGCATTCGGAATTCATCGAAATGAGTTCTGATATTGAATGAGGTTCGTAATAGGTTGTGCAATACACAGTTTGTTCAGCCTGAACTTCATTATCAAAATCGCTGACTTTTAACAGATTTGGCTTTCTTATCGTTTCTTCAATGGTTGTATCTGTCGTTTCCTCAGTAACGATTTCTGCAAGCTGTCTGAATGCTTCCTTTTCCTTGTTTTCGGTGTACATCCGTGAAAATATTGAAATCAAACAGGCAATTATAATTACAGAAAATATGCCTATCACAATTCCCGTTTGGATTTTCCTTTTATGCTTCTTCATTTTCCACCTCCGAAATATACTGTTCGCCGTCATAGTCGGGCATTAAATCTCCGTTCATACTTGCCTCAAAGTAGATTGCGAGAAACCGCTTGATGTCTGCTTTCTTCATTCTGGTTACTTCAAAGCCTTGGTCTGAAATAATCTTCTCAACTCTGTTTGCTTTCTGCAAAACATTTTCGGATTTTGAAGATTTACACCTTGCAATGAGCAGGAACTGTCTTGCGGTTGAGGTTTCGGTCTGAATACTGTCGAGAAAATCCAAATCCTTATTCAATATTTTTCTGACTTTTTCATTCTGTTCAGCTTCAATTCTGCCTTTGATATAGCTTTTGTTTGTATCGAAGCACTCGCAGGAATCTGTACAAGTGATTTCAATATCCGGCACAGCAGAAAGCACCATCATCAGGTGGCGCACCTTGATTTCGATATTCGTGTGGGAAAGCACAGAAATATTTGTAGGCTGAACCATATAGAAGATTAGTTCTTCTTTGCCAACCTTTAAACCGTTTTTCGTAAAGGTTTTTATGCCCAGCAAGTCCTGAACGGACTTGCCTTTGTGCTTTGTTTTCTTCTGCTTGTTCTTCATTTATTTGCCCCTTTCTGCCCAGAAATATATCTGTTGAGTTGATATAAAATACTTTACGGCATAGCGTATGAAATCAAGAATTGTTGTATCTTCAAGTCGTATTGACAAAAAGCCGAAGCAGAGTGTTACTGCAAGCGGTACTATTATTCTCGTCTGTGCAAGTATCAGTATTGATAATAAAAGCGCTATGCTCATAATTGCAAAATCCCGCAAGCTCCACAGCCACAGATTGGCGGTAGATTTTAGATTTTGCGGATATAAATAAGTGGTCATAATATAAATTCTCCTTTACTTTGCCGCCCTTGCAACGCTTCTCGTCAGATTAACAGCAGTTGTAGTTGCGTGAACAATGCTTGTCATATTCACCTTTACGCTTGAATCAAGTCCGAACTGCTGTGCAATTCTCGGAACTTCGTTTGCCGCAAGCATAATTCCAAGTCCCAAAAGCATATTTCCGGGAAAGGTCAGCAACCCGAGGAACAGCAGAGTTGTCTGCATAAATGCCGTCAGGCACAACGCCGCTATCTGTTTCATCCACTGATTGAAGCCGTCCTGATAACCTCTCGGAACACTGAACATATACAGCGAACCTACCGCCATCTGAATGAGCAGAATTCCTCCACGCTTGATGTTCGCAAAAAATATTTTTATTACGCAGTAGGCAAAAGCAATCATACATAACAGATTCAGCAAACCAAAATTCACTTGAACAGAAACTGCAAAACTACCCTCTAAAACGCTTGTGCTTTGTCCGGCTAAATCAAGGCTTTGCTGTCCTGCCATTATAGATGACAAATCCTTTGAAAATGTGTTTTGCAGGCTGATGCAGAACTTATACAACTCCACAGGTACTACGCCAAACAGCGAACAGGCAAAGAACCCTTTTAATACATTTATAGCGGTTGTTTTGATATTTGCTCTGCCGTTCTGATACTCTATTGCAACATCGAATACGGCAACGACCGTGCCTGCGACGAACAATGCCCAGCCAAAAAGAGTAAACAGATTTATTGTCGCCTGCACCCATTCAAGGTCAAACACATCTGCGCCCATATTTCCCATCATTGTGAAGAAGTCGGCAACAGCGTTGTAAATCGTTTCATAAAGCCACTGAATCATTGTGTTCCATATAGCATTTGAGATTTGCTCACCGAGGTAATCGAACACACCTCCTATGGCACTTCCGATACCACCGATAAAATCTCCTAACCAGTCAAAAATATAAATCACCCCCTGTCAAATGGAAAGTTGAAAATTAAGCTGTGCGGCTTCGCCGCAATTTTAAATAAATTCGGGCAACAAGGCTTTTTATCATTTCAAACCATCTGCTCATCCGAAATTTTCCATTTTACATTTTCCATTTTCAATTTTATAGTATTGTCCAGATGTATAGCGGTGCTGTCAGCGAGAACACAAGACAACCGAAAAGTATTGCCGGCGCCGTGAACTCAAACTGACCGTGCTTGCGGTAATCGAGATATGCCGTTGCAAGCTTAACGAAGAAAAGTATCGCAAGAATCATATCTACCGCAGGAAAGACAACATTGTTTACAACATTTTTAATCTGCGTTTGAGCAGAATTCCAAGTGCTTTGAATTGCAGACGAAACATCTCCCGCGGCAAATACTGTTAATGCCGATATTCCGAGCATTAACAGTATTACTGATATTCCTGCTATCCACTTCAACAACTTAATTTTTCTTGACTCTATCATTTTGTACCTCCGATTTTCTTAAATCATTCTCCGATATATATCTGACTTTGATGTTCAGCTTTTCGGCAAAGAGAATTTCTGTTTTCATACTCTCAGTTATTTCATCTCCGAAAACCCAAACCGCATCACAAACCCAAAGCATAGAAAGTCCTGCGTTCATAACGAGATTCCTTTCTTTATCATTTCTATCATCTAAAATCAGTACATAAAAATGCGGTATGAACGGAGCCATACCGCATTCTAACGCATATCGGGCATATCGTTTTGCGTTTTCAATATTTGCAGATACATTACCGCCCAAAGGCGAACAGATATATACCCTGTGCATTATTCATCGTCCTCATCTTTCCTTTTAAATTTTATGATAAGAAATGCAATCAAACCGCCGACAGCAACAGAACCCAAACCGATGTAAAAACCGAGATTTGAATTGTCTCCTGTCTGCGGCTTTTCAGGTTCGGGTTGTGGATGAATTGTTACTGTCTGATCTGTGTCATCAATGTCGGCGTGTACGGCGATTTCAACACCATCATAATAAAGACTTTCAAACACAACGGCATCAGTATCTTTTGTAATTATCGAGCCGTCAAAGGTAAAGGAGACTGTCACTTCGCTGTTTGCTTTTTCTGCTGTAAAGGTTACTTCTGAGGTGATTTCCTTACCGTCTACAAGAAATGGTTTGCCTGTTGCTTTATCCATCAAAATACCTTTAACCGTGTATTCTTTGCCGGGTACAAGGTGCTTGTATGACACGACATCATCAATAGTTACATCGCCGTTTACCGTAAATTCCTTTTTGCCGTCAATGGCTGCTGTAGTTTTCAGTTCAGGAATTTTATCGTTCAGTACGTTAATTTCAACAACTTCCTTGTTCTCTGAAATTGTCACGGGATAGCTTTCACCATTTGGAAGATATCCCGTGGCAGGCTTTAACTCACGGACAATGTATTCGCCGTAAGGAACATTTTCAAAAGTTAAGATTCCTTCCTCATTTGATTCGGATGTCAGAATTGCAGTTTCTTCTGTGAATTTGGTTTCATTAATACTGAACAATCCGAACAATGCACCACTAATAGTTTCTTCGGTTTCACGGTCAATCTTTAAGCCTTTTATTGTGCCGTAGATGATTTCATTTTCAATCGGCTCACCGTCATTAACCGAGATATGAACTGTCGCTGTATCCTGACCTACATACTCAAATACAACTGGGTATTTTTTGTCGGAGAGGATATAGTGGCTATCTGTGTTGATTTCCTTAACATAGTAACTTCCAATCGGAAGGTCGGTTGTGAAAGTCGCCTTGCCTTTTTCATCACAGGTGATGATTTCAAGAAGCCCGTCCTTTGGAATAACAGTTCCGTTTGAAGCCTTTAAATCTTCATCGGCGTAAAGTCCGAATGAAACATTGAGGATTTCGTCATTGTTTCCGATATTGAATTTCTCATCCTGTTCAAGAATTTTTCTAAGGTCAATTACAACTTTCTGCCTGTCGTTTGTAAATGATGTTAAGGTGTTAGTTACCTTTTCATTCTGTCCTGAGTAGGTGAGTTCGATATGATTTACAGTCTTGTTCAGAACAAATCCGTAAGGAGCTGTTTTTTCTACAACTCGGTATTTACCGAGGTAAAACTCATTGCTTGTGGCTTTTCCATTCGTCCCTGTGATGACGGTATCTACAAGCGTATCTTCCTTTACTCTGACCGTTCCGTCAGGAGTTGTAATATCTTCATCTGCATAGATTTCAAACACAGCACCCGACAAACCGTTTAAAGAATATTCAGGCTGATAGACTATTTCTTTTTCTCCCGAAGAAGTTACATTTGAGAAAATTTCGCCTGTTTTTTCTACGGTAATTGTACCTTTCTGCGGAGTGTTTTTCTTCTCGGTTTTTACGATTGTGACACCGTTTTCATCTGTTGTGTTTTCTGCTGTAATATCAAAATATACAGGTGTGCTGTCGAGGATATATCCGTAAGGAGCCTGCACTTCAACGACTGAATAGCCTTTGCCGTAGGGCAGTGATTCGGGTGTGATAAGATAACCATCTTCATTTGTATAGAATGTGTCTATCTCTGTAACATTCGGATAGGTGTAGGTCATAGTCACGAGCTTGTCGTTAGGATCATAAATCTGAAAGCCTGCGCCTGCATACGGAATCTGTTTGCCTGTTTCTCTGTCAACCTTTACTATCTTTACATAGCTTTCAAGGCTTGCATTATTGATGAGGTATTTGTAAGTCTTATTATTTTCAGAAATAAACACATCAAAATCAGCAATGAATTCTGTTCCATTCCAGCCTTTGGTCTGATGAACAGTGTATATGCCGTAAGGCAAATCCTTTGTTTCCGCAAAGCCGTACTCGTCACATATAAGATTATCTCTTTCGGATTCTTTTGCTTTTGCATAGCTTCCCGATGATTTCAGATACACCTGAAATTCAGCACCTTTTTCGGGAGTTTCAATTTTTGTACTGCCGTCATCGGTGTGCTTTATGATTGCAATTTTTCCTTTCAGTATATCTTCGGTTACTCCAATTGAAACGCTGTTGTTTTCAAGTGTATATTTTTTCGCCTCTGCACCGATATGATATTCGGTTTCGTCAAGCAGATAACCTTCGCTTGGTTCAATTTCTTTCAAAGTCCAGTTATCTCCGCACACATAGTATGAAGTTGTAAAACTGCCGTTTTTATCGGTGGTGTACTTGTCAACCAACTTGCCGTTATTGTAGATTCCGTAAACTGCTCCTGCAAGTGTTGCATCACCCTGTGCAGACTTTGTTTCAGCGTCTGTTTTTGTAACAGTAAGATTCCACTTTTTAAGGACATTACTGAAAGATACAGTTGCCGTTTTTCCACTTTCAACATTTACGGTCTTTGATTTTTGTTCGGCATACTCTGTCGGAGTATGCTCGGTAACCGTGTATTTTCCGGGGACAAGGTCGGTTAATTCAAATTCACCTTTTGAGTTTGTTTTTACAGTTTTGCTGTAATCGTCGCCTTTGACGGTAAACTCAATATTTGCAACATTGCCGTCCTCGGAGGTTTTGACAAGCTTTAGGTTGCCCGAGCTTGTCTTGACCTTGAAATATGCCCTTATCGGGTCAGCGTCGTTTTCAACACCTGTGATTACATCCTGCAAAGTTGCATCTCCATATGGGATAAGGGTTGTATTTCCTACGCTTGGCATTAACTTTGCAGAGTTGAATGTTACTGCATTATTGACTGGCGAAGTTGAAGTTAATGTCAGCTTATTACCGGATTTTAAAACGGAAATTCCGCTTGTGGTTTTGAAGCTGAAATCCGAAAGAATACTGTTGCTGTCTGTTAAGGTTAAAGTGTACTTTCCGTCAGAGTATTTCATCTCATAGGTTTCAGCCTTTGAGGCGATTGCAGATGCAAAGCTTGGAACAATTGAGTAATTGGCAAGGCTTTTTGAGATAGCATTGTAAACTGACTTAACTCCGGGATTTGCTCCGCCTGCACAGATACCGTCAATGAACTTTGTATTTGTGCATTTATAGCCTTCGCTTGTAGAACGACAACCTGAAACAAACTCCCATACAATCAGCTGTGTTGCTACCCATTTCTGATCCTCTGTTCCGCTTAAGCATTTCCCTGAACCGGGTTTGCCGTAGAGCAGAACAAGGTTGATTGCTTTCTGCTTTGCAGAACCTAAATTCTTCCACAAGGTTGAACCGTCCTCGGTCAGCGTATTGCCTGAATAGAGAGTATGACCGGGTTCAATGCAATAGGCTTCTTTGCCGTCTGCAAAAATCTTGCAAAGCTCTTCGCCGGGAGTGCCGACCGTGTATCCGTCGCTGACTGTGGTCTGCTGAAATTTGATTGTGTTCCCGGTGCTGTCATAACAGTAATCGAAAGTAATTGTAACCTTATCACCGCTTGCCGCACTTACGGGAAGTGCAAACATTGTTCCGAATATTACGGCAACCACAAGCAAAAGTGCCGTTAATCTTGTGAATTTTCTTTTCGTTAAAATATCTTTCATTCTAAAGATTCCTTCCTTGATAAAAAATAAGGCAAAGTCATTTGACTCTGCCTGCTAATAAAATATTCCGTTTTCAGATAAAGTAAATCATAATTTCATCGCCTGCCCTTCATCTATATTATCAGACTGTTTAGGTTCGAAACCTCCGAGTTTGTTGTCCACATAATCACTAAGCCACGTTCCTGCAAAGGTAGAATGTGTCTGCAATCTCCACATTGCCAGCTTACCGATATCAAGGTGGACATCTTCAAAGGGATAGAGAATATAGGTTACGCCGTCACTCTTGAACACAGAAACATTCTCAAACTTTGTGTCGTCAAGAAGTATTCCTTTGTCCGTGAGCATTTTATTAATGCCGTCCACCCATTCCTGTGTTTCACCGCCGCATCCCTGCAAGATGAGTCCTTCCTTGCCGTTCATACGGCGGAGAGCCGAAAGTGTAATATTATTGATTTTCATTGTCATTTTCCTTTCATAAAAATAAGCACCCACAATGAAGTGAGTGCTTTGCTTAATCGTTTTTTCAACAGTAGACTACATATATTTTGTTGTTTTCTGCGATTACATTGAATGATAAGTCTCTTGGAGCTATGCCACTGCTTTGGTAGTAGTAGGCTACATACTCAACATCACCATAGCAATCTGCCGTCAGGCTTTGCGTATTATCATAATATGATGCGTTTGTGGGTGAGAACCAGCTTGCGTTGCTTGTATTCAGCGAGGAATCATATTTCATTCCAAGCTGCTGACCGTAGGCTATGCAGGCACTCACCGCATAATGAACATCAACCGTTTTTGCTTTGGTAGGCGGTTGCGTCAGTTTTACAGCAGGCTTTTGAGTAGGAGTTTCAGTTTCTTTTTTAGTAGTCGATTCCGATTTTTGCTTATTACTGTTCGCTGTATTCCTGCTGTTGTTATGAACCTCGGATTGTGTTTTCTGAATCGGATCAGTTGTCGAAACAACCGCCGAATTTTGCCCACTGTCGGCTTTTTCTTCGGTTTTTGTATCCTTTTCCGAAGGCTCTGTTTCATTTGAAGCGGTTGCTTTTTCGGTGGATTGCATTGTTTCGGTTGTTGCCATTTCAGAACTTTTCCCAGATGCAGAAACACCCACGGAAGTTGAAACCGTGGGTGATAAAGAACTATTATCCATTTTTTCTTCTGCCGTACAAGCTGTGAATGTTCCTGTTGCTAAAATCAATGTCAGCATTATTGCGATTTTCTTTTTCATATTCTCATCGCTCCTTTCAAGCAACAAGTATATCCAAAGAATTTCAAATGTCCAGAGCATATTCTTAAATTTTATCGCAAAACTTTATAATTTCATTCTTTCTTTGTTCCACTGCCTCCTTATACTCTACTGAACACAAGCCTAAACTATCGCAACACTCAATCTCCAAATGTCCATAGAAGTGTTCGATGCTTTCAATAACTCGGCTACATTCTCTCATACTTGGACCAGTTCTTAAAGCTATTGAATATCCTTTCTTTCCGCTACTTATGGTAGCATGAGGGTCATGAGTGTTACACCAAGGTGTGCACCTATCAATAAAAGCCTTAAATTGTCCCGGAATGTCAGCCCAATATGAAGGAGACACTGATATAATAATATCTGCCCATTCATACTGTTGAATTATTTTGACTACATCATCATCTTGAATACATTTAGCTGTATTATGACAATTTCTACACCCTTTACAAAAACTTATATCAAAATCATCAATACAAATACTTCTGACATCATATTTTTCTTTCAAACAATCTGAAACAATATTTACTATTTCAGCAGTCGCGCCATTTCTTACTGGACTACAATTCATTACTAAAACTTTCATTTTATTTATCTCCCGAAATTACCATTCAAATTGAAAGATATTATACATAAGTCTAGAGTAAAAGTCAAGGCAAAATCACATACTCTGCGTAAAGCTTTCTGATTCATCTTCCGACATATCCTCGGTTTCCTTTTCACTCTGCTGTTCATCAAGTGCCTGATGATACACTTCCATAACCTTGCTGTTTAGCATATCTCTTGACTCCTTTGAAATCGGGTGAGCAATCTCGCTGAACTTCGTTTCGCCGTTTTCATCAACATAGTTACTTGCAGGCATTGCAACAAATAAGCCTTTTCTTGAGTTCATCACTCTGATTCCGTGAATTGCAACCGCACCTCCGACAGTAACGCTTGCGAACGCCTTTGTGTTGCAATTATCAATATCAACGAGCTTATCAATTCTTACCTTGATATACGGCAGTTTCTTTTTCTGATTATTGTTTTTGGTTCCTTTGTAATTTGTATTCTGTGCCATTATAAATTTACCTCCGATTTAGTGTTTCTGCTTTTCTGCCCACAGCAGAGAAAGATGTAAAAGTGCATCTCTCTGTTCTTCCTCGGACAGGCTGTCAAGGAAATCTTCAAGGGTGAAATTTTCCTCGAATTCTTCTGCAAGTTCGTTACAGTTATCGCAGATTTTTTCTCTCCTGACAACTACCGAGCCGTCATCCTGCTGTGTGAAAGATAAAACATCGTTGTATCTGAATCCGATTCGTTGGCGGATTTCATAGGGGATTGTAATTCTTCCTTTTTTACCGAGAACTCTGTAAATTTTAAGCACTACTCGTCCTCGCTTTCCGCAAGCTCTGCTCTGCACTCATCGCAGATACAGTCACAGCAACATTCTTCGCAATCATCATCGCATCTCTCAATCAGAATTGCTCCGTCCACAGCTGAAATCTGCACAGCACAGTCGGATGTGATTCCTGATACAATAAGTGCGTCAAGCGGTATGCTTACATAAATTCTATTTTCCATGGTTAATAATACACTCCTTCAAAATTTGTTCTAAATCAATTTGTTGTTCGGTTGTCAAGTCAAGCAGGCTCAACTGCAACGGCTTGTTTCTTTGCCTTTCATACATATCGTAGTTGCTGATAAGCAGTTCGGGGAATTGTTCACCTGCGTTGATTCGCTGTTTCATATTGTGAAGCCTTGTGAAATCAAAGAATGAATAACCGTCATATAAATTGCGGATTTCTTCACAATCGTTGTATGAAACAAGCCATTTGCCTTTTGAATTTGCAAGTGTGTTTTTCAGCCTCAAATGGTCATCCCAAGTGAAACCGCACTGATAAACATACTCACTTGAATAGTACGGCGGATCGCAGTAGAAAAAGGCATTGTCTCGGTCATAATGCTTTATCAGGACTTCAAAATCCTGATTTTCAATTACCGTATTTTTAAGTCGTTTTCCGACTTGCTCTATCCGCTGAAAAAGGCTCACTACTGAAAATGGCTGACAGGCAAAGGATTTTCCGCCGCTTGAATAGCTGTATCGCAGAAGTTTAAGAAACATTACTGCTCTGCGCAAGTCATAGTCCTGTTTCATTTTTATATACAATTCAATGATTTCTTCAACTTTCAAGTCTGGCAGGATAATCTTTGTCAGTTCCAATTCCTCATCAAGGTACTTATCGTCAAACTTTTCCTGTTTAAAAAAGTTCTTTATTGCATTGAAATCATCCCTTGAATTAAGCGGATAAAATCCGAGTTCTTTTATGAACGCCATAGGTCTGTCCCGCATACAGCGAAATAGGTTTACAAGATTATGGTTGTAATCGTTATACACTTCAAATTTATCAGGTTTTTTCTTGCCTAAAAGCACCGCACCCGAACCTCCAAAAGGTTCAATATATCTTTCGTAATTTAGAGGAAACAGGGCGTACAAAATATGAAGGACGGAAGTTTTGTTTCCCATCCAACTTACAGGGGTTTTTATTACCTTTCACTCCTCTCGGAACATCAATCGCCCCTGAAACGACAAAAAGCCGTTGATTAAGTTTTTAACTCAATCAACGGCTATATATATTGAAACCAATATCAGTCGCTGTCAGAAACGATTGAATTGGTTGTTGTTTAATTTTTACTTTCTACCTTTTTAATGATTTCACCGATTGCTGAAATCACATTTACTGTAACTGCATTTCCAGCCATCTTGTAAAATCTGCTATCGGATAGTCCTGTGGCTCTTGCTTTATCGAACTGTTCGTCCGTAAAGCCTTGCAATCTCCAGCACTCCCTCGGAGTAAGCTTTCATTCTGCCTATGTGAACTTCACCGTTTGGCTCAACAAAGGCTACTGCAAACTTTTCATTGCCGTCAAGAACATCTGAATTTTCTTCAAACACCCCCGAATGTTCAGCTTTTCGGTTACTGATTCCCGAGTCGTGCCTTGCGGTTATGCATCTTGCAATTTCTGTCAGTTTCGGGTCAGGGTTAAGGTCAATAAAATAGTACGCCTGCGTTGCTGAGGTTGTTAGAGTATGTGCTATCTGATTGCCGACTCTGCCACGCCTTGAATTTTCTCCCGAAAATGCAGTATCAATACTGTCGCCGGGATATGCGATCTAATAACCGTCTTTGGATTAGCTTTTATCAGCAAGCCGAAATTCTCAGTATCTTCAATGAGATAAAGTCCCGAATGACCGCCGAAACCACCCGAACCGCAAGTGAGCGTACAGCTCAGTCCTGTTGATGAGTAGATTCGCTCACCTTGTGTGGGATTTTCTTTGTATAAGAGCTTTTCCGCTTGTTTGCGTGAAAGATAGTACTTCTCCGGCACATTTTCCTCGATTATATCCGATAATGAACACTCGATTTCGTGACTGGGGAACTCCGAAATTTTTGCTGTTAAGTACCTGACAGCATACATCATACCCCTCGTCGGCACAAGCTCTGCTTACTCGTTTCGACCGCAAGCGGTCAAAAGCTCGTCCGCTATGCTGTGCCTCCTCTCCCCAAAAAGCTTACAGCTTTTCGGGGACCCCGTACGGAGGATTGTTTCAAATGTTTTGCCTGAGTCATGGTTAAGCAGACCGGGAACATTTTCGAGGAAGAGATACTTAGGTTTTTTAACGGCAGAAATTCGAGCAATCTCGAAAAACAGCGTTCCTCTTGTATCGTCAAATCCTTTTCTTGCTCCGGCGATTGAGAAGGACTGACAGGGAAACCCTCCAACAAGAAGGTCGAAATCGGGTAACTGTTCGGGTATAATTTTTCTTGCGTCATCAAAGTAAAGCTTACCTCCTGTGTCATACATTGCTTCATATGCCTGCTTTGCATATTTATCGATTTCGCAGTATCCGACGCACTCAAAACCGCCTATGGCTTCAAGGCCTGAACGGAAACCGCCGATGCCTGCAAACATATCAAAGAATTTGATGGACATAAATCTTCAGCTCGCCGAAGATTTAAAGATTAAGCCACACCTCACATTCCTATTTTAATTCCGTTGTTCTCATCAGGAACTTCATCTTCTACTTCTGATTCGGATTGATTTTCTGCTTCGATTTCTTCCTGCGTAAGCTTTCTGAATGAGTCCTCTCCGGGAACTACACCAAGTGTTCTTCCATTGTCCCTGTCTCTTATACACATCTCCGAGCCCACGAGACCCTAAGACATCTCG
>ENA-OYYQ01000663-OYYQ01000663.1-human-gut-metagenome-genome-assembly--contig:-NODE-663-length-13995-cov-4.081062_pt1 | contig 13995 bp, 9 predicted proteins | sample MGYA00243252_ERZ653455 | MGnify/ENA primary metagenome ERZ653455 (study PRJEB26926, sample SAMN06164940) | human gut metagenome | biome: ENVO:00009003; feature: ENVO:2100002; material: ENVO:00002003...
CGAGATGTCTTAGGGTCTCGTGGGCTCGGAGATGTGTATAAGAGACAGGTCGGTGGAAGCAGCTTCACTGGATGCGGTGCCGCCCTGCTGGGCGCTGGAGCCGCAGCCTGCCAGCAGGCTGGCGGACATTGCAGCTGCCACGGTAAGTGCAAGAACTCGATTACGCTTTTTCATTGTGTGACCCCTCTTTCTGATATTCATCCAAAACAAAAGGCGCACAGCACGGTGATGTGCTGCACGCCTTTGTGCGTAACGGAAAGGGGCCGCTGTACTTTTACAAGTACGCGACCCCTTTGTCCCGTTCGTGTTCTGTGATGCTGTTATTATAGCAGACTGTGCAAAAAGTGCAAGGCCTTTTTGGTGATTCCTGCAAAATCGTTGTTCATCACGCTTTTTTGCAGAAGATTATAAAGTTACTTTACAGTTCGGCAGAAGATTGTTAAGTTTCTTTCATTTCTTCTGTTCGGCCAATGGCGGTTGAGGATACCGTACCACACTTAATTTATGCTGCGTCAACGGCCTTCAAAATTTGGCACAAAAGGCCAAGGCCATTACCTATAAGCCTATAAAATGCGCTGCATCGGCTGTTTTGGCTGACGCGGCGCTTTGCTTTGCATTCCGGCAGGATTGCTGATATAATAAATACATCCCATCGGGCCGCCTGTGCGGCCAGGAAAGGTCCCCGCTATGGAAACACCTCGCCAGGGCACAGCCCTGTTTCATCTGCCCGGTCTGTTTGAATTTTATGACCTGTATGCGGCGTTTTTGCCGCTTTATCGTGCGCATCGGGAGTATTTTTACGACTGGTGCGCCATCGGCTCGATCTACGGCGCACCGTCTGACTGCTTATGGGCGGGCGGACGGGTCGAGTACAGTGACCGCACCCCACGCAAGGTGCTGGCGCTGACGCGCGAATATGGCATCTCGGCGCGGCTGACACTCAGCAATTCATTACTGCGCCCGGAGCATCTCGCAGACCCGGACTGCAATGCGCTCTGCCGACTGTTTCAGGAACAAAATGACCCGCAAAACGGCGCCATCGTTCATGCTGAGCTGCTGACGCAGTACCTGAAAAAGAACTATCCATCGCTCTATCTTGTATCCTCAACCACAAAAGTGCTGACAGACTTCAACGATTTGCAGCGGGAGCTGGCACGGCCCGAGTTTCGCTATGTCGTGCCGGATTTCCGGCTGAACCGAGCATTTGACCGACTTGCAGCGCTGCCCCAGTCCCAGAAGGACAAGGTGGAGTTCCTCTGCAATGAGTGCTGCTGGTTCGGATGCACGGAACGCAGAGCCTGCTATGAGGCCGTCAGCCGCAAAAATCTGGGTCTGCCCGGCCCGGAGCATTACTGCAGCGCCCCCGGCGCAGCGGACGGGTATCGCTTCTCCCGGGCGATGGCGAACCCCGGCTTTATCGGCATCAAGGCCATCCGGGATACCTACCTGCCGAGGGGCTTCACCCAATTCAAGATCGAGGGGCGCGGCCTTGGCAGTGCACTGATTCTTGAATTTTTGCTTCACTACCTGACCAAGCCGGAATATCAGCTGGCTGTCCGCGAGGAGTTGTATCTGGATACTATGCTGGACCTTTTCTGACTGACTTTGTGTCGGGCCGGGTGAAGCTGTTTGCATTTTCTGCGTTGTAAGGCTCCTGTTACCCCAGTGCCACATCCAGCACCATCATCACACTGAAGCCGACAGCAAAGAATACTGTGCCAAGGTTAGAGTGCCGTCCCTGTGACATTTCGGGGATCAGCTCTTCCACCACGACATAGAGCATCGCGCCCGCAGCAAAGCTCAAAAGATAAGGCAATGCCGGTATCACAAGCTGCGCGGCCAAAATCGTCACCACTGCGCCGATTGGCTCAACCACGCCCGAAAGCACACCGCCTGCAAAGGCCCTGCCTTTGCTCTCCCCTTCGGCGCGCAGGGGCATCGAGATGATGGCGCCCTCCGGGAAATTCTGGATGGCTATGCCGAGGGACAGGGCCAGCGCGCTCGCCGCGGTGATCTGTGCGCTGCCTGCGAGAAAGCCGGCGTACATCACACCAACTGCCATGCCCTCCGGGATGTTGTGCAGGGTCACTGCCAGCACCATCATCGTAGTGCGGCCCAGCCTGCTTTTTGGCCCCTCAGCCTCCTCACTGCCGACATGCAGGTGGGGTATCAGATGATCCAGGGCAAGCAAAAACAGCACGCCGAACCAAAATCCGGCAAACGCCGGGAAAAAGGCGAACCGCCCCAACTTCTCCGACTGTTCGATTGCCGGGATCAGCAGGCTCCAGACCGATGCCGCCACCATCACACCGGCGGCAAAGCCTGCAAGTGAGCGCTGCACCAGATCTCCCAGCGCGCGCCGCATAAAAAATACGCATGCTGCGCCCAGCGATGTACCCAAAAAGGGAATCAGAATCCCCCAAAAAGTTTCCGTCAATGAAGTCGCCTCCTTTTATGGTATATACACAAAAACACAGGTATTTTATATCCCCTGTTCAATGATGCTTTTGACAAGCTGTGCCCATTTGTAAGGGTAACAGGCCAGCAGCTCCTCATGCTGCAGATCCTGCTCATGAATTACGGGGTGCGCAAAATGCTGCTGATAACGCGCGCGATACTTCGCTCCCATTTTCAGCGCGTAGAAAATATGAATCTCCGTACCGGGAACATCAATTCCCTCCGGCAAGGGCGTGATGAGGTCGGAATAAAATTGGTTTTTACAGCTTTGCATCGTCACATAGGGGCGTGCAGCACCGAACATCGCCATAAAAGCGCGGACATAGTCCCCCTTCTCCGCGGAGCACTTTTCTAATCGCTTCTGCAGAAAGCGACTCTTGAACTGTCCGTCCCGAATCAGCGGATAAATCAGCGGCAGGAGAAGATTCGTTTGTAATTTGGCCGCGAGCTTGGAGCATTGGTCAAGGTCGGAGCTGCCCAGAATACCGTAGTCCATATGTATGCTTTTCCGTGCTGCCAGCAGTCCCACGAAAGAGCCGCCCAGAGAGCAGCCGTAGGCGGCCCGTATATGCCCGCCGCGGTTTTTCAGGATGTAGGCTTCGATTTTTTCGGTTTCTGCAAGCATTGTCGGGAATTCGGTACTTTCTGTTTCGTCAAAGCCATCATAGCTGACGCAAAGTACGCGAAAATCCCGCTGCAACAGAGGGATCACTTGGCCAAAGTTGCTTTTCCAGTGGCAGCAGGTGCCGGGCAGCAGCAAAATGACCGGAGCGGTATCCGCCCCAAATTCATAAACCTTCATTCTCCTGCCTCCCGCAGCCACAGTCACTTTGCTTTACGGCGGTCAAACACAGCCAGCCTGTTTTGCTTTTGTGTACCGCAATGTCACAAAAGCCCGCTTGCTCAAGATATGCTTTCAGCTCAGTATCCTTGTAGATGGTCATGCCATCAATGATTTCTGTCCATTTTTTGTCTTTGTCCGTGTCGCCGTTGACTTCATTGCAGATGAGGAAGGTGCCGCCCGGCTTCAAAACCCGCCAAACCTCCCGGAAGCATTTTGCAAGGTCCGGCCAGAAATAGACGGTTTCAAACGCTGTGACTGCATCGAACCAATCGCTGGCAAAAATGATGCGCTGCACGCTGCCCTGCCAGATGACACAGCGATCCCTTTGAATCGCCTCTGCATTGAGACGGCGGGATTTTTCGACGCTGACAGCAGAGTAATCCACGCCCTTTACGATGCCGCGCGGACACCTTTTCAACAGCCGTTTGATATTCGCTCCGCCGCCGCAGCCACAGTCCAGCACCTTTGCGTCCGGCGCAAGATGCAGAAAGTGAAGCCCCCACAGTGCCACGGGGGTGTGAGCAAGGTTCATCATGGTGACCATCAGCCTGCCGCCGAAGCCTTTGGGATCTCTCGTATTTTCAAAAAATGACATCGTTTATCTCCTTTCAACTTTTTTACACTCTGCGTAGGTAAGTGGAATGGAATTCTGCAAAACAACACTTTTGCAAACGGTCCAGCCGTTTTGCTGCAAAAATGCCAGATACGCAGCACTCGTCCATCTGCTGTGCATCGGAAAGCCTGCAATTTTCAGCGCAAGGGCCTGAAGATTTCCCCAAGGGGAATTCTCTGCATGGGTAAAGGTAGGAGCAATCAGCGTGCCATCGTTTTTAAGCACACGGCGAAACTCGATAAGGGCTTTCTCGGGGTGCGGCACAATGTGCAGTGCATTGGAGACAATGACAACATCAAAGGACTGGTCAGCATAAGGCAGATGGAACATATCCTGCACGGAAAAATACAGCTTGGAGGAAAAATTACCCCGCTTTGCCTGCGCAATCATCGCTGCGGAGGCGTCGGTAGCCTCAATGTGGTCGGCAGAACACAGGAGATGTTTTGCCACCTGCCCTGTGCCGGTGGCTACCTCCAAAACGGTTTTGTGCCACACAGCAGGGCGAAGCAATGCATATAATTGATCATAGGCTATTGCGTTCTTGCGCATAAAGCGGTCATACCTTGCTGCATTTCTGTCCCAAAAATTTTTTTTCGTAATGCTCAGCTCCTTGGTTTGCATCAACTAACTGCCGCTTATTTGAAAAGCTGCCCGGCGGCAGCATGGCAGCTTGTATATGCGCGTTAGAATAATCTAACCGTTGGATCGTAAAAAAGCTGCCTGCAGCCAAAACGGCGCACCAGCAACGATTCTACGATATTTCGGTCATATAATAGCAGTCTGGCACCCAAATGTCAATAGGGTGCTAAAGGTGCTTTTGTGCGTTTGAATTTCAACAAAAAATCTATAGCGGGCAGTGCGTTTTACACTGCCCGCTATAGGGATGCTTACTTTAACCGTTTTCGTCCTTGGGAATGGCCAGATTCAAGAGGATGGCAACGAGTGCGGCGGGCACAATGCCGGAGCCGCCGAATACCAGAGAGAGCATCTGCGGTGCGTGTGCAAGGATGCCGTTGTTGGCACCGATGCCGTAGCCGAGACCAAGCGCTACCGAGACGATGCTCAGGCTGCGCGGGGTCAGCGGCTCGCGGGTGATGAGCTGAATACCGCTCACCACGATCGAAGAGAACATCATGACAGCTGCGCCGCCCAGCACCGACTGCGGCATGATCGAGACGAGCGCGCCCAGCTTGGGCACCAGACCGCAGAGAATCAGGAAGATGCCGCCGGTGGCCAGCGCAAAGCGGTTGACGACCTTGGTCATGCTGACAAGGCCGACATTCTGGCTGAAGGAGGTGTTGGGCAGTACGCCGAACAGTGCGGCAAAGCTGGAACCGATACCATCGCAGATGACGCCGCCGGACAGCTCGGTGTCGGTGGCCTCGCGGTCCATGCCGCCCATGATAACGCCGGAAATATCGCCCACGGTTTCGACCGCCGTGACGATGAACATAATCATGACCGGTGCGATTGCGCGCATATCAAACACCGGCTTGACCGGCATCAGCTCGGGCAATGCAAACCATTTGGCCTCGGCCACCTTGTTCCAGTTCAGCACCCATGCCTTGGTGTAGGCAACACCCTCGGCATTCAGCGCCGTGGTGGGCAGAATAAGACCCATGAGAAACGCTGCAATGTAGCCGCAGATGATGCCCACCAAAATCGAAGAGGAATTCAAAAAGGTGCTGCCGGAGTGCTTGCAGATCAGGATGACGACCAGCACAAAGATGGCGAGCAGCAGGTTTTCGACCGAGCCGAAATCCTGCGCGGTGTTGCCGCCGCCGAAGGAATTTACACCGACCGAAATCAAGCTCAGACCGATGGAAAGCACCACCGTGCCGGTAACGACAGAGGGCAACAGCTTGCGCAGCGGCTTCAGAAAGAAGCCCAGCACGGTCTCAAACAGGCCGCCGATCAGGGACGCACCCATGATTGCACCGTAGGCCAGTACGCCGCCGCCCATCGAGGCTGTGACCGAGCTGAACACCCCGATGAAGCCGGAGGAGGTACCCATGATAATAGGCACCTTGCCGCCGATGGGGCCGATGGAATACAGCTGAACCAATGTGACGATGCCCGCCACAAGCATGGCATTCTGCAGCAGCGTGACGCGCAGGTCGGCAAATTCGCCGCCGGCCAGGCCGCAGGCGCCCGTGATGATAAGCAGCGGCGTAAGGTTGCCGACAAACATCGCCAACACATGCTGCATGCCCAGCGGCAGTGCCTGCTTCAGGGACATCTTGCCTTCAAAGCGGAAGGCTTCGGGGGAAAGATCGTTTTTCTTCATTCCACAACTCCTCAGATAAAACCTATTACAATATAACATGTACCGCCAAAGCGGAAGGGCATAACGCCCCATTTACACATTATACCATCCCCCACCCTGTGATTGCAATTCCATCAGCCGCCGCAGCAAAAATTTTGTGTGTTTTTGAAGAAGGCTGAACGGTCAAAAAACCTTGATCGCCTGCTGCTTGCCGTGCAAAGTGTAGTGTACGGTCAGGCCGCCGTCTGCATCCACGGTGCAGTTTTCGGCGTGGTCGGTCAATTCTCGCAGGGCGTTGTATTGGCGGCGCATCTCATCCGTATAGCGGCTGGGCATATCGGAGGTGAGCAGGATGCCGCTGAACAGCGCGTTGACCCGGGCCAGGGTCTGCTTTTGCTGTAGGGTCAGCTTGCAATTTTCCTCGCGCAGGAAGAATACATCGGGGTCGCTGCCGTAGGCGCGCCCGTTGAGCTGGCGGCGGAAAATCGTGTTGCCGATGGACTGCCTTGTGGAGACCCGCTCGCGGTGGAAAAGCCGCATATACCACACATCGTCCCAGTCCAGCCCTACATCACATCCAATGCGGCAGTAGTCAACGATGCCAAAGGCAGGCATGACCGGCACACCGCAGCCGAGGATCAGCTTGTCACCGCACCATGAGCGCAGCAGTGCCATGGCGCGCTGCATCCGTCCTGCACGGGATTCCCGGGCGTTGCCGAACGGTGCTGCGCCGTAGAGAAAGTCCAGCTTGACAAGGTCAAAGCCCCAATCCTGCAGGACGCGGTCAAAGACCTGCTTGAGGTAGGCCTGTACCTCCGGGTGGTCTATATCCAGCGCATAAAAGCTGCTCCAGTTGCAGCCGCAGCACCAGGGCTGACCGTCCGCCTGCAGCAGCCAGTCCGGGTGATCTTTGCAGAGCAGGGATTCCCTTTCGCAGACGAACGGTGCCAGCCACAGTCCTGCCAGAAAACCGCTTTCATGCGCTGCATCTGCCAGCGGGCGTAGCCCGTTGGGGAATTTGGCAGGGTCAGGCTCCAGCCAGTCTCCTACCTTGCGCTCCCATCCATCGTCGATCTGAAAGAGATCCCCTGCGCGGAAAAGCGTTTTGCAGCCGTTGAGATCTTCCTGGATCGAGGCCTCATCAATGTTCTGGTAACGGTTATACCAGCTGGAATACCCGGCCAGCCTGCGCGTGGTGCGGGGGCGGCAGCCCAGCGCCGCAAACCATGCGTCAAATACCTCGTCCTCGGTGCCCTCGGCAAAAAAGAGGGAGAACGCAGGAAAGCTGCCGCCGGTATGCTGTACCCCGGCGCAGTCGCGTTCAATGCGCAGCTGTGCGGTGCGGCTGTCATAGGAAAAAATCGTATAGCCCGGTGCCTCGTCCAGGCTGGCCAAAAGGCGGTAGGTCTTTCCGCGCCGGAAATAGCAGTAGGAGAAGCCGTGGCTCTGTCCCCTCTTGCCGCTGTAGGGAACAAAATGATAATCACCGTAACGGTCAAAGCTGTATTTCTCCAAAAGAAATTTCGGGACACGCTCAACACCGTGCTGCCGGTCCCATTTGCCCAGCTCCGGGCAGGCGGTCCAGGTTTGGTAGCCGTTCATGAAAAGCTTTTCTTCGCGCGCCATCGTCCACGGAAGCACAGCAACCGCATTTTGCAGCACTCCGGCGGGCAGCTCTGCCCTCAGGCAGACAGCACCGCTGCGCGGGGTGATGGCTGCCGTGCCGTCAAACCGGCCGCTGTCTGTTGCGGCATACCACTGCATCTCAGCCATTTTGAGTTTCCTCCCTGTGAAGCGCGGCGCTGATTTCGGCTGCGCGGTCATCCGTCAGGGTGAACCTGCGACGGAACAGTACAAGCGCCGCCGCAAGGACGGCCATGGGCAGAACGGTCATCATGAGCCGCAGCCCGAGCAGTGTACCGGCGCTCTGGGCAGCAACGGGGCCTGTCTCCTCGGCATTGCCGGACAGCCCGATCAGATCCAGGCCGATGCCGGTCAGAAAAACCGCCACGCCGGACGCAGCCTTTACAACAAAGGTCTGCATCGAGAAGATAACGCTTTCCTCACGGCGCCCGGTCTTGAGCTGGCCGTAGTCCACACTGTTGGAGAGGAAAAGGGTCGTCAGTACGCTGAGCATGCCGTTGCAGGCAAACACCACCACGCCCGGCACGCAGAGCAGTGCCAGACTGCCGGAAAAGCCCGTCAGGCAGAGCAGGAGCAGCACAGCATAGCCGCCCAGCGCCAACCCCAGGCTTACCGTAAATACGGCAGTGTTGCTGAGCTTTTTGCGCAGCACCGGATAGAGGACCATCATGCCGAGGATCTGTGCCGCACCGCCGATGGTTGAGAACAGCGTGTAGCTGGCCTTCCAGCCTGTGCCGCCGAAATCGTACTTGAAGAAATAGATGATAAAGTTGGAGGTCAGATACAGCGCTGAATTGATCAAAACGATGCTGCCTACGACCACAAGCGCCTGATCGTTGGAGAACAGCGCCTTGAACATCTCGCCGACGGTGGCGGTCTTTATCTCGGCGTTGCCGGTCTCCTTGACGCTGGCGCAGCAGATCGCCTCGGTAACCACAAAGATGACAGCCACGAGCAGTGCTACCCAGCGGAAGCCGGTGCGCTCGCTGTCGCCGCCCAAAGCACCAACCAGCAGCATGGTAAACATCGCAATGAGCGCCGAGCCGACGCCCGCACAGGTGCGGCCCACGACTGACAGGTTTTCTCGGTCAGCAGGGGTGCGGGTCACGGCGGGGATCATGGACCAGTAAGGAATGTCCATCATCGTGTAGGTGACGCCCCACAGGATGTAGATGACGCTGAAGTAGACCATCATGTCGGCACCCTCCAGCACCGGCGCGGCAAACAGCGCGTAGAGAACCACCGCATTCAGGACGGTGCCGCTGAGGATCCACGGACGGAACCGTCCCCAGCGGGTGCGGGTCTTGGCCACTAGCACCCCCATAAATGGATCGTTGAAGGCGTCAAACACACGCGCGATCATCAGGATCAGGCCGACAAAGGTGGCAGGCAGGCCCAGTACATCCTGATAATAGTACATGACATAGGAGGCAGACAGCGCGTAGACCATATCCTTGCCCACTGCGCCGATGCCGAAGGCGGCTTTTTGCTTTGTTGTCAGTTCCATACTGCACACTCCTTCTTTGTGACGGTAAATTCTACGGTGACAGGCGCACACTGCGGGGCCGAGACGGTCAGCGCGGCTGTACCTGTCTGCCCGATTGTGCGCAGATAAGTCCCGCCCATGCCGCCCTCGGCGGTTGCCGCCGCAGGGCCGACCAGCACGGCGGCACCGGTCACGGCAAAGGTCAGCGGCAGCTGTGCATAGATGGCAGGGCTGCCGTTTTCATCAAGGATCCGCACCCGAACTCCGGCCATATCGTAGGTGTCACCCTCCTGCAGGAGGGTGGCGGAGGGCGTTACCTCAAGATGCAGCCGGTGGCTGGGGCAGAGCGTGACGCTCTTTACCACGGTATCCCCGTTTTTGGCATCGAACCGCCAACGCGTAGCCGCGCCGCCCCAGTTGCCGACATACTTGCTGTACAGCGCCACACCGTCCGCAAAGCTCATCTTATAGCGCACCATGCACCACGCCAGCTTCAGCTTGTAGCGCAGCGGCAGCCCGGCCAAGCCGTAGCGCCCGGCTGCAAGCAGACAGTCGCGCAGCGTATCGGCCTTGGCCTTGTCAAAATGCTCCTGCGTTTCAAGCAGGACACCGATTGTGTCATCCACGGCCAGCGGTGGGTGCGGCAGCGCCGTCCAGCCGCTTTTGTGCAGGGTCGTCACAAACACATCGTTTTTGTAAAGATCCACCCGCTCGGCGTTGGTAAACACATAGACCGTGCCGATTTGTCCGGCAGGATAGTCACCGATGTCCATCGCGGAGCTGACCGTCAGCACCGGCTCCTCTCCGCCCTGCGATGCGTAGACGGACGCCGCCAGCTTGGGATTGCGGAAGCTGTCCAGCACGCCGTGATAGCAGATGCGGTCCCCGGAGCCGAAATCCTTGTGGGTGGCATAATCAAACATACACCAGCCAAAGCAGCCCGCATGCTCTCCATCTGCGTAGGCGGCGTCCAACACCCGCGCATGGCGCAGGGCATGCTCCTGCCGGTGCGGGGCATCGTCACAGGACTTGGTGGGGTACATGTGGCCGTTGCATTCTGAAATCAGCAGAGCCTTGCTCAAATCAGGCGTTACATCCTTTTTCCGCTTGGCCCCGGCGTTTGAGCCGTTGTGGGAGAAATCGTTGTAGGCGTAAACATCTTCCAGGAGATGGCTCTTTTCCAGATACCGCACGCCAGAGGTCGCCCGGCTCGGGTCCAGTGCGTGGGCGATTTGGTTGGTGCGCGTATAGAATTCGTCATCGTCTACGCTCTCATTGATGCGCACACCCCACAGAATAATGCTGGGGTGATTGCGGTTTTGCAGCAGCATCTCCCGCAGCATGGCGCAGGCGCGGTCCTTCCATGCCTCATCGCCGATGTGCTGCCAGCCGGGCAGCTCGGTAAATACAAGCAGGCCCAGCCGGTCACATTCATCAAGGAAATACTGGCTTTGCGGGTAATGGCTCGTGCGCACCGCATTGCAGTGCAGCTCGTTTTTCAGGATGCGGGCGTCCTGCCGCTGCAGGCTTTCCGGCGCGGCGTAGCCAATGTAGGGGTAGCTTTGGTGACGGTTCAGCCCGCGCAGAAAGGTCTTTTTCCCGTTCAGATAAAAGCCGTCCGCCCGGAACACAGCCGTCCGGAAACCGAAGGAGGTTTCCCGGCTGTGCAGTACCTGCCCATCGGTATCGAGCAGCTCTGCTATGCAGCGGTAGAGATTCGGATGCTCGGTGTCCCACGGTGCGGCATCAGGCAGCGTAAGGCGGCATTCCGCCGATTCTGCCGGGGGCAGCTGGCGGCTCACCAGCGTCTCGCCCGCACTGCTGCAGAGCCGGACGCGCAGCGCAGCGGCCTTTTCCGGCGCTTCTACGGTCAACTGTACGGCAGCCTCGGTCAGCGTCGGTGTGTACACGAAAAGATCGCTCACACGGCTCTGCGGCGAGGTTTCAAGCCAGACCTCCCGGTATAGACCGCCGTAGGTCAGGTAGTCGATGACAAAGCCGAAGGGCGGCAGGCTGGGATCCTCGCGCGTATCCAGCCGCACGGCCAGCAGATTTTCTGTGCCGCGGTGCACAAGGTCGGTAATTTCGATGGTGAAGCCGGTGTAGCCGCCCTGATGCTGCCCGGCCAGCTGGCCATTCAGGTAGATCTCCGCCTGATGGGCGGCCCCGTCAAAGCGCAGGAATACCCGGGGCGCATCGGGAACGGTCAGTGTGCGACGGTAACCGCAGACCATCTCATAGTCAGAGGGGTCTGCGTAGTGGAGCGGCAGCTCCCGGCAGGTATGGGGCAGACGCACCGGACGACAGCCAACAGGTTCACCCCGACAGAAGGCATCGCTCCATTGCTCTGTAAATTCCCAGTGATTGCAAAGACTGTATCTCATCGTACCAACAACCCCTCCAGTAAAATGGAAATCATCTCATCCAGGGCATCCGTGTAGGATATGCCCTGCGCATCGAGCGTGCGGTCTGCAAGAAAATCCTCAATGGAAGCGGAGATCATCCGCTGCAGAACCGGCAGGGATACCCGACGGATAACGCCCTCCCCCATCGCCTGCTCCAGCAGTGCCAAGGTAGGCTCCCAGCCGGTTTCCAGATGCTCCCGCACGCGCGCTGCGACTCTGGGATATTTTTCATCCAAAAGATCCATCTGCTGCAGATCCAGCGCGGTGTACTCCTCCGGCAGGGCGATAATGACCGCCCGCAGCTTTTCAGCCAGGGTGCCGGGGCCGTCAAGGATGCGCTGCTTGCGGGCGTGGATCCTTGTAAACGCATCGTCCACCATATCCAGCAGCAGCGCCTCCTTTGAGGGGTAGACTGCGTAGATCGTCTTTTTGCTGATGTGCATCATCGCAGCGGCCTGCTGCATCGTAAAGCGCAGCCCGTCCCTGCGGAACAGCTCCATTCCGACTGCGCGCAGTCTTGTGCGCAGCTCGTTGTGTTCGTCCATCACTTGCCTCCTGCGGAAACCCGATTTAGCTTTCCAGTTTCCATTGTAGTGCGGAAACCGGTGCGATTCAAGCGGTTTCCTGCACTTTCTACCTTTTTGCCAATCGGGCACAGATTTTTTCGTCATATCGCCCATACGCTAAAGCCGTGACGGGACAGAAAAACGCCCCCGCACAGTGATGCGGGGGCGCTTTGCAGGTGCCTCAGTTCGTTTTTTCAGTTTTTTTCTGCAGCCGGGTCAACTCCCGCAGCTCACGCACGGTGAAAAAGCCGCAGACGATGGCGGCAGCGCCGTCCGCAATGGGGCCTGCGTATATGACGCCGTCAATGCCCATAAAGAGCGGGAAGATGACGATGAGCGGCAGCAGGAACAAAATCTGGCGTGTCAGGGACATGAATACGCCGAGGCGCGCCTTGCCAATCGAGTTGAAGAAGTTGGAGGTGACCGGCTGAATGCCGTTGATCAGCGTCAGGAACATATAAATACGGAAGTACCGCTCCGAAAACTGGTAGTACATCTCGCTGCCGGTGCCGAAAATACTGATGATCTGCCGCGGGAAAAGCTGAAAACAGGCAAAAGCAATAATGGATACTACCGTTCCTATCAGCAGCGTTAAGCGGTAAGCTTCTATAACACGTCCGTATTTTTTTGCGCCGTAATTAAAACTGACTATTGGCTGCAGCCCCTGTGACAACCCAATAATGATTGAAAAATAAATCATATTTACTTTCGTAATGATCCCTGAACAGGCCAGAGGTATCTCACTGCCGTATATTGAATCTGCGCCATAATGAGTCAAAGTATTGTTTAATGTTATTTGCACTACCATAATCGCAAATTGATTAAAACAGCTGGCAGCGCCAAGTGCCGAGATCAAACGGGAACGTTCCCAGTTTGGCAGCAAATCGTTTTTAGACAACGGCAAAGTCTTGAACTTTCTTAAATATCCAGCGACCATAAGCCCCGACACAACTTGCCCGATAACAGTTGCAGATGCTGATCCGGCAATACCCCAATCCATTACAAAAACAAACAGCGGATTGAGAATCAGATTGATAAAAGCGCCGGTCAGCATACAAATCATTGAATACTTAGGACTGCCGTCAGCGCGCACTAAAGTGCTGCCCCCCGTCCCCAAAATCAAAAACGGGAAACCCAGACAATTGATTCCCGCAAAAATAAGCGCATACTTTAAAACAATATCTGTTGCTCCAAAAGCGATCATCAAAGGTTTTAAAAATACCAGTACAAATACCGCTAGCACCACACCACTTCCAACAAGCAGCGTTATGGCATTACCAATATATTTAGCCGCTTCCTCGCGTTTACCTGCCCCAAGTTTCAAATTGAAATTAGACGCACCGCCAACGCCAAAAAGCAGCCCTAACGCAGTACATACCGTAGTTAACGGCAAAGCGACATTAGTAGCCGCATTACCGTACATCCCAACGCTGCGCCCAATAAAAAACTGATCAACAATATTATATAAGGCTCCTACCAGCATAGCTATAATACTTGGTAAAGCAAAATCATGTAAAAGTCTGCTTATTTTTTCACTTCCAAGTGGATTTTCTTCATTTACCAGCCGGGAAAGAAATTCCAACAGCGGGTTCGGCGGCTCCCTGAATGGCTCTGTTTCCACCTCTGTCACCTGCCAAAGACTATGAGTAGGGTCAAAACGCAGGCGGAGCCGTATCTGCGGCTGGTCACGTCCCACCACATCGAGGATGGCGTC
>ENA-OYYQ01000674-OYYQ01000674.1-human-gut-metagenome-genome-assembly--contig:-NODE-674-length-13855-cov-5.188841_pt1 | contig 13855 bp, 13 predicted proteins | sample MGYA00243252_ERZ653455 | MGnify/ENA primary metagenome ERZ653455 (study PRJEB26926, sample SAMN06164940) | human gut metagenome | biome: ENVO:00009003; feature: ENVO:2100002; material: ENVO:00002003...
TTATCGTCGGCAGCGTCAGATGTGTATAAGAGACAGGAGCCATATGATGTAAATTGACGGTAACTAGATCGCCTACGCCAGTTTTTTCTGCACGCCAGAGGGCGCTCATAAGGCCCATACCTAAAGCAATACTTGCATTCCAATCTCCGAAAGCAGCAGGCATATTGCCTGGCATGAAGTGTTCGTCTGCTTGAGGAATAGACATAAGGAGTCCGCCGCGTGCAGAGTAACAAGTAGCATCAAACCCCTTAGCATCTTTCATGGGGCCACGTTCGCCGTAGCCACGCATTTGACCGTAGACTAATTTCGGAAAGCGCTTATGAAGCGTTTCGTAGTCAAAACCAAGGCGCTTAAGGCTTGGGGTGCGAAGACTCGTAACAAAAATATGAGCTTTTTCGAGCAACTTAAGCGTAACTTCGCGTCCGCCCTCACTTCGGACATCGAGTGAGAGAAATTTTTTATTTGCATTGCTCATGTCGAAGGCAGGGTTATCCATTCCTAGTTCAGGCATACCGAATCCGGGGCCATCAAGGCGATGAAGGTTTCCTGTTAATGTTTCAATCTTGTAGACGGTAGCTCCAAGCTCGCCTAAAAGACGTGGGCAGGCAGGCATGGCTACATAATCGCCAAGCTCTACAACAACAAGTCCTTCCAAGCCCTTTGGAAGAGTAGTTTCGTTCGAAGCTGAATCCATAGTTCCCTCCATATAGTCTTTAATCATGCGGTCATCCAGGTAAGTTGCGTTAATTAATGCAAATGCAGCTTTTTGAAAAACAACGCGACGAAATGAAAGCGCATTTTATAAAAAACATCATCCTATAGTTTAAGGAAATTAAAATACAAAAGGACAAGAAAGCAAGAAAGAGTAGAACAGAAAGAGCGGTACTGAAAAGGGTTGAGAGCTGAATAAAAGAAAAGAGTCCTTCAAAACATCACCCCTAAAAGGAAGTGAGACTGAAAACTTTTGTTTCCAGTCTCACTATCGGGGTTCAGTTCACGAAGAGCTCCTAGAGGTTCGCTGAACTAATAAATAGCTGAAGCGATGATCGAAGGTCGAATATAAGCAGCGACAGTTATAGATTCAATCGCCTTGCAGCTCACAATTGTCTGTCCTGATTTATGCGGCATCCGAAGATGCTTCAGTATTGGCTGTTTCGAGAGATTTCCACTCTGGTGAATCTTTACCAGGCTTAAAGTCAACGCCTGCTTTACGACGTTCTTTGTAGTCTGCGGTTGCAGAGAATAAAGCGTCAGAAGAAGAATTGATAGCGGTTTCGACGGAGTCCTGGATAACACCAATAACAAAACCAATACCAACAACTTGCATGGCAACGTCATTGCCGATACCAAAGAGCGAACAGCACAGAGGAATAAGCATCAACGAACCGCCTGCAACGCCTGATGCGCCACAAGCACTTACTGCGGCGAGAACGCAGAGAATAGCGGCGGTGATAGGGTTAACGTCAATGCCCATTGTATGAGCTGCTGCCATGGACATAACTGAAATAGTAACGGCGGCACCTGCCATGTTGACCGTAGCGCCCAGTGGAATTGCGACAGAATAGGTATCTTTGTGAAGGCCGAGGCGACGGCAAAGATCCATATTTACTGGAATATTTGCTGCGGAGCTGCGGGTAAAGAATGCAGTGATACCGCTATCTTTCAGGCAACGCAGCACCAAAGGATAGGGGTTCTTGCGGATATTTAGGAATACCAGCAAGGGGTTTACTACTAAAGCAACAAAGAACATGCAGCCTAAGAGTACGGCAAGGAGTTGGCCATATTCGATAAAGATTTCTGGGCCATTTTCGGATACTGAAGTGTAGATAAGGCCAAGAATACCAAAAGGCGCGCATGCGATTACCCAACGAACGATGGCAGAAATCGCGTGAGAAATATTGCTGAAGAAATCGCGTGTTGCTTCAGAGGTATAGCGCATAGCAATACCTAAAACGATCGCCCAAACGAGAATACCTAAGTAGTTAGCGTTTACCAGTGCATCAACAGGGTTTGCAACCATGTTGTTGAGTAGAGTCATGAGAACTTCGCCAATATCTGAAGGGATCGCTTCAGCCTCGCCAGGATCAGCGAGAGTAAGGGTGATAGGGAAGGCGAAAGAGGCCAAAACGGCAGTAAAAGCAGCACAAAGAGTGCTGATTACATAAAGAACAATAACAGTTCTCATTGATTTAGGTAACTTGGTGCGGCTGAGCGCATTGATTACCAGGAAGAATACTAATAAGGGGGCAACAGCCTTCAAGGCGTTTACAAAAAGGGTGCCTAAAAGCTCTATTACGATAATGTCTTTTGGACCGAACAGGCCAATAAGAGCACCAATAATGAGGCCAATGACAATACGCTTGATTAAGCTCAAGCTTGTCCAGGCATTTACGATTGCTTTCATTTACAGACTCCTCGATTGGATAAGAAAAATGCAAATGTTTATTATAAACATCTCTGTAAAGAAAACATTAAAGTGTGCTTTGCTATTTTTGGGGTGAGCCGAATAGCTCGACGAGGGGTTGCGGCAAGGGAAGTCGCAATGAGAGTCAGCAACACTTTTTGGGTGCTAATGGCAGCTAACTCAAGAGCAATAATAAGATTCTAAAGAAAGAGGCTCCTCATTTTGAGGAGCCTCAAACTACGTGCAAGAAACTAAAACCAAGGAAGAAGTATGTATGGAAGAGGCTTGCACGTAAGGGTGTTTGTAAGTATCAGGTTGACTTACTTTGCCTTGTACTTCTTTACCAGCTGACGACCAGCAATGTAGTTCATGATCTCAGTGGTGCCGCCACCCATTTCGTTACCACGGAGGTCAGCCCAGATGCGACCAACGCGAATTTCCTTGGTGTAACCAATAGCTGCATAGATTGCCATTGCCATATCAGCTACGCGAGTGAGTTCCTTGCAGGCATAGCCCTTGAGCAGAGCGGATTCCAGACGAGTGGATTCGCCGCGGTCAATCATGTCTACTACCTGATACAGGCGCATACGTACGTTTTGGATGATGTTTTCCATCTCGCAGAGGTGCTCCTGAATCTGGGTCTGATGTGCGATTGGTTTCTTGAATGCGATACGTTCAGAAGCATAAGCACCAGCATCATTCAGTGCAGCCTGTGCAAGACCCAAAGAAGAAGCAACAACCAAGCAGCGTTCAAACTCGAGCTTCTTCATCAAAAGCTTCCAGCCCATGCCAGGCTCGCCAAGACGCATATCCTCGGTGAGTACTACGTTGTCGAAGAACTGGTCTACGAAAGGAATTGCCTGCTGACCAACCTTTTCGAGGTGAGCAACCGTAAAGCCAGGAGTGTCATTAGGAACAAGCCACAGAGAGTACTTGTCGTTTTCGTAAGAAGGATCTTCGTCCTTAGCTACAACCATGGTGTAGATAGAAAGGCCACCAAGGGTAACCCAGGTCTTCTGACCATTGAGAATATAGGTGCCGTCGGGCTGCTTCTTGGTTACGCAAGTCATAGCGTTGTTGTCAGAGCCAGCGGCTGGCTCAGAAATTGCAGAACAAGCAATGCAGGTGCTCTCGACGTTTTCGATAGCATCCATAATCATTTCCTGCTGTTCTTTGGTACCGAAGTCAATTACGTCAGTAATGGTATTGAAGTCGGTTACGAAGGGAAGGGTAACACCAGTGAACTCGTGAAGTTTTTCTACCAAAAGAACCTCGGTGAGCTTGTCTACTGGAACGCCACCAACTTCCTCAGGAAGACCCAGCATCATAAAGCCAGCTTCGCGATAAGCCATAGCTGCTTCGATGCTGATGTGATGATCTACTTCATAAGCCTGCTTTACCGCTTCGTCGGTGAAGTAGCGGCTAGCATACTCACGAGCGCTTTCAATCAGCAATTCCTGTTCGTCAGTAAGCTGAAAATCCATAATTACGATCCTCTCCTCATTATTTGATCGAATGGAACAGAAAAACATTCACGATCGAACGTCCTGTTCAAACCATATCCTAGCATTTGAACGCGTTTTGCTCTATGAGGGGAACTATTTACTTTTCGTATACTTTTTTTAAATTTCTGAAACTGATTCTTATAACAATTGTATAGATGCAAGTGAGACGGGAAAAATGGACTCACCAAGGAGCTCTGATTCCCGTCTCGGCTTACTTAGAATACTGCAGATAAGAGCTTAGTTTTTTAGCTTTCTCCACGCTATAGCTACAATCAGTGCTGCACTTCCTGCCACTATTGTCGCTCCCACGAAAAGTGGTGCAATAAAGTCACTTGTTTGAGCAAGACCAGATTTGTTGTCAGGGCCAGAAGCAGTGTTGTCTGAGGGGTTTGTATTGGTCGTGTCTACCGGATTGGTTTCGGTGTTGTTGGAATTATTGTTTCCAGAGTTGCCGTTATTTCCGCTGTTATTCCCGGAGTTATCTCCGTTGCCGCCATCATTTCCACTGTTCGTATTTTGCTCAGAAAATACGACATGAACATTAACGGGTCCACTGACATTTTTGACCGTGAGCTGTGATCCGCTAAGTTCGTAATCAAGTCCTGCAGTAACGCTGATTTGCGCATTGTCTAGGCTGTAGTTCTTGTCGGGAGAAAGTGAGAAAACAACGTTATTGCCTTGCTCTACGACATAGGATCCATCATTTGCTGTTCCTTCTATGCCAATAACGCCATGTTCTGCGGTTGCAGTAACACTCCAGCAAATAGGCTGATTTTCAAAGTTTGCAACTGCATCTTTAAGTTCTGTGTAGGCTTGTTCGATCGTGAGGTCTTGATTGCTTCCGTTAGCGACAGCGGTTGCGTTTTTAATGGCAACTTCAAGTGTGGCATGAAGATCTTCGTCATATACGCGTCCGTTTGCGCTATTGATTTCCTCTTGCTTAAGGAGATCCTGCGAATAGGTGATTGCCTGAGTAAGAACATCAAGGGAGGCGGAGTTTGAGGGGTCGGATACTGCATAAAGCGAAGCGATTTCCTCTTCGCTCAAGGGGCGATCCCACATATCTAAATTGTCCATAGTAAAGCCATTGGAGCCATATTGCTTGCCACCATCAACGCCGAGAAGCATATTGAGACCGCTGGTCATATCTCCAATTACGGAAATGTCGGTGGTCTGTACTAAGTTACCATCGAAGTATGTGCGTGCTTCTTGCGCACCGCGATCCACTTCAAATGACATCATGTGCCATGCGTTGGTGTAGCTAGCTACCGTGCCAGTGGCGTAACGACCGTGGTCGTATACGTCGTCACCAAGAGTGAATTCGATCTTGGTCGAGTTACTTCCTTCGGGAGCAACGTTAATGCCACTTCGATACCAGTTAGTCCAATTTTTATTCGAAATAAAGGAACCGTAGCCACCAAGATCTTCGGCGTTGATCCAGAAATTGATGGTGAGGTTTTTGTTGGTTCCTAAATTCCATTTTTCAAGGTTGCCGAGATCAACGTAATTGCTCGCGCCAGCAGGTATATACACTGCGCTTCCGTTATCCTCATTAAAGCTTTCAGTGAAAGAAACCGAACCATTTGCGCTGCCCGTTACACCAGAAATGCTATCGGATAGGTTGTTTTCGAAATCCATGTTGAAGAATTGCCCTTCAGAAATACCTTCAGGAAGCTGAGGCTGATTGGGTAATTCGGGGAAAGTAGCACTACCTTCGGTTCGGAAGGTGTAAGTATAGGGCTCGGAAGCGTTTTCGAAATCATCATAGGCGACAATGGATGCGGTGTAGTAACTCGCTGGCTGGAGTCCACTCAATTCGAATCCCATGGTATTGGGAGTCATATACCAGCGAGAGTAAGCCTTGAATGAACCGCTCACATTTACCTGGCCGCCTTCACTAAAGTAGGGCACTTGCTTGGTGGTGTAGTTGACGGGATTGCCTGCGATATCGGTCAGGGTAATTTCATAATAGTTTACTAGCTGGTCATCAGCTGCATGAGAAAACCCGAGAGTGGTAGAGGTTTCGGTGGTGTTGGATGTGGTTACTTCGGTATCATCTTTCCACCAAGGGGCGATAGTGGAGCGATTCTCGTCAGTGTAGGTAAATCCTTCCTTACCGAGCGTTGTGTCGACTACCCAAGGCATCCCAATCCAACGATTGTGAGTCATATCGTAGCGACGAATTACGGTAGAACCGTCTTCGAGTACGGAAATAAAGTTGCATGTTGCCTCATAAGGGGTAAGGGAGCCTTCGGTTCTGTCGCCTTGTCCGCCATTAAAATATCCCGAATCAATACACGGACCATCCTGATAGATGTAGTTCATCGAACCATTTTCGAAAAAGGTGAAGTCCTTTTGGTAAATGCTTGTCTCGGGCTCTACAGAAAAGTGGGTGTGCGCAGATCCTACAAATGCCTGGGGATAATCCTTCAAGAGATCCTGTAGATATCCAGGCGCAGCTGAATTAGCGGTGTCGTAGTTGGCATGAAAAGGGCCGCCAAGAGAGGTGTTGGCGTATCCGCTATGAGTTTGAATAAAGATTGGTTTGGTGGGGTCATAATCAGGAGCGCTTGAGATTTCTTCAAGGGTTGTCTTTAGGAAGTCGGTATAGTCCCAGTAATCAAGAGAAATAAAGTCATATCCGTTGATCTTGGTATGAATATTGCCTTTGCCGGTTTCGGCGTCAGGGTAGAACCATTTTTCGTCGTCTTTGTGATTGATATCCATTACGGTTCCGAACAGAGTCGGAATATCATGGTTTCCGCTGGTGAGTAGCATGGTTGCGTCAGGGAAATTTTCGGAGAGCGATCGCTCTACTGCGCAGTACCAGCCGCCTGCACGTGATACATGAATGTCGGTTTTGTCGCTATTGTTCCAGGCATTCATCTCGGGGCTGTTGGCGCCTACCACATCGCCGTTATCTAGAACTGCTTGGACGTCGAAATTGTGGCTTGCTGCCCAATCGGCAACAGCTTTAAGACGGTAATTCTTTTCGTTATATGATGCTTCGGTCGTATCGGTTCCTTCTTCTCCTCCGCCAAATTCGGTATCGGACATACTGATAAAGGTAAGATTGGTGGCAGCGGAGTCGTAGGCATTATTGGCCTCGTCGATTTTTTCTTGCGTCATTTCTTCGGCATTGGAAGTGCTTTGTGTTTCTGCATTTGCTGCAAAGGCTATAGCAGGGGTGCCGGAGAGTGCAAGGGTGAGTGCTGCGCACAAGCACGCGGTTTTGAGCGTGTAGGCTTTAAGGCGCCCAAGCAAGTGGCTCATTGATTCCTCCTTCGTTTACATCGTGATCTAGAAAGCCAGAAACAATCCTAGAGAGGCGATGTAAAAACGAGGGAAGAAGAACGTAAGAAACTCGTTGCTCTTAGCGATGAATTATTTCAAGATGTAAGATCTTCTCTATCGAGAATAATTGCGGCAAAAATGTGATATGCAGCGTGTGGTAGGGAATGGTCGCTCTAAGTTTTCAAATCACTGCAGAAAAGGATCTAAGCTATTTTGGGAAGAACCCTAAAAAACGAGAAGCCGTATAAGAAAAGCAGCTATTGATGTGAGGAATCCTTGCTTTCTTGATAGGTCAGTAATGCTAAAAGCGGCATGACGAGTACGGTCAATGCTCCTGCAGAAACTAAAACCGAAGCTAGCGACGAAGACATAGCGCCCGCACTCACGGCAACCGAAGTGACTGCAACGATAAGAGGAAGAGCGGTTGTGCAGTAAAGAGAAACGGTAACTTGGTTACGCCAACCAAGCGCTTTGACTTCGGGTGTCTTGTCGGTGTGCAATGCAATAAAAATAGGTACCGCACGAACCAAGAGAAGCATCGCAATAAACCCAATTAAAAGGAGCGGTTGGTTCAATACTGCGGTAACTTCAATCTTTGCGCCAGAAACCACGAAAAATAAAGGAATCAAAAACCCATACCCAATGGCATTTAATTTTTCTTCAAGAACATGGTCGTTTTCGGGGACAATATAGCGCAGGATAAAGCCCGCAGCAAAGGCGCCTAAAACAATATCTAAGTCAAAAATGGCTGAAATTGCTACAAGTCCAATGAGCAGGAACATGGTCACGCGGACGAATGTTTGTGAAGTGGTATTGCGTCCTCGAGAAAGAACGAGAAATATTTGATGTTCTGCTTTTGCTGCTCTTTGACCTAAAACCGCAACGAGTACCGCAAGAGTAATAAAGGTAAATAAGATAATTACCGTGATCCATGGGGCGCGGGTAGAGAGCAAAAGTGCCATAGCGATAACAGGGCCTAATTCTCCCCACATGCCATAGGCAAGAACACTTTCACCTGTTTTTCGAGTGAAAATACCACGTTCTTTCAAGATTGGCATAAGTGCTCCGATGGCGGTGGTGGTGAGCGCAATAGCAAGGGCTAGAGCATCAATGGAAAGTTCGCCAAAGGAAGCATGATAGATACTCATAACAAGGGCAAATGCTAAAGCGAGTGTGGCGAGCCATGTTTTCAATCCTCGTTTACCTTCGCGACCCGTGATGGTTTGCGGATTGATCTCAAATCCAGCAAGCAAGAAAAGCATGGCGCAGCCTAAATCAGATAAAAACAAAACGCTTTCATCGAGCCAAATATGGTTTAGGACTGAAGGCCCCAGTAAGGCACCGCCTATGAGGAGTAAAACGGTTTCCGGTATCGGTTTTTTAGGGATGAAGTTTGCGATAAGTGGAGCAAGCGCCGCTATGAGGGCGATAAGAGCGAGAGATATGAAATCGTGAGTCATATGAGGCTGATCCTTAGGGTTGGAAAATGACGACGCAAATGGTGAAGTCTAGGTTGTGATGGCGTGTATGTTTAAAAGTAGTTAGAAAAGACTACGAATGTTTTTGATAAGAACGGATGGATTATAACAAGATAAAAGTAAGAACTCCTTTTCAAAGTGATTTTCTTAGGTAGTATTAAAAAGCTTTTTACTCGGAAGTCAAAAGAGGCCAAGGGTAAATAAGTAAAGAGCTCAAAGAAACAGCTATCAAGACACAACTATCAAATAACTAAGAGTAGCAACCAGAAGCAAAACCGAACCGCCGGATGAATGGACATGCAGATCGGGGGGATAGGTGGACTTGCTCGGTAGTAGAGACGTGCGGAGGTTTTTGCGTCCTATGATGCAGAAGAAACAACGAATGAATTTAAGAGAAGCACTACCGTTGGCAGGTATTACGGTTTCCACATTTATCTTCTGTACGTCTGAGTTTATGCCTGTAGCGCTTTTAACTGATATTGCGCTCAGCTTTTCTGTCACAGAATCTCAGGCTGGCATGCTTATTTCAGTATACGCATGGATGGTGATGTTACTCTCGCTGCCTCTTATGATCGCTGCTTCACGAATTGGGTTTCGCCGTTTGTTTTTGATAATTGTGGCGTTATTTGCTTTTGGACAGCTGCTTTCTTCACTTGCTACCAGTTATTTTATGCTTATGGCAGCACGTATTGTGGTGGCCTGTGCTCATGCTATTTTCTGGTCGATTGCACCTCCTATGGCAGTGAGGGTAGTGAGTGAAGATCATCGCCATATGGCACTAGGAATGGTGGTGATGGGCGAATCAGTTGCCTTGATTGCTGGTTTACCCCTTGGGCGTGTTATTGGTTTGGCGCTTGGATGGCGCATGACGTTTGCTTGCGTTGCGATAATTACCGTCATCATTTTTATTTATCTTTACTTTGTGCTTCCTACCATTCCTGCAACAAAGCCCTTCTCGGTTCGGAGGTTACCGGTACTTTTTAAAACAAAAACACTTCGAAGCCTTTACCTGTTCGTTGGGGTTATGATGACCGCCTATTATATGTGTTATAGCTACATCGAGCCTTACCTATTACAGAGCGTTGGATTAGAAGAGCAAACCGTAACCGTGGTAATCGCGTTTTTTGGGGTGGCTGGCATTCTGGGGAGCGTTCTGTTTTCGAAGATATATGCCCGACAACGAGTAAAGTTTCTCTGCGGGTGTCTTCTAGGCTTGGTGACTGCATTCTTTGTTCTCTTTATAAGCCAAGAATTTTTAATAGGGGTACTGGGCGCGTGCGTTGTACTAGGAATGGGAAGTACCGCAATGAATGCTGCCTTGCAATCGGAGGTAATTCGATATTCGAGTCTTGATGATCAAGCGGTAGCTACTTCAATTTTCTCTGCAATTTTTAATTTTGGAATTGGTAGTGGCTCTGCCTTAGGTGGAGTAGTGACCAGTTGCGTTTCGGTCGGAAGCATCGGTGCGGCAGCAGGAGCTTTGGGGCTTGTTGCTTTTCTTTATTGTGTAATTGTTCTTATTCCGCGTTTACGTATTGCGCGCACTTAAAGCACCTTTTATTGTTTGGGTAATAGACGGCAAGAGATAATAAATAGTGAGACTAGATGGCAAGAGGCCCTGAGCAACAATATGAGTTCTCAAGTGTATGCTTCCCTCCGCCTTTCAAGATAACTGTGAATTCTTTGCGAAGAAATAAAGACCCAAAGTTTTAACTTGCATAGCTGGTGATTCGTAAGTATAATTCTCGTTTGCGTCTGGCTGTTGATGGATACACCCGGGCGCGTGGTAACTCGGAATCGCCGAGAGCCCTCTCCCAAAGGTTCTCATGGCGGTGATGGAGACCACACAAGATCGAGGGTAGGAGCAACTGCTCAGACCCATAGAAAGGAAGAAAATGGGAGTAAAACAATACAAGCCCACAAGCCCTGGGCGCCGCTTCCAGACCGTCTCGGATTTTGCTGACGTAACCAGCACTACTCCTGAGAAGTCTCTGTTAGCACCTTTGCCCAAGAAGGCTGGCCGTAACAACAACGGTCGTGTTACCACCCGTCATCAGGGTGGCGGTACTAAGCGTCGTTACCGCATCATCGACTTCAAGCGCAACAAGGATGGTATTCCTGCAAAAGTTGCAACGATCGAGTACGACCCTAACCGCAGTGCACGTATCGCTCTTCTTCACTATGCAGATGGTGAGAAGCGCTACATCCTTCATCCAAAGGGCCTCAAAGTTGGCGAAACGGTAATCTCTGGCGTTGATGCTGACATCAAGCCTGGTAACGCATTGCCTCTTTCCGCAATTCCAGTAGGTACGCTCATCCATGCTGTTGAGCTTCAGCCTGGTCGCGGTGCTGCAATTGCTCGTTCTGCTGGCACTAGCATTCAGCTCATGGGTAAAGAGGGTAACTACGCTATTCTTCGTATGCCTTCTTCTGAAATGCGTCGTGTTTTGGTTACCTGCCGCGCAACCGTAGGCGAAGTTGGCAATGCAGAGCATGGCAACATTAAGATTGGTAAAGCAGGCCGTAATCGCTGGAAGGGTATTCGTCCTAGCGTTCGTGGTACTGTTATGAACCCAGTAGACCATCCTCATGGTGGTGGTGAAGGTAAGAACAAGTCTTCTGGCCGTCATCCTGTTACTCCATGGGGCGTTTCCACCAAGGGTCACCGTACTCGCAACCCCAAGAAGGCTTCAAGCCGCTTGATCATCCGTCGTCGCAAGAAGTAGCGCCCGATCGCATAAGGAGAAACATTGAGCAGAAGTTTGAAAAAAGGTCCATTCGTGGAACCTCGCCTTCTCAATCGCATCGTGGCGATGAACGAAGCAGGCGAAAAGAATGTCATCAAGACTTGGTCGCGTTCTTCTACCATTTTCCCAGAGATGGTTGGTCATACCATCGCTGTGCATGATGGTCGCAAGCACGTACCAGTGTATGTAACCGAGTCCATGGTTGGACACAAGTTGGGCGAGTTTGCTCCAACCCGTACCTTCCGTGGTCACGACAAGTAGGAAAGGGTGAAACATGGAAGCTAAAGCAATCGCTCGCTATGTGCGCGTTTCGCCCCGTAAGGCGCGTATCGTGCTTGATCAAATCCGCGGCAAAGATGTAGTAGCCGCTCAGGAAACCCTGCGTTTCACCAACCGCGCAGTTGCAGAAGTTGTTGAGAAGACTCTGAACTCCGCTGTTGCAAATGCTGCACAGAAAGGTGCTGGCAACCCAGACAACTTGGTTGTTAAGGCATGCTTTGCTGACGAAGGCCCAACTTTGAAGCGCATTCGTCCTCGTGCAAAGGGTTCCGCATCGCGCATTCGTAAGCGCACCAGCCACATCACCGTCATCGTAGCAACTCGAGAGGAGGCATAGTATGGGTCAGAAAGTAAGCCCCACCGGTTTCCGTCTTGGTGTTACTGAGGATTGGCGTAGCCGTTGGTATTCCGACAAGGACTATGCGGCAAACCTTGAAAACGACCTCGTAATTCGCAAGTTCCTGGAAAAGCAGCTCGCCCATGCAGCCGTTTCTCGTGTAGAAATTGAACGCGCTGGCGACAAGATCAAGGTAATTATTACCACGTCTCGTCCAGGTGTTGTAATTGGTAAGAAGGGCGCAGAGGTTGACGCTCTTCGCAAGAAGCTTAACCAGATCGCAAACGGCACTGTATCCGTTGAGGTTGTAGAAGTTAAGCGTCCTGAGCTTGATGCAAATCTCATTGCTCAGTCTATTGCTGAACAGTTGGAAAACCGTGTTGCGTTCCGTCGCGCTATGCGCAAAGCAGTTCAGTCTGCACGCAAGTCTGGCGCTAAGGGTATTCGTATCCAGTGCGCAGGTCGTCTTGGCGGCGCAGAAATGAGCCGCCGCGAATGGTATCGTGAAGGTCGCGTACCACTGCACACTCTCCGTGCAAAGATTGACTATGGCTTTGCTACCGCTGCAACTACCATGGGTTCCATTGGTATTCAGGTTTGGGTATACCACGGTGAAGTTCTTCCTGGCCAGAAGGCTCCACAGCCTGCACTCGAAGGTTCTTCTCGTCCCAACCGTCGCGGCCGTCGCAACAACGATAGGGGTGATAAATAATGTTGGTACCTAAGCGCGTTAAGCACCGCAAGGTCCAGCGTGGTTCTATGAAGGGTAACGCTAAGGGCGGTACCACTTTGAATCATGGCAGCTGGGGCATTCAGGCTCTGGATCGCCATTGGATCACTAACCGCCAGATCGAGGCTGCACGTATCGCGATGACCCGTCGTATGAACCGTACTGGTAATGTTTGGATCACGATCTTCCCTGACAAGCCCATCACGCAGAAGCCTGCTGAAACTCGAATGGGTAAAGGTAAGGGTAACCCTGAGGGTTGGGTAGCAGTTGTAAAGCCTGGCCGTATCATGTTTGAGATCGATGGCGTAGACGAAGAAACCGCACGTGATGCACTTCGTCTTGCAATCAACAAGTTGCCCATCAAGTGCAAGATCGTTAAGCGCGAGGCAGAAGGGCAGGAGTAAATGAAAGCAGCAGAGATCAGGAATCTTTCAGGTGAAGATCTGCAGGCTAAGCTTAAGGAAGCACGTGCAGAACTTTTCAACCTGCGCTTCCAGATGGCAACTGGCCAGTTGGACAACACCGCTCGCATCAAGCAGGTCAAGAAGGACATCGCTCGCATCCAGACCGAGATGCGCGATCGCGAGCTCAAGGCTGTTCAGGCTTAAGGCTCGACTAGGAAGGTTTGAATAGCATGAGTGAAGAACGTAATTCTCGTAAAGTCCGTCAGGGTGTTGTAGTAAGCATTTCTGGCGACAAGACTTGTGTCGTGCAAGTACACGAACGTAAACCACATCCGGTATACGGCAAAATGGTTAACTCTACTAAGAAGTTCCATGCGCACGACGAAAACAATGAAGCTGGTGTGGGCGATACCGTAACGATTATGGAAACTCGCCCGCTGTCTAAGATGAAGCGTTGGCGTCTTCTCGACATCGTTGAGAAGGCCAAGTAAGCAACTGCTTACTTGAAAGCATCGAAAGGGATAAGCATATGATTCAAATGCAGAGCATGCTCGCCGTCGCTGATAACTCTGGCGCTCGCAAGGTGCAGTGCATCAAGGTTCTGGGTGGCTCTAAGCGCCGTTACGCAGGCCTGGGTGATGTCATCGTATGCCTGTCTCTTATACACATCTGACGCT
>ENA-OYYQ01000678-OYYQ01000678.1-human-gut-metagenome-genome-assembly--contig:-NODE-678-length-13806-cov-5.915788_pt1 | contig 13806 bp, 5 predicted proteins | sample MGYA00243252_ERZ653455 | MGnify/ENA primary metagenome ERZ653455 (study PRJEB26926, sample SAMN06164940) | human gut metagenome | biome: ENVO:00009003; feature: ENVO:2100002; material: ENVO:00002003...
TCTCGTGGGCGCGGAGATGTGTATAAGAGACAGCATCTCGGCAAGCACCATGTCGAGCATGCCGTCGATGCGCGCTACCTCGCCTAAGACCACGCCCGAACGCATGGCCTCGCGCGTGTTGCGGCCGATGACGTGTGTCGGCGCCGAGGGCTCAACTTGAGGCAGGCGCGCCGCAGCGGCCGAGAGCGAACGGGCGCCGAGCGCCAGCCCCGGCGCGATAACGCCGCCGACAAAGGTACCGTGCGCGTCGATGACCTCGATATTGGTCGTCGTGCCCAGGTCGATCACAATGCACGGCGAGCCGTAGACGGCGCGGGCCGCCACGGCATCGGCGATGCGGTCGGGACCGATCTCGGCCGGATCGTCGTAGTGCACGGGCATGCCGGTCTTAAGTCCCGGCCCCACGGTGAGCACGCGCCCCGTGCAGGTACGGGAAAGTGCCGCCTTCCACGGGCGCTCGAGCGCCGGGACCACGCAGCTCAGCACAGCAGCCGCGGGCACAAGCGCACCCGGCATGCCCGCATCGGCCGCCAGTGCGGCCATGACCTGCACGAGACGCATGCGCGCCTCGTCTGCCGTGATGCTCGACGGCGTGGTGATCTCGCACGTCGCAAGCGGACATTCCTGCGCCGCGGCCGAATCCTCTGCAAACAGGCCAAAGCGAATGAACGTGTTGCCCACGTCGACCGTCAATATATATGCGCACCCATTAAGCATCGTCGGCGCTCCTTTCGTCTGCCCAGCAGTATATCGCCTACCTAAACCAGTCATCCCTGGTAGCTAATTTGGGACGGGGCTATTTTAGCTACCCCTACATGTCGGTTGATATTTGCCCCAGCCCCGGATAATTAATCGACAGTCAAAGGGTAGCTAAAATAGCCCCGTCCCAAATTAGCTACCCAAAAGCCCCGTCCCAAATGAACTACCTTGCGGCTATACTGGTGCGCGGTCGCGCGCGAGCTCACGCGGCGGCCCTTGGTAACCCGACTTCCCGCGTCGTATCCGTAGCGGCGCTCCCGGGGGAAGCGGATATACGCAAAGGAGTTATATATGAGCAATCCCTCGAACCGCGCCTCGATGCGCGGGCAACTCACGCTGCGTGGCGTCGTCATCGGCGTCCTTGGCTGCGTGATTATCACGGCAAGCTCGGCCTACACGGCGCTCAAGATGGGCGCGCTCCCCTGGCCGATCGTCTTCGCTGCCGTCATCTCGCTGTTCTTCCTTAAGCTCATGGGCAACGCCAGCCTCAACGAGGCCAACGTCACCCACACCATCATGTCCGCAGGTGCAATGGTCGCCGGCGGTCTGGCGTTTACCATCCCGGGCGCCTGGATGCTGGGCTATGCCGACCAGATCAGCTGGCTCGACATGTTTATCGTGGCACTCGCCGGCACCATCTTGGGCCTGCTGGCCACGGCGCTCATCCACCGTCACTTTATCGTGGACGCCGCGCTTGAGTTCCCCACCGGCAACGCCGCAGCTCAGACCCTGCGCGCCACCGAGGCCGGCGGCAAGACCGGCAAGCAGCTCTTTGGCTCCATGGCCATCGCGGGCATCTACAGCGTGCTTCGCGACGCCCTGGGCATTGTGCCCAGTATGCTGTGCACGCTCAACATCCCCGGCGTGACCTTTGCCATCTACAACTCGCCCATGCTGCTCTCCGTCGGCTTCCTCGTGGGCTTCGCCCCGGTCGCTTTCTGGTTTGCCGGCGCGCTGCTGGGCAATTTTGGCATCATCGTCGGCGGCACCGCTGCCGGTCTGTTTGACGTTATGACCGCACAGGGCATCGTCAAGTCCCTGGGTATGGGCCTCATGATGGGCTTTGGCGTCGCCGTCGTCCTCAAGGACATCCTGCCGCAGGTCGCCAGCATCGTCCGCGGTCTTGCTGCCGATAGCTCCACCGACACCGACGAGCAGTCGCTCATCTCGGGCTCCCTTAAGCTCGACGCCGGCATCATCGGCCTGGGCGCTGCCGCCATCGCCGTGATCATCGCCATCGTGCTCGACCTTGGCCCCGTTCCGGCTGTCATCGTCACGCTGTTCACCTTTGTCACCACCATCATGAGCGCGCAGAGCTGCGGCCAGACGGGTATCGACCCCATGGAGATCTTTGGCCTCATCGTCATGCTCATCGTGGCTGCTTTTGCCCAGATCGCTCAGGTCAAGCTGTTCTTTATCGCCGGCATCGTTGCCGTGGCGTGCGGCCTTGCGGGCGACGTCATGAACGACTTTAAGGCCGGCGCCGTGCTGGGCACCAACCCGCGCGCGCAGTGGATCGGCCAGGCCATCGGCGGCATCGTGGGCGCTCTGGTCGCCGCCGCCGTCATGGTCGCACTCGTCACCGCCTATGGCCCGGACGCCTTTGGCCCCGACAAGAGCTTCGTGGCCGCACAGGCCAGCGTGGTCGCCACCATGGTCTCGGGCATCCCGAGCGTGCCGTGGTTCGTGGGCGGCTTTATCGCCGGCATCGTCATGTACTGGCTCGGCATTCCGGCCATGATGATCGGCCTGGGCGTGTACCTGCCGTTCTACATGTCGCTCACGGCCTTCTTGGGCTCCTGCGTTAAGCTCGCCTACGACAAGTGGGCCGCTCACCGCGACGCCACGGCCGGTCTTTCGGACGAGGAGAAGGCCGCCAAGGACGCCGCCTTCCAGGAGCAGGGCCTGGTCGTCGCCAGCGGCCTGCTCGGCGGCGAGTCCATCGTCGGCGTTATCCTGGCGTTTGTCTCCGTGGGCTTGAGCCTGCTGGGCTAAGCCGAGCAACTACTCGCCAGCAATCATATTGTCTTCGGCTTGCCCGGTCGTCAGCTTAGCGGCTGCCGGCCGGGTTTTTTAATGCCGATATAGAGAAAGGCCGGCGCGCTGCGTATGACAGCGCGCCGGCCTTATTGGTTGAGATATCGAAGTGACCTCACGACAAGCCGCAGTTCATCGCGAGGTCAACACTCGAGATGCTACATGTACTTGCGACGACGATCGCCCAGCGTCACGCCCGCGGCAACGAGCGTAATGCCGCCGATGACGAAGACCTCACCTGCAAGCGCGGAGGTATCGCCCGTCTGAGCAAGTGCACCGTCCGTGGCCTTCTTCTTGGCGACAGGAGCCTTTGCGGCAGCCTGCGCAACCTGAGGCTTGGCCTGCGGCTCAGCCTTGGGATGATACTTGTCGTACTCGGCCTGCGCGGCAGCCAGGGCATCCTTGGCATCGCCAAGCTCGGCAAGCGCGGCGGCATAGGCGTCGTTGGCATCGGACAGCTTGGCATCGGCATCGCTCAGAGCAGCCTTGAGACCAGCGGCGGCATCGACGGCAGCCTTATAGCGAGCGTAGGCAGCGTTCAGCTTAACCAGCTTCTCGTTGCCCGTCGTGCCCGCGGCAAGGGATGCCTTATGGTCGACAGCCTCAAGATCGGCCTTGAGTGCCTCATCGCTGGCAAGCTCGGCCTTGGCCTTGACGATCTCGAAGTTCGCATCGACGACGGCTTCGTTGGCGGCCTCGAGCTGCTTCTGGGCATCGGCGACACCGGCGACGGCAGCGTCATAGGCGGCCTTGGCGTCGTCGACCGCCTTCTGGGCACCGGCGAAGCGCTCGAAGGCCTTGTTTGCGGTGGCAAGCTCGTCCTCGGCGGCCTTGGCCTTCGCCTGTGCGTCGGACAGGGTCTGCGTCTTGGCGGCAACTGCCTGCTTGGCGCCCGAAAGAGCGGTCGCGGCCTGGGCATCTGCTGCCTTGGCCTTGTCTACACCTGCCTGGGCGGCATCGTCGGCCTTCTTTGCCTCGTCAAGCGAGCCCTGCTTATTCGCAAGGTCCGCCTGGGCGGCATCGCGCTTGGCGGCAAGGTCCTTGACCGAAGCCGTGGCATTGTCATACGCCTCGTTGGCCTGTTCGGACTTTGCCTTGGCGGCATCGCGGGCGCTGCGAGCCTTCGCCTTGTGAGCAGCGGCCTCGGCTGCCTTCGTCTTGCTGTGAGCAAGCGTGGCGTTTGCCTTATCGAGAGCTACCTGGGCAGTAGCGGCCTCGCCCTTGGCGGCGTCGAGCTTGGTCTCGGGCGTCTTGACGTCGATACCCTTGAGTTTGGCTTCGGCGGCGGTGTAGGCGGACTTGGCGGAAGCGGTGGCGGACTTAGCCTTCTCGTACTCGCCCTTGGCAGTGTTCACGTTCGTGTCGGCTGCGGCGAAAGCGTCCTGGGCGGCATCCTGCCCGTTTACAGCCGCGAAGTAAGCTTCCCTAGTAGCTCCAAAGTTCTTCTGCGCCTCGGCGAGCTTGCCCTGAAGCTCCTTGAGCTGCGCCTTCTGCGCCTGCGTGCCGCCTGCGTTGTAGGCAGAGTCGATGTAGTCGTTCACGAGCTTCTTGAACTCGGAGACAGTGAAATCCATCTGCCCCGTGCTTCCGCTATAGTCGAAAACGGTTACCTCGGAATCGGTGTTCTTACCGCTACCGGTTGCGATGCCGATAGCCTTCGCACCGGCATCGATGATGTTGAGATAGTGCCCACACTCCTTGTAGATGCTGTAATGGTGCTGGTAGATATAGTAGGAATCATATCGATGGCTTCCAAGTGCGTCACCATACTGCTCGACGTACTTATCGAACGCCTTTTTCTCCTGGGTGTAGAGACCGGTATATGGCCAGCCAAGCGTATCCTCAGTCTCGCCTCCGGTGTATGCCCCGCCGCCGCCTGCAAGATTCTCACCTTGATCGAAATAGCAGTTCGAGTGTCCCCAGATGTTCGATGAATATGATGTATTGAGGGCGGCTGCCGCAGTCATGCGGAGGCTGACGCTAAGCTCAGACTGGCCGTTCGCCTTGCGGAGGTTGTTCTGGGTATCGAGGTATGTCAGAGCGTTACGCATCTGCTCCAAGGAGAGCGGATTGGTGTCGCGAGACATGTCCTGATCGACGTAACTATCATACCAGTCCTGTTTCTCTGTCGTCCCCATGAGCATCGACGCGGCAGTACTTGCATTCGACTTCTGCTGGACGGTGAAATCGCTGCTGTTGCTGATGTAGGCCATAAAGCCGAGCATGCCCTTATTGATGACTTCCTGGTCAACAGTCATGTTGGACTTTAGGTCTGCAATCTGCTGCTCAAGAGCCTCAACCTGGGCATTAGCAGCGTCATAAGCCTTTTCCGCGGCGTTCGAAGCGGCGCAGGCTGCCTCCCACTCGCTGCGCTTCTGCTTGCGAACTTCGACAAGCTTATCGTACGCGGTCTTCTTGTCTGCTTCGGTCTGCTGCGCCTTCTCGTATGCGGCCTTGGCGGCGTCACGCTTACTGGCCGCGTCCTTGTACTCCTTGTTTGCCGCATCGTATGCAGACTGGGCAGATGCCACGGCAGCGTTGGCGGCGTTGGCCTTCTCCTGCGCGGCGGTGGCGGTATTCTGGGCCGCTTGCAGGTTCGCCTGGGCGGTAGCGTCGGCATCCGTCGCGGCATTGAGCTCCGCCTGCGCGGTCTTGAGCTCACCAGCAGCAGCGTTCTTGGTGGCCTCAAGCGCACTCAGGTCAACACCCGTACCCGAGACGGCAGCATCGAGCGCGGCTTGCGCCTGGTTGAACTTCTGCTGGGCGTTATCGCGCGCGGTGGTTGCGGCTGCGAGAGCAGCGGCAGTCTCCTGCTTCTTGGCCTGGGCGGAAGTCAGAGCGGCCCCAGTGTCCTTCTTTTCCTGCTGTGCACTGGCCTCGGCGGCCTTGGCCTGGTCCAGATTGGCCTGTGCAGCAGCAACGGCCTTATTGGCGTCATCGAGCTTTGCCTGTGCGTCCTCGACGGCCTTCTTGGTGGCCTCGTACTCGTCCATACCCATGGCCTCGAGCTTGGCCTGGGCATCATCGAGGGCCTTCTTGGCCTCATCCTGCTTTGCCTTGGCGTCCTTGAGCGCCTGGGTCTTATCCTCGACACTCTTGTTGGCCTGATCGAGCTGATCGTTCAGGTCGCCCAGCTTCTTCTGCTGCTGTTCTTCCTTGTCGACGGCCGCTTTAAGCTCGTCAATCTTCTCCTGAAGCGCGGCTACCTCGGCCTCGTTCTGCTCGGCGGCGTTATCGGTCACGGCCTGCGAGGCCTGATTCTTTTGCTGCTGCGCCTGCTTTTGAGACTGGCCCGCCGCGTCGGCCTTCTTCTGGGCGGCATCGTAGGCGGCCTGAGCGTCCTTGAGCTGCTTTGCCGACTCCTCGGCCAGCTGGGCAGCCGTCTTTACGACCGCTTGGTTACCGGCGGCAACGGTATTCTCTACAGAACTACCCCCCCCCTGAACAGAATCGCTGTTATCGGTTGACGGTGCGGCGATTGCCGCCAGCGGCGACATGAGCGGCTGAGCGATGAGGCCCGCCGTCAAAACGGTTGCGACGGCGCGGTTGGCAACGCCCTTGACGTTGACGGCCTTGGCCCGAGGCTCAAAGTGTTGTGGACTGTAGTTTGCCATGGCTTTCTCCCTTTGACACGGATGTATCCATACGCTTCAAAATGTAGGAGCTGATTTTTGAATTCTGTTGCGCAACATTGGTCACCAGCGGATTTTTTGAAATTCACGCTCTCGTGCTTCACAATTTCGTCACATATGTAGGAGCTGGCGCATCATATTTCTTGCGGGATCGAATTGAGCCTGTGATTTGCATTTGCTCCCGCGTCATCCGCCCTATCGGATTCCGCATCCAACAGACACCTCGCCCGCCACGGTGTAGAGTTAGGACAACGGGCGCGTTGCGCGGACCGCGCTGGAACGAGGTGGACATGGAACTCGACAAACAACAGATTAAGCGACTACGCGAACGCCATCACCGGCGCCACGGCATCCGCCCTGCTCATAGCGAAGCCATGGAAAACGTCACCCGCTTCCTCAAGCGCGCGTTCAACATTCGCGAGGGACGCGCGCCCTATCACGTGATTCGCAAGCGTTTTGTAAACGGGGCGCGCCTGACTGGCTCGCACTTATGCATCCTGATTATTGCCATGTTGATCGCGAGCATCGGCCTCGATATCGACTCGGATATCGCCATTGTAGGCGCCATGCTCATCTGCCCGCTCATGGGCTCGGTCCTTGCCATGGCATACGGCATCGCCACGCTCGACCGCGAGATTACCGTCGAAGCTGTCGCCAGCCTTGCGCTGCAAATGGCCTTTTGCCTAGTCACATCCACGTTGTACTTCAAGCTCTCGCCCCTCGGCACCACCACGGCCGCCATTATCGACAACTCGACGCCCACCGTGTGGGATCTTGCCGTCGCGCTCGCGGGCGGCTTTGCGGGTGGCCTGGGCAATTCGCGCGACCAGGAACCCGCCACGCTCATCGCCGGCGTAGCCGTGGCGACCGCGCTCATGCCGCCCCTGTGCGCGGCGGGCTATGGCATCGCCATCGCAAGCGGGCCGCTGTTTCTCTCGGCGCTTTACGAGTTTGGCATCAACGTGATCTTTATCGCACTGGCCGCCGAGGCCGTACTGCTTCTTTTGCGCGTGCCGCTCAAGCGTGACCTCAACGGCGACGGCATTGTGACCGCCGAAGAAGATGCCGAGGTCGACGAGCTGTCACGCAAAGTGCGCCGCCGCATCATCGTGGGAACGGCCATCTTTGCCATCCCCTGCATCGTTATGACCGCAGGCTCCATTGGCTCGGCGCAGGCCGGCGTGCAGGACGGCTACGGTGTCACCGAAACCACGCGCGAGCTTGCCGCGGTGCTGCCGGGCTTTAAGGATTACACCGTCGCCGTCGAGACCTCGGCCACCGAAGACGACGAGGAGGGCATCGTCGAGCGCCAAACTGTCGCCCATGTGACAACGAGCGAGGCGCTCGGAACGCACGACCGCCACGTCGCCCGCAAGCTCATCGACCTCAACGTGCCCGAGCTCGATCGCGTGGAATTTGATGTGGAGTAATGCGGAGCATGGGATGGCTCCCGCGCACAGGCGCAAGTCGCGGCGAGGCTCAGACGCGACGCAGGCACAAGCAAAAAGCGGGACGTAGTTCACGTCCGCGCCCCGCTCGCTGTTTTATTGCCGTAAATCAGACGTCCGCATCGACATCGCCAGACTCCACCGTAAACGCCGGATCGGTGCTCACAAGATAAAATCGGGTCACCTTAGTATTTCTAATTAGGTAAATCTGCCCCTGCTCGCGTCGGCGTGACATATACGCCACGTGGACCGTACCGAATTCTTCGCCGTTTTCCTTCTTTAATATCAGGATGTTGGGGTCATCCGTACGCTTAAACTGTCCGTCTGTGCAGATTCCGTCTTGGTCGACCAGCTGCCATCGACAATTGTCCTCCTCAAGAAAAGCCAGGGTTTCCCGACTCGTTTTGTCATCCCGATAGAAACCATCAATGGCAAACCCTTCGGAAGCGCATTCCTGCATATAGGACGTTTCTCGGCTTATAGCAAACAGCCCTGTAGCGCCCAAGAGCACAGCCAGGCAGACCACTGCAAGGGTTATCGAAATAGCACGGCGACCCATGTTAGCCCAACCGATAGTTGTTTAACGGAGCACGAAACATACCTGGAACCTCCGATATCAGGGGGAACGTCGCCAGCAGGCTGGCGACAACTATATGTTTCTGACATCAAACCATATGGCTGCCACTCGCGGAGGGGGCATCGGCGAACGGCGTGTTTTCATACTCCATTGGTCAAACCCAAGCGCTGCGCACTGCTGACGTAGCCCGAGAACGGCACCGCGATCTGGTCTTCGAGCTCGTAGGTGCGGGCCGCCTCGTCCACTGTAAAGATGCGCCCAAACGAATGCGTGCCCTTGTTGTAGTCGGTCACCACCGCGGCGCCCAGCTGACCCCAGTCGAACTTGGGATAGCTCTCGGCCGTACCAAAGTTGTTGTCGTACAGCAGCACCTGGTAGCGACCGGTTGTTACCGTATCGTCGTTTGGCAGATAGATCACACTGTGCTGGCCCGCATTGAGCGAAAAATCGCCTTGGGCCTGCAGCAACTTGTCCTCAAAGCCCGAACCGGCCCAAAAATCGGACAAGCCCACGGAAGGCTGTAGCAAGGTCATTTGCGCAACATATATCCAGCAAAAACGGGTGGTAGCCGGTACGGCTACCACCCGTTTGTCTCATATCTAGCCCATAGCAGACCAGCTACTTCTTAATGCCGCGTCCCAGACGCTTGGCGACCGATGCAACGGCCTCCTCGCTGGCCGGTCCACAGCTCACGCAGCCGTCATGGGCACGCATCTGGCCGGTGACCTCGTCCATCGCGAGCGGCGCCACCTTCTCGAGCTTAAAGCCCTTACCGGCGCGCATGTTTTCCTTGGCCACGCTGATCATGAGCTTAATGCGGTTGAGCTGGTTGACCTCGGACGCACCGGGATCATAGTCCACCGCGACGATATTGCTCTCGGGGTGCTGACGGCGCAGCTCCTTGATCACGGCCTTACCCACCACGTGGTTAGGCAGGCACGCAAAGGGCTGCGTGCAGATGATGTTGGGCGCACCGTGGTCAATCAGGTCGAGCATCTCGGCCGTGAGCAACCAGCCCTCGCCCATGTTGTTGCACACCGAAAGCACCGTGCGGGCCTTGTCGGCCATGGTGCCGATGCGCTCGGGTGCCTCAAAGCGGCGGGACTTTTCGAGCATCTCCTCCACCGGCGTGCGCATCCAGTCCACGAGCTTGATGAGCGCCTGCATACCAGCGCGCGTGGTAGCAGAGCTTCCCAGCTCGTCCTTCTGCAGCTCGGCGTTGCTCATGGAGTACAGGAAGAAGTCGAGCAGGCCCGGTACCACGGCCTCGCAGCCCTCGCGCTCGATAACGTCGACCACGTGGTTGTTGGCTGTGGGATGGAACTTGACCAAGATCTCACCGACCACGCCCACGCGCGGCTTGGTGCCCTCGCCCACGAGCGGCATGGTGTCGAACGCGCGGATGGCCTCACGGCACAGCTTGGTGTAGTTGTGGCGGTTAAACTTGGGCGCCAGTTTGCGGGCACGCGCCATGTACTCCTCGTAGAGCGCGTTGGCGGCGCCGGGCGTGGCCTCGTACGGGCGGCAGCGGTAGAGCATCTGCATCATCACGTCGCCAAAGAGCACCGCGTAGACTGCCTGCTTAAGCAGCGCCGGCGTAATCTTAAAGCCGGGGTTGTCCTCGCCGAGCGCCACGGCAGAAAGCGAGATTACCGGGATCTCGGGGTGGCCGCTCTCGCGCAGGGCCTTGCGGATGAGTGCGATGTAGTTGGTGGCACGGCAGCCACCGCCGGTCTGGCTGATAACCACGGCCGTCTTGGAGAGGTCGTACCGACCGCTCTCGATGGCCTCCATGATCTGGCCCGTCACCAGGATCGACGGATAGCAGATATCGTTGTTCACGTAGCGCAGACCAGCCTCGACGGCGTCGTGATCGGTCGAGGGCAGCAGCTCCAAGTTGTAGCCGGCACCGCGGAACACCTCTTTGACCAGGTCAAAGTGGATCGGCGCCATCTGCGGGCACAGGATGGTGTAGCCCTCGTCGCGCATCTGCTCGGTAAAGGGCACCTTGGGCCACGCGGTCGAAGCACTCTCGCGCTGGGCCTCGAACGTGTACTTGCGGCTCGCGAACGCGGGGACATCTGTGGAGGGTGCCACCGGCGCGGCATCACCCTGCTCGTAGGCCTCGCCCGCGGCCGTGGCCTCTGCCAGGCGCTCGGCCTCCTGGTCCTTGAGCGCCGCCATGAGCGAGCGAATACGGATACGCGCGGCGCCCAGGTTGGATACCTCGTCGATCTTGAGCACGGTATAGATCTTGCCGCTGGCTTCCAGAATCTCCTGCACCTGGTCGGTAGTCAGGGCGTCCAAGCCGCAGCCGAAGGAGTTGAGCTGAATCAGGTCCAGGTCGTTGCGCATCGTCACAAAGCGGGCGACGGCGTACAGGCGGCTGTGGTACATCCACTGGTCGACGACGCGGATGGGACGCTCGGGCTTCACCAGGTGCGCAAGCGAATCCTCGGTAAAGACCGCAAAGCCAAAGCTCGAGATAAGCTCGGGCAGGGCGTGGTTGATCTCGGGGTCGTTATGGTAGGGGCGGCCGGCGAGTACGATGCCGTGGCCGCCGTGGTCCTCGACCCACTTAAGAGCCTCCTCGCCCATGGTCTGGATATCCTCGTGGAAGCGCGCATCGGCCTCAAAGGCAGCGTTGACGGCGGCATCGACCTCGGAGCGCGTGATTTTAGGACCGCGCACGCGACCGCGACCGGCTTCGGCGTCAGCCACGCGGTCAACGGCGAGCACCTGGTACAGACGGCGCTTGAGCTCGGTCTTGTCGTGATAGGGCACAAACGGGTACAGGAACTCGATGTCCTGCTCGCGGATCTCGTCGATATTGAGCGCCAGCGCCGTGGGGTAGCTCATGACGATGGGGCAGTTGTAGCAGTTACCGGCGGTCGGATCCTCCTTGCGCTCCCAGCGCACGCACGGCATCCAAATGAAGTCGACATCGCGGTCGATAAGGTTCATCACATGGCCGTGGCTCATCTTTGCCGGGTAGCACACGCTTTCGGACGGCATGGACTCGATGCCCGCCTGGTAGGTCTTTTTGCTCGACTGCTCGGACAGCTGCACGCTAAAGCCCAGGCGCGTAAAGAACGCATGCCAGAAGGGGTAGTTCTCGTACATGTTGAGCGCGCGCGGGATGCCGACGGTGCCGCGCGGGGCCTCGTCGGGACTCAGCACCTCGCGGTTAAAGAGCAGCTCGTTTTTCTTTTTAAAGAGGTTGGGGGCCTCGGTCTTCTGCTTTTTGTGGCCGGCGCCCTTCTCGCAGCGGTTGCCGGTAATGAAGCGCCTGCCACCGCCAAAGTCGTTAACGGTGAGCTGGCAGTTGTTGGAGCAGCGGCCGCAGCGGACGTGCTTTTGCGTCACGGTGAGGTGCGCGATATCCTCGGCCGAAAGGATGGTCGAGACGCCATCGGCGCCGGCGCGGTCGCGGGCGAGCAGGGCCGCGCCATAGGCGCCCATGCAGCCGGCGATGTCGGGACGCACGGCGTGAACGCCGGTGAGCTGCTCAAACGCACGCAGCGTGGCGTCGGACATAAAGGTGCCGCCCTGGACGATCACCTGACTGCCAATCTCCTTGGGATCGCGCTGCTTAATGACCTTGAACAGGGCGTTCTTGATGACGGAGTAGGACAGGCCGGCCGCGATGTCGCCCACCGTGGCGCCTTCCTTTTGCGCCTGCTTGACGCGCGAGTTCATAAAGACCGTGCAGCGGCTGCCCAGGTCGACGGGTGCCTTGGCGTGGATAGCGGCATCGGCAAATGCGCGAACGTCCATGTTCATAGACACGGCGAAGCTCTCGATAAAGCTGCCGCAGCCCGACGAGCAGGCCTCGTTGAGCATGATGTGCTCGATCACGCCGTCCTTCACGCGCAGGCACTTCATGTCCTGGCCGCCAATGTCCAGGATGAACTCGACACCGGGCAGGAACGCCTTGGCGCCACGCAGGTGCGCGACGGTTTCGATCTCGCCGGAGTCGGCCTTAAGGGCCTCGATGAGCAACGCCTCGCCGTAACCTGTGGTGGTCACGTGGCCGATGGTGCAACCCTCGGGAATGTGGTTGTAGAAATCGGCCATGATGACCTTGGCCGTACCCAGGATGTCACCGTTGTTGTTGCCGTACCAGGTGTGCAGCAGCTGGCCGTCCTCGCCCACAAGCGCGGCCTTCATGGTGGTGGAACCGGCGTCGATGCCAATGAACACGCGGCCGGTGTAGCCGTCAAGCTTGCCCTTGGGCACGACCTCGGTATCGTGGCGGTTCTTGAACTCGGCATAGTCCTCATCGGTGGCAAAGAGCGGATCCAAGCGCTCGACCTCGGCACCCTGCGTGTCGCCCAGAGCGTCAATGGCCTCGATGAGCTGCGGGAACGTGCTGAGCTTGTTGGACTCGTGTGCCATGGCGGCGCCGCTCGCCACAAACAGGTGGGCGTTTTGGGGCACGATGCGGTGCTCCTCGTCCAGGTTGAGCGTGAGGTAGAAGCGGTGGCGCAGCTCGGAGAGGTACTGGAGCGGGCCGCCCAAAAAGGCGACGTTGCCGCGGATGGGGCGGCCGCACGCCAGGCCGGAGATGGTCTGGGTCACGACGGCCTGGAAAATGGAGGCGGCCACGTCCTCGGGGCGGGCGCCCTCGTTGAGCAGCGGCTGCACGTCGGTCTTGGCAAAAACGCCGCAGCGACTAGCGATGGGATAGATGGTGGTGGCGTTGGCCGCAAGCTCGTTGAGGCCGCTGGCGTCGGTGTGCAGCAGGGTGGCCATCTGGTCGATGAAGGCGCCCGTGCCGCCGGCGCAGGTACCGTTCATGCGCTGCTCGATACCGTTGTCGAAGTAGATGATCTTGGCGTCCTCGCCGCCCAGCTCGATGGCGACGTCGGTCTGCGGGATGAGGGTCTCGACGGCGCGCTTGCTGGCGATGACCTCCTGGACAAATTCCAGGTCGAGCCACTGGGACAGCAGCAGGCCGCCCGAGCCGGTGATGGCGCAGGTCATCTGGGCCGTCGGCAGCACGGACGCGGCACCCACGAACAGGTCGCGCGCACAGGCGCGAACGTCGGTGTGGTGACGCTGGTACTTGGCGTAGACGATCTGGTTGTCGTCGTTGAGCACGGCGAGCTTAACGGTGGTGGAGCCCACGTCGATGCCCAGGTGCAGGTTGCCACAAGCGTTCTCGGGGTTGAAGATCGCGCCTTCGGGGGCCTGGCCGGCGGCTACGGGCTCAGCGGCGGTGGCGGGCTCGCTAGCGACGAACGTCTCCCCTGCCGCGTTCTTGGCATCGGCAACTGCCTCGGCAACTTTCTCGGCAGCCGCGGTCGCGGCCCTGTCTCTTATACACATCTGACGCTGCCGACGATAAGGC
>ENA-OYYQ01000681-OYYQ01000681.1-human-gut-metagenome-genome-assembly--contig:-NODE-681-length-13767-cov-4.685166_pt1 | contig 13767 bp, 10 predicted proteins | sample MGYA00243252_ERZ653455 | MGnify/ENA primary metagenome ERZ653455 (study PRJEB26926, sample SAMN06164940) | human gut metagenome | biome: ENVO:00009003; feature: ENVO:2100002; material: ENVO:00002003...
TGTATAAGAGACAGGGGTGCCGGATAGGAGGCACGACTGCCTCGCTACATGCCCTCGCCATAGCCCGCCACGGGCATAGGCTCGCGTCCGTCCGGGGCGGACGTGCCGCCCGAATCGGACGCGACGGGCGCGCCGTTTCGGGCAGGAATGGCACCCTGCGAGGGCGACTTCTTGGTCAAGAACTTGTGCAGGTAGCGCCCCGCCTTGCGCATGTCGGCGACGCTCATATCGCCCAGCTCGGGGCAGCTTTCGTACATCGCCTTGCCGATGTGCTTGAAGCACTCGTCGCGGCGCTGCTGCATCTCCTCAATCGCCTTGTCGATGTCGGAAATCTTCTTCTTAGTGCTCATGATTTATTCCTCCTTGTCTTGTTTATTGATGCTCAGGCAGAAACAAAATCGTGCCGTCGCCGAGGTCCTCTAGGGTATGAGCGCCCTCCTGCTGCTCAACAGCCGGCGCACCTCCCAAATGGTCAAACGTTCCGTTGTTCGCAGCTGAACCAAAAGCAAATGCGCAAACTGCGAGAACCGCAAAAATAATCAGCACGATTGCACCCACCTTGCCGCCAGACATAGGCTGCTTCGCCTTGCCGCCGTGCTTTTGCATACTCGCTTGAGCAGCCACATTGCGCATATACTCGGCATACTCCGGGTCTTCCAACATGGCCTTCTGTTGCTTGTACTCTTCGAAGCTAAGCACGTGCGGCTGCGTCGACAACTGGCACGCCATCGCCCCGCAAGCAAGGCCCGCAATCCAAAGCACAATGCGGAAAACAAAAACACCGAAAACGGCGCACCCGAAGCCAATCCCACCGAGGGCAACAGCCGTCGCATTTCGGCTCGAAACACCGCGAACCAAACCGATGATGGAGCAAATCGCCCCTGTGATGCCCACCGTAATCAGCACGACATACGCGACAAGCAATACCCCGGCCGCGCCTGCTGCAACACTCATACCATTCATCTTTTACTCCTCCTTAATCGTTGAATCAGTTGCTGCTGCATCTTCCGAAGCAGCCACGCCCATACGGACAAGACCGCGAGTGCGTTTCGAGCCGTGATACCAGTAGTAGCGACTTGAAATCGAGCCTCGATACCCCGACTCCCACTCACGGACGTCATATATGCCAATCAATCCCTCGGGCGTTTCGTACATCTCGTCGGGGATGGAAACAGGATTGTCCGAATAGTCCCATCCTTCGTAATCGGAGATGATTCCCTTGACGTCGTTGATGAGCGATTTGCGGCTCTGGCACCGCCCGCTCGGGTTGTTGCGCATAAACCAATGGCGATACAAATCGAATACGAACTGCCACGGCAAAACGTCCCATGTCGCCCGTATGAGAATGTCATCGAGGAACTGGCGAACCGGGTCGTTCGTCAGACGGAACTCGTCCAGAAGCTCCAGGCAAGCCGCCGGCTCGTCAAGCTCGTAATAATCCGTTTCGGCGAGCACGTGGTACAGCACGTATTCGAGAACGTCCTTGCGATGCAGGTAGTCGTCCTTGATGTACTTGCGCTCCTTGCCTTGAAAACGCTTCTCGAACGGAATCACCAGCAGGCGGCGGAGCATGGATTCGGACTTATCCCGTACCCTCGGAATCTCGTTGACGCACTGCACCATGAAACCGTTGAAAAGCACGTCTCGCGGGTCGCGGTTCTTGCGGTTCATCTGGAACGGGTCGCCCGTGATGATGCTCTTGAGCGACGCCGCGTCGTCCACGAACGTGCCCGTGTCGTTCTCGTCGGTGATAATCACGGACGCATGCATCAACGACGTGAGCATGAAATCCTTGCCGAAGTTCTTCAACGGAATGGAAGTCCAGTCGCCCGGTCCGCAAAGATTGCGAAGCAGGGCGCAGAGCGTGCCCTTGCCGTTGTTGCCGGAAGGGGAATAGAGCCATGCGGATTTATTCCAGCTCACATACGGGCGAACCGTTGCGCCGATAATCTGCCACAGAAGCCCAACCACATCGGGGTCGTCGGACAGCTCGTTCATCCACGACACGACATCCCAGTCCGTGCCGTCCTCGTCGTTATGGATGACGGGATTCTGGGCACGGTCAACGAAATCGACGTGCTTCTTGCTCGTGAAGACGAGCGCAGGGTCGAACGCCATCAGAATCTTGTTGCCGTAATCGTAGATGCCGTTGTTCACGGCGACCAAATCGCGATTGCGGCAGCGCTCCACGCGAGGGCAAATCGCACGAAGGGCCTCGATGGTCTCGTTTACATCCTTGATGGTGCCCGTCTTGCAATAGCCGCGGATAAGGCTCTTCAGATTCTGCTCGCCAACGTCGTAGCAGCCCTCGTTGTCGCCACTGTACTGATAAATGCCGATGTCAAAGTTGCCGTCGTCATGCGAGTTGTTCCAAAGGATGCCCACCGCATGGTGCAGCTTGTACAGGATGATGGCAATCTGCAAGGTATGGAGACCCGACAGGCGTTTGTAGCGCTCCGCGCCCTCCTTCTGGTCGGGATAGGCGTCCTTCAGCTTCGCACCGGGTGCCGCGTTCGGGTCGCGCTTGCCCAAGTTGTACGCGTCGATGCATCGGTTCGTCAGCGTCAGAAGCTCGAACTTGAGCGTATCGCGCGAAGGAGGGTCCTCGGGGTCTTTATCCTGCAGGTAGAACAGCGTCGCATACTCCAACAAATCGTCGTACGCGATAGTCTGCTCGGAGCAGAACGACACGATGTCCACCGTACACTCATCGGGAAGAACGGGACCTGTCAATTCCTCTTGAATATCAGGCGCATCTGCGCTAAAATATTTATATATGGTTTGGGCCGTCCCGGAAGCTGTGCAGGCATCGGGGCGGTTTTCTTTTGCCTCCATGTTCTCACCTCCTTAATTCGTCAGCTCGACGTGCTTCACGTTCTCGTTCTTCCACGCCTCAAGGTCATCCATCTCATAGCGAACCGTACTGCCGACCTTGTAGTAATTCGGCCCCTTGCCCTGAGAGCGCCAGACGCGGAGCGTGCCTGCGGTAAAACCGAGGAAATCCGCCGCCTCATACGTCGTCATGTAAGAGGGCTTCGACCCTTTCACTTGCTGCTTTGCCTTAGCCATAACCAGCCACCTCCATGTTCAAAGTCCTTTTCGCGAAACAAAAAAGCTCCCGTGGAAACCGAAGAGGGACAGAGGCGCAAAGCCTTGTCTATCTCGGTTTCCACGGGAGCTTCGTGTTCGTTGTTTCGCCCGTGACGCACGGCCTATTCGACCGAGCGCTCGGCTCCTATTCCCGATAGCAACCCCGCATCGAGGACGGGACGGGTGCTGAGCCATTTATCTATACAGCTTTTATTATACGGCGTTAACACTAACTTCGCAACACTTATTATTTCGTTACCCCTGCTCAGAGCCTATTTCCGCTCGTTTATGGGCAGAAATCAATTCAAAAAAGTTCGCTCGCGCCCCCTGAAAAAGTCGGAGGCGGAAGAAGTACGCCAAGGAAAAGGGGTGCCATTCCGACGTGCGCTGCACACCTTCGGCACGCCATGCACACTTCGCTGCACACCATTTTCGATTGAAGTGTGCAGGCGATTTCTCTTGTTTTCTCTCGTTTATGAGCCTTTTCCAATGCTTTTTTGCCGCCCTGCACGCCATGCACACCTTTTTTCCAATGACTTATATACACGCGAGAGGGATATATATTTTTTCATATATAAGACTTAAAAAAAGGTGTGCATAGTGTGCACCAACCCTAAATCCCCTGATAAATCAGGATTTAAGCTGCACACTATGGCCAAAAATGGTGTGCAGGGTAGTGTGCACGAACGACGGAACGCACGAATAGGCACAGCATGCCAAGCCCATGCCGCACCCCTTCTGTACGTCCACCCGCATCCGACCGCCGCCCGCAGGGCGGCCACCCTTGCATCGAGCGAACGCGAGATGCACATGGGTGCTCGAATATCCCTTAGACCGCTTCAGAGGCGTTTTAAGGCACGAAAAAAGCCCGAGGGGTACACGAGTACCCCAACGGGCTTAAAACGTCTTAAAACGCAAATTACGGCGCTCTACTTCTCCGTCTTGTCTTCTCCTATGAGTCCGAAATGACGGAACGCATCCAGAATCGCCTCACGCTTCTCAGGTGGGCACTTCGGTTGCTTCTTGTCGCCTGACCTGTCGGCCTGCGTTTCCAGTCCGCACTCGGCCTTCATCTGCGCGACGTACAGGGAGCTGACCTTCATGCCGTGCGTTTTCTGGACGTAATCACGAATGTTCGCATACGTCGGCTGGTCCTTCTCCTCGGACAGCCCCATGTCCTTCGGACTGATGGAAACCGGTATGAAAGACTTCGATGCAGATTTCCGAGATAGAACAGCAACCGTCTCCACATGCGCGGTACCCGGGAACATATCGACGGGGGTGACAGCCTCAATATTATAGTCCTCGGCGGTAAACTGCTTTAAATCGCGGGCGAGGGTGGCGGGGTCGCAGGAGACGTAGACGACGCGCGTGGGGCGCATGGCGGCGATGGTCGTGATAACGGCGGCATCGCAGCCCTTGCGCGGAGGATCAATGACGATGACATCGGGGCGCTCGCCGCGCTCGTAGAGGATGCGCGCGGCGTCTTTGGCGTCACCGCAAAGGAACTCGGCGTTCGTGACATGGTTGTGCGCGGCGTTTTTGCGGGCATTTTCAACAGCGGAGGGGATAATCTCCGCGCCGATGAGCTTCTTCGCGCGGCTCGCCATGGAAAGTCCGATGGTGCCGGTGCCGCAGTAGAGGTCAAGCAGCGTTTCCGCACCTGTAAGCCCGGCGTACTCTGCGGCCTTGTTGTAAAGCGCCTCCGCCTGCGTGCGGTTCACCTGATAAAACGCGTGGGGCGAAATTTCAAACTCCAGCCTGCAGAGCGTATCGCGGATCGTGGGTTTGCCCCACAGCGTGCGCAGCTCGCGACCCAAAACGACATTTGTGCGCTCGCGGTTGATGTTTAACACAATGCCGGTAATTTCCGGCACAGCCTCGCGCAGCATTTCGACGAGCAAGTCTTCCCCGTGCAGCTTTGCACCGTTCGCGACGATGCACACGAGCACCTCCCCGCTCTTTTCGCCGCAGCGCATGTAAAGATGGCGCAGAACGCCGCTGTGCGCCGCTTCATCGTAGATGCTCTCCCCACTCAGTTTTTGCCACGCGCGGAACGCTTCCGCCGCGCGATCAAATACCTCGGGCTGCAAAAGACAGGTGTGCGTGTCGATGATACGGTGGGAATTTACGGCGTAAAAGCCCATCTGCATTTCGCCGTTTTTGGAAAGTCCGATGGGCAGCTGGCATTTGTTGCGGTAGCGCGTGCGGGACGGCGCGCCGAGGATCGGCTCCATGGGGATATTTTCAAAGCCGCCGATGCGCTCCAAGGCGTCGCGGACACGCTGCGTTTTGATCTTCAGCTCCGCTTCATACGTGATGTGGCGGTAAACGCAGCCGCCGCACGGGCCTGCAATGGGACAATCCGGTGTGGTGCGATCGGGCGACGGCGTAAGCAGCTCCTCGAGCCGCCCGAACGCGTACTTTTTGAGGACTTTTACGACGCGCACAACGCAGCGGTCGCCCATGGCGGTACCGGGCACGAACACGGCCATGCCATCTGCGCGGCAGATGCCGCTGCCCTCGGCGGTCATGGCGGTGATCTCCGCTTCAAACAAATCATTTTTCTTTATCATGGAAAAACCTCCGTCAAACACAAAATTCTCTTTTTCATGCATAAAGCAGAGAACATGCGGGTAATTTAAGGGTGAGATACGATTTCAAACGGCTTATGTGGAAAAACGCGGTCAATTTATATGTGCAAAATATACACAAATTTTTATTTTGATTTGTGCGACAATAGCAAAAGGGAGATTGTTTCAGAAACCGTTGACAATCGATATTTCAGTCGCTATAATAGAGACATAACAAATGACAACGAGCTCTGCGGTAAACGTTACCGCGACTTTTCAATACAACTCCTCCCCAAAAGAGAGCAAAAGGCGAGATTCATTTCTCGCCTTTTGCTCTTTTCTGCATTGCTTTTTACAGAAGGCTTTTGAAGTCTCCGCAAAAAGCGAAAAGAGCGGTAAAATCACGAAACGACGTTCTGCGGCGTGCCGTTCCGGAACGCTTTCAGGTTCTCGGCGACAGTCTTAATGAGACGGGCGCGCGCGTCTCGAGACGCCCACGCGATGTGCGGCGTGACGATACAGTTTTTAGCGGTGAGCAGCGGGTCATCCTTTTTCGGCGGCTCGTGCACAAGGACGTCAAGCCCCGCTCCGGCGATGCGGCCACTATTCAGCGCCTCGGCAAGGGCAGCTTCGTCCACAACTGCGCCGCGCGCCGTATTGATAAGGAACGCAGTGGGCTTCATCAGGTTAAGGCGCTCCGCATTCACAAGCCCGCGGGTCTCGTCCGTGAGCGGGCAATGCAGCGAGACGACATCGGCATTTTTGAAAAGCGCGTCGAGCTCCGCCCACTGATAACGCTCGGGCAGCTCCCGTTTCGTGCGGCTGTATACGAGAATTTTCATGCCGAGCGCCGCGCCGAGCCTTGCGACGGTCTGCCCGATATGTCCGAAGCCGACAATGCCGAGCGTTTTGCCGTACAGCTCAAACAGCGGGTGCGTGCTGTGGCTCATCGTTTCGGCCTTATCCCAGTCGCCGCCGCGGGTGGCGGCGCTTATTTTTTCGGTGTGATTGCACAGCTCCAAAAGCAGCGCAAACGCCTGCTGCGCGACGGTCTCCACGCAATAAAGCGGCACATTGCACACGGTGATGCCCAGTTCTCCTGCGGCTTTGACATCGACAGTATTATATCCCGTTGCAAGAAGGCCGATAAAGCGCAGCTTCGGCAATTTCTGCATGATTTCGCGGCTTATAACATTGCGGTTCAAGATGACAGCTTCGGCGTCCTTTGCGCGCTCCACGATTTCTTCGGGCTTAGTGGAGTCATACACGGTGACACTGCCGAGCGCCCTGAGCGGCGCCCACGAGACGTCGCCGGGGTTTGTAGAGCCGCCGTCCAAAATAACGATATGCATAGCGAGGTCCTTTCTGTTTTCATTTTTTATCCTACATATAAAAATGTGTTATAGCTCTTTCTAACGGCCGTTTCTGACCGCCGTTTAAAAAACCCCTTGATAGGGCTCCTTACGGCTGAACAGTCCCCCGGACTGTTCGGGCTCGCCGTTTCTTTCGCTTGCTATTATACCGCATTTTGTTTTTTGTTTCAACGATTTTGCGCGCCGTTTGTCAAAGGATTTTGTCATCCTCTACACATATTTGCAGTTTTTAAAACTTAGAATTGCAATTTCACAAAAATCCGATTATAATAATTCTGTTAAGCGGGAAACGTTTTCACGGCGTTTGCCGCCTGTGTATTTTCGGCAGATAAACTGAACACAAACAGCAGAATACCGCGGTTTGCGGAGGAACGGGGGACTTCTATGAACTACGATCGAACACCATTTGAAACGGACAAGCCCGGCGAGGAATGTGGCGTTTTCGGCGCATACGATTTTGACGGACACGACATTTCTTCTTCCATTTATTACGGATTATTCGCCTTGCAGCACCGCGGACAGGAAAGCTGCGGCATCGCCGTCAGCGACACCGAGGGCCCCAAAGGCAAGGTGGATTACTACAAGGACATGGGCCTTGTAAACGAGGTATTCGACGAGGAGCGTCTCAATCGCCTGCACGGCAATATCGGCGTGGGCCATGTGCGCTACTCCACTGCCGGCGCGAGCAACCGCGAAAACGCGCAGCCGCTCATCATCCACTATATCAAGGGCACGCTGGCCGTAGCGCACAACGGCAACCTGACAAATGCCGTTGACCTCCGCGAAAAACTAAAGTACAGCGGCGCTATTTTCCAAACGACCATCGATTCCGAGACGATCGCCTACTACATCGCACGCGAGCGCGTACAGACGAAAAACGTGCAGGAGGCCGTCAGCCGCACGATGGACAAAATTGAGGGTGCCTATGCCCTCGCGGTCATGTCCCCCCGCAAGCTGATCGGCGCGCGCGATCCCTATGGCTTCAAGCCCCTATGTATCGGCAAGCGCGACAACACGTATTTCCTCTCCAGCGAGACCTGTGCGCTTGACGCCGTGGGCGCGGAATTCGTCCGCGACGTAGAGCCGGGCGAGATTGTCACCATCACGCCGAACGGCATTCTCTCCGACAAATCGCACTGCCTCCCCGCCGAAAAGCAGGGGCGCTGCATTTTTGAGTACATTTATTTCGCCCGCCCGGACAGCCGCATTGACGGCATCAACGTGTATTCCGCACGTCTGCTTGCCGGCCGTTTCCTCGCGAAAGATTCCCCCGTGGATGCGGACATCGTCGTCGGCGTGCCGGAATCCGGCAACGCGGCAGCACAGGGCTACGCCATGGAATCCGGCATCCCCTACGGCACGGCATTCGTGAAAAACAACTACGTCGGCCGCACATTCATCAAACCGAAGCAGAGCAGCCGCGAATCCAGCGTGCGCGTTAAATTAAATGTCCTGCGCGAAGTTGTCAAGGATAAGCGCGTCATCCTCATCGATGACTCCATCGTGCGCGGCACGACGAGCGACCAGATTGTGAACATGCTGAAAGACGCCGGCGCAAAAGAGGTGCACATGCGCATCAGCTCGCCCCCGTTCCTGTGGCCGTGTTACTTTGGCATCGATGTGCCGGAGCGCCACCAGCTTATCGCCTATAATCACACGGTTGACGAGATCTGCAAGGAGATCGGCGCAGATACGCTCGGCTATTTACGTTTAGAGCGTCTGCCGGAAATGGTGAACGGTCTCGGCATCTGCACGGGCTGCTTTACGGGCGATTATCCCATTCCCGCCCCGGAAGAAGACATTCGCGGCGAATACGAAGCGTAACGCGTCCTTGTCGACAAAAAGGCTCTGCTCACAAACGCGTGGTGGATTATCGTCATTCCCGGCGTGTTCCTCATCGCAACACGCCTTTGCATCACCAGCCTCGGCAGTACCCTGCAAATGGGTTCGAGCCGCCGCCACAGCAATTTATAAAATCGAATTTACCTGTATACACAAAAACGCTCCCGGCATAAATGTAGATGTCCATAAAACAGCATCAGTCCCGGCAGTAATGTCTGCCGGGATTGTTCTTGCCGTACATTGAAGCCATATGATATGATTAAACAGACTGATAAACTTGAGTTTATTTGATTAAGGAGAATTGAAAATAATGTTGGAATTAAAAAGATTGTCAGTTGATGATGGCTTAGATATTTACACAATGCTGCAAGAGATCCCTGCTGAAGAAAATGGATTAATTAACAAAGCCAACGGATTAACATTTGATGAGTATAAAGAATGGCTGATTGTAAAACAGAGGGATTCTGAGCAAGAAGGGATTGTAGATGGTTGGAAAGTGCCTTCTACAACTTTTTGGCTATATGCTGATGGTATTCCGGTTGGATTTGGTTCTGTCAGACATTTTTTGACTGAGGCACTGAGAAAAGCAGGAGGAAATATCGGGTACGGAATTGCACCAGCGTTTCGTGGAAAAGGATATGGAAAAGAACTGCTGAGATTATTGCTTAATGAAGCGAAAAAAATGGGAATAGATAAAGTGTTAGTAACCATTCTTTTAGATAACATAGCATCTCAAGCTGTGGCAATAGCAACCGGAGGTGTTGTTACTGAAAGAACTGACGAGAGAGTTTTCATTTGGATTGATACTAAGAAATAAAAAGGAAAATCAATTCCAATTTGTCAAACAGTAAGGGCGCACTTTTCTATACACCATTCGGTGTAGTGCGGTAATGTGCGATTTTGCACCGCATCCAAGCCTCCTGCGTCAGAGGGAGCCATGGATATTCCAGCCCTAATATAAAAAAAGAATCCGACCTTTGATTGCAGCCATAGGTCGGATTCACTTTTTTATGAGCAACCAGCTAAAAACCGGGAGCGTTTTTCATTTCGTGCTTTAGCAGCAAAGGTGCCGCTTCAAAAACAGTCTACTGTATAAGGTTTTTATTCCGCCTTGGAAAGCAGTCCGTCGATGAACTGACGGGCGAGTCTCGCGGAGCGGTTGCCACGCTCCAGCGCAAAGCGCTCGGCGAGCAGCTCCAGTTCCTGCGTCGGCATATCGATGCCGTTTTCCTCCGCAAGGTGGCGCACGATGTGCAGGAACGTGTCCTTGTTCGGCTTGCTGAACGTCACGTGGATGCCGAAGCGCTCGGAAAGTGATGCAAGCTCCTGCATCGTATCGTTGCGGTGAATGTCATCGCCCTCACGGTCGGAGAACTTCTCCTTGATGATATGGCGGCGATTACTCGTCGCGTAGATTGCCACGTTCTGCGACTTCGCCGTAACGGAGCCCTCCAGCACCGCCTTCAGCGCATTGAAGTTATCGTCGTCCTTGAGGAACGAAAGGTCGTCGATGAACAGAATAAACTTCAGCGGGTTCGCAGAAAGCTCATCGAGAATTTTCGGGATCGACTGTAACTGATCCTTGCGCACCTCGATGATACGCAAACCCTCGCGCCACAGCGCATTGACGACGGCTTTCACCGTAGACGATTTACCCGTACCGGCGTCGCCCGTCAGCAAAATGTTCGCCGCGGGCTTGCCCTCGAGCAGCGCCTTTGTGTTATCGATGATGATCTGGCGCTCGCGGGCGTAATCCACAAGGTCGGAAAGCTCCGTCTTGTCCGGGTTGCTGACCGGCACGATCTCGGCATCCTCGCCAAGGTAGAACATACGGTTTTTGGCGTAAATGCCGTAGCCGTACTTGCCGATGTTCTCGGTGCGCTCTGTGTAGCACGCTTTAATGTCCGGCGCTTCGCTGACAAAGCCGGGTAAAAAGCCCCTATACTCCATCGCGCTGCGCAGCGTTTCCGGCGTGAGCTCCGCCGTCATCTGCAGCGTTTTAAGCTCTTCCAAAACGGCCTCGCGCAGGTAAGCGGGGATCTCTTCCTTTTTGCCCACGGCCTGCACGTAGACGTTCTCGCTGTTTTCGCAGATCTCGCGCACATACGCGCCGAGTATGCCGCCGTTTGCGCGGTACAGCGCAGAGACGAACGACGCATACAGCGCCGGGGACGGCTCTGCGAGATACTTACGCAGACTATTTATAACCGCATCTTCCTGTAATTCTCTGAACACCGCCAGCGTGGAAAGGCGAATGCTCAACTCCTGTAAACTACCCATCAGTTCAAAATCGCCCCCGAAGCACCGCTGGAGACCAGCGCCGCATAGCGCTTCAGGTAGCCGGAAAGCTCTTTCTTCTTCGGCACAAAGTTCTTCATGCGTTCATTGAGGACAGCCTCGTCCACCTTCAGCTCAATTTTGTTCTCCGGAATATTGATGCTGATGATGTCGCCTTCCTCCACAACGCCGATGGGGCCGCCGGAAGCCGCTTCCGGGGAAACATGGCCGACGCACGCGCCGCGCGTTGCGCCGCTGAAACGGCCGTCCGTGATGAGCGCCACGCTGTTGCCGAGACCCATGCCCATGATAGCAGAGGTCGGGTTCAGCATCTCGCGCATACCGGGGCCGCCCTTCGGACCCTCATAGCGGATGACAACGACGTCGCCCGGTACGATCTTGCCCGCGTTGATGGCCGCCTGTGCGTCCTCCTCGCTCTCAAACACGCGTGCCGGGCCTTCATGCACAAGCATCTCCGGCAGAACGGCAGAACGCTTTACAACGCTGCCCTCCGGCGCAAGATTACCGCGCAGCACGGCGATGCCGCCGGTCTGACTGTACGGATTCTCGATGGGACGGATAACGTTGTGGTTCAGGTTCACGCAATTCTTGATGTTCTCGCCGACGGTCTTACCGGTCACGGTTATGCAGTCCGTGTGCAGCAGACCCTTTTTGCTCAGCTCGTTCATCACAGCGTACACGCCGCCCGCTTCGTCAAGCTCTTCAATGTACGTTCTGCCCGCCGGTGCCAGATGGCACAGGTTCGGGGTCTTTTCGCTGATCCGGTTTGCGATGTCGAGGTTGATCTCGATGCCGCACTCGTGCGCGATGGCCGGCAGATGCAGCATACTGTTCGTGGAGCAGCCGAGTGCCATATCGACCGTAAGAGCGTTCATGATGGCGTCCTTCGTCATGATGTCACGCGGGCGAATGTTCTTTCTCAGCATATCCATGACCGCCATGCCTGCGTGCTTTGCAAGTTCGATACGTGCGGAATATACCGCCGGGATGGTGCCGTTGCCGCGCAGACCCATGCCGAGAGCTTCAGTCAGGCAGTTCATGGAGTTTGCGGTGTACATGCCGGAGCAGGAGCCGCATGTCGGGCAGGTCTTGCACTCATATTCGCGCAGCTTTTCTTCGGTAATCTTACCGGCGTTGAATTCGCCCACCGCCTCCGAAATGGAGGAGAAGCTCGTTTTTGCACCGTCTACGTGACCCGCAAGCATCGGGCCGCCGCTGACAAACACCGTCGGCACGTTAAGGCGCGCCGCCGCCATCAAAAGGCCCGGCACGTTCTTGTCGCAGTTCGGCACCATGACGAGCGCATCAAAGCCGTGTGCCAATGCCATGGCTTCGGTGGAATCCGCAATGAGGTCGCGCGTGACGAGCGAATACTTCATGCCGGTGTGGCCCATTGCAATGCCGTCGCATACCGCGATCGCCGGGAAGACAATCGGCGTGCCGCCTGCCATCGCAACGCCGATCTTTACGGCGTCCACAATCTTATCGATATTCATGTGGCCCGGGACAATCTCGTTATAGGAGCTGACGATGCCGACGAGCGGACGTTCGATCTCCTCCTCCGTGAGGCCCAGAGCATGGTACAGCGCACGGTGCGGCGCGTTCTGCGTACCGATTTTCAGAGAATCACTTTTCATTTTATTTCCTCGATCCGTGAAATTTTGGCTGTGGCGCGGCATCCCACATGGAAAAACGCGCCGTGTGTAAATAGGGTTTAAGCCATAGAGGAAAACTCCCCTATGGCTATCCCCTTAAAACAGATTCTGTTCAAATCAGTTGTTGATGAGCTTATCCTCGTCGCTCCAGCTGTACAGCTTGCGGATATCCGCGCCCACAGCCTCGCTCGGATGCTCGGAAGCCAGCTTGCGCATTGCGTTGAAGTGTACCTGGCCGCCTGCGGAAGACATGTCGAGCAGGAAGTCCTTTGCGAAGGTGCCGTCCTGAATGTCCTTCAGGATCTTCTTCATGGTCTTCTTCGTCTCCTCGGTGATGATCTTCGGGCCGGTGATGTAATCGCCGTACTCTGCCGTGTTGGAGATGGAGTATCTCATGCCGGCAAAGCCGCTCTGGTAGATGAGGTCAACGATGAGCTTCATCTCGTGGATGCACTCGAAGTAAGCATTCTGAGGATCGTAGCCTGCTTCAACAAGAGTTTCAAAGCCTGCCTTCATTAAGGCTGTAACACCGCCGCAGAGAACGCACTGTTCGCCGAAGAGGTCTGTTTCTGTTTCCATCTTGAATGTTGTCATAAGTACGCCGGCTCTTGAACCACCGATACCTGCGGCATAAGCAAGACCTGTGTCAAGCGCTCTGCCTGTAGCGTCCTGGTGAACTGCAACTAAGCAGGGAACGCCTCTGCCGATTGTGTACTCTGAACGTACTGTGTGACCCGGTCCCTTAGGAGCAACCATGATAACGTCAACGTCTTTGGGAGGTACGATCTGACCAAAGTGGATGTTGAAGCCGTGAGCAAATGCAAGTGTCTTGCCTGCTGTAAGGTTAGGCTCGATGCTCTGCTTGTAAAGGTCAGCCTGTCTTTCATCGTTGATAAGAATCATGATGATGTCAGCCTGCTTTGCAGCCTCTGCTGA
>ENA-OYYQ01000700-OYYQ01000700.1-human-gut-metagenome-genome-assembly--contig:-NODE-700-length-13469-cov-22.266140_pt1 | contig 13469 bp, 8 predicted proteins | sample MGYA00243252_ERZ653455 | MGnify/ENA primary metagenome ERZ653455 (study PRJEB26926, sample SAMN06164940) | human gut metagenome | biome: ENVO:00009003; feature: ENVO:2100002; material: ENVO:00002003...
CTGGAATTTTAACGGGTGCGGGAATTTCGTTGGCCTTTTCCGCCGCCTCTTGGAATGCCGCCAGCTTATCACCCAGAATAACTTCCGACACTGCGGCCGTCTGCCCCAGCAGATTAAGTGCTTCCTGCCCGGCATCCGGCAGGGTCAGACCGGGCGCATCCAGCTGGCCTCCGTCCAGAGCCTTTTTGTCCGCATCATACAGTGTATAGTCATAGCCGGAATCACAGGTCTGGATGAACAGGGTGCTGCCGTCGTCCAGCGCAAATGCGGCCTCTTGTGCAACAGAAAGATTCGCTTCCCGTTGCTGGCGCAGTTCTGCCAGATGTTCGTCCAGCGCAGAGATCAACTCATGGGCCGCGCTGCGGATAATTTCCAGAGAGGCTTTCAGTTCGGCCAGTTCCCGGCCAGAACTCCACCCGGCCACATAACCAAAGGAATACTCGGATGTGTCCAGCCCGTAGTGCTGGCAGACTGCATAAGCTACGCTTTCGGCCTGCACCTCGCGGGTGCGGCTGTCCGGGCGGTTGGTCTGTTCCGGGTCGGTGGGGTCGATGGCGTGAAGTTTGGCGTGGGCAATTTCATGGATAGCCGTCTTGATGGTCTGTAACTGGCTCATGCCCTCTTGGATGGCAATGCGGTTGTCAAGCAGGTGGAAATAACCGTGCGCCTCGCCCTCGATGTCCTCAAACCCGATGGGCACCGGGGAAGCTTGCTCCAACGCCTTGAAAAAATCTTGGTAGTCCTGCACGCTGCCGGACAATTCATTCACCGCGATAGAGGGCAGCGGTTCGCCCTCGGTCTGGCTGACATCGAACACGGACACCACCTTGAAAGCCGGAATCTGCACCGTCTTTTCTTCCGTCAGCGGCTTTCCATCCTTATCCAGAATCGGCTTGCCCTGTTCGTCCAGCTTTTCCATCTTCTGCTTGACCTTGTAGGGCGCAGGAGCAAGAATCTTGATGCCTTTTTCGCCCTTTTTCACGGTGCGGTGGAACGTGTCTTTCCACTTGTTGAAGCCCGCCACCAGCTGTCCGCCCTGCATGGCGATCAGCAAGGTGTTGTTGAAGCTGTAATTGTGGAATTTTGCCATCGTGGTGAGATAGGCTTTGTAACGGTCGCTGTCGAACAACTGCTGAATCCCTGTTTCCAGCCGGTCCGTGATTTCTTTCATGCGTTCCGCGCTGTCCTTTCCGTTCAGGATAATGGGAATAACTTTCTGCGGTTCTGTTTCAGGTTGAACAGGCGGCGGGATGTTGGCCGAATCTCGCAAAACTTCCGGCGCAGAAAAGGACAGTACCCGGTATTCCTCCGGCACAGGCTGGCCCTCGTGGACTTTCTGCCACGCATCCCCGCTTTTGACAAGGTAGCCACACTCGGTAAACACGCCCTGCTCCTGCTGGGCCACATACCGGCCGAACTGCGCCGTGTCGATGCCGCCTTTCCATTCTTCCGGCATATCCACCATGCCGGAACGGTTCAAGTAGTAGTCTCCCAGCTGGGCAGGGCCGCGCACATCCGGCAGATGCACATAGTAGTCCACGTTTTCGGGAAAATCGGTGATTCTCCCGATGCTGAAAAGCTCACTCTGCGGGGCTTGCAGGGCGGCGTTCAGCTCTGCGCGTTCCCCGGTAGAGAGTGTTTCCAGTCGTGATGCCAGAAAGTTCAGTTCGTCCACATTGGATGCCAGCACCATGTTATAAGGAATTGCAAAGCGTTTTTCTTCCTCGGCAAAGTAGCCGGAAATGAAAAGGCCCTGCGGATTATCGGACGAAATGCCGATTTTCCGCAGGGCCGCTTGTACCTGTTCGGTTGTAGTGGGCAGGTCCAGCCAGACGCCATCCCTGCCTTGCTGCTGCCGATTTTGCAGCTGGATGGAAAATAATTCGCTCATTTGGTCACACTCCTTTTTTGCTATCCTACGGATAGAGAGAGCCGGTTATGGCAAAATGAATGCTTCACCTTACCATAACCGGCCCTCGTATTTTTGCCTTACTCTTTGCGCTCTACCCGGTAATTGACGTACTTGCCTCCCGTATCTGCCAGAAGCACCGTTGCATCATAGGTTTTGCCTGTCTTTTCGGAATAGAGGCCCTTGACCTTTGCCTTACCGTTTTTGAGCAGAGCGGCGGCGATCTTCGGGGTGAACGCCTTTTTCCGCTGCTCAAAGAAGCGGTCATTCTTCCACATCACGAACTGACAGCCACGATTCCCGCAGTAAAAGTTCTTCTTACCCTCGTAGACATTCTCACCGCACCGGGGACACTTGCCGATGATGACCCGTTCCGACTGGAACAGGTTTTGTTTGTCCGCGCTAATGCAGGAGTAGGTCTTGACCAGCTGACGCACCTGCGCTTCAATTTCGGCCATGAACTCGTCCGGGTCTGCATTGCCCTTGGCAATCTCGGTCAGACGGTTTTCCCATTCAGCAGTCAGAGCGGGAGAGGTCAGGCTTTCCGGCAGAACCACCGCCAGATTGATGCCGTCCTTGGTGGGGACAAGCTGCTTGCCCTTGCGCTGCACAAAGCCCATTTGCACCAGTTTTTCCAGAATCGCGGCACGGGTGGCCGGAGTGCCCAGCCCCTTACGTTCCGCTTCCTCCGGCATATCCTCGGACCCTGCCCGCTCCATTGCTGACAGGAGTGTATCTTCCGTGTAGGCTTTCGGCGGGGACGTGAAATGTTCCGAAATATCAGATACAACAGAATAACTTTGTCCCTCGGCCAGTTCCGGCAGGGTGTTCAGCACTTCTTCCTCGGTATCTGCTTTCAGGGTGGAGCGGAACCTCTGGTCGATCTCTTTCCAACCGGGAACAAGCACCGTCTTTCCCTTGGCGGTGAACTCGTTCCCGGCGCAGGAGAACACAGCAGTCACAGTTTCGTACTCATGGGGCGCGGCTATCGCGCAGAGCAGTTTGGAGCAGACAAGGTTCATCAGCTTGCACTCACTTTCCGCAAGGCCGGTGAAGCCCTGTTTTACAAATTCGGCTGTGGGAAGGATGGCGTGGTGGTCCGATACCTTTTTACTGTTCAGAATCCGGCCCACATCCGGGGTAAGTGCAAGCCCTTGGGCAATAGGCAGCAGCCTCAGCAGGTCAGACACAAGATGTTGTACTGTCTGGCCCATATCCTCGGTCAGATATTGGCTGTCGGTGCGGGGATAGGTCAGCAGTTTCTTTTCGTAAAGCTGCTGGGCATAATCAAGGGCCTGCTTTGCCGTGAAACCGAACAGGCGGTTTGCCTCCCGCTGCAAGGTGGTCAGGTCATAGAGTTTGGGCGGCTGTTCTGTCTTTTTCTCCCGCCGAATGGACGTGCAGACTGCATTTGCACCTATGCATTTTTCTTTGAGAGAATTTGCGGTTTCTGCATCCGCAATGCGCCCACTGTCCGCTTTCAAGCTGCCGGACTGGATGCCGACCGTGTAATACTTTTCTTTTTGGAAGCGCAGAATTTTTGCATCCCGGTCCACCAGCATTTTCAGTGTCGGGGTCTGCACCCGGCCCACGGTCAGGGTCTTGTGGTACAGCACCGAAAACAGTCGCGTAGCATTGATACCCACCAGCCAATCCGCCTTTGCACGGCAGAGGGCCGATTGATACAGAGCATCATAATCCGAATCCGGGCGCAGGTTTGCAAAATCCTCCCGGATAGCGGCATCCTCCATGCTGGAAATCCAGAGCCGCTTCACGGGTTTTGTGCAGCCGGCTAGTTGGTAGACGAAACGGAAAATCAGTTCTCCCTCCCGGCCTGCATCGGTCGCGGCGGTCACACTGTCCACATCCGGGCGGTTGAGCAGGGCGCGGACGATTTCAAACTGCTGTTTTTTCTCGTCCGGCACGATGAACTGCCACGGCTGGGGCAGGATGGGCAAATCTTCATACCGCCACTTACAGTATTTTTCATCGTACTGGCCCGCCTCGGCAAAGGACACCAGATGCCCGATGCACCAGCTGACCAGATACCCGCCACCCTGCCAATAGCCGTTTTGCTTTTCGGTGGCCCCGATCACGGCGGCAATGCTGTGGGCCACACTGGGCTTTTCGGCAATCACCAGCTGAAAGCTCATGTTTCATCCTCCTGTCCGTCCTCCGAATGAATCTCGATTTCAGCCGGTTCCTCGTCTGCATCCTCGTCCTCGCCAAAATCGTATTCGTCCAGATCATCGTGGCCGGTGGTATCGGTCTTGGGCTTGCGGAACTTGAAATAATAGAGTGCTGCACCGCCGCCCGCCAGAGCCAGCACCAACAGGATCATCAGACAGCCCATGTTGGACTTCGGCTTTTCCTCTGGCGTTTCGGTGTCGGTTTTCACCGCTTCCGGGGCCGTGCAGTTGCGCAGGCTCTTTTCACACAAGGGGCAGTTTTCGTTGACGTTTCCGGCCTCACATTTCACCGTGCAGGTGCAGACTTCGGTTTCCTGCGGTTCTTCATCCAGCAGGGCCAGCAAGTCGGCATCGTCCACTTGGTTCAGGAAGTGAACGGACGTTTCCTTGTCCTCATTGGCACGGTCAATGAGGATGTAAAAATAATTCCCGGCTTTGGTGGTCACGGTGATAAGCTGTTTGTCCCCGTAGAAATCATCCACCAGTGTTGCGTTGCCTTTGGGCGTGATGGACACACCCTCCGGCTCCATGCCGCCAGTGGTAGTTTTCTCGTCCAGAATTTCCGGCAGAGGTTCCGGGGCAGGGTCAGAGCCGCTTGCAAAAGCGGGTATGGAAAAGGAACAGAGGCAGAGCAGGATAGCCAGCAGCCCGGCTGCAAAACGGCAGTTCCAATCAGGTTTCATCGGCGGCATCCTCCTGTTTGTGGTACGGGGTGACGGTAGGAGCGGCGTTCAGCGCACCGCTGCGCAGAAAGGCCGCAAACTCGTCCGGCTTCATATTCATGCTGCGCACCAACTGAATGATCTGCAAATTTTCCTGTTCGGTCTTTTCAGCTTCCAGTTCTTTCAACTGCTGCTGGTATTCGCTGATTTTTTCTTTGAGCCGTTCAATGTCGCGCTCAATGCGGGAAAGTCTTTTTGCCATACAAAATCCTTTCTGGCGTCACGGTAAACGCCCATAGCTGTAAAAATGTTCCTGCCAATATTTCGAGTTGAGGTTTGTGTAAGAGATCGGGTCGCCGCAGTGCAGCATGATGGAATTGCCCACATAGATACCGCAATGGCTCACGCCGGGGGTATCGTAGGTTCCCTTGAAAAACACAAGGTCGCCCGGTTTGACCTGCGCCGTCGAAACAGGAGTACAGAGGTTGTAAAGGCCCTGTGCGGTCTGGCGGCCCACGTTCCAGCCGGAGTGATTCAGCACCCACGAAATGTAGCCGCTGCAATCAAAGCTGGTGCTGGGCGAACTGCCGCCCCACACATACGGGTAGCCGATGTACTTGGTGGCTTCCTCCATCATGGCGGCAAACTTATCATCTTTGAGGGCTTCCGGGGGAATGTCGTAATAGGTGGGCTGCTTGATGGTGGACGCATTGGGGTACTGTGCCTGCCCGAACAAATCCGGCCGGTTGCCCAGCGTGCGCATATAGAGCGAATAAGCACTGAGTTGTTCTTCGGTCAGCACTTCCACGGGCAAATGGGACAAATCCTTGTTTTTCAGCTTGACCGTGCAGATGTAGTATTCATACGGTTCTTGGTAGGTGATAACTTGCGGCACACCATACGGGCCAATAATGACCATCATTTTTGTACGGTAGCGTATCTGCATGGTCACGGTCTCGGTCAGGATGTATTGCTTTTCAAAGAGCATTTCAAGTTCGCCCTGCACCTCGGCCAGTGTGAACACGCCGTCATGCAGCGCGGACAAAATCGAGATCAGCACATAGGGGTCATGCTCGATTTCATCCAGATAAAAATGATACTCGTCATAGTTGTGGGTGGCCTCGTAGGTGTCGAGATACCGTTGCAGCTTTTGTTCCAGCTTGGCATAAGCCTTCTCTGCACCCAGCATATCCTTGTCCTTGGAAAAATAAGAAGATGCCGTCACGCCGGTCCCAGCGGTGCCCGCCATCACGGTGCAGGACTGCAACCCCGTTATCAGGAGCAGAGCCAGCAGACCGAACACCGCCACGATCAGAATGGCTTTCCAGTTCCGGGCCGCAAATTCGGCTACCCGTTCGCCGCCCTCGGCTGCAAACTTCGTCACCCGGAAACCGTTCTCTGCGGTGGCGGCTGCACCCTGCGCGGCGGCTTGTCCGGCCTGCCGTGCGGCTTTGGCATACTGCTGTTTGATACGCCGTTTCTGCCACATCCGGGAAATGGGGTTGCTGGCAGACTGCGCAATTTGCGGATTGTCCCGCAAAGACTTCTGATAGAAATACTCGGCGTTAGCCGAACGCAATTCCCGCTCTGCCTTTTCCACGGCCTTGTAAGGCTTCATCTTGTGGTGCCGGATGCCGCTGCGGATGACCTTGGCGGTCTGATGCTCCACCAGTTCTTCACCCTTGTGGCCACCCTCCACACCCACATTTTCGTGTTCGACTTCATGGATTTTTCCGTGAGCGAACAGCAATGCTTCCGACAGCGGCCGACTGGCCGGGTTTGGTTTCAGGCTGGGTGGGCCTTTGTCCTGCTTCTCAAAACGCAAGGTGGATTTTGCCTTGCCGCTGGCTGCATCCAGTTTGTCGGCTTTCGCTCCCGCCTTTTGGATATACGGCTGCAACGCCGGGTCTGCCCGTTCTTCCTCGGTCAATTCCAAACGGGCAGCGGAACGGTGCAGACCATCTTCACTTTCGGCGGTGGCCGCGGTTTCTGCCGCCTTTTTCGCTTTCTTTTTATTTTCATGCCCGTCCTTGATGTCCTCGGCCCGTTCCAGAATTTTTTCGGCCTTGCCCTCGGCATCCGTGGAGTAGTCCTGTTCCGCCTCCCGGCTGGAAACGTTCTCCACAGTACCAGTGGCCTGATTTTCTACCACCAGACCGTCACGGGTCATGGTCTGGGTGACTTTGGCTTTTGCCTGCAATTCTTTCAAAGTTCTTCACCTCCCATCGGACAGCGGCCCGTTTCAATGTCCGCAATGTATTTGAGAATCGGGAACACCTGCGGCGGCGAAACCGCATTGCCCAGCGTTTTCATCCGCTTGCTGCGGTTCGGCACATCTTCGGTCAGGCGCGGGATGTCGGCGGGTTCTTCGGCCCAAAGGGAATGTCCGTCCATTTGCGCGGGAAACCCATCAGCCACTCTACCCAGTCCGGGTTGAGGTAGGGCTTTTCCAGCGTGGTGGGGGTCATCCGATAGACCACATGGGAAAGCCGCGCCGTCCACGCCTTGCCGTCCTTGTTCATCTTGCGGTAGCTGCCATTCGCAGAAATCTGGATGTCCAGCCCCTTGCCCACATCCCCGGTGTCGCTGGCAAGGGGTGTGGGAAGCAGCGGAGCCGATGATGAATACCCGTTTCCGTTCGTGCCACGCGCCAACGGCAGCAGCAGGTAATACGAAAACCCGAACATCGTAACCTGCCTGCTCCAAGTCAATGAGCGTTTTGTCGAGCCCCATACGGAGGAAGCCAGCAACATTTTCTCCAAGCACCCAACGGGGCTGCAATTCCCGGATGACCCGCAGCATTTCGGGCCACAGGTAGCGTTCATCGTAGAAGCCACGCTGCCGTCCTGCGGTGGAGAACGGCTGGCACGGGAAGCCGCCTGAAATGAGGGTGACGGTGTGAAGTCCTGTTTTTTCAAAGAAAGCCTCCTTTGTTACGGTGGTGATGTCCTGAAAGCGGGGCACCTCCGGCCAGTGACTTGCCAGCACAGCGGCGGGAAATGCTGCCCACTCGCATTGGCAGACCGAAGTGAAACCCGCTGCTTCCGCGGCAAGGTCGATGCCGCCGATGCCGGAAAACAAGCTGAAATGCGTTAAGCTCATAGCTCCACCACCTCGTTGAGCCGGGTGGTCATGATTTTATAGAGCTGGGTGTTTTTCGGAATGGGATTGGAAAACGGCAGCACCACATTTTCAAAAATCAGCAGTCCTTCGCCCGGTTCCGAATTGTCGATGTACTTCTGCTGGTCTGCGGAGAGGTTCAGCCGTTCCGAAAGGATTTTGCGGTCGCCGGATGCCTGATTCAGCAGCGTGATGAAGTCGCTGTTTTCCAGAATGTTTTCAATCTCCGGGGAAGAAAGAAGGTCCTTCACATTCTGGGTGGCGCCCGTGGGCACACCGCCCCATTTGCGGAAGCGTTTCCAAATCTCGGCACTGTACGCGGCGGTCTGTTCTTCTTTCAGGAGTAAGTGGAACTCGTCTGCAAAATACCATGTGGCGCGGCCCTGACTGCGGTTCTGGGTAACACGGCCCCATATCTGGTCTTGGATAATGAGCATCCCCAATTTTTTTAACTGTTTTCCTAACTCTTTGATGTCAAAGGCCACGAGCCGGTTGTGGATGTCCACATTCGTTTTGTGGTTAAAAACGTTCAACGAACCAGACACATACAGATCGAGTGCCTGCGCTACCCGGTCCGCCTCCGGCAAGTGCTGGTCGAGCAGGGCTTGGTGGAGGTCAGACAAAATCGGCATATTCTCCGGGCAGGGGTTTGCCAGATAGGGGCGATAGATAGCTTTCACGGCACGGTCTATCACGGTGCGCTCAATCGCTTCCAGACCTGTTTTGCCGCCCATGACCAGCTCACAGAACGACAGCACAAAATCCGACTTCAAGGCCAGCGGGCTGTCATCCTCGGAGTAGTTCAGGTTGATGTCCAGAGGATTCACATAGTCCTTGCTGGTGGGCGAAAGTTTAATGACCTGCCCATGCAGCCGCTTGACCAGCGGATAATACTCGGCTTCTGGGTCTGAAATAAAAATATCGTCAGCAGTCGTTAAAAACACACTGACGATTTCAGACTTGCAGCTCATGGATTTGCCGCTGCCGGGCGTGCCCAGCTTCAAGCCGTTGGGACACCGGGCCTGCTTGCGGTCCAGCATGATCATGTTGTGGGATTTTGCGTTGATGCCGTAGTACATGGCTGCCCCGCTCTGGAAAAGCTCCTGCGTCACAAAGGGCACGAACACCGCCACGTTGGAGGTGGTAAGGCTGCGCTGAATCTTTATCTGGTTGATGCCCAGCGGCAGGCTGGACACAAGGCCCTGTTCCTGCTGGTAGTCCAGCCGGATAAGAGAGCAGTTGTACTTCTGTGCCACACCTGCGGCTTGGAACACATCGTTGCCCAGCTTTTGCTTGGTGTCAGCCACATTCAGCACTAAAAAAGTCAGCATGAAAAGCCGCTCGTTCCGGGTCTGCAATTTATTCAGCAGCTTTTTGGCATCCTCGCCGTAGGTGGCAAGGTCGCTGGGCAGTATATCCATGTCGTACCCGGAACGGACAGCCTTTTTCTGCTCCTGAATCTTCATAGCATCAAGGTCGGTGATTTTTCGCTTGATGGTTTTGATGGCCTCGGTCTGGTCGATGGCCTGCACATGGAGATTGACGAGAATGCCGCTTTCCGTTTTGAGAAAATCGGCCAGCATTTCATCCGAAAGTTCCGGCGCAAGGATTTGTAAAAAGCTCACAGCTCCATATTTGCCGCCCAGTCCAAAAGTCTTGGCCGTGCCGAAGCAGAGGGAGGACGGGGCCACAAAATCCTTAGTGGACAGGCCGGAGGGTGCCAGCCAGTCCCAGTCAAAGCGGAACGGTTCCCCGTCCGGGTGGAAGATGCCGTGCAGCACCTCCAAACGCGCCTGTCCGTCCATGACGTGCGCCACGCAGCCCATGGTCTTGAAATAGCCCAGCAGGTCAAGACCAATGCGGGTCAGCCGCGCCCGTGCGGTTTTTAGATTGTCTGCCTCGATGGTGAAGGTCAGGTACTTGGTTTTGACAATGCCGTTGTTTCCGCTGGCAAGCTGCTTTTGCAGGATGGCGGTGTACTCGGCGCGGATGTCGTCAAAATCATCCCCCTGCGGTGCGATCTCAAAACTTTTTGCGTACTGCACCGGGTCAACCTTGCGATTGAGAAACGAAAGCTGCACATGGATGGAGGCATCCACATAGTTGTACAGGTCGCACAGGTGTTCAAAGATGGCGGTCCTCGTTTCCGGCTGGGCCAGCTGATAGCTGATGTCCTCAAAGGCAATGCACTTGGAGAACGTGCGTCGGTCAATGCGGCACACACCGTCCGGGTAGATGGCCTCATACGGGATGGTGGCCTGTGCCGTGCGGGGCTTGCCGTCACCCTTGTACTTGCGGAGAACGGCATCAATTTCTTTTTTCTGGGCGCGGGTGAGCTTTTTGGGCTTTTCGGTTTCGCGGGGTATCGTTTTTCTGGACAATGGCCTTTACCTCCTGTTCCATTTGGTATTGCCGCACAAGGGCGGCGTAAGCATTGTTGGTCTGATAGGGCCTTTCCTTGGGGCGCAGAAAACAGCACTGAATCATTTGCTGAATCACTACTTCAAGGGGCTGGCCGTGCCGCTCGAACAGAGCGAACAGCAGCCCCGGCAGCATGGCAAAAATCATCAGCAGGGCCGCCGCGCTGTTGGAAAGATAGTTCCGGGTCAAAAAATAAAGCGGCCCGCCCGTGAGGAGCGCACCGCCGAAGCAGACCAGCTGCCGCTTGGTCAGCCCGAATAAGACTTTGGATTTTACATGGGTCAAATCTTTGGGAACGGTCACATACGCCATTCAAACGCTCCTTTCTCAATGGGCACCAAACACGGATTTGCTGATGCTGCCAGTCTTGAATAGACAGAAACAGAGTAGCACGGTGTAGCCCATGCAGCCCCAGATAGCCCCGGCAATGTCCGCTGCACCTGAAATGTTGCGTATCAGCACCGCATAGATGCCCACGACAATCATAATCAGGAACGCTTGGAAGCCTAACGCCAAAAGCGATTTCAAATAGTTCTGCCCGGTGCTGCGCCACTCGCTGCTGCCCATGGTCGCCAGCGGGATAGGCCCCAGTGCGGTCACAACGTAAATCTCAATCATGCGGCCGTAGGTCACAAGGAAGATGCAGATGGACAGGATGTTCATGGTCAGGCCCACCACAAGGGTCTGGAACCACAGGCTGAGCAGACTGCCAATGGTCATGCTTTCTAGCTGAAATTCCAGTCCGGGTATCAGGCGGTCAAAGTGGATGGATGTTTCGCCAATGATAACGCCGGAACTTTGGTTGACAACGCTCTGGGTGGCATCGAACACACCCATAACGATATTCCATGTGTTGCTGACTATGAGGATGGCAAAGGCAGACTTGAAAATCCAGCGGAAGAACATGGAAGTATCGAAGTCGTGCATATTGTTCTTTTCGGTAATCATCTGGATAAGCTCATGGCACATCACAAGGGCAAGGATGGCCGCTGCAATGGGCAGCACCACCGTTTCGGAAAGACTGCGCAGCATATTGAAAATGCCGCTGTTCCATGCCTGCGGGGTAGAACCAACGTCCGAAGTGATTTCGCCCACCTTGGCGTTCACGTTGTCGAACAGGCCGGAGAGGTTGCCCGTGATGCCATCTATCAAAATGCCTTTTATCCATTTCTCGATGATCTCACTAATCAAGCAAAGATACCTCCTTTCCCGCGCCCTCCCGGTTCAGTGGGAGAGCGCGGAGTAGGATTTTAAGTATTCGTTATTCGGAAAATTGTGGGCAGCATTAAAGGGCTTAGCCCAGCAGCCCGGACAGCAGCGGGACGAGGGTCACGCCGATCAGGGCAACGCCGCCGCCCGCGACCAGCTGCTTCACGCCCTGGCTCTTGCTGCCGGGGTTATCCTGTCCATAGCCCTCCAACAGGTTGATGCCGCCCCAGACACACAGGGCACCGCCCAGACCGACCACGATGGTCTGCAAAGTATCGACTGCGCTGTTGAAAAATTCCATAAGGTCCTCACTTTCTGCCGCTTGTTCTGCGGCACTTAAAAATAAAAATTATTCGGCTGTGTTTTCGTCCGACAGGTCAATTTCGTACAAGTCAAAACTTTCATCCTGCGCGACTACCTGCTGCCGTTTCCGGCGCAGGGTGGATAAGAACCTGTCCACATCAAAGGTGTTCTTTTTGTCCGCGTCTGCAAGGTACTTGTAGTGCGGATGCTTGGTGATGTCGAACTTTTCCGAGAAGAACGGCCTCACGCCCCGCAGCTGCAAAATACACTTGCCGCCGTCCATGATTGCAATTTCGTCCTCTGACATCAACGCCTTTCCTAATTTTTGATAGTTCAGTCCGTGGGAGGTTTGAGAACCCCGGTTTTCGCTGGTGTTGAAACTGTCGATGGTCTCTTTCCCCAGCGCATCGGAGATCTCTTTGGCATTTTTACCCCGCCCACTCAAAAAGAGAACAGAATCGCAGTTGTCCGAAATGATTTCGGCTGCATCCTTGTAGATGGCTTTCAGCTGCGACTGGCTCTGCAAAATAATGGATGCCGAGATTTCCCGGCTGCGGATGGTGGCGATCAGCTTGTCGAAGTTGGGAATTTGCCCGATGTTGGCGAACTCGTCCAGAATCAGCCGCACATGGACAGGCAGCCGACCGCCGTATTTATCATCCGCTCTGTCACACAGCAGGTTGATAAGCTGGCTTTGGAGCATGGCCAGAATGAAGTTGAAGGTGGTGTCCGTGTCACTCATAATCAGGAACAGTACGGTCTTTTCATCCCCGATGGTGTCCAGCTCCATTTCATCGTCCTCCATCAGCTCCCGCACCTCCCGGATGTCAAATGGGGCTAAACGGGCACCGCAGCTTATCAGGATGGAGGAACGGGTCTTGCCCGCCGACAGCAGAAACTTTTTGTACTGCCGGACAGCGAAGTGGTCCGGGTCTTTCTGTTCCAGCCGTTCAAACATGAGGTCCACCGGGCTTTGAAAGTCCGGGTCATCCTCGCGGGCTTCACTGGAGTTTATCATTTCCAGCAGGGTGGTGAAGTTCATTTCTTCTGCCGGGGCCTCGTACCAGATGTAGCCAATGAGTGCGGTGTAGAACAGCCGTTCCGACTTCACCCAAAAATCTTCCGCCGATTTTTCACCCTCGCCCTTTGTGTTGGCGATAAGGGTATTCACCAGCTTCAGCACATCCTTTTCCGAGTGGATGTAAACAAACGGGTTGTACTTCATGGACTTGGAAAAGTTTATCGTGTTCAGGATTTTCACCCGGTAGCCTGCCCGCTGGAACATTTGGCCCGTTTCCAGAACCAGTGTGCCTTTTGGGTCTGTGACCACGAATGAGGTGGGATAGTCGGAAGTGGGAAAGCATTGCATGAGGTTGGGCTTCACATAGAAGCGGGTCTTGCCGCTGCCGGAGCCGCCGATCACCAGTACATTCTTGTTCCGGGCCGTCTTTGGGTCTTTGGGCCGCCCGGTCATAGTCAGGCGTTCGGTCTGGGTCAGCAGGATGTTGTTTTCAAACTTGGGGTCGATGTAGGGGGCAATGTCCTTGGCGGTGCCCCATCGGGCAGAGCCGTATTCTTCACCCTTGCGGTACTTCTTGGCATTCTTGCCCTTGCTGTACACGATGAGCCGGACAGCCAGCGCACCAACAACGCCAA
>ENA-OYYQ01000725-OYYQ01000725.1-human-gut-metagenome-genome-assembly--contig:-NODE-725-length-13241-cov-4.493023_pt1 | contig 13241 bp, 13 predicted proteins | sample MGYA00243252_ERZ653455 | MGnify/ENA primary metagenome ERZ653455 (study PRJEB26926, sample SAMN06164940) | human gut metagenome | biome: ENVO:00009003; feature: ENVO:2100002; material: ENVO:00002003...
AAAATAGACACTCGTAACATAATAGCGGCCGTGTTCCCCCGCATTTTTATCACGAGGGAACAGGCACGCAAGTCGCTTTGAGAGCATATCCGCCTGAGCTTCGTTTGCCAGATGCTTTAGCTCATGTCGATATTTTAAAACTGGCTTTTCAGAAACATACATGGCTTATATACAGGGACATCAATCGTTTGTTAAACCTATTGCCTACTCAAGAAACCTCATTAAACCTCATTAATAAACACCATTACGTGTTTATTAATAATTTGAGTTTCCATTACCAGAGTTTCCATTTCCGGAATTGCCGCTATTGGAATTGCCGTAGTTGGAATTACCACTGTTAGAATTGCCGCTATTGGAATTGCCGTAGTTGGAGTTTCCTCCATCGGCTCCGCCACCAGTAGAAGGTGCTGGCGCGGGAGTAGGAGCAGGAGTGGGAGCAGCCGTAGATCCACCATAGGAAGAATTGTTGTAGCTAGAATTGCCGTAGTTAGTATTTCCGTAATTGGAATTACCACCACCGCTCGAAGCTGCTGAAGCTTGCGTTGCTTCCGCCGCAGCTGCCGCCTCTGCTGCTGCCGCAGCTTCAGCTGCTGCCTTTATTTCACCGTAATCAGTAGTGCCATCATTTTCAGGACCGTAATCGCTATCACCATAATTGGTCCAACCATAGGCACTCTGACCAGCAACTGCTACATTTACAGGAACTTTCTGACCATCAGCGTATTCGTAAACACCATACACAATGCCACTTAAAAAGTTTTCAGAAGGAACCCTTGAGCCATCTTCAACTTCAATTGTAATTTGATTTCCATCAGCTTCAGCTTCTTCAACAATATAGCCGGCATCTTTGATTTTTCCAATAATTGCCGTAACTACTTCATTGCATGATTTTCCTTCAAATTCGGCATCGTCAGTAATGAGATTACGACCATCATCATTACGACCTTCTACGACAACCACCTTGCCATCTTTGTCGTAAACAACAGCAATTTCAGGATTTACTTTAATTAAAAGAATTCCGCCATCTTCAGGCATAGCCGTCTGTTGAGGCTGAAAATAGGCGCACCCACACAAAAGCACACAAGCAACAACCATAGAAAGGATGGCAGTGAGTGTGAGGATGGACCCTTTGGCGTTCATGATCGTCTGGTTCATGACACACGCTCCAATCTGTCATTCATGCAGATCGTGAGCACATGCTTATCGAAACTTAGTCATGCCGACGGATAAGAGAAAAGCAAGCTCAAAATCTGCGGTATGGCTTTTTCTACAGTTTAGATTACTTTGTTGCGTATTATTAAAAGGACCAATGTATTTAACAATTTTAAAACATCATTTAGATTTATACGGGGTGGGTATATAACCAGGTAACTATAAATAAAGAGCCACTAAGTAGTGGCCCTTTTAAAAATCTTGTAACTAAGCTTTACGGTATTTTACAAACCATTCAATACTGCTTTATATCGCTATATAGAGTTGATGCCATAGAGTTTCGTTAGGAAACTTGATCATCGTTGTAGCATCGTTAATATTCGCTTTACAGCATATGAGCGCGAAGTTCTTCGCCACTCAAAGGAGAAAGATAAGCAGGAGCAATATCAAAAATAGTCTTGCAGCCAGTCATACCTTCCTGATTCATACGATAAGCAGCACGAGCACATGCAGCCAAAACACTACCCGTGAATTCAGGGTTAGAGTCAAGCTTCAAAGAGAACTCAACAACGTGCTTGTTCGTACCATCACCCGTAACGCCAGTGCGAATTACAGAACCACCATGAGGAATACCCTTATGATCGCGATCGAGTTCTTCTTGAGAAATAAAGGTTACCATAGTGTCGTAATCTGCAAAGTAGTTAGGCATTTCAACGATCTGCTTTTCGATTGCAGCCAAATCAGCGCCTTCTTCAGCTACAACGTAGCATTCACGAGTGTGCTTTTCACGAGTAGTAAGTTCTGGATTTTTGCCAGCACGAACCGCATTCATTGCCGCTTCAACAGGAACCGTATACTGACGAGCATCTACAACGCCAGGAATTCGACGAATAGCATCAGAGTGTCCCTGGGAAACACCACGGCCCCAGAACGTATAATCATTTCCATCAGGCAAAATGCAGGTGCTATACAAACGTGCTACCGAGAACATACCCGGATCCCAGCCAACCGAAATAATACCAACCTTGCCACTTTCTTTAGCTGCCGCATCTACCGCTGCAAAATGCGAAGGGATGTTTGCATGCGTATCAAAAGAATCGACAACATTGAACAATTTAGCAGCTTCAGGTGTTTGCTGAGGCAAATCAGTTGCACTACCGCCGCACAAAACAAGTACGTCAACATCTTCAGTATGTTGCGCTAAATCAGAAGCAGAATATACTGGCACACCTTCCGTAAGGGGAGATAAAGAAGCGGGATCACGACGGGTAAACAATGCAACCAGTTCCATATCTTCATTTTTTTGAACGGCTAATTCGACACCTTTTCCAAGGTTGCCATAGCCTAAAATACCAATGCGGATTGACACCGTATCCTCCTCATACTATTTCATTCACTCAACAACTTTTTAGTTTACTTCCTATTTGTTTCCAGTAGGGAAACAAATACCGCATAAAGTAAGATCTAATAAGGTTTTCTCGGAAAACAGGTAAATCCTCTAAACTATTCGTGGCCTTTCATTAGACCACGGCAATGAACATCAACAACAAAGGAATAATCACAAACCATTCTCTATAAAGGAGTTTAAAAAATACGTCTCAAGCATTACAAATGCCTATACTTAATATATGTTTATTCAATAGGTGCATACATAAAACCCTGCTTAAACCCTATTTAGGAGTCCCATGAGTTTACTCAACGCTACTTGGCAAAAACCCAAAAGAAGAGACCACTCCATGCGTAGAAAAAATCAACAACTTACTGATGAGATGTGTAGATTGATTCTGAAGAAAGCACATACGGGTACTCTTGCCTTAATTGACGAAGATGATTTTCCCTATGCACTGCCTATAAACTACGCACTTGAAAACGACACGCTCTACTTTCATTGCGCGCTTGAAGGGCACAAATTACAAGCGATACGTCACTGTAATAAGGCTTCATTTTGCGTGATAGACAAAGATGAAATTGTTCCAGAGAAATTCACTACTGCTTATAGAAGTGTCATTGTTTTTGGAGAAATACAAATCGTAGAAGAGATATCAATCAAAAGAAAAGCCCTTGAATTATTAGGACGAAAATATTCGCCCGGTTTAGAACAATCTCTTCAAGAAGAAATTAACCTTGCTTTCGATCGTACCTGTGTTATCGAACTTAAAATAGAACAAATGACCGGAAAGCAAGGAATAGAATTGACTAGAAGTAAAACTAATTAATAGTTTTTTGCTCGTTTTATACTTTCTTCAACACTATACGTAAGGAGCCCCATGAAAATTACCCATGCTACTGTTTTGTACTTTACTGGTACTAATACCACTAAACGCTATGCGGAAGCGTTTGCTGAAGCACTCCCCTATGAAACTGAAATTCAACCCATCCGCTTAGATAATCCCATAATCAAACATTTTGCCTCCAATGAACTTCTTGTCCTTGCGGGACCAGTATTTGGTGGTTATCTCCCACCATTCGTATGGGAACAACTTGAAACCGTAAGCGGCAACAACTCTCCAGCTGTACTACTTGCGGTTTATGGCGCACGTGATTACGACAACACTTTATTAGAAATGGAAACCAACCTTGCCGCAAAAGGATTTGTAAGTGTTGGTGCAGCCGCCTTAGTAGCTCGACACTCCATAGCTACCTATATTGCAACCGATAGACCAAACGAACAGGACCTTGAAGAAATAGGTACCTTTGCAAAAACCATTGCAGCACGTCTGACGGATATGCCTTCTATTGAAGCAGCGCCAAAGTTTAGCTTTAAAGGCGTTTTGGACGGTAAGCGCCCGCACAATCCTGCACCTGAAGTAAATGAAAAATGTACCGAATGCGGAATATGCGCCATGGAGTGTCCCGTAGGCGCAATTCCAGAAGAAGCACCTAATACCACCGACAGCGAAACATGTATTGCATGCCTACGATGCGTGGAAATGTGTCCTTTTGAGGCACGCTGCACTCCTGAGGCTGTTCTAGAAAAAGCAAAGGGCTTCCTGAGTAAAACTGCAAACCCAGAAAAGCCCAATGAGTTTTTCTAAAAACTAGTGAACACAGAAGTGTTTTAGCACTCTTCTAAAAACACTTCTGGGCCTTCGCCAAACAACAGGTCATTCAATCGATCCAGAAGCACGAAATACAACACAGTCTTAGTAGATTCAATCAAAGAAGTAAACGGTTGTGCCTCTTCAGAAGCAAGAGCAACAAGTAATGCTACGACTGGATACAACGAAGCGGTTTCTATTTGGTAGTCAGAAACAGACTTTTCTGGAGCTACATTCAAGCAGTAGGCATCAAGAATTGCCTGATAATTTTTACACCAAGATTTGTTTTCGGCAAATTTGAGAATATCTTTCTTTGCGCACCTAAGAGCAGGTTCTACCTCACTCATTACCTTTCCCAAATACAGAGAAGATTCATCAAAGTCAAAATCATCCTGTGGTGCTTCAATAGGAGTAAATCCATATTCTGAAATAATTTGTGCAGCCTTGTCCGAAAAAGCAAAACGATATGCACTAAGATGCGCTAGCTCAATTGAACCAGGAAATGAAACAGCTGGATGAAGCTTTTGCTCTGGGAAACCAAAATGTGCAACAAGCAACTCTACTACTTTGTCGAAATCTTCCGGATACCAGTTACTGCCGTAATATTCTTCGTCATCAATCGTCAAAGACCACTGATTTTCACCATAAATAGAATTATCCCAACGATGATACCAAGATAGAACCCCGAGCTTTTCTACCTCAGCAAAAAATGATGCAACCTCGTCATTCGAAACATTGAGAGATTTTTCTGCACTTGGCGTATGGAAAGACTCGATTTCCAGCAAGTAGTCATCGTCTTGCTTTGTAAGCGAAAGTGAATCCCAGATTGGGTCTTGCTGCTCGATAGCAAATTTAAAAGTAGTAAAAAACATAAGCCCCTCCCGCTTATTCGGCACTTATTGTATGAATGTAATCCCAAAAAGTATAACTAATACCATACCTGATGTCATACCCTCACCATGCGCTACTCCTTTAATGAGATTTTTGTTTCTCAAAGTACTTACTACCAGTCCAATACGCTAAAGATGACGCACTTGCAACTCTTCGCTACAATACGTTTTTAAACTTCAGAAAGGAAATACATGCTCAGTGCCTCAGGCCGCGAGTTGCCAAAACATTGGTTAGTCCTCATCGGAATAATTTGGTCTGGTCAAGCAGTTTCTATGTTTACCAGTTACGCTGCAAGCTTTGCAGCTATTTGGTATGTAACCGAATCAACTGGCAGTGCTTTAGCTCTTTCGGTTTTAAGTATTTGTGCTTATCTTCCACAAGGGTTACTTTCTCCTTTTGGAGGCGTTTTAGCAGACCGTATCAACCGTAAGGTTATTATTATCGCAGCTGATCTTTTCTGCGGTATCGCATCATTGCTGCTTGGTATCATTATTTTTATTGGTGAAGTGTCGCTTTTTGCCATTGCACTCATGGTTATCATTCGCAGTGCGGCACAAGCCTTTCACTATCCTGCCATGATGGCGTTGATGCCCATGATGGTACCCGATAAGCACCTTTTACGCATTAATACCTTAGATCAGCTTCTTTTAAGCATTTCAGGCATGGTCGCTCCGGCATTAGGCATATTGCTTTATAGCGTATTAGGTTTTCATTCGGTAATGTTTTTAGATTTTGGCGGCGCTTTACTTGCTTGCGCTGGCATGATGTTTGCAAAAGTGCCAAAACTAAAATCTAGTATTGTCTCCTCTGCACAACCTACCGATAATCAAGAGCCAATACACAATACGCATTCAGAAAAACGCCATGCCTTAGCTGACTTAAAAGAAGGTTGGGTGGCTTTGCGCAGCATACAAGGACTTTTCGTGCTCATCATACTTATCATACTTGGCATGATGTGTTTTAGCCCTATGAGTTCACTCTATCCCCTTATGACCTTTGACTATTTTAAAGGTGACGGATATATGGCTTCAGTTGCCGAGGCAACCTTTGCTGCTGGACTACTTGCAGGATCAACCATCATCATGGCATGGGGCGGAGGGAAACGCTTAGCTTTCCTTATCGCAATTGCTTGCGTTTCTTTCGGACTGCTTTGCACCTTATCGGGTCTTATACCTCCTACCATGTTTTGCCTCTTTGCCATCCTTTGTGCAGGTATGGGTCTTGTATCTGCTTGGTTCAATGGCCCTATGATGACCCTCATCCAAAAAAATACCTCCGAAGAAACCATGGGTCGCATTATTGGTTTAGTCACAGCCGGTACTGCCCTTGCGGGTCCTATCGGAATAGCACTTGGTGGCCTTTTTGCTGAATATATGGGTATTGCGCTCTTCTTTATAATTGATGGTATTCTTTGTAGCATTGTTGGCGTTTTAATGTATTCTTTCAAAAGCGTTCGGGCGCTCGACAAATAACTATTCACCCCGCAAAGGCCCATATGCCAAGCCTTTGTTCAGGTTAGGAGATTGATCAGTGAAGTTCTAACGTCAATACCAAAGTACCTTTGGTTTTATTTCTTGTTGCATGTTTGCCCACAAGGCTTTCTGTCGCAAGTCCACGAAACTGGCACCTATCTTCTGGTGGTTTCTCTTTCTAAGGTACCCTCTGACGTTAATAAAAGGAGACTTCACATGACTCAGTCATCCATTCTTACTCTTTCCTAAGTTTCATACACTTTTCCTGGTGCTTCAGCACCTACCATAGACCATGCCAGTGTTTCCTTTCCTAAAGGATGGACAGGCATTATAGGGAATAACGGTTGTGGTAAAACTACCTTAGCTCGTCTAGCATGTGGACTTCTAACGCCCAATTCTGGATAAGTATCACCTCGCCTTTCCTATGCCTATTGCGAACAGGATGCTGGAATTCAGCCCGAACTACTCTTCGATTTCTCCTGTGACTACAACAAAGAAGCACAGAAAGCACGGATTCGAAAACTGCAGAACGAGTATACACAACGCTCCCATAAGGCATCACAAACCGCAAAGAGAAGAAGTGCTAGAAATCTTGACAAGCACGACCGAGATGGACGAGCAAAAATTAAACTCGCAATTTATACGGGACAAGACGGTAAGGCAGGAGCACTTGCGGCGTCTATGGATGCTCGTTTAAAGAAGGAACAGAAAAAATTAGCAACGCTTCACATTGAAAAAGAATATCAAAGCACTCTTTGGGTCGAAAGCAAACCTTCGCCCCGAAAAACCCTTCTCTATCTTCCTGCACACCGGATACTTACCGCTCAAGGAAGGCGGTTAACTATACCTACCATCTCGCTTGAAAACACAACACACCTAGGAATTCAGGGGCAAAACGGTATTGGCAAAACAACTCTGGTTAAGCAAATCGTCTCTCAGATCACCCAAGAACAAGATAGAACTCCCCTGCAATTGCTATATCTGCCTCAAGAGCTATCAAAAGAAAAGCGCGAACAAATCTTAACTACCATTCGTTCTTTATCTAAACAAGAGAAAGGGAAACTACTCTCAATCGTCGCTCAGCTAAATTCAGATCCCAAACGTATACTTGATGGCAATGAAACAAGCCCTGGCGAAGCACGTAAACTGTTTTTGGCGCTTGGTATACTGCAAGCACCTGAGTTAATAATCATGGATGAACCTACCAATCACCTTGATATTCACTCAATAGAAGCACTTGAGCAAGCACTTGCAAACTTTCCTGGTGCATTATTGCTAATAAGCCATGATGAAACCTTTATGGAAGCGACAACAAATGAAATTATTACCCTTACCTAGATATCTCATTTCGTAAGATTTTGTTAGATTTTCCTAAATCATCTAAGACATATTGTCTACAACCGCAAGCATTTACTAGGAGCTTTTATGAACTTCAAACAAGCAAATCTCTCCGACTTGCCAGAATTTAAAGTTGGTCACGCTCAAAACACTGATGCCGCAACTGGATGCACGGTCGTAATATCGCTTGAAGGATCTACCTGTAGTGTAGATGTTCGAGGCGGAGGTCCAGCAACGCGCGAAACCGACCTTTTAAAACCAGAAAACATGGTGGAAGCGATACATGCCGTAGTACTAAGCGGTGGAAGTGCTTTTGGCCTAGAGGCAGCAACCGGCGTCATGCAAGAACTGGCTAACCGCAATGTCGGATTTGAACTTTGCGGGTTACGTGTACCTATTGTCGTAGGTGCTTGTTTGTTCGATTTACCTTACGGAAAACCCGATCACCCTACTGCAAAAATGGGAGCAGAAGCCTGTTGTAGTGCTTTGGACAGCTCCAAAACCGCAAAGCAATTCATGGAAGGAAATGTGGGAGCTGGCTGCGGAGCAACCGTTGGAAAAATGCTTGACCCTCAACAAGCAACCAAATCAGGTCTTGGTATGTATGGACTACGAGCACCGATCAATAAAGAAGAGGAAGTAGTGGTAGTTGCAATAGTTGCGGTTAATGCGCTCGGCACCGTATGCACTCCCGATGGCACCCCACTTGCAGGACATTTAAATGAAAACGAAACCTTGATGAACCCTCTCGACCCGGTACTTTTATCAATGACTTCTTCCGAGGATGAAGCAGCCCGTAATGACAAAGAAGAAGCGGGTATTTTTGCCGACAACCCTCATAAAGCGCAAAACTTCACTACGACTTCGCCTTGCACAAATACCACCATTGGCGTAGTGCTTACCAATGCAAATTTAACTAAAGCTCAATGCCAAAAAGTTTCTTCCATCACCCACGATGCCTATGCTCGTGTCATAAAACCCGTCCACACTTCTGCTGATGGTGACACGATTTTTACCATGGCATCAGGAAAGCAAGAGGCAAACTTTGATCTGGTTGCTATTATGGCAACAGAAGCAATGCAGCATGCAATCTTGCGAGCAGTTAGCCTTGCCACTCCTGCTTGTGGACTTACCTCTGCAAGCGAGATCAATCCAGAACTCTGCAAAGAAATAGCCTCTTCGGTTGACTAAGAGCACTCCCTCTCAAAACAGCTCAACATCAACCATTCTCATAGAAAAAGGGACCAAGATTTCAAAAATCAAAGGTCCCTTTTATTGTCGAAGCCTCTCATCCAAAAAACCCAACACCATATTATTAATTACGGCGTGCTGTCATAAGGCATAGGCTATAAGGCATACGCGCCAACTAAAACCTGGCAATTAATAAAGCGAAGCTCCTCCAAGCTGCTGTTTCTTTACTAATTCACCAAGCATCCAGCCAACAACATTGACATCGAAATGATCAAAGATGGGAGGAAATGCTGGGTCTTCCAACGAAGCAAATTTTTCTAAATCTTCGGCTGTTAGCTCAAAGTCAAACACATCGAAATTTTCTTCCATACGCTTGCGCTGTATCAATCAGACGATAACCGACTTTAAGAGCCTCTTTAACACAGTGTTCGGTTTCTTCGGGAGGTGTTTGGAAAACACCATAGCCCAACATGGGCATTTTTACTCCATTATTGAGTGTTACGTATTCCATAACCGTATTCCTTCTTTCAATTAATTGATTACGCTTGCTTGCTGTAGTCGTTATGGTTAAGCACGAAAGCTGGTGCTTCTTCCGAAACAACGTAGTAAGCTTTCTGCGGCAAGCTATTAATTGAAGCCATTTCTTCACCAGTTAATTCAAAATCAAATATGTCTAGATTGTCTGCCATATGCTGCGGGTTAAGCGTTTTAGGGAAGATAACGTTTCCTTCCTGCAAGTGCCAACGCATAATGATCTGAGCGTTTGTTTTGCCGTACTTCTTTGCCAACTTAGCGAACACAGGCTCATTAAGCAGATTTGCATCACCATGCCCTAAGGGGTACCAACCCTCGAACACAATGTTCTCTGCTTTGAGTTGTTCCTTTAATTCATGCTGATTCCAGTACGGATTGATTTCAACTTGAAGAACTGCAGGCTTAATCGTTGCAACATCTAAAATTTCCTGAATCTTGTGCATAGGGAAGTTTGAAAGACCAATAGATTTTACTTTGCCTTCCGCTACGGCCTCCTCCATAGCCTTCCAACCAGAAACGTATTCGCCGTAAGGTTGATGGAAAAGCATTAAGTCAAGATAATCCAACTGCATACGTTCAAGTGTTGCATCAATGTCTTTCTTACACTGTTCGTATTCATAGCTTTGTGGGAACAACTTTGAGGTAATAAAGAAGTCTTCTCGTGCTATACCAGATTCCTTTACAACTTTGCCTACCGCAACTTCATTGAAGTACGCATTTGCCGTGTCAATATGGCGATACCCTGCCTCAATAGCTTCAGGAAGATGCTGCTCAACCTCCGTAGATGACATCATGAACACGCCATAACCAATTGCGGGAATCTCTAAACCATTATTCATTATGAAATTAATCATAACCGCCTCTTTCCTTTTGATTTTCTAAGACTATTTTTCCAGGCAGAGGTCATAAAGTACAATGCAATATAGGTTTTCTCTTATGCACAATGGTTATAAAGGGGAAAACGCATGAATTTTGACCAGCTACATCAATTCCTCTGTGTCGCGAAGCTTGGAACCGTAAGCGCAGCGTCTGAACAGCTCCATATTTCTCAACCTGCGTTGAGCCGATCACTTGCACGATTAGAACAAGAATTAGGTACTCAGCTTTTCGATCGCAATGGACGAGCAATCTCTCTCAACCAAGCAGGAGCAACTGCCTTGGAATATGTTCGTAGTATTCTTCACGAGGAACGCCTGATGCGCATTGCGCTTAATGATTTAGCACACAGAGCAACCGCGCTCCACGTAGGCACTGTTGCACCCGCACCCCTCTGGCGCCTAACCGCATTGGCGGTCGAACGATTCCCAGAACAACTTTTTTCTTCCCATAGTACCAAACAAGAAGATGTAGAACGCGGAGTGATGGATCAATTATTCGATCTCGGTATTTCTTATAAACCAATTACGTATCCCGCAATGCGTTGTTGTCACTTGATGGACGAACATCTTTCCGTTTCTATCCCTAATTCACATCCCTTAGCTAAGAAAACTTCTCTTAGCATTTCCGAATTGGATGGAGAAACGTTTTTGCTGTATGAAAACATAGGATTTTGGCGAGATTTGGTCGATAAAGCTCTTCCTCATTCAACCCTTATTATTCAGGAGGATTATTCCGTATTTCAACAACTAACCCAAACAAGCTCTGCTCTTTGTTTTGTTACTGATGCTGCCTATTTATCGAGAGAAATAGAAAGGCGCACCATTGTTCCTCTTACCGAAAAAGAAGCATGCGCCCACTTCTATCTCATCGTAAATGCCGAAGCGTCTAATCAAGCTTCAGCATTATTTGATTGGGTTGAATCACAATCAAAAACAGGTAATTCATAATAATCAACTTATGATTTATTCTGCGATCGAGCCTAAAGTATACGTGCGCGTCTTACCATCCGACGTTCATATACTTCAAACCCTGGAGCGTAGAGTTCATCTATCAGCTCAAACCCTAGATGCTCATACATATGCTGCAATCTATCTGCGTAACACTCCAGATAACAATTGAGACCATGATCGTCAGCAAAAGCAAAGAGAGGGTCTAGAAGTTTACGCAAAGCGCCTGTTCCACGCGCTGAAGAATCAACCGCCCACGCATAAAAATAAATATGGTCATTGCCCTTCTCTAAATGTCGAGCCCAATCAAATTGTGAAATGGGCTCCATTTTGCGAGCTTGCTCATCAAGGAGCCTTAGCTCTTCATCCGTAGCAACTTCAGTTAAATGTTTACCCGTTTGCTCTTCAAGCTCTGAATGAGTGGTGCCCTTAAGCTCACTAAACCTATAAGCACCTGTTGCTGCCGTTAGATCTGGCAATGCATACACCCCTTCAAACGGTGCATGCACTTCTAAATCATCAAGAAAAACCGCATGCATCAGTTCTTCTTTTCGCTGCTTTGTTGTTTCCAAAGCATCTAATGCGGAAAGCCAAGTAATAAACCAATTTTCTTCTAAGAATGAAGTGCCCATCATAACGGCAACATCCCGTAGAAGCTGTTCTTGATTCGGTTTGATCGTAACTAAACCTGGAATATTCATACTTGTCACCCTTTTGTACTGAAAAACTTAGGTCAAAGAAAGACTATACTGCACTTCTTGATAAGCTATCAATTTGGATACACTTTTCATGTTTTCGACGATTATCTTCCACTAACCCTAACAAAATGGCACCAATACAGCCTCATTATCTCGTATCAAAAAAACTCGGAGTATAAATAAACAAAAAGCAACGATTTTAGGAGGTCATACTAATATGGACTTCAAGAACATCGTAGTGGCAGGCGGAGGAGTTCTCGGAAGTCAAATTGCACTTCAATCCGCCTACAAAGGATTTGAGGTTACCATTTGGCTGAGAAGCGAGGCTTCTATCGAGCGTGCTACGCCAAAACTTCAGCGATTCCGCGATATCTATATTGCTACCTTAGAAGCAATGAAAACCAATCCTGCTGCTTATGCTCGAGGACTCGCCGATTCACCTCAAACTCCCGCAGAAAAACTCGATCAACTCAAAGAACAGGCACTTCATGCATTTGAGAGCTTAAAACTAACCACAAGCTATGAAGAAGCATTCTCTCATGCCGATTTAGTGATCGAAGCAATTGCTGAAGATCCTCAGCAGAAAATTGATTTCTATACGCAAGCTGCCCGTTTTCTTCCTGAACATGCAATTATCTGCACCAATTCATCTACTATGCTTCCCAGTATGTTTGCGTCATACACAGGTAGACCAGAAAAATACTTAGCACTCCACTTTGCTAACGAAATATGGCGCAACAATACCGCCGAAGTAATGGGTCATGCAGGTACTGAGCAAAAGTATTACGATCAAGTTGTTGAATTCGCTAAGGCGATTGGTATGGTTCCTCTCTGTCTTAAGAAAGAACAACCAGGTTACATCCTCAATAGCATGTTAGTCCCCTTCCTTTCCTCAGCACAAATGCTTGCAGCAACAGGAGTAGCTGATATTGAGACCATCGATCAAACCTGGCGACTGGGAACGGGAGCTCCCCTTGGACCATTCCAAATTTTAGACATCGTCGGACTGACAACGGCATACAACATTATTGCAATGGATCCCGAAGCAAAAGACCCCGAATCAGTAAAAGGCAAAATTGCCACAATGCTAAAGTCTTATAT
>ENA-OYYQ01000732-OYYQ01000732.1-human-gut-metagenome-genome-assembly--contig:-NODE-732-length-13205-cov-53.320532_pt1 | contig 13205 bp, 9 predicted proteins | sample MGYA00243252_ERZ653455 | MGnify/ENA primary metagenome ERZ653455 (study PRJEB26926, sample SAMN06164940) | human gut metagenome | biome: ENVO:00009003; feature: ENVO:2100002; material: ENVO:00002003...
TTCTTTGTTCAAGAAGCATATACCTTCATATATGATGGTTTAGGTAGGCCAGTTGCAATGGGTAAGCATAGAGCTAATAATTCTACAGTAGATGTAGACCTAGAGGGGGATGTATATGCAGATGACTCTATATTCGGTAAAGCAATCTGTAATCACATAAGAAAAGGAAAAACTAACGTAATAGTACAACCGAAATGAAAAAGCTCAATTTTAATTGGAGTTGGGGTAGAAAGAAAGACCCACCTCCTGAATCAAACAAGGAGCCAAGCAAGCCAAAAGCTGCTGCTATATCTCCTGGTAGAGTATCAGTGGATGAAGATAACTCTTTACTCAGTACTCTGAAAGGGATGACCGTAATGGTAGACCCTTCTTTTCGTGTTGAAGTAATCCCTTTGATTCGTGATTTATATAAGGTAAATCCGGATATGGGCATTGCTTTGCAGGATATGTTTAAGTTGGCAAACACCGGTCATACGGTAACATTCCCAAATAACTCGGATGCCGAGGCAGATAAGATGAGAAAACATCTTACTGAAGCTACTAAGAAATGGTCCAGGTATACTGCTGGTATAGATGGTCTAGTTAATAAGATGATTGTACAATGCCTTGTTAGTGGAGCTATCTCTGTTGAAGGAGTTCCCAATGATATGTTGGATGGTTTGGACACAGTCTTATTCCTTAGACCCGAGAACATTGTTTTCAAAAGAGAGAACAATGGAGTATATTCTCCTTACCAGAGGAATAAGAATTACTTTGTCAAGCACCAAGATTATATCAAACTAAATCCAGAAACTTATGTGTATGCTGGTATGTTTAATGATACTGATGAACCTTATGGGATTCCACCATTTATGGCAGCATTGGATTCATTAAAAGGCCAACATGATATGAAGGTTAACTTCAAACACATAATGGAGATGGTTGGTATGGTAGGATTCTTGGAAGCTAAGATGACTAAACCAGACCAGAATCCTAATGAAAGCTTACAAGCTTACCAGAATCGTCTTGAACGTACACTAAAGGATTTGAAAAGAAATCTTCGTAATGGCATGAAGGACGGAATAGTAACGGGTTATATTGATGACCATGAGTTTAAACTCAATTCAACTACCAAGGAGCTTGGTAATATTGAGAAACCCTGGAACATGAATCAGCAATCAGTTGCAAATGGTTTGGGAGTTAATGGAAACCTTATTGGAGTTAGTTCAACAACGGGAGAGGGAGCAACGGGTATAATGCTGTCTAAATTAATCAGCCAGTTAAAAAATATCCAAATGCTTGTAACTTATGTATTGGATTTTCTTTATTCTCTAGAACTGCGTCTGGCAGGCTTTGATAATAAGGGAATAAAGATATCATGGGGAACTTCAACTATCTCTGATGAAGTTAAGGTTCAACAAGGTCTTCAGTATAAAATCCAAAACCTGGATTTATTATATAAGGCTGGTATCATTAGCCAAGACCAATATGCTTGGGCAATGGGTTATGATTCTCCTGATGAGAATGAACCAAGAGTTTCACTTGAGGACCAATTTGCTAAAGGCGGTAACTCAGACCCTCAAGAAGGAACTAAGAAGAAGCAAAGGCAAGATGATAAAAATCAATCTGCTCGTAGGTCAAGAGATAAAACTAATCCGGCTCCATCTCGTGGAGACCAAAATACAAAAGCAAGATGAGTAAATTTACTAAAAGAAACAAAGAGCATCTTGATTCAATGGTGATTGGCCAGGGTCATACCATTATGGCTGGGTATATCCCAGAAGCAGTTGGAGCCCAGGCTTTCTCAGAGAATTATTACAAATGGAAGAATCCTACACCGGACTCCATTGCTCAATTTGGATTTTGGGGAGGGGATATAGATTATAATACCTATTACCCTAACCTGGATAAATCGGAACTTACTCCGAAGGACGAAGAGTTCATAGAACCAATGTTTAGGTTACTTTCTGAAACGATTGTATCCAAGAACTGGAATCCTACTGACTTTAGTCAGAATGGAGTACTTAAGGCTTCCATGAAACTGTTACTCGGGCAAACAGTAAATTGCGACCATGAAACAAATATTGGTAATGCAATTGGAGCTGTATCTCAAGTAATGTGGCAGGAGTCTTATAAGGATGGAAGCTTTACTATACCTGCAGGTATCAACGGTATTTTGAAGATTGATGGTAAAGCTAACCCAAGAATTGCTAGAGGTATTCTCATGGAACCTCCTTCAATTCACAGTAACTCAGTAACAGTACAATTCAAGTGGGATAAATCACATCCGGGAATGGAAGATAGGGAATTCTATCAGAAACTCGGTACCTATGATTCTAAGGGAGTGATGGTACGTAGAATAGTTACTGAGATAGTTCGTTACCTGGAGACTTCATTGGTATCTCATGGAGCTGATTCTTTTGCTCAAAAGATTGGTGAAGATGGTAAAATCATTAATCCAACCTTTGCAAAAAGAACCTGGTCTTCTTATGAGGAATATCGGGATGACAAGTCCAAACAGTACTTCTTTACTGACTACAAAACGGATTTCAACTCATTCCAAGAAAAGGACAATACTCCAGATTCTTTTAATGATAATGGTACCAAAGAAAATCATAATCCTAATAAAGAAAATATGAACAAAGAATTGCAAGAATTTTTAGAAAAGCTTTTCGGAGATAACCTGTTATCTCTGGCAGAGGGCAAAGAAATGACTCAGGAAGAAGTTATTTCTTGTATTCAAAGCTTGGTATCATCCAAAAACAGTCTTCAGACAACGGTAGATAATCTTACTACAGAGAAATCTTCTCTTACAGAACAGATTACCAACCTGAATGCAGAAGTTGCAAACTTGAAGGAAATGGCAACTGTAGGAAAGAATCATATTGCTTCTCTCCGTGAAAGTGCCGTTGCTACTTACAAGAAGCTGATGGGTGACAAAGCCGATGAAACTATTGTTACAATGTTGAATGCCGAAACTACTGGCATCGTTACTCTTATCTCCTTGACTAAGGATTATCAGAGTCGTCTGGAAGAAAAATTCCCAATGGTATGTGCAAGCTGTGGTTCTCACGATGTAAGCCGTGCTTCTTCTGTTGCAGAGAATGAAAATAAGGGTAAAACTGAAAAACCTGCAACTACTTCAAATGCAGAAGCCAAGTCTACTTCGGAAACCCTTGAAGACTTGTACAAGAAGAAATTCAAGTAATAATCGATAAATATCACTGTTATGACTAAAATCGTAAACAAAGACCAGCCAATGACGCTGTTTGGGGAAAAGACCCCAAGAGCGGTGATTTACAAAAGTGAATCACACAAATTGCACCAAGCTTTCTGTGTAAAAGGTGGTGAAACAATTTTGCAAGGTATGCCGGTAGCTCTTGGAGAAGACGGTTTAATTGAACCTTACACTAAACCTACTCAGGTATATATCGGAGTGGCAGTAACCGACAATGTAAATCCTGCTTACCAAGCACAGAACAAATTCCCAGTAGAGGTAACTGTTGCTGTAGAAGGTTACATGATTTGTAACTGGGTATCTAATGCTGCTGACTTAAAAGCAGGATATGTAGTTCCCTCTGGTGACTTGCTGAACAACAGATTTGTAAAAGCAAATCTGTCAACAGATGCTACACCTTTCATTGCCCTCATACCTGCAGATGAGGTAAATGAGGTAATTCAAGTACTTATTAAATAAGAGAAGAAGAAACATGGAAAAAGTTGATATTTCAAAATTGAAGAGAGAAGACTTCGCAAAAGAACTTCCTCAAATGGTACAGCAGTTGGATGCTTACCGTCAAGGTTCACAGAACAAGAAACCTGTGGACATCACATTAGGTGAACTTACCACTGGTAAATGGGGTATTACCCAAGATGAATTGTTCGAGAAGTTGGATATCAATCCGAAAATCGACACAATGGAAAACATCTTCACAATGCCTCAGCAAGATGTTCGTTGGATTGTTCCGGAAATCATTCGTTCTGCCATCACTCTTGGTATGCGCCAGGCTCCGTTCTATCCGGAGATTATTGCTTCTGACCAGTCAATCAGTGGTCTTAGCGCAATCATGCCGATGATTAATATGTCCGATGCTGCACCTGCAAAGGTTAACGAAGCAGAAACTATCCCATTGGGAGATGTAAGCTTTGGACAGAAATCAGTAAGTCTCTTCAAAATTGGTAAGGGATTCAAACTTACTGATGAAGTTCGTAACTACGTATCTCTTGATGTATTGGCAATCTACCTTCGTGACTTCGGTGTTCAGCTCGGTTATGCAATGGATACTCTGGCCATGGATGTTGTTATCAATGGTAACAAACCAGATGGTTCAGAATCTGCTCCGGTTATCGGTGTATACGAAACTACGAATGGTATCACTTACAAAGATTTGCTGCATATCTGGGTAAGAGCTGCTCGTATGGGACGTAACTTTACTACTATGATTGGTGGTGAAGACCAAGCAATTGAAATGCTGAACTTGCCGGAATTCAAAGAACGTCATTCTGGTACAACTGAAGCTACACTGAATGTGAAGTCTCCTGTACCTAAGAATGCTAACTTTTACATTCACCCGGGTACACCCGACCAAGGCTTGCTGTTGATTGATACAACTGCTGCCTTGATTAAGCTGACTGCAAAACAGTTGATGCTTGAATCAGAAAGAATTGTATCAAATCAGACTCAGGCAATCTATGCTACTCTGACTACAGGCTTCTCTAAGATGTATCAGGATGCTGCATTGATTCTGTCTGCAGAGAAGAAGTTCACTGAATCCGGATTCCCTGAATTCATGAACATTGACCCATATCTCTTGGTTAACCTTGAGTAATACTACACCTGGTTTATTTTACAAATAATTCCATTTCTTGATGGGGTAGGTTTTGCGAGGACCTACCCCTAATTTTAAACATCTAAAAACTTAGTAAAATTATGGATAAATATAAAGTAACTGTAGGTGCTAAAGCTTACAGCTTCCATGACCAATCTACAGGTATTACAATTTGTAGAGGAGAAGAAAAAGAATTGAGTGCTCGACAGTACAGAACTAAAAAGATTCAGATGGCTTTGAATTCAGGTCACCTGCGTTTGGTTCTTGATAAGAAAGCTGTCGACAAATACTCCAATGATGACATCGATAAGTTGGAAAAGAAACTGAATGCTCAGTTCGAAAAAGGTATGGAAATCAAAAAGATTGCCAAAGCCTATACTCTCGAAGAAGCAACCCTTATCGCTGCTCGTCACGAAATTGTTGCCGACAAAGGTGATACAGTTGAAACTCTGATTCAGGTTCTGTTGGAAGAGTTCGAAGAATCTAAAAAATAAGATACCATGGACAATCTAGACTTTGTAGCTATTGCGAATGGTCTGGAAGTTTCATTTAGAGTATTAACCAAAGTCCCAGCCAAGGCCATTTTTGACTGGGACTTTGGTGATGATAAGGGGTCCGTTTATGATGTTAAACAACCTACTTATACTTATGAAAAGTCCGGATTCTATACAGTAGCGTTGAACATAACGAACTCCGAAGGACTTAACTTAAATGCAACTAAAACCATAATTGTAAATACCGAGTCCAAAACTACATTAACTGATAGTATATATAACCTAATCAATTATTACATTCCTTCAGAAATCTCAGATGGTATGTCATCAGAAGAGAAAGCAATGTACATAACTAAATGGCAGTTATATATCCAACCGCTAGTAAATCATATTATCCCACTGGATAAATATAATGATGAGTTAATGTATGAAGCTCTAGAAAACCAATTAATTATGGAATTGGCAGCATGGGATTATCTCAATGTTAAGCTCCTTAATTTATTAACAAGTACAGGAGAATACCTAAGTCAACTTACTTCAACCAAAGAACAAGTTGGTGATGGTTCTTCTAAACCGGAACAAGCTCGAGGTGATAGAATCAAACAAATCACAACTGGGCCTACTGAAGTACAGTACTATGATACACTTGCCGATGCAACATCTTCCCTATGGAAAACATTTTCTCAAGCAATGCAACCTGGTGGTATCATAGACGAGTTAAGAAAAAACCTTTGTATGTTAGCTGGACGATTGGAAATCTACTTACCATTCTGTGACCAAGCAAGTCATGTAGTAGTTCCAAGAGTAGTAGACAGAAGAAGACCTGGATTAATAGATGGGCCAAATCCCCGCTTTCCAGTAAAACGTAATGGTAGAACCTTAATTAGAAAACGATGACCAAGACTCCTCATAGATTGGTTAAGAACCGGTCTTGGGATAGATACAAGAAGATTATAAATGATTTCTTGGATATAGATGCTGGTAGGCAAACTATAACTTGGGCAAAGAATGTAAATCAACTCCTAAGTCATGGAGAAGATGAAATCCCTAAATATTATAATATACCAATCGAGGCATTATGTTATTACAATGCCTTCAGAAACTGGCCTATTAATAAGGCAACAGTAACTGGAGAACTCGATGATGAGAATTTATCAATACTGGTTACTAAATCATATATAGAACAACTGGGACATTTAACTCCAGAAGGCTATTGGGATTTTAACTGGTCTGAAGATAGATTTGTAATTAATGGTATCACTTATAAACCTTCGGGAGATACACAAGTTGCCCAAGCCAAGGATGAAGCATTAGTCTTCATGGTTATCCTAAAAAGGGACCGAGATACCAAAATACAATTCGTAGAATAAAATTGAAAAGTATATGGCAAAGATGTTAATGTTACGATGGAAACCAATTAATACTGGGAACGGTATTTGGTTTGACAGTAACCTGATTGTCTTGAACGGTACATCTGGAGTACATATTGAAAGTAAGAAAAGTAATTTAGACGTTACTACATTCCAGTCTATGACCGGAGGTAAGTTCGTTACTTGCTTTCAAGATTACTTTGGAGAAGTTTGGGATAAGATAATACCTCATCCGGGTATTGGCCAGGTGATAAAATTCCGTATCAATCAACTTCCAGATTATGCAATAATCAGAGGTGATATTGAAGACGGGGGAGACCCAGACCCAGAACATCCAGATATTCCAATGAATGCCTTCTGTGGAAAAGAAGGAGAACCATTCAGAGATAAGAATTCTGACTTCTTCTGTGGTAAGCAAGTAATCAATCCTTAAAATAATAACAATATGTACGTAAGTAAGTATTACACAAATGAAGAAATTGACCAAAGACTTTTACAAGGTTATTTCGATGACTTCGTAAAGGCTGGGTTTGCTGGAACTATAAATGAGTTCTGGGCATTCGTTCTTTCTATTGCCAATAAGGTAGATAAGAAAGAAGGATACGACTTATCTAAAAATGACTTCACAGATAAACTCAAAGAGAAACTGGAAGGCATTGAAGAAAAGGCTAATTACATTACTAGGCTTTCTCAGTTAGAAAATGATACTAAGTTTCAAACTGAAGAACAGGTAAGACAAGCTATCAGTGATTTGATTGATGGTGCTGATGATGCACTTGATACATTAAAGGAATTGGCAGAAGCATTGGGAAATGACCCCAACTTTGCTACTACAATTACCAACAAATTAACGGATTTACGTAATGCACTGACAGATGAAGTTAACCGAGCTAAGGAGGAGGAAGGGAAACTGAGTACCCAAATTAGTGAGGTTAACTCTAATTTCATTAAGGCAGTGGATTTACTTAATGATAAAATCGACACTGCAGTTACTAACCTTATCAATAAGATAGATAAGATAGAAGCAAAAGTCGATAAGAATACTGCTGACATTGCAGACCTCAGAAATGAAACTACTGGTTCATTGGCAGAAGCTAAGGCATATGCTAAAGACTTGGTAGATAAAGAAGCTGAGCTTCGTAAAACGGCTGACGATGCTTTATCAGAAAGTATTCACCAACTGAATACATTGCATATCAATGATAAGGCAGAGCTCAAACAAGACATTGCTGCAGAAGCCCAATTGAGAGCAAATGCAGATGCAAACATTCAGTTGAAACTCACTGAAGAAATCACTAATCGTCAAACTGGTGATGCTGCCTTAGAAAGTAAACTTTCTGATGAGGTAGTAAATCGTAAAGCTGCCGATGAAACTCTTCAGAATTCAATTACCAAAGAGGTTGCTGACCGTACCAATGCAGATAATACCCTCCAGGTAAACATTGATAAAGAGGCTCAAGCTCGGGAATCTGCAGACCAGGTTCTTCAGACTAATATTAATTCTGAAGCTGCAACTCGTACTGCTCAGGACCAAATCCTTGACCAGAAGATAACTGCCCTAAGTGAAAAGACTGATGGTGATAAGTCTGATGTACTTGCTGCAATTGAAGCAGAGAAGGAAGCTCGTATTGCTGCAGATGCTGACCTCAATTCCAAGAAGGTAGACAAAAGAGAAGGTTATTCTTTAACTAAGAATGACTTTACAGATCTCTTGCTTGCCAAACTGAATGGAATCGAGGAACATGCTAATTACATTACCTTGGTATCACAATTGGCAAATGATGCTGGTTATCAAACAGAAGCCGAAGTAGAGGCAGCTATCGAAAAGATTATTGGTTCTGCACCAGAAGTACTTGATACTCTGGAAGAGATTGCTAAAGCATTAGGAGATGACCCTAATTTTGCTTCAACTATCACAAAGAAGTTGGCAGCAATTACCGAAAAGGTAAACCAAGAAATAGAAGACCGTACTGCAGCCGATACAGCATTACAAGCCAATATCGATAAAGAAGTTGTAGAACGTAAGGAAGCTGATGCTGCTCTTAAGGAAGAACTTAAAGAGTATGTAGATAATTCTTCTGAAACGGGAAACACTGCTCTTCAGGTAGTTAAGGATAACTTGGCAAAAGAAATCCAAGACCGTAAAGATGCAGATGCTACCCTGCAAGCAAATATTGATAAAGAAGCCTCCGATAGAAAGGATGCCGATAAAACCCATACCGATAATATTGCTGCTCTTACTCAGCGAGTTTCGGATTTGGCTTTATTAATCCAGGATGCTATCAATACGGTTAAGAATGAGTTAACTGCTCAGGTAAATGCCAATACTACGGCAATTGCTACTAACCAAGCAAATATCACAAAGAACTCTGAGGCAATTACTGCCATGAATAAAACCATTGCCGATAACTACAAGGAAGTTAAGGATATGGTTAATGAGGAAATTGTGGACCGTACCAATGGCGATAGCAATTTAAGTTCTCGTATTGATACAACCAATATTGCTCTGGGAACAGAAACGGCAGAACGTAAGGCAGCAGACCAAATCCTTCAAGTAAACTTGGATAAGGAAGTTGGAGACCGTAAGTCGGCAGATACTGCTCTTGAAACTAAAATCGAGGGCCAGATATCTAACTTAAGCCAACAGACTTCTTCAGAGATTACTCGAGTAGAAGGTAAGGTTACTCAAGAAGTTAAAGACCGGGAAGCTGCCGATAAAACTTTAAGCGATAGAATTGATTCCTTGGAAACTGGTTCTACTGCAGGCTTAAATGAAATTAAAGCAAAGGTAGATGCTAATACTGTAGCAATTACTACTGAGAAAGACCGAGCAACCGCTAGAGAGAATGCTATACAGGCCAATTTGGATACTGCAATAGCAAATCATAAAGACGAAGTAAACGGTTTAACTAAGGATATATCCGATGAAGCCAATACTCGTTTAGCCGGGGATACTGCTCTTCAGGTAAATATTGATAAAGAGGTTGCTGACAGAAAGAATGCCGATACCCTATTAGAGAATAAGATTGCTCAGGAAGTATCAGACCGTACAACTGCTATACAGGCAATTGAATCTAAGAAGGTGGATAAGGTAGATGGTAAAGTACTTTCTTCAAATGATTTTACCGACCTCTTACTTGCCAAATTGAATGGAATCGAGGAACATGCTAATTACATTACCCTTGTATCTCAATTGGCAAATGATGCCGGTTATCAAACGGAAGCAGAAGTAGAAGCTGCAATTCAGAAAATCATTGGTTCTGCTCCTGGTGTATTGGATACACTTGAAGAAATTGCTAAAGCTCTCGGTGATGACCCTAACTTCGCAACAACCATAACTCAGAAGTTAAATGAGTTAACTACGAAGATTGAGACAGAAACTGAAAAACGAGTTGAAGGTGATACTGCCTTAGATACTAAGCTTACTACTCTGAGTACTACTCTGAATAAGACAGTAGAGGATTTAAGAACTTATGTTACTGAAACTCGTACTGAATTATTGGCAAGAGCAAATAACCAAGATGCTCTTATCACTCAGAATGCTGCAAACATTCAGAGAAATTTGGAATTGATTCAGGGTATTCAGAATAATATTTCTGGTTCTTATCTGGAAGTTAAGGCTTTACTTGAAACTGAGATTGCTGCTCGTAAGGCAGAAGACATTCGGTTGGAAGGTAAAATCAACCAGAATACTGCAGACCTGGGAACCGAAAGGGAAGAAAGAATAGCTGCAGATAAGGCTCTTCAAAATGCCCTGGATGCAGAAGAAGCTGCAAGAACTGCTGCTGATGCTGCCCTTGGAGTTCGTATTGATACCGAGATTGCTGAAAGAAAAGCTGCTGACAAAACTCTCCAAGACAATATCGATGCAGAAGAAACTGCTCGTACTGAAGCAGATACTGCATTGGGTGCAAGAATCGATAAAGAAATCCAAGACCGTACAAATGCCGATAATGCTCTTGGTACTCGTATTGATGATGAGGAAGATGCAAGGGAAGCTGCTGATACTCAGTTACAAACGAACATCACTGCTGAGGAGACTGCTCGTATTGCTGCTGACAAAACCTTACAAGATAATATCGATGCAACCAATGCACATACCATTAATACTCATCGTTTGGATTCAAACCCAGTACTTAATGGTACAGATATTAAATTGGACGGTTATTCTGAAAATGAGGGTACTACCGTTGCAGACTTGGCAATCAAGGCTACAGATACTACATCTCAGGCTTTCGGTAAAGTTCAAAAACGTATCAATGTAGACAAGTCAGAAACCGATACTAAGATTAACAAAGTAAAAACAGCTGTTGGTCTTACCGATAATTTGGGATTACCCGGACTTGATGATACCAATTATCTGGCTGGTTCAGAGAATCTTATAGCAGCAGTTAAAGAGTTGGATAATCAGATTAAGTCTTCTTCGGATGATGATGGTGCTGAGTTAGCTCGTATTGAAGCTAAAATAGATAAAGAAGTTCAGGACAGAACTGCAGCCGATACAGCATTAAAGAATGAACTTAACGGTAATATCAATACTGCTAAATCCGAACTTCAGGATAATATCACTGCTGAGGAGACTGCTCGTATTGCTGCTGACGAAGCTTTGGATACTAAGCTTACTACGGCAATCAATAAAGAGGTATCAGACCGTAAAGCTGCAGACACGGCTCTGAAAGAAGAACTCACGGCAGCAATCAATAAAGAGGTATCAGACCGTACAACAGCCGATAATACTCTAAATACTAAGATTGATAAGGAGATATCCGATAGAACTGCAGCTGATACCGCTCTGAAAACGGAACTCACTGAGGATATCAATGATGTATTGGCTGCTCTGAATGCTTTCAAGGCAACTAAAGCTCAGGCTAATGGCTTAGCATCTCTGGATGAAAACGGTAAAGTACCTGCAGGTCAACTACCTTCTTATGTAGATGATGTGATTGATGTATATGCTACATATGATGTATCAGATACTAATGAGGTAACTAACATCAAACTGTATACAGATGAAAACCATACTACCGCAGTAGTTGGTGAAGCTGGTAAATCTTATAATGATATTACCCCAGACCATCCCGGATATCAATTCCGTTGGTCAGGTACTACTTGGGTACAGATCGTTTCTGGTGGATTAATTATCGGTGAAATCACTGGTACTGCCTTTGATGGTGCTAAAGGTAAAGCTCTTGAGGCCGTAGCTAACGGGTTACCAATAAATTCTGTATCATCATTGGCTAGATTTGAGGCTAATGGTAATAATGTAAACTTACTTTACGATTCAGCTTCTAAAGGTAATGGTAATATCTATAAGGCTAATCCATCTTCTTCTATTAGTATACCAGCAGTTACTACTACTAAGGCCGGTGTTATGACTGCCGCAGATAAGGTAAAACTTGATACTACCTTACCAAAACAAATCTCAGATGAGGTTGCTGCAAGAACGGCTGCCGATGAGGCAATCAGGGGAGAATTGGCTGATGATATTGCTCAAGAGGTATTGGATAGAGATGCTGCTATTAAAGTTGCTAAAGATGCACTCCAGGCAAGTATCACTAAGGAAGTTACAGACCGTACCAATGCAGATGCTACTCTGAAGACTACTCTGGAAAAAGCTATTGCTGATGCTAAGACAGAACTGGAAACAGCAGATGCTACTCTTCAAGGTAATATCACTAAAGAAGTTAATGACCGTAAGGGAGAGATTACTCGAGTAGAGAAATTAATCACTGATGAAGCTGCAACTAGAGCTCAGGCAGATATTGATGTAAATGAAAAGGTAGATTTACATATTGCTAACAAATCTAATCCTCATGGAGTAACTAAAGCTCAAGTGGGATTGGGTAATGTTAATAATACATCTGATGCCGATAAACCAGTATCTACTGCTCAAGCTACTGCTATTGCAGATGCTAAGGCTGCAGGTACCAATGCTCAAACCAATCTTACTACTCACATGCAGAACATGAGTAATCCTCATGGAGTAACAAGAGACCAGTTGGGGTTGGGTACTACTGCTGAGATTATCTTTAAGAAGGTATCTGCTCCTTCTGGTTTATGGAAAGAATCTGACGAAAGACTTAAGACTTTCATTAAACCTTTGGAACACACTCTCGATGAAATCTGCTCTATACCTACGGATTCATTTATGATTCGAGGTAATCATGATATAGGTACAATTGCTCAGACAATCGAAAAACATTTCCCAGAATTAGTTTCTGAGAATACGGTTAAACCTGAAACAGTCCCTAATCCAGAAGCCTTCGAAAAGGTAGAAAAAGATGGAGAAACCTATATCCTGGTTAAAGAGGTAGATTATTCTAAGATGTCAGTATTGGCAATCGAAGGTATCAAACTTCTGAAAGCCGAGATTGATGAATTAAGAGAAAAACTTTTGTTCACAAACTTAGATTAATATGGGTGAGATAGCAACATGGAGTGCTGTCAAAACTAAAGTAGGCCTTGGTAAGGATTCAAACGAATGCCCTACCAAGGCTGAATTGTTGGCACTCTCTCCTACAGGAACGGGAGAA
>ENA-OYYQ01000736-OYYQ01000736.1-human-gut-metagenome-genome-assembly--contig:-NODE-736-length-13175-cov-5.322790_pt1 | contig 13175 bp, 9 predicted proteins | sample MGYA00243252_ERZ653455 | MGnify/ENA primary metagenome ERZ653455 (study PRJEB26926, sample SAMN06164940) | human gut metagenome | biome: ENVO:00009003; feature: ENVO:2100002; material: ENVO:00002003...
CTTAAGCGCAGCGTCGAGCAGGTGGGTGGCGGTGTGGTTTCGGCGCAGGAAACCACGGCGCTCGGCGTCGAGCGCGGCGGTCACGGCAGCACCGACGGTCAGCGCGCCCTCGGCAACGTGGGCGACGTGAGCATACAGGCCGTTGTGGTTCTTGGTGTCGGCAACAGTCAGCGCAACGCCCTCGGCGGAAAGCTCACCGGCGTCGCCCTGCTGGCCACCCATCTCGGCGTAGAACGGGGTGCGGTCGAGCACGACCTCGACGTCCTCGCCGGCGGCAGCGGACTCGACGGACTCGCCGTTGCGAACGATGGCGACAACCTTGGCGCCCTCGATGACGTCGTTGTCATAGCCGTCGAACTCGGTCGCGGCAACCTTGTCGGAAAGCTCGACCCACACGTCGTTGAAGCTACCCCAGGCGTCGCCCTTGGCGTTGGCGCGGGCGCGAGCCTTCTGGTCCTCCATGCAGGCGGTGAAGCCGTCCATATCGACGTCGTGACCGGCGGTGCCGGCGATCTCGACAGTCAGGTCGATGGGGAAACCAAAGGTATCGTGCAGCTTAAAGGCAACGTCGCCCGGAAGGACGGCTCCCTCGGCAAGTGCGGCCAGGGCCTCGTCCAGGTAAACGCGGCCGTTGTCGAGCGTCGTGGAGAAACGCTCCTCCTCGGAGGCGACGATGCCCTTGACGAGCGCGACGTTCTTGAGCAGCTCGGGATAGGCCTCGCCCATCTGAGCGTTGACCTCGTCGATAAACTTGGTCAGGAAGGCACCCTCGATGCCCAGCAGGCGACCGTGGAACACGGCGCGGCGGAGCAGGCGGCGAAGGACGTACTCGCGACCCTCGTTACCGGGAAGGATGCCGTCCGAGATCATAAAGTCGACGGCACGGGAATGGTCGGCGATGATGCGCAGGGAGCGGCTGGCGCCGGAGTAATCGTCGGCGTCATAGGTCTTGCCGCTAATCTCCTCACCGAGCTTGATGAGGTGCTGCATCAGATCGCCGTCGTAGTTAGCGGTTTTGTGCTGCATGATAGCGGCCATGCGCTCCAGACCCATGCCCGTATCGAGGTTGCGGTGCGGCAGCTCCGGCATGGAGCCGTCCTCCTGGCGGTCGTACTGGGTAAACACGAGGTTCCAGAACTCAAGGAAGCGGTCGCAGTCGCAGCCGGGCTTGCAGTCGGGGCTGCCGCAACCGACCTCCTCGCCCATGTCAAAGTAGATCTCGGAGCACGGACCGCAGGGGCCGGTGGGGCCAGCGGCCCAGAAGTTGTCGTCCTCGCCCAGACGCGAGATGTGATCCTCGGCAACGCCCAGAGAGCGCCACACGTCGTGGGTCTCGTCGTCCTCGGTAAAGACGGTGAAGTACAGGCGGTCAAGCGGCAGCTTGAACTCCTTGGTGATGAGCTCAAAGGCCCAAGCGCAGGCCTGCTGCTTGGAGACGCCGCCAAAGGAGAAGTCGCCGAGCATCTCAAAGAAGGACAGGTGACGGCCGTCCTCGCCGATGCAGTCGATATCGTTGGTGCGGACGCACTTCTGGCAGGAGATAGCGCCGATCTCCTTCATGGTCTTCTTGCCCTGGTAGTACTCCTTAAACTGGTTCATGCCGGCGTTGGCAAGCAGCAGCGAAGGATCGTCGGGAACGAGGGACGAAGAAGGATAGAGCTTAAGACCGCGCTCCTCAAAGAAGTTGAGAAACTTAGAGCGAATCTCGGCCGTAGTCATTGACGGGTAGTCAGCACTCATAGAGGGAATCTCCTCGGTTTCACATCGAAACAGTTCAAACGTAACGATATTACCATCCCACCGCGCCTGTGCAAAAAAGAGGGCCGCCAAACAGCGACCCTCCAGCGAAAGTGCACGTTATTTAGGACAGTCGTATTCTTTGAAAAAAAATGGCTGCTGTAGAATTACATATAAGACTCACCCGGAAGGAGCGATCAATGAAAAGCAAACGATTTGTCCTGAATGTCCTTCTGGTAGTAGCACTTTTAGCGCTCTTAGCCTTCTCCCGCTGGTACGCAAACCAACCAGCATTTGGCTACATATTGTACGCGGTAACGTCCGGAAATAACACTTATTGCGTACTACGCGCAATTGACATCCTCTATTTCTATGTGGCCGGCCCCTTATCAATCGCTTTGCTCGTGTTTCTTGTCTTTTACAACATAAAGAAACGCTAACAGGCCTATTTGGAATCCGAATCGTCCATGGAGCCGTCGATGCCGGTTTTGGTGTCGTCGTCCGTATTGGAATCGTCATCCTTGGCGAAGGGATTCTTGAAAAAGCCTGTCGCGTCGGGCTGAAGACCCGAGAGCTTAATCCAAGGATTCTCGAGCTCGGGCTTGGGCATTGCCCGGGCCTCGGGCGCAGTCTCGTTGCCGATGAGCTCGGACTCGTAAATGAACGTATCGTCTCCAAGCGCGTCGTAGGCGGCGACCGGGTTGCCCTCGGCATCACGATACGGCGTGCCTTTAAACACGGCGCCATCATATGCCACGAGCTGGCGACCGGTCTCGTTCTCAAAGTAGTAGACGAAAATGCCCTTGAGGGCCGCGCACAGCGGGATGGCGATGACCATGCCGATGGGGCCCATAAGCGCCGAACCGATAACAAGGGCCGTCAGGCTCATAATGGGATGCACCTGAACCGAGCTCTGCATGACCTTAGGCGAAATGACGTTGTCGGTGACATTTTGTGCCACCATGGTCACGATCAAGGTCCACAACGCCAGCATCGGGCTGAACATAAAGCCGAGCACGGTGGCAATCGCCGCGCTCACCCAGGGACCGACGACCGGGACCAAGTGCATGATGCCGGTAAAGATGGCCATGAGTGCCGCATACGGATGGCCAATGAGCGTAAAGCCGATAAAGGCGAGGATGCCACCGCAGATGGACGTCACGACCATGCCGCGCATATAACCGCCGACCGAGCGCGAAAGAATCGCGACCATAAAGCGGTACGAGGTCTCCTTTTCCTGACCGATGATGGTGCAGACCTCGTGGTGCATACGGGGATAGTCGCAGGCCAACCAGTAGGCAAGCACCAAGCCCAGGAAGATGACGAACAGCTGCGAGGCCGTATTGGTAATGAGCGGGAATACACCACGACCGAGCTCGGCGGCAATCTGTGAGACATACTTGGACGCCACCGTGACGAGCGAAGAAAGGTTATCGTCCAGATACTCCTTGAGCGGCGTGTTGTTGAGCGTCTTGGCATGCGAGATCATCTCGTTGAGGTCGCCACCAGCAACACGAAGCTGCTCGGGCAGGCGGCTCAGGACTTCCATGATCTGACCAAAGAGAATCGGCGACAAGATGCAAACGACGCCGACGAGCATGGCAACGACCACAATAAGCGCGATAAGCGAACCGATGCCACGATTTACGCCATGGTGCTCGAGCCAGTTGGTTATCGGCGACATCACAAAGGCAATGATGGAGCCGACTGCCAAAAACTCGATAACCGGCGCCAGGATGCCCATAAGGTTAAAGATGACGGCAGCGATGACAATGCAGCCGACGACGCCCCAAATGCGCAGCGTCAGAATACGGGTGTCGCGAAGCGTGCGGTCGGTTTGTTGGGGGTGCTCACTCATGAACGAACCATCACTCCGTCGGGGTCGATCTTGTCCTGAATCTTCTTAAGGGTACGGCGCAGCAGGCGCGAGACCTGCACCTGCGAGATGCCCAGCTTCTTGGCAATCTCGATCTGGGTCATGCCCTTTACGAAGCGCAGCTCGATAACCTCGCGCTCGCGAGGCGAGAAATCGCGGATGGCTTCCTCGATTACCAGGCGATCGTCGGTAAAGTCGAGCTCGTTGTCGTCGTCGGCGTAGCGATCGAGAATCGAAGGCGCATCGTCGGAATCGGACGCACCGGGGGCCTCGATGGGCACCGAGGTGTAGGCCGAGGACGATTCCATGGCTTCGAGCACCTCGTCGACGGTCACGCCCAGGTAATCGGCAATTTCCTCAACCTTGGGCGAACGCTGAAGCTCGTTGGTGAGCTTGTCGGTGGCCTGGTTAACCTTGGCAGAGAGCTCCTGCAGACGACGCGGCACGCGCACACTCCAGCCCTTGTCGCGGAAGTGGCGCTTAATCTCGCCCAGGATGGTGGGCGTGGCAAACGTGGTGAACTCGAGCCCGCGCTCGGGATCAAAGCGGTCGATAGCTTTAAGCAAGCCCAGATAGCCGACCTGCAAAAGGTCATCGAGCGGCTCGCCGCGATTCTTAAATTTGTTGGCAAGAAACCTTACCAGGTTCATATGGGACATGACGAGCTGCTCGCGTGCGTCCGGATCACCGGTCTCTTTATAGCGACGAAACAGCTCGCGGGTTTTCTCCTTGTCCCAAGCGGTCTTGCCGCTCCGGGAACGTTCGGTCATATTAGATATCCGCCTTGAGGTCGAGGGAAAGCGTTAAGGGCGCCGCAGTCTTTTCGTAGGAATCGCACACGCTTGCAAGAATGAGCTCGGCATACACGGCAGCCTGGTCATCCTCATCGACAGTCGCCTGGTCGCCAAAGGTAAAGGTCATGCCCACATGCGATTCGTCGACATCGAATTTGATCGAGATATCGTCGGAATCAACGGCCGTGCAGCCAAAGATGAAGGCTTCCTCGGCAGCCATACGGATGTCCTCGATTCGATCAACGGACATAGAGCACAGGGCGCCGACGTTGGCGGCCGTCATGCGCACCAAGCGCGCGAGACGCGGATCACCGGCAACGCTCAGCGTAATGGGGCAGGTTGCTTCGCTACTCATCGCAGGACTCCTCGGAGGTCTCGGCGGGCGTATAGGTGTAATACTGAGCAGTCTTGGCTGCGGGCTTCTGAGCCGCATCCGCACCATCGGCGGCCTCGTCCTCAGCCTCACCAATCAGAACGCGCTCGGTAGGCTGCTCGGCCTCGGTGGCGGCAGCGGCGAGCTTGCGATCGGCGTCGGCTGCAGGAGCCTTCACCTTATTGAAAAGCTTCTGCACGGCGCCCGCGGCAGAGTCGGTCACGCTCGATACGGCATTGCTGGCCTCGGCCACGCTGCCCGTAACCTCGGAGATGTCGCGAACGACCGCCTCAACCTCAACGAGGTTGGACGTCAGGGCGTCCACAGCGGTCTTGCTCGATTTGAGGAGCGGCTCCACCTGGGCAAGTGCCGGCGTAAGTTCGTCAACGGCGCCATCGAGCTTTGCCACCACGGGCTGAGCCTCGGCGATCGTGTTGTTGAGGTCGGTCACCGTCTTATCGAGCGAGTCGACGACAGTGCGGGTCTTGCGCAGTGTGAGCGCGAGCTCGATAACAGCCCACACGCCGGCAACGGCGAGCAGCAGCAGGGCGATTTGAATGGGACTCATACAAGCCTCCCGAAGGAATCGAAATACAGACGTTGTTAATGGTACCCCAAAGGGGACCGAACATGCCAAGCGTGAGATCGTGGGACAAAATAATCAGCAGCTACTTGGGAGCATTCCCGCTACGGTCGCGCTCGCTTTGCTCCACACGCCACTCTTCCCAGCCGCGGCCGGCAGGCTGCCAGAACGCGCCGCGCTCCAGGCCTTCGGGCAAATAGCGCTGATCGACCCAGCCTTCGGGATAATCGTGCGGATACTTGTACACACCGTACTCATCGCTGCCAGGGCGATGGCGATCGCGCAGATAACTCGGCACCTCGCGCATGCCGCTGCTATGGATGTCGGCCAGCGCCGCATCGATCGAGGCTTCGCACGCGTTAGATTTAGGCGCCAGGCACACATAGAGCGCAGCCTGAGCCAAGTTAATGCGGCATTCGGGATAGCCAATGACCTCGGCAGACTTAAATGCTGCATGTGCCACCAAAAGCGCCTGCGGATCGGCGTTGCCGACGTCCTCGGAAGCGTGGATCATAATGCGGCGCGCAATAAACTTGGGATCCTCTCCTGCATCGATCATGCGCGCGAGCCAATAAATGGTGGCATCGGGGTCGCTTCCGCGCATAGACTTGATGAACGCACTGATAATGTCGTAGTGCATGTCACCGTTTTTGTCGTACGAGAAGCCACGACGCGGGTTGGCAATCTTAACGTCATCCACGGTGATGGGATAGCGCTCCCCCGCCGCCGGCGCTGGCGTTCCCTCGGTATCTGGACGCGTTACGGCAATCTCGCTTGCAAGCTCGAGCGTCGTGAGCGCCGAGCGAGCATCACCCGCGGCCAGCGTGCAGATGGTCTTAACCGTATCCTCATCGGCCGAGAACTTGCCGTTCAGACCCTGCGGTACCTCGAGTGCACGCTCAATCAGCGTGGCAATATCCTCGTCCTTCAAGTGCTCAAGCTCCACCACGCGACCACGCGAGAGCAACGCCGAGTTGACCTCAAAGTACGGATTCTCCGTCGTGGCGCCAATCATAATGACGGTACGGTTTTCAACCGCATGCAAAAGCGCATCCTGCTGCGACTTCGAAAAACGGTGAATCTCGTCGATGAACAAGATGGTGCGACGGTCGTACGTATTCAAGCGCGTCTTGGCCTCGTCAATCACGCGACGCAGGTCCTTCACGGTACCCGTGACGGCGCTGACCTCGACAAACTCGCTCTTGGTATGGTTAGCGATAATGTGGGCCAGCGTCGTTTTGCCCGTACCGGCCGGCCCATATAGAATCACACTCGATAGCACATCATGCTCGATTGCCGCACGCAACCACGAACCCTTGCCCACGGCCTTATGCTGGCCCACGTACTCGTCGAGCGAATTGGGACGCATGCGCACCGCGAGCGGCGCATTTTTAAAGGAACGCTCGCGCGTCGAGGCAGAAAAAAGGTCGTCCATAGCCATCCCATGCATCAATCAAAAGCTTTGCTCGTCAACAGTATACCGAATATATACGAACTACCGTTCGTTAATATAGGTACGGTGTGGAAACTTCAAGCCCGGGAATAGCTTGCTCGTCAGCTCGCAGAAATAGCCGTCCGTCATGCTCGCGATATAATCCACCACCGCTTGATCCTTGTCGTCCTGCCAGGCATAGGTGCGATCGTAGTAGGAAAGCTGCTGCTCAATGCGCGAAATATGATGCTTAAAGATGTAAGAGGACTCGTCGCCTTTATTTAGATCCTGCAGGCAACGATCGTAGAGCTTTTCGAATGCCTCGCGCAGCTCCGCCTCGGAATCACCCTCGATACCGCCCTTGCTGTAGATCTTCTCGTAGTTCTCGCGCTTGGCCCGGCGGATCTCCTCAAACAGGTCCTCGCTCATCTCGATACGCGGTTTGCCGTAGCTATGCTCAACGATATCGATGGAAGCGTGCGTAAGGATCCAGCTGTTGTATGCTCCGCCCAGGTCATCGTCAAAGGCGTCGGGCGCCAGCAGGCCCGCCGCAATGGCATCTTGGCGATCGCGTCCAACATAGGCAAGGATATCCGAGATGCGAACCACGCAGCCCTCGAGCGTCATGGGACGTAGGTGCTCAATTGCGCTATAGCCCTTGGCAATGCAGTCCTCAACCGTCTGATCGAACTGGTCAAAGGAGCCCATGTCCGAAAGCTCAAAAACACGCTGCTCGTACTCGCCGTTATGGCACAACACGCCATCGAGCGTCTGGAGCGACACGTTGCGGCCGTACAGCGCATCGAGCACGCGAACCGACTGCACGTTATGGAAAAAGTAGCGACCCGTGCGCTCGTGGTAAATATCGTTGAGAAAGCGCTCGCCGGCGTGGCCGAAGGGCGTGTGTCCCAAGTCATGGCCCAGGCCAATCGCCTCGATCAGATCGCAGTTGAGCCCCAGGGCGCGACCGATATCGCGCGCAATGCGCGAGACAAGCTGCACGTGCAATCCGCGCCGCGACAGATCATCATTACTACGGAAGCTAAAGACCTGCGTTTTGCCTGCATAACGCGTGTACGCCGGAAGATGAAGAATCTTTTCGGTATCGCGCATAAACGCCGGACGCATGAGCGTGCCTTTGTCGGCAGCGCGATCAATACGACGAATGACCTGGTCGTCGTTGCAACGATACGGGTTGACGGCACCCGAAGCACGATCGGCGGAAATGCGCTCGACGAGTTCGGGCGACAACGCCGCGGGAATGCGGTCCATGCGCGCCTTAATGACGGCCGTTTCTTGATTAATTGCCATGGCATGCTCCTTAAGAAGGATGCGCAATCAGTTACAATGTGCAGCCCACGACCTCGATTATGGCAAATATCGGCACCAAAAACGGGAGCAATGGCAGGGAGCGCGATTTTGTGAGGAGGCAGGAGATGGCAAGGACCAGGAGCGCGACGGCAAATGCCACGATACCGCCCAGAGGGTCGAGCGTGCAAAGCGCGAAGAGTGCCTTGACATCTCCCATGCCGATGCCCGGGGTTTGGCGAAGACGACGCCAGAGGGACTCAGTCAACACAAGGGCAAGGTAGACGATGACCGCAAGACCAGCGTGGTCAAGCGCCGTGTTAACGCCTTTGTCGAGCCAAACGCCTGCTAATGCCGCCACCGCACACGCTCCGGCAAGCGTATTCGGAAACCGCCGCTCACGGGCATCAATCGCCGCGCCGGCAAAGATGCAAATCCAAAACGGGATATAGACCATCGAGCACCTCCTCGAGCTGCATTACAAAAGCAAAAACCACCACAAAGGGCCTGTCCCCTTTGTGGTGGTTTTGATGGTGGTTATTTGGCGCCTTGCATGACCTCGTCGAGGGTAACGTTGACGGCGTGCTGCGTCGGGACCCAGTCAACCTTCAGGAACAGCGCTGCCACCGTGATGGGGATATAGCTGAACATAAAGATCGGGAAGGTAAACAGGTTGGTTACCAGACGCCACTTTTGCGCGCAGTGAATATGCTTGTACTCAAAGATGGTCGTGAGCAGCGCCAGGATAAAGAAGGTCTGGTACATCATCGCGAAGGTCATAATGAGCGAGGCGGCACAAGCCTGCATCTCGACCTCGGTGGCCAAGAAGCCATGCGAAAGTCCGCCCACGATGAGGAAGGTCGCATTGGCGAGCATGGAGATCAGGGACAGCAGCATGCCCGGAGCGATGGTCATAAACATGTCGTAGGCAGCAAAGCGATGATAGCGGAAGGTCGATTTGACCAGGTGCTTACCGTAGGTAAAGAACACCTGGTAGAAGCCCTTGGTCCAACGCATGCGCTGTTTCCAGGACGCCTTAAACGTCACGGGCTGCTCGTCAAAGAACTCCGCCGGCGCATAACCGATGCGAATGCCGTGAATAGCGCAGAACGTGGTGAACTGGATGTCTTCGGTCAGCGTATGGAACTGCCAACCGTGCATGCCCTCGATCACGCTCGCCGAGATAAGGTAACCCGAACCCGAGACAGCGCAGGACGTCTTGCAGATATTACGCGCGTTGTTGAGGAAGCGAGCCTCACGCAAATACCAGGTGGCATTAGCTGCAGAGATCCACGAGCTGCCGAAATTCTTGGAGTTACGATAGCTCGTGACCACATGGAAGCCCTGGTCAAAGGCATCGTTCATCTTGGAGACGTAATCGCGGGAGATAACGTTATCGGCATCGAAGATAAAGTAGCCCTCAAACGTATCGGGATACTCATTGAGAATGCGATCGAAACCAAAGTCCATGACCCAGCTCTTGCCCTTACGAGCCAGGTCATTGCGCTCGTAAACAATGGCACCGGCCTCGCGCGCGAGCTGCGCGGTGTTGTCGGTGCAGGCATCGGCGACGACAAAGACCTCGATAAGCTCGGATGGATAATCCTGGTCCTTGATGGAGCGAACGAGGTTGGCGATCACGGCTTCCTCGTTATGCGCCGCAATAAAGAAGGCATAGCGGTGGAGTTTTTTGGCCTTGGGAGGCGCGACCTCGCCACGGAGAGCGCCGATGACAAAGAAGACCACCTGGTACAGAAAGCAGACCGTGAGCAGCGTGACGACAATCTGGTTGAAGATCACGATGGGCGTGTTAGTTTGTAAAAAGGCGAGCATGCAGGCTCCCAGGAACGCGTTACGTAAACAAACGTATATATTACCGTAGGGTGACCGAGTTCAAGAAACCACCTAATACTGGCTAGGCTTCGAGAAGACCGAGCTGCGGGACGATGTCGTCGCCGGCAGCGGTGCGGCCAAGCGAGCGCGGGGCCAGGTCGTCAAGAACCGCAGCGAGATCCCACGGCAGCTCGTCGCGGCACTCAACGCGATCCCCCGTCACGGGATGGTCGAATGCGACGCGCCAAGAATGAAGGAATTGCCTGGTCAGGCCCTGATCGGCGCGTACATCGCACTTGCCGTAGAGCGGATCGCCCACGCAGGCGTGGTTGATATGGCGCATATGCACGCGAATCTGATGTGTGCGGCCCGTAAACAGATGACACTCGACGAGCGTATAGCCGTCGTCAAAACGCGTGGAATCAAAGCGCTCGAGAACCTTAAAGGTCGTAATGGCCTGGCGTGCGAAAGGATCGTCCGAAACCGCCATCTTGACACGGTCACGCGTAGAACGGGCAATGCCGGTGTTAATGGTGCCCTCATTCATGGCGATATGACCGTGAACAAGCGTAATGTAGCGGCGGTCGAGCGTGCGCGTACGGATAAGGTTTTGGAGCGCGCGCTGGGTGTCGTCGTCCTTGGCCGCAAGCATGAGACCCGAGGTATCGCGATCCAAGCGATGCACGATGCCGGGGCGGTCCTCGCCCTGCACGGTACCAAGATGGTCGATACCGCAGTGAAAGACCAGGGCATTCGCGAGCGTACCGCTCTCATGACCATGCGCAGGATGGCATACCAGGCCGCGCTGCTTGGAGAGCACAATGAGATAGTCGTCCTCATAGCGAATGTCGAGCGGGATGGCCTCGGGAATCACATCGGCGGGGTCGTGCGGCTCGGGCAAATCGACCGAAATACGGTCGCCGGCTCGCACGGCGTACTTTTTGGACAGGCAGGTCTCGCCATTGACGCATACGGCACCGCCCTCAATCAGATGCGCGCAGGCAGAGCGCGTAGGGCAGCCGTCATTGGCGCCCAGATAGGCGTCAAGACGCTGACCAGCGGCATCGTCTGCAACAAGGATATGGATGTCGGCCATTAGCGCTCATTCCTTTCGCGAATCTTGCGGGCACGCTCCCCACGTTGTTTAGCCTTGCGCTTGGCGCGGGCCTCGTCACGGGCGTTAAGCTCGGCGGTCGCATCGACCTCACGGGCCGCGGGGCTCAAGAACATGTAGCCAAAAAGGGCGAGCACGACGCCCAAGGTAATGCCGATATCGGCCACATTGAAGACGGGGAAGTCGATGAAGGTGGTGGCAATAAAATCGGTCACGAAGCCAAAGGCCAAACGATCGATAGCGTTGCCGATAGCACCGCCCGCAACCATCGCCATGCCCACAACCTCAAGATGGGCGAGCTGGGGCGCACGAACGAGGTACACGGCAATAGCGATAATGACCGCCAACGCCAGCACGGCAAACGCGATGCCATGCCCCTCGCCCATGCTAAAGGCAGCACCGATATTGCGGACAAACATAAAGTCGATGACACCGGGGATGACGGTCACATGCAAAGCGTCGCCCACGGCACGAACCGCAAGCTTGGTCAGCTGGTCAACAAGCAGCACAACGAGCGCTACACCACCAGCAACACCCAACCGCCAACGCAAAGGCGGCGTCATATCCCCAGTACGACCCAAATCAATCCCCTACCCTCAAGAACATCGAATTACGTTTAGTGCAAGTAATCATCTTATAGTGACACGCATGAAACATGCAGCATATTCATTAACGAAAGCCAAATAACCAGCACAAAACAAAAGCGACATTCCGAAAACCGGAATGTCGCTAAATAGCTTTAGTTCCTACAACGGAAACGCCGCGTTACCGCGCCCTACAGCGCTTCGGCACAACGTTTGCAGATATGCGCATGACCGTTGTACTCGCCGACGGTGGTGCGAAAGTTCCAGCAACGGTCGCAGCACTCGCCCTCGGCAGCCTCAATAGCAACGGAGAGCTCCTCACCCTGGGTCAGTTCAACATCGGAGACGATGTAGAACTCGGCCAGGTCGACGGCCTTGTCGCCGGTCAGCAGCGCATACATCTCGGCGGGAACGACCGCCTTGACGCGGACCTGCTGGCTCTTGGTGAAGGTGCCGGCGAAGCGGGCATCCTCAAGGGCCTTGGTCACGGCGCTACGAAGCTCGAGGGAAGCCTCGAGCACGCCCTCGAACTCATTGGCCTCGTCGACCGTGATGGGCGACTTGTACCAATCGAGCAGCGCTGCGTACTTCTGGTGATCGACGCAGCCGGCGGGCGCATAGGCCATGGCCTCGTCGACCGTATAGGACAGGATCGGCTGCAGGTCGCGCATGAGCATCGAGAAGAGCTCGGCCAGCACGGTCTGGGCGCTGCGACGCTCGAGCGAGCCGGGCTTCTCGCAGTACAGACGGTCCTTCAGGGCGTCAAGGTACACGTTGGAGAGCTCGGTAACCACGAAGTCGTAGAGCGCACGGTAGGCGCGCGGGAACTCGTAGCTGGCGTAGGCATCGTCGACCTCGGCCTGAACCTGGGTCAGGCGGGCAACCATGAGCTTATCGAGCGGCAGCAGGTCGGCAAAGGCGACTCCATCGGTCTCGGGCTCAAACTGACCCTCGAGCTCGGAGAGCAGGAAGCGCAGCGTGTTGCGGAAACGACGGTAGGCATCGGACGTACGAGCAAGGATCTCGTGGTCGATGGACACGTCGGAGCTGGTATCGACCGAGGCGACCCACAAGCGGATGATGTCGGCGCCCATCTCGTCGCAGACCTTGTTGGGGTCGATGACGTTGCCGAGCGACTTGGACATCTTGCGGCCCTGGCCGTCGAGGGTGAAGCCCTGCGAGACGACCGCCTTGTACGGGGCGTGACCATTGGCACCCACCGAGGTGAGCAGCGAGCTCTGGAACCAACCGCGGTGCTGGTCGGAGCCCTCAAGATACACGTCCGCCGGATACTCCAGCTCGGGACGGTACTCGCAGACGGCCTTCCAGGAGACGCCGGAATCCCACCACACGTCGAGGATGTCCTTATCGGCCTTGAGGTGATGGCCGCCACACTTGGGGCAGACGCAGGCTTCGCCCAGGTAGCTCTCGGGAGCGTCGGTGAACCAGGCGTCGGAGCCCTTCTCGTGGAAGAGCTTGATGACGGCGTCGAGCGTGGCGTCGTTCATAACCTTCTCGCCGCAGTCGGCGCAGGTGTAGCT
>ENA-OYYQ01000744-OYYQ01000744.1-human-gut-metagenome-genome-assembly--contig:-NODE-744-length-13082-cov-3.757887_pt1 | contig 13082 bp, 10 predicted proteins | sample MGYA00243252_ERZ653455 | MGnify/ENA primary metagenome ERZ653455 (study PRJEB26926, sample SAMN06164940) | human gut metagenome | biome: ENVO:00009003; feature: ENVO:2100002; material: ENVO:00002003...
CGAGATGTCTTAGGGTCTCGTGGGCTCGGAGATGTGTATAAGAGACAGCTGCTCACCGCGCCGAACGCCGGGTGCTGCAGCAGATACGTAGCGCGTTTTTCAACAGAGCCCGGTAATAAAAAATCATCCGGATCTGCCCAGCAGAGAAAATCACCGTGCGCGTGGAGTAGCCCCGTCTGTATCGCGCCGCCAAGCCCTATGTTTTCCTGCGTCAACACAGTATACTGCACGCCGCTTTCTTTTAAAATCGTCTCGAAGTTTTTCAGCAGCTTTGCCGTATCGTCTGTCGAACCGTCATCAATGCAGATGAACTCCAACGGGCGGTAAGATTCGCTTATTACGGAGCGCATGAAGCGGTCAAGTGTTTTTTCACAGTTATAGCACGGCAGAAGCAGCGTTACGAGCGGTTTTTCCATCTTTTCCCTCCTGCAAAGTGCGGCGAAACGCTTTTAAAGCGTCTTCATATGCGGCCGTTTTGGCACGCAGCGTTTCGGTGATCTCCGGCGCGTGGATGCGTAGGCGTATCCACCTGCGCGTGACGGCAGTTTCATTCGCAATGTTTTCAATGGGCAGCACATAGGGCGTATCGACACCGAAAATGTCTTCTGCAAGGCCTTTGGCTTTTACAGAATACCCGAGTGCGAGCGTGGGTACGCCGGAAGAATACGCCGCGATGACGGCATGTGTGCGCGCGCCGATGAACGACGAGCACAGCGCAATAATCGATTTAAGCTGCGACGCGCTTTGGTCTTTGATGAGGCATACGCGGCCGCTGTCTTGAAAGGCAGCGTATAATTCTTTAAGCGGATCGCGGTCATCATTGCCGTTTTGCACGGCGTGCGGGATGAGCGCCACGGCACTGTCTGTTGTGCGCAGAATTGTGCCAATCAGCGCGATGAGGTTACCCAAAATAAGCTTTGCGTTTCGTGCACGGCGCAGTAAAAGCGGGCTTACATTGATGCCGACGGTGTTGTGCGGCTGAAACACTTCCGGAATCTCCGCACCGCGCGGCTCCAGCAAGAAAGCGGAATCCGGGCAAAAGGAGACGTTTCGCAGCCCGGCGCTTTGCAGCGCGTGCAGCGTTTGTGTCTCGCGCGCTGTGATGCGGTCAAATGCGGTGAGGTCACGTAGCAGAGCCTTACTGCGAAGAAGCTTCGGTTCAATCGAACAGCCGAGCAGTATGCTGCCGCCTGCATAGCGCCGTGCGAGGTTGTGCAGCCGAATGCGCTTTTGTATATCTTCGTAGCAGTACACATCGCCGCCGATAGAGACGAGAATATCGTCGCGCGTGAGCGTTTGCAGCGCGGCACGGTACGGCAAGACATCGAGCGGTGTGTAATCGTTTAAAAGCTTTAAGCGCAGATAGGCGCTCCAAAATGCGGGCGAGCTTTTGCGGATCACATCGCTTCGCGCGGGGCGCACATCCTGCACAACGAGCGGGCGCGCTACGCCGTATCTGGCATCTTCCTCCGGCGCTTCGGAAAGCAGCACCGTGCGGCCGGGGCCTAAAAGCTTAGAAACGGTGCGCACAAGCGCTTCGCACCCGTGGTTTGCGCTGCCGATGTGGTCATGCAGAATGTAACGCACGCGTATTCTCCCCTTTCAAAATCGATTTTGCGTGTTTTGCGGCACGGTATGCGGCAAGGTGCAGCTGCAATGCGGGCAGATTTTGCTGCTTTAAGCAGTGCACGATGCATCGAAAAACGCCGTGAAGCTCCGCTTCGGAAAGCAGTGCGCAAAGCGCTTCATCTTTCATGATCTCTTTGGCTTTCGTGATGGGATCAAGTCCGATATCCGGCGCGTAAAAAACGGAGAATGCCGTGTATGCACTGAGTTTTTTGCGAAAAAACGGCTTAAATTCCGTGTGCTTTTGCTCTGTGATGACCCAGTGTGCAATCTCTTTTTGCAAAAGGAGCTGCTTAAAGTGGTCTGCTTCCCGGCGCAGCGGGTGCACGGCGTATTGCATGGCACAGTGTGGCGTGAGGAGTACGCGGCTGTTTGCGCGGTAAAGCTGTACTAAAAATTGCAGATCCTCAGCAAGCGTCATGGATTCATCAAATACAGCGTCGACGGAAAGAATCTTCTCGCGACGCAGAAGCTTGTTCCAAAGATAGCCGAAATACCCGGTTTCGTACTGTGCTTGCATGAAGCAAACAGGAAGCGTTTTGGAATCTATGAGACCGTATTTTGGTAGTGTTATGCGGGTAATCTCACCGTTTAAATCCATTTTTAGGTAGCTGCCCATGAGAATGTCTGCGTCGTTTGACTGCGGCTCATGCAATGCTTTTTCGAGGTAGTTCGAAAACGGCAGGTCGTCGCTGTCTACAAACCACACCCACTTTCCGGTGGCGGTTTCTAAAGCGAGGTTACGTGCGCGGGAAACGCCGCCATGGTGCTGCGCGAGTACCGTGATACGCGCGTCTGCAGCTGCAAAGCGTTCTAAAATGCGGCGGCTTTCATCGGTGGAGCCATCGTCTACGGCAAGCAGCTCAAAATCGCGAAACGTTTGGGTACACAGCGCGGAAAGCGTTTTTTGCAGATGCCTTTCCTCATTATAGACGGGCAGAATGATGCTGACTTCAGGCATAGTGCTCTCTCCTTTGCAGCCACAGGCACATAAGCGGCGTGCAGCGGTATTGCATGCACAAAAGCTGTATGGCAAGTTTAAACGGAATATGTCGCACGGGTCGGTTTTGCAGCGCACGTTTCAGCGCTTCGTCGTTTAAAATGCGGTCGATTTTCGATTTTTGTTCGGCCTTTGGCAAAGCACAGACTCCGCCGAGTGCGGCGCAGGCATAATGAATGATGTGTAGGTCGAGTTGACGGCTAAAATCGTATTCCGGGCAGTTTTGAAACAGTGCGCACAGCTTTTGATGCATACGTTTGTAGCTTTCCCACGCATCTGCTTTGTGCGTTGTGGTGATGCTGCCGGGGTTGCGGTGGTACTCGTAAAGCCCTTGGCCCTTAAGATAAAAGAACGAAGCGGCGCGGTATCCCGCACACGCGCTGAATAGATTATCTTCGGAATATCGCACGGTTTCGTCGAACCGCAGGTCGTGTTCTTTTAAAAACGATGTACGGTATAAACAAACGCACACGGATAAAAGCGGGCCGTATTCGAGATCATCGCGCATGATGAGCTGCGGAAATACGCAGCGTTTGATTTTGCGTTTGTCGTAATACCCGCCGTGGAGCGATACAGAGCGCAGCGTGGGCGGCTTGCCGGATTCTATGCGTATGAGGTCGCAGAACACAAAATCACAGTGATACTGCTCAATCTTCTGCAAAAGCGTTTCAAAAAATGTCGGCGATACGGTGTCATCGGCATCGACAAAGCCGATGAATGCCCCGCTTGCCGCAAGCAGACCCGCATTTCGCGCACTGCTGAGGCCGCCGTTTGGCTTATGCAAAATGCGTATGCGGCTGTCCTCTTTTTTGAGCCGCGCGCACAGTATGGAGCTTGCATCGGTAGAGCCGTCATCGATAAGTAAGATTTCAATGTCGTGAAAGGTCTGTGCGATGAGGCTTTTAACGCACCGCTCGAGATATTTTTCGGCGTTGTAGATCGGCACAATGACGCTGATCTTCGGCATAACTTTCCCTTCCTTCTGCAAATCTCAGGATTTTCTCCGCTTCGTTATACTGTGTGAAATCGGTGCTGCGACAGGCGGCTTTGAGTGCTTCTTGTTTTCCGTTGTCTTGGATCAGCGCGGCGAGAGCATCTGTAAAACCGTCAAAATCAAGCGGCGCGATCATGCCGTCTGTGCCGTCTCGCAGCTGGCTGTGCGCGGTGGAAAAATCCGTGATGATGACAGGCTTCCCGAGCAGCTGCGCCTCCCGCACGGCGACGCATTTGCCCTCATAAACGGACGGCTGCACGTAAATGTCGCACATACGCATGTAGGGGTACGGGTTCTCCTTTTTGCCGAGCAGCACGACGAAATCTTCCATATGCACAGCTTGAATGGCTTCGCGAATTTGGGTTTCCCGGTCGCCGTAGCCTAAAATGTACCACTTAACGGAAAGGCCGCGCTTTAAAAGCACTGTGCAGATTTTCGGAATGGCTTCAAAGTTTTTCGCTTCACAAAACCGACCGACGGAAAGCAGCACGGTCTCGCCCGCTTCGCGATACATGCCGGCAGCCGGCAGCAGCGATTTGCGCTCGATGAGCTCGCGTGCAAGGCAGTTTTCGACCGTGACGGCCTTTTGTGAAAACGCAGGATACGTGTGCCGAAAGGCTTCCGTGCAGCTTTCGGAAACACTGACAACATAGTCTACGTTCGTATACACACGGCGGTCGAGCTTCGGATTTGGGTGTTGTGTGGCGTAATCCGTGTGGTTCCACGCGACTTTGTACTTGGCGTTTACCTTGTGCACAAGCGTATCGGCGACGCCGAGGTACTGCGCGGCAAGATCATACTCGCCCGGGATATTCGGCAAAAACGGCTGCAAAAATGCGGAGATATACTGCAAGTGCGTCCACGTGCCGGTGGGTTTTCGCATGAAAGTACCGTACACAAAAAACGCGAGCTTTGCGAGTAATCGTGCGGCTGCAAATCGCAGTCTGCCATGTTTTACAAGCGACAAGATCGGCTCTGTATAGGCGTGGTATGCAGGGATTTCCGGCAGCAGACGCACATATTGCGGCAGGTCTTTTATGAATTCTCCCTCGCGGCGGTACAGAAAAACGGAGACCTGCACGCTTTTGTTTTCGAGCGCTTCCAACAGTCCGATAAGGCTGCGCTCTGCCCCGCCAATCTCCAAAGACGGCAAAATAAAAAGCAGTTTTTTCGGTTCCGTTTTAAACGCCGCCTTTCACTTTTCCTTTGATACGCGGATGGTCGGCGAGCAGGCGATGCAGCGGGCGCGTGAGCTTGCTGCGCAGCACGGTACGGCGGTTCATCCAGCTTTTGGCGTACCAGTGCACAGCGTAGGTGCAGTCTGTGATATAAAGCCGCCCCGTGGCATCCTCGTAGGGGTTAAAATACGCTTTGGGAAAGACGGCTGCGCCTTGCACGGTTTGTCGCTTGCCGTTTGGCTTTAAGCCGCATTTTAAAAGCGCCTGTGTGTTGAGCTGCGGGCAGCCGATGACGCCGTGCTTGCCGTCGAGCAGGGGTGCATATTGCTCCAGCATGAAGTGCACGAGCGGATGGTGTTTTTCTGCGCCGAAGCCGAGGCCGGTCGCAATCATACGGTCGGTCTCAAAGGCAAAAAACGCGTGCTCACTGCAAAGCGGGTCCAAACTGCGCACAAGCTCGACATCTACGTCAAAGTAAAAGCCGCCCTCGTTTTCGATGATCTGCAAGCGGGCGTAATCGGCGAGAAACGCGTACTTTTTCTCTTTACAGCACATTTCGGTGTAACCGTTTTGGTGAATGTCGAAGTTATCTTCGTTCCATTCCAAAATCATATAGTCCGGGCAGTGCTTGCGCCAACTCTCTATGCACTTTTTGGCTTTGTCCGGCAGTGGTGCGCGACCAAACCAGCAGTAATGGATGATTTTCGGGATCATACAGCCTCCTTTTGCACTTTGCGTTCGGTGCGCGCGGCCATCAGGCGGATCAAAACGGAAAGTCCTGCGCCAAGCGGTGTGCACAGCATTGTAAGCACCTTTTTCGGTGAGCGGAGCATCAGTGCGGGCTCTTTCGCGAGAAAACACGCGGCATCGTAATGGATGCTGTCGAGTACCGTGCGCGTTGCAGCAGCCGGGTACGTAAGGCAAAGCTGCCGCCAATATAGAAAGCCACGCGGGTTTTTTGCGTATTGCTTCCACATGGTGTGCGAGGAACCGTCTTCTAAATACGTCACGTGGCACAGCACGCGATTTAAAACGGCGAGTTTGTAATCGCGGTCGATCAGCCGGTATTTTGCGGCGAGCGCCACGTATTTTTCATTTGGAAACTCCGGGTACGGCGGGTATTTTCGGATAATGTCGGTACGGTACACGAGCTTTTTGTCGCCTTTGCCGCCGCCCGCATAGTAACCGCTGAGCGTCGTTTCGGTGAGGCCCGGCGAAAAGCCGGTGCCAATAAGCTTGCCGTTTCCGTCGTCATCAAGCCCGATGAGCCCGGCGTAATTCTTGCTTTTTATCTGTGCCCAGCGCTTTTCAATTTGCTCTACGGCATCCTTTGCCAAACGGTCGTCGGAATCAAGGCAAAGGTTCAGCTCGGTCTCGATGTGCGCATAAGCGGTGTTGTGCGCAGCGTGCATGCCGCCGTTTGGACGGTATAGGTAACGGATGGCAAATGCTTTCTCCGCCTGCATCCAGGCGGAGACCAACGCGGCGGTGCGGTCGGTGGAACCGTCATCTACGATGAGCCATAGGAAGTTTTTAGATGTTTGCGCTTTTAATGAGCAATATGCTTCCGGCAGCGTGTGTGCGCGGTTATACGTCGGCGTAAACACGGTCAGCAGAACCATGTGCGGTTTCCCTCCTTCTTTGGGCATCCTTTTGCAGATAATACGCAGTGAGCATACGTGCGTTTTCACAAATGTCAAAGCTTTGTAGTACAGGCGGCGCGGCGCTGAGCACCTTACTTTCCGCCAAAATAACCTCCGCCCACTTAGAAGGCGGTGCGGAAAGCGGAAGCTGCCGTGCACGCGGCGTTAGTAGACAATCCTTCGGTACACCGTTGGAGACAAGGCACGGTAGCCCTGCGGCCTGCGCTTCCAAAACGGCGAGCGGCATGCCTTCGTACAGAGACGGCATACAAAATACATCCATTGCATGCAAAAGTGCCGGAACATCTTCCCGCACGCCTAAAAACAGCACATACGGTGTAAGACCGAGTGCGGCGGCGCGGTTTTGTACGGCTGTCCGCTTTTCACCGTCGCCAACAAACAGCAGCTTCGATTTTGTACCGCATGCGCGCAGACTGTGCAGGACATCCAAGAGGAAAGCTTGGTTTTTCTCTTTGCGAAACTGCCCCACATGCCCGATGAGAAGTTCTTCTTTTGTGATACCGAGTGTGCGCCGCATGTCTTCGCGCATGTTTTTATCAAAGCGGAATTTTTCTGTATCGATGGCGACCGGCAGCACCAAAAACGGCGCACTGCCGAACATCCAGCGCCCGGCATCTTCTCCGCAGGCAAGCAGATCGGTCGCGGTACGCGGAATGATGCGCTTATACAGATCTTTTATTGGATACTTGAAGTCGCGCATCTGATTTGTGGTGTGTGCGTGAGCAATGCGTACAGGCACGCCGTGCTGCTTGGCGCAACCGAGTACAACGCCGGAAAGACAATCAAGATGGGCGTGCACAACAGTATACGCCGGGTGGGCGGAGAAAAATTTGTGCAGTGCATGGCGGTATGCGGGGCTGAACGGGTTTTGCCGCGGCACGGTGAAAATTTTGCCGCCGAGAGAGTAAATCTCTTTATCGTACGCGCCTTCCCGTGCGCGGTGCGTCAGAAAATCGAACTGCACGCGTGTGCGGTCTATGTGACGGTAGTAATTCATCAGCATCGTTTCCAGTCCGCCGCGGTCCATGCAGGTGACAGCCTGCAAAACACGAAGCATAACGGATTCCTCCTTTATAAAAGGCCAAAGGTCTTCAGCCCGTAGAAATAGAAAAACAGATAAAAAATGAGCATCATCACGGTTAAAATGCGCACGGAGCGTTTTGAAAACATGTGGTGCAGCTCCCATGGCAGCAAAATGTAGTTATAAAGTGAAAAGTATATGGGCAGCCGCCCGACAAAAATGCCGCTTGTGAACGCTGAGAGGATGTAAATGCCGGTCGATACAATGGACATGTTGACGCAAAGGTCGATGAGTGGGTCATTTTCTGCACGGATAAACCGTAAACCGATCAAAGAAAGCAACGTCGGCACAGTGTAGACCAGTACGCGCAGCAGGTTTGTACCGTTGTCCTCAAAGCCTTTCCAATCGCTGACGACATTTTTGTACTGCGTTTCCTGCAAAAGCAGCTCCAAAATGTTCGTGAAGCGGTCGATGAAAAGCACGACCAAAACAGTGAGCAGAAGAAACAAAAGCGTTTTTCGGTTCCATGCTTTTCCGCGTGTGAGAAAAACAAACGGTAGTGCGAACAGTGCCGAGGCATGCAGTGTGGCGGCAAGTAGAATGATGAGCGTGGCTTGTCCGTATCTCTTGCGCAGCAAAAGCGGACAGCAGGCGAACACGAGCGCCGCCGCCAAAAATTGCCGCATGCCGTTCATCATCCAGGAGATGTAATCCGTGGAAGCGATGAACAAAAACAGACTGATGCAGTAGCTTTCCGAATAAAGCCGATAATTTTTAACGAGCGGCCAGAGCTGAAGTGCGGCGAGAATGCAAAACCAAACGCGCACCTGCCCGCCGCACAAAAGCTTGATGAGTGCGGAAAGCAGGAAAAAGCCGTGATCTTTCTGTAAAGACTGGATGTAATCGGGCAGTGCGCTGAATGTGCGCGGCATTTCGGAAAACGCGTGCATGTAGTTATAGGTATCGCCGATATCACCGCGCAGCGTACAGAAGATGAGCAGCGGCAGCACGCCGAGTGTTGCCCAGAGCTTCGTGAACCGCACTGTCTGCACGCCGCAGACAGTTTCGCTTTGCTGTACTTCCAACACGGCGGAGAGCGCCGTGTAAATCAGAAGCCAAAGGAGCATCCAAATATAACCGGACATGTGTTCTCCTCTATGCCGTGACGCGCCGGGGCTGCGGTGCCGCTTTTTCGGCGGTGACGATGCGCAGTGTTTCTGCAACAACGCTCGCTTTATCGAATTCACGCTCCATTTTGCGGCGGCCGTTTTGCCCAAGGGCTGCTTTTTGCTCTGCGGAAAGCGCCAAAAATGCGCGCATGGCAACATATAGGCTGTCCGCGTCTTTTGCGCGGCACAAAAGGCCGGTTTTGCTGTGCTCTACGGCTTCCCTGCACCCGGGAATATCGGACGCGATGATGGGCCTGCCGACGGCGGCAGCTTCCAGCAGCACGTTGCTCATGCCCTCATGGTAGCTTGGCAGCACTACGCAGTCGCAGTTTTGGTAAAACGGCAGCGGTTCTTTTTGAAAGCCGAAAAATTCTGTCATGCCGCCGGCAACCAGGCGGTCTACCTCCTGCCTGTACTGCTCCTCAAAAAAGCCGAGCAGCTGCAAATGCACGTGAAAGCCCTCTGTCCACAGCCTGCGCACGGCGCAAAACAGCTCCTCTACCCCCTTTTCGCGCATCAAACGGCCGACGAACAGGAATCGCGGCGGATCGTGAGCGGTGTACGGCGTGTAGATATAGCGGTTCAGGTCTACACCTGCACCATGCAGAACGACCTCTTTTTCGGGTGGCAGGATGTGTCTGCGGCAAAATTCTACCGCATTGGACTGATTTTCAAAGAACACGTTCTGTACACGCAGAAACGAAAGCTTGTAAAGGAATGTGGCAGCGCAGCTGAGCCACGGGCGCTGAAAAGCGCTGCCGAGTCCCTGTACGGTGGCGTAAAACGGAATGCGGTAGCACGTGCAGAGAAAACCCATGTATACATTCGGCTTAATGGCGTATGTAAGCACAAGATCCGGCTTTTCCAGACAAAGAACACGTTTGTACGCCTGTAAAAGACGCAATTCAGAAAGCACCTGCACGCGCCGCCGCTGCATTTTCGTTTCCGTGCAGCGTATGCCCATGCTTTCAAACACTTCTTCACCGGTTTGAAACGGCGCTGCCACGATTACCTCATACCGGGATTGCAGCTCTTCAATCAGCTCCCGTCGAAAGCGGTACAGCATATAAAAATGATTTGCCGCGATCAATACTTTTTTGCGCCTGTATTCGGAAAAATCTTCGCTTATCGCGAAATTTTCACGTTTTTTTGACACAAATTTACTGAATAAGGTCAAATGCAGCAGATGTGCCGAAAAGCGCGGTGTTTTGCTTTTACACATTCTAAACCTCCGTATAGCAAGATGAAATGTATCTGTACCGGTGCTGATACCGTTATTGTACAATGCGAGAAAAAAGAAAGTGGTCGAATTCTTTGTGAAAGCAGACATTTATTTTTGCTTTTTCTTTGTGTCCGTCAAGCGAAGACGTTTTACTATTACTGCGGGGGCTTTGAATATAAAAAAGCTCCCTTTACGGGAAACCGTGCGGATGCACACAGTTCCTGTAAAGGGAGCAAAATTCTTTTTATGCGGTTTTAAAGCGGAAGCCTGCGGAAAAGCTTACTTTGCGAGCTTTTCTCTGATGACCTCTGCAATATGCTCTGCGGAAAGGCCGAATTCCTTCAGCAGATCCACAGCCGGGCCGGAGTGGCCGTACACATCGTTGACACCGATGCGCGTGACAGGCGTCGGGCAATGCTCGGAAAGTGCGGTGGAGACCGCTTCGCCGAGACCGCCGATGATGTTGTGCTCTTCAACCGTGATGACACGGCCGGTCTTCTTTGCGGAAGCAATAACAAGCTCTTCATCAAGCGGCTTGATGGTATGGATATTGATGACTTCAACGCTGATGCCTTCTTCTTTCAGTGCATCGGCAGCCTTAACGGCTTCCTGTACCATGAGACCGGTCGCAACAACGGTGATGTCCGTGCCCTCGCGCAGCGTGATGCCCTTGCCAAGCTCGAACTTGTAATCATCGTTGTTGTTGATGCTTTCCACAGCCAGACGGCCGAGACGGATATAGCACGGGCCCTTGTGCTCAACAGCAGCGCGAACCGCGGCCTGCATTTCGTAATGATCGCAGGGGTTCAGAATGACCATGCCCGGGATGGTGCGCATGAGCGCGATGTCCTCGCAGCACTGATGTGTAGCGCCGTCTTCACCGACAGAGATGCCGGCGTGGGAGCCGACGATCTTGACATTCAGCTTCGGATAACCAACGGAGTTGCGGACCTGCTCAAACGCTCTGCCTGCGGAGAACATGGCAAAGGATGCCGCAAATGGAATTTTACCGCAGGTGGCCAGACCGGCAGCAACGCCGACCATGTTGCACTCTGCGATGCCGCAGTCAAAGAAGCGCTCCGGGTATGCTTTTTTGAAGATGCCCGTCTTGGTGGCAGCAGCAAGGTCTGCATCCAGAACGACGATCTCCGGGTATTCAGCGGCGAGCGCGGTAACGGTCTCGCCAAAGCTTTCTCTTGTTGCCTTTTTAACCATTTCAGCCATATCAGCAGCCCTCCAGTTCATGCAGTGCAGCGGTGAGCTCCTGCATAGCGGTCTCATACTGTTCCTTGTTCGGCGCGGTACCGTGCCAGCCGACCTGATTTTCCATATAGGAAACGCCCTTGCCCTTTACGGTCTTGGCAATGATGACGCTCGGCTTGCCCTTAACGGTCTTTGCACGTGCAAAAGCCGCTTCGATGGCATCGAAATCGTGTCCGTCGATGGTCTGTACGTCAAAGCCGAAAGCCTCGAACTTCTTGTCGATCGGTTCCGGGCCGGCAACTTCGCTGACCGGGCCGTCAATCTGCAGGCCGTTGAAGTCGACAATCAGGCAGAGATTATCGAGGTTGTTGTGGGATGCAAACATAGCAGCTTCCCAAACCTGACCCTCTTCAATCTCGCCATCGCCGAGCAGAGAGTAAACACGGTAGTCTTTGTTATCAATCTTGCCGGCAAGCGCCATGCCTGCCGCAGCGGAAATGCCCTGACCGAGAGAGCCGGAGCTCATATCGATGCCGGGGGTGCCCTTCATATCCGGGTGACCCTGCAGCATAGCGCCGATGTGGCGGAGTTTTTTCAGCTCATCCACAGAGAAATAGCCGCGCTGTGCCAGTGCAGCGTAAAGACCCGGTGCGCAGTGGCCTTTGGAAAGGACAAAACGGTCTCTGTCCGGATCCTTCGGGTTCTGCGGGTCAATGTGCAGTTCTTTGAAATAGAGATAGGTGAAAATATCCGCAGCGGAAAGGGAACCGCCCGGATGGCCGGATTTGGCGTTGTAAACGCCTTCGATGATTCCAAGTCTGACTTTGGCAGCCGTGATCTTAAGCTGCTGCTTATCGCATGAATTCATGGAAGCCTCCTGTGTTTTTAGCGCCCGGCACGGGCAATCCCGTAAAAACCGCAGCGCGAGTCATTATGGTCTTATTATAGCGCATTTCGGTGGCCTTTGCAACGCTCCACGCCAAAATTTCGCCCGTTTTTTCGTGCTTTTTGCATATTCACCGTATGTGGAGAGACAATAGGCACAGCGGCGCTTATAAAAGCCTTAATAGGTACGTACAGCTTTTGGCTGCGCCGGAAAAACGGAAAGGACAAAACAAAATTACAAACGGAAAGGAACATCGTTTTATGTCTCAGAGGATCGGCAACCTGCCTGCCAATATCAACATTATGAACCCTGTACCGAACAAGGATGCGAAGACTATCATGAAGCTGATCCGCACGAATGGCAAGATCTCCGGCTACCAGCTTTCGGATGGCACAGTGCTTTCCAAGGCGGACGGCGTGGCGCTTGCAAAGCAGGGCGGCATCCGCGGCGTGGCGATTGCGAGCCGCAACGGCAGTGAATATCTGCGCAGCATACCGGACGGCAAGGAGAGCAACAATTTAGGTGACCTCCCAAGTACCGGCCTGCGCGGTCTTTCCTAAAAAAAGGGAGCCTGTACGTTTTGAAACGCAGGCTCCCCTATTTTTGTTTATTTTGTGTTTTCGAGCGCTTCACGGTAAATTTGTACGGCGTGTTCGGCAACGGCGACGCTGTCAAACGGCTTTGCCGCAGCACGAATTTTGGCTTCATCCAGTGTGTCCGACCGTGCAGCCATGCGCAAAATTGCATCTTCCATATCTTTCGGGTCACGCACATTGCAGAACTCGGCGCAGTCATCGTTCAAAAAGCTCTCCGGGCCTTTGCACCGTGTAGAAATCACCGGCACGCCGGCCGCGAGTGCTTCCACGGCAGGAATGCCGAACGTCTCAATATCCGAAGCCATCAAAAGGGCGTCGGTCTGGCTTAAAATCTCCGCAATCTCACTTTCGGTCTTGCGCCCGACAAAGGATACAATGTCGTTCAGCCCGAGCGCAGATGCGGTCTTTTTATAAAACGTTTCCTCCTGCCCGTCGCCGACAATCGTATACAAAAACGATTTTTCCGGGTGTTGCTCCCGCAAGAGCCTGTCTCTTATACACATCTGACGCTGCCGACGATAAG
>ENA-OYYQ01000750-OYYQ01000750.1-human-gut-metagenome-genome-assembly--contig:-NODE-750-length-12993-cov-4.981605_pt1 | contig 12993 bp, 9 predicted proteins | sample MGYA00243252_ERZ653455 | MGnify/ENA primary metagenome ERZ653455 (study PRJEB26926, sample SAMN06164940) | human gut metagenome | biome: ENVO:00009003; feature: ENVO:2100002; material: ENVO:00002003...
GCGCCGCCCCGGCGATAACGGAGGCCGCAAGCCCCGCCGTCACCACGACGCCGAGTAACAGCCGTACATAATCAGCTCAACAAGGGCGACTCCTATGGGGTCGCCCTTTTGCTATTCCCGGCGGGGTCCGCGGGTAAAGTTTCCTGCTCTACAGTCCTGCGCAAGACGGAACGCACATTAAGTGCTTTCCTTTGCGTGCGGAACTCGCGATAAACTTCATATGCGCCCCTCCCGGGCGCAAGCAAAAGGGCTGGTTAGTGCCGCTCGCTATTTAGTTAGACAGTCTATTCAGTAGTCAGATTTCAGATCTGTAGATAGCCGCAGCAGCATCTTCCCAGATAAAACCGACCAAAACAAACCTATCCCTTATTGGCTGGTTTCCCGTGGGGCGGGCACTGATGAAGTTTATCGCGAGTTCCGCACGAACAGGAGGCCACTTAATGTGGCCTCCGTCGTGAGCAGGACTGTAGAGCAGGAAACTTCATCAGTGCCCGCCCCACGGGAAACCGGCGGGATATACAGGTCCAGATGGGGCTTTGATGCATGGGTGGTCTGTTGTTGTGCAAATGGGTATCATACTGTGGTTATTGCATCGACTCTGTGATGCATGTTTGTACGTTCCCGGCGGTCGGTTTGCCAGAAGCGCCCCGTCGGTTGTTTCAGACCCGTTTCGAAGAAAGGAAACCACACTAACCTATGGCAGCTAAAAAATCATCTCCCTTGAAGATCATCCCGCTCGGCGGCCTTGATGGCATCGGCAAGAACATGACGGTCTTCGAGTGCGGCGACGACATGGTGCTCGTCGACGCCGGCCTCATGTTCCCCGATGACTCCCAGCCCGGTATCGACCTGGTGCTTCCCGACTACACCTATGTTCTAGAGAACGAGGAGAAGCTCCGCGGTATCGTCGTCACCCACGGCCACGAGGACCACACCGGTTCGCTTCCGTATCTGCTGCAGGACCTCAACAATAAGGTGCCCATCTTCTCGAGCAAGCTGACGCTTGGCTTTATCGAGGGCAAGCTTTCTGAGTTCCGCATCCGCGCACCCAAGTTCCGCGAGGTCAAGGGCGGCAGCCATGTCAACCTCGGCGGCATCTCGCTCGACTTCTTCTCGATGACGCACTCCATCCCCGGCGCTCTGGGCGTGTTCATCCGCACCAATCAAGGCACCGTTATGCACACCGGCGACTTTAAGCTCGACCAGACGCCCATCGACGGCGTCACGCCCGACTATGCCGCTATCAGCCGCTTTGCCAAGCAGGGCATCGACCTGCTTCTGTCCGACTCCACCAACGCTACGGTCCCCGGCTTTACCAAGTCCGAGGCCGAGGTTGGCCCCAACCTGCTGCACGCCATCAAGAACGCCCCGGGTCGCGTGTTCGTCGCATCGTTCTCGAGCCACATCCATCGTTTGCAGCAGATCTGCGATGCCGCCCGCAAGTGCGGCCGTAAGGTCGTTGTGACCGGTCGCTCCATGCTCACGAACACCCGCGTGGCGCGCGAGCTGGGCTACCTCAACATTGATGACGCCGATATCATCGATGCCTTCGACATTGATAACCTGCCCGACGACAAGATCGTCGTCATGTGCACTGGTTCGCAGGGCGAGCCGCTGTCGGCCCTGTCCCGCATGGCCAACGGCGAGCACAAGACGCTCTCTATCCACGAGGGCGATACCGTCATCCTCTCAGCAACTCCCGTTCCCGGCAACGAGAAGGCCGTCCAGCAGGTCGTCAACAGTCTGGCCAAGCTCGGCTGCGACGTGTGGGATAAGAACCGCGCTCTCGTTCACGTTTCCGGTCACGGTAGCCAGGAGGAGCTCAAGCTCCTGATGGCCATGGCCAAGCCCACGTACTTTATGCCGGTTCACGGTGAAGCCGTGCATCTGCGCGCCCATGCCCAGCTGGCCCGCAAGATGGGTCTCAAGGACGATCATATCTTTATTCTCGACAACGGCGACACGCTCGAGATGCGCGGCGGTATCGTCAAGCGCGGTACGCCCGTCGAGTCCGGCGTCGTCTATGTTGACGGCCTACGCATCGGCGACACCGACCCCATCGTCCTGCGCGACCGTCAAAAGCTCGCCAACGACGGCATGGTCACAGCCGTTGCCATCGTCTCGCTCAAGCACAAGAAGATCGAGGCCATCGAGTTCTCGGGCCGCGGTGTTTCGTTTGCCATCGACGATCAATTCTCCGAGGATGCCTCCGCGTCCATCATGAAGACGATCGAGAAGGGCAAGTTTAGCTTTACCAGCAGCGGCTCCGATGCCATTCGCAAGGCCGTGCGCGATTCGCTCTCCAACTTCATTTGGAGCCGTACGCGTACCCGTCCGATGATCATCCCGGTCGTCATGGAGGTTTAGTTTGGCGCGCGGATCTGCACAAAACGCCAAAGGCAATAAAGCCAACAACCAACCGGCATCTGCTAAGGGTGCCGGTTCCCATCTGCGTGCCAATAAGGGCCATGAGGCAGACTTCGACGATTTTGAGCCCTTGGTCGAGCCTTCGGCCAATCGCGATATCGCCGGCGTGGTCATTGCCGTTTTGGCGATCGCGTCCTTCATTGCCGTTATCTCACCGGCAACTGCGCCCGTGACGGCTGCTGTTGCCGGGTTCTATCACCTGGGCTTTGGCCTGGGCGCCTACGTGCTGCCGATCGTCATCTTGCTTTTTGCCGCCACGCTCTTTTTGGGTGAGGACTCGCCGCTCAACGTGCGCTCTGTTGCGGGCGGCGCCGTGGTCTTTATCGCCGTCGTCTCCATTCTTTCGCTGATGGTGCCGGGCACGAGCGATTCGTGCGACCTTATGTTTACGCCGCAGAACCTTTCCGTGTCGGGCGGCTACATTGGCGCCTTTATCGCAAGTGCCTTGCAAAACGCTCTGGGTAAACCTATCGCCATGGTTGTCTTGCTGGGGCTTGTCGTCGTTGGTTTGGTCATTATCGGTTTTTCGGTGGGTGGCGTTTTGCGCTCCGCACGCGATCGCGCTGCCGATTTTGCCGAACGCCGTCGTGCCGATGTCAACGCCAGCCCTTGGGGTGACGACGAAGCCCTGTCGGTGCCCGGCGTTGCCCGTCCGCACCTGAGCATTCTTCGTCAAAAGGGTTCCGATGCTGCCGTGACCACGGTCATGGGCAACGATGTGGACCCGGTTTTGGACGATGACGACGAGGACGATGACCCGTTTGTCGACGTATCCGAGTCGGTTGAAGCCGAGCGAGCCAAGACCACGCTGTTGCCGCGTCGCCATGCCAAGAAGGGCAAGTCTACGCCTAAGCTCAATACGAGTGAGCCCGACCCGTCTTGGTCCGATAGCGAGATTGAGCTCACCGAGGGCGATGACGAGGACGACGAGGCTCCGATTGAGACCGCAAAGACAACTTTGCTGCTGCGTCGCCATGCAAAGCGCGGCCAGGTAACCGGTCAGCTTTCGATGGAAGACAACTCCGATAAGATCGACGAGTCCGAGCCTCCGTTTGCCGTGAATCCCGTCTCGGCCGCACCTCAGATTCCCGACTTCCTGAAGCATCCCAAGGTTGCCGATGCACCTGCCACGAGTGCTGTCGAATCGACTGCGGCTCGTGATGGGGGAGTGGACGACGGCGCCGCAGATAACGAGGGCGAAGAAGAGGACGGCCTTAAGCTTCCGCCGCTCGAAATCCTGCATGCCAACCCGCAGTCGGCTTCCGCTGCGTCTTCGGATAAGGAGCTGGAGCAGACCGCTGAGTCGCTGCAATCCACCTTGCTTGAGTTTGGCCGCAGTGCCCGCGTGGTCGGCTGGATCGCCGGCCCCACGGTGACGACCTTTAAGCTGCAACCTGGCGAGGGCGAGCGCGTGAGCAAGATATCGAGCCTCGAGGACGATATTGCGCTTTCGCTCGCTGCCCAGTCGGTGCGTATCTTTGCCCCGATCCCCGGCACCTCGCTCGTGGGCATCGAGATTCCCAACCGCAAGCGCCAGAACGTCAATCTGGGCGACGTGCTGCCCTATGTGAAGGGCGGTCCGCTCGAGCTCGCTATCGGCCGTGACGCCGAGGGCACGCCGGTTGTCGCCGACCTCGCCAAGATGCCTCACCTGTTGATCGCCGGTACGACCGGTTCTGGTAAGTCGGTGATGATCAATTCCATCATCACGACCTTGCTCATGCGCGCCCTTCCTGAGGATGTTCGCCTGATTATGGTCGACCCCAAGCGCGTCGAGCTTGCGGGCTATAACGGTCTGCCGCATCTCTATGTGCCCGTGGTGACCGAGCCCAAGCAGGCCGCGAGCGCTCTGCAATGGGCCGTGTCCGAGATGGAGCGTCGCCTGAAGGTCTTCGAGCGTCTCAACGTGCGTAAGATCTCGACCTACAATGAAAAGCAGGCCGCCGGCGAGTTTGAGCATTACGACAACCCGCCGCAAAAGATGCCCTACCTGGTCATCATTATTGACGAGCTCTCGGACTTGATGATGGTCGCCGGTAAGGATGTCGAGGCGTCGATTGTGCGTATCGCCCAGCTGGGCCGTGCCGCCGGTATTCACCTTATCGTTGCCACGCAGCGCCCCAGCTCCAACGTGGTGACGGGCCTCATCAAGGCCAACATCACCAACCGCATCGCCTTTAACGTCGCCACGGGCATTGACTCGCGCGTCATCATCGACCAGATGGGTGCCGAAAAGCTCACCGGTTTGGGCGACATGCTGTTCTCAAAGGTCGACTGGGGCAAGCCTCGCCGTATCCAGGGCTGCTTTGTCTCGGACGACGAAATCAACGAGATTGTCGAGTTCGTCAAGTCGCAAAGCGAGCCCGACTACCACGAGGAGATTCTGTCCGCCGTGGCGCCCGCTTCCATGTCCATGGCGGGTGGCGGCGGCATTGTCCGCACCGGAGTCGCCGAGCCGCAAGACGATGATCCTCTCATTTGGGAAGCCGCCCATATTGTGGTGGAATCGCAGCTTGGCTCCACATCTGGCCTGCAACGTCGTCTGAAGGTTGGCTATGCGCGCGCCGGGCGTATTATGGACATGCTGGAAGAAAAGGGTGTCGTCGGTCCGCCCGACGGTTCCAAGCCGCGCGAGGTCCTGCTGGACGAGGAGGGGCTTGCCGCGCTGGAATCTGTCGACGCCGAGATGGCACGTGAAGATCGTGAGTTTGGAGGATTCTGATGGCTGCACGCTTTGGTGACATGCTGCTCGAGCAGCGTCGCCGAATGGGCCTTTCCATTCAGCAGGTCGCCAACACCATCAAAATCAGGCCGCAGATCATCGAGTTTTTCGAGACCGGTAACTTTGCTTCGATGCCGCCGCGCGGCTATGCGCAGGGCATGATTTCGAGCTATGCTCGCTTTTTGGGCCTCAATCCGCGCGAGGTCGTCAATGCCTACTTTGACGATCTGATGGCATATGAGCGCGAGACGTCGCAGCAGGGCGGTCGTTTTCAGGAAGCCGCTGGCTACGTCAATTCGCGTTCCTCGGTCGATAACGGGCGCTTCCTGATGGTTCAGGGCGGTCGTTCGACGCGTTATGGACAGCGTCCTCAGCAGGCCGGTTATATTACCGAGACGGGTTCGGGCGAGGAGATTCGTTCGCAGCGTGACCGGTTCCGCAGTACGCCGATGCCCGAGGACCGTGCACTTCCCGCTGCCCGCGGCGTGGCTCGTGACCCTCGTGCCGGCTACGGCGACGGCGGCTATTCCGATCGCGGTTACCGTGGGGTCTCTTCTGGTCGCTCTCGCGGTGGCTATGCGGATGCCGATACCACGCAGGTGACGCCGCGTCTTCGCTCTCAATCACAGCCGTATGGCCAGCGCTCTTCGGCTCCGCGTTCGGGCCAGCGTGGCTATCAAGGCCGCGGTGAACTTGCGCCCCGCTCGGGTCAGCGCAGCCTTCAGGGCCAGGGTAGCTATCGCGGCCGTTCCGATAGCAATCGTGGTCGTATGCCTCAGGGAGGCGGCCGCAGCAGTTCCAATCGTGGACGCGGCGGATCACGTACTCCTCAAAACAACGGGCTCGATCCGCGTATCGTCTACGCCGGCATCGGTGCCGTTGCGCTGCTGTTGATTGTGCTCATCGTGGTGCTTCTGCGCGGCTGCGCATCTTCGACGCCCGAGACCACGCCTGAGACGCCCGCTGTTACCAAGACGACGACCAAGAAGTCTTCTAAGAAGTCCGAAACGGTCGACGAGGACGAAGACACCGATGAGGCGACGGATGAGTCGGCTGATTCGGACGCTACCAAGACGACGGCAAAGAAGGAAGAGAACGAGGTCACGAAGGTCAAGGTCTCGGTTGCCAAGGGAAAGACCGCGTGGATTGAGGTCAAGGTCGACGGCAAGTCGGTCTATGGCGCCCAGGCGACTGGCCCCTTTGAGCAGGAGTACACGCCCGAGTCCTCGATCGAGATCACCACGTCCAAGCCTTCCGATGTCACCGTTACCAAGAACGGTGAAAAGGTCCGTTACGATACCAAGACCTCGGGCGTGGCGCGCGTGACGATCACCGTTCCCAAGAAGGAGACGTCTGATTCCGAGAATGGTGAAAGTTCTGATGGTACCGACACCACCGATGGTACCGATACCACCGACGGTACCGATACCCAGTCCACGGATGGCGCCGATACCGCAACTGACGGTCAGACGCCCAGCGATTCTACCGACTATTCGTACGATAGCTACTAGGCCTCTCGTACGCGAAAGGAAACATCATGGCTAAAGATTCCAGCTTCGACGTCGTGTCCGAGGTCAACATGCAAGAGGTCGACAACGCCTTCCAGCAGACCACGCGCGAGATTTCCCAGCGCTATGACCTTAAGGATTCCGGCGCCACGATCGAGCTTTCGAAGGGCGACAAGCTCTTTACGATCAACGCCCCGGCCGACTTTGTCTCCAAACAGATTGTTGACGTGCTGAGCTCCAAGCTCATCAAGCGCGGCATCGACCTCAAGGCTGTCTCGTGGGATGCTCCGCAGGCGGCATCGGGTGGCACCGTGCGCGTGCTCGGCCATATCGTCGAGGGTATCGACCAGGCGACCGCCAAGAAGATCAACAAGGACATTAAGGATCAAAAGCTCAAGGTCAAGGTGACCATCGAGGCCGACAAACTGCGTGTTTCCTCTGCTTCGAAGGACGCGTTGCAGACCGTGATTCAGTTCCTGCGCGACCAGGACTACGGCCAGCCGCTGCAGTTCACCAACTACCGCTAATATCAATCGAAAGGACCGCTCTCCAACATGGATACACCGTTGGGCTCCGTGCTCTACATCACCCTCGGGTGCGCTAAGAACGAGGTTGACACCGACCGCATGCGTTCTCTTTTGACCGCCGCGGGCTACGAGGAGGCATTCGACCCGCAGGATGCCGATATCGCCATCGTCAATACTTGCTCGTTCCTCGCCTCCGCAACGTCCGAGAGCATCGAGACCACGCTCGAGCTCGCCAACGAGGTTCAGGACGGCGTTCGTTCTTGTCCCATCGTCATGTGCGGCTGCGTGCCGTCGCGCTATGGCGATGACCTGCCTGACGAGCTGCCCGAGGTCGCTGCCTTTGTGAAGGCCGACGAGGAAGATGGCATCGTGGCGGTCATCGATGGCGTGCTGGGTGTCGAGCGTGAGATTGCAGCCTATATCCCGCAGGTCAAACGTACCGTCGAGGGTGCTGTCGCTTACGTCAAGATTTCCGATGGCTGCAACCGCTTCTGCAGCTTCTGCATGATTCCCTACATCCGCGGCCGCTATCATTCGCGCAATGCCGAGAGCATCATCTCCGAGGTGCGCGACCTGGTTTCCGGCGGTGTGCGCGAGATCGTGCTGATCGGCCAGGACACGGGCATCTGGGGTACCGACTTTGCCGACGAGGACGTCGCCGATGGCTCGCCGCGCAATCTGGCGCAGCTGCTGCGTGCCGTCGCCGAGGCCGTGCGCCCGCACAACGTCTGGGTCCGCGTGCTCTATCTGCAGCCCGAGGGCATGACTGACGAACTCATCGAGACGATTCGCGATACGCCCGAGGTGCTGCCCTATATCGATATCCCCGTGCAGCACTGCGACGCGCGCATCCTCAAGGCTATGCGCCGTTCTGGTTCGCGCCAGGAGCTCGAGGACCTGTTCCGCGATCTGCGTGAGCGTATCCCCGGCATCGTGATCCGTTCCACGGCCATGGTCGGCTTCCCGACCGAGACCGACGACGAGTTCCGCGACCTTATCGACTTTATGGACACCGTCGGCTTTGACTACACGAGCGTCTTTGCCTACTCGCAGGAGGAGGGCAGCCTGGCCGCTAAGATGGAGGGCCAGGTCGACGAAGAGGTCAAGCTCGAGCGCGCCCAGGAGGCCATGGACCTGGCCGAGTCGCTCGGTTTTGCCGCCACCGCCGCACATGTGGGCGAGCGCGCCCAGGTGATCGTCGACGGTATCGAAGAGACCGAGGATGGCGCCGAGCTGATCGGCCATGCCTGGTTCCAGGCGCCCGATTCCGATGGCGCGGTGCATCTGGACGCCAGCGAGGCGTCCGTGGGCGATATTCTGACCGTCGAGTTTACCGATAGCTTCTGCTATGAGCTTATCGGTCATGTTGTGGAGTAGGAGAGCGTCGTGGCTAACGAGAGCAATAAGGAACTGACGAGTGTCTGGACGCCCGCCAACATCGTGACGTGCGTTCGCATCGTCTTTATCCCGGTGTTCATGATCGTGTCGGCGCTGTCTCACACAAGCGTTGCCGGTACGGATTTGAGCACCTTCGACGGCCCGCTCGCCGCTGCCGCCTTTGTTCTGTACGTCATCCTGTCGTGCACCGATAAGGTTGATGGCTACCTGGCTCGTTCGCGCAACGAGATCACCGACTTCGGTAAGTTCCTGGATCCCATCGCCGATAAGTTGCTCGTGTTCTCGGCTCTGCTTCTGTTCTTGGATTTTGGTACCGTAACCGTGTGGTCGGTGTTCATTATCTTGTTCCGCGAGCTGCTGGTGAGCGCCCTGCGCATGGTCGCGAGTGCGGCCGGTGTGGTCGTTGCCGCCGATAAGCTTGGCAAGTACAAGACGGCGACGACGATGGTTTCCATCTGCGGCTATCTGTGCGTCTTTGCGATGGCCGGTCTCCAGCTGGGGCCGGTGTCGCTGCTGCTCGGTGTCTATTCGGTGTCGCGCTTCCTGTACGCCGTGGCCGTTGTCTTGACCGTTATCTCGGGCGCTCAGTACTTCTGGAACTGCCGCAAGATCGTCTTTTCGGTCTAGGTCCTGGTAGGCATGACGGAATCATTTGAGCAGATTGCCGCGCATAACGAAGAGCTCGCACGCGATATTGTCGAGCGTGCAAGCGTTCGTGGTGTGACGGTTTCGACGGCCGAATCTCTGACAGCGGGCATGATCGCCTCGACGATCGCCGATATCCCCGGCGCTTCGGCGGTGCTGCGCGGCGGTGCGGTGACGTACTGCGACGAGATTAAGCATCGCGTGCTCGGCGTTGATCAAGAGACGCTCGACCGCTATACCGCGGTGTCGTATCAGACGGCGCGCGAGATGGCTGCCGGTTCGCTGGAGCTGTATCAGAGCGATATTGCCGTGAGCGCAACGGGCTACGCTGGGCCCGGTGGAGGGACCGAGGACGATCCGGCTGGAACCTTTTATATCGGCTGGGCGTATCGCTCAGCCGATGGGGGAGTGCCGGTCGTGGACTCCATTCGTTGTCACTATGAGGGCGATCGTTCGTGTGTTCGTGCCCATGCGGTCGCGGAGGCATTGGGTCGGATTGCCCTTGTGCTCATCTCTATGGAATAGACGTGTTTTAAGGGGCCTTAGGGCTCCTTAATTGTGGAGATGGGGACCTCCTGCGAATTTTATCTTTGTGCAGGTAGTTGTTGTGTTTTTTCTCGTCATGATTTTCTTGGTTCGCCTGCGGTCAAGTTTTTGGTCAGTGTTTGGTCGGCGTTTGGTTGGGTTTTGGAAAGGTCGGCTGCATATGATTTATCTGAACGGTTGACCACGAACAGCCGTTCGTTTATTATCGATGCAGGTTGTTAAGAGGAGGGCTTTTCATGGCCAAGAATTCAGGTCCCGTACGTACCGTTCATGCTCGCACGACGGGTAAAGAGCGCGATGAGATGATCGCCACCACCAAGGCCGAGATCGAGAAGAAATTCGGCCAGGGTTCCATCATGAGGTACGGCGACGGCGGCCCCGAGCTTGAGGTCGAGGCCATCCCCACGGGCGCTCTGGCGCTCGATGCCGCACTGGGTATCGGCGGTGTGCCGCGCGGCCGTATCGTCGAGATTTACGGTCCTGAGTCCTCCGGTAAGACGACGCTTTCGCTCGAGATCCTGGCCGAGGCCCAGGCAATGGGTGGCGTTGTGGCATTTATCGATGCCGAGCATGCGCTCGATCCCACGTATGCCGCGCGTATCGGCGTGGATATCGACGAGGTGCTCATTTCTCAGCCCGATACGGGCGAGCAGGCGCTCGAGATTGTTGACATGCTCGTGCGTTCCGGCGCCATCGATGCCATCGTTGTCGACTCCGTCGCCGCGCTGACCCCGCGTGCCGAGATCGAGGGAGAAATCGGCGACACTACGGTCGGTCTTCAGGCTCGCCTGATGAGCCAAGCGCTCCGCAAGCTCGCCGGCTCGCTGTCTAAGTCCAACACGACGTGCATCTTCATTAACCAGCTGCGTGAGAAGATCGGCGTCATGTTCGGCAACCCCGAGACCACGACGGGCGGCCGCGCCCTTAAATTCTTCTCTTCGGTGCGTATCGACATTCGCCGTATCGATAGCATTAAGCTTAAGGACGAGGTTATCGGTAACCGCGTGCGCGCTAAGGTCGTTAAGAACAAGGTGGCAGCTCCGTTCCGTTCTGCTGAGTTCGACATTATGTACGGTACGGGCATCTCTAAGGAGGGCTCGATTCTGGACATGGCTGTCGAGTGCGGCATCTGCAAGAAGATGGGCTCCTGGTTTGCCTATGGCGAGGACAAGCTCGGCAACGGTCGCGAGGCCGCCAAGGCGTTCCTGCGCGAACACCCCGATTGCGCTGACGAGATTGAGCATAAGGTCCGCCTTGCCTGCGGGCTTGAGTTTGATGACGATGCTCCGTCCGAGGTCGAGCTGACCGATCAGCCTGCGCCTGAGGAGTTTGACGAGCTTTACGCCATCGATGGTTCCGCCATGCTCGATGATGACGACGAGTAGCGGTTACGCTCATGTCGTATACGGTGACCGAGGCCACGGTCGTCTTTCCCGATAAGAAGGCGGCCTCCTCGTTCTCGAGCGGGTATGCGTCCAAAAAGCCTTGCGCACATATCGATTGTGAGCTTGAGGGCGGTTTTGAGCGGTCCATTTGGATTCCCGTGCGGGTCGCGCGGCTGTATGTCAAAAACCGTCCCGATCTTCCCTGTGAATGGGACAACTTTCGTGAGGCGGTGCAGCTCATCGAGCGTAAATGTGCACTTACCATGGTGACCGAGATGTTATCGCGCCGCGACCATGCGACGGGTGAGGTCCGTGACAAGTTGGCTCGCTACGGCTTTCGCCAGCCCGCGATTGATTTCGCCGTCGAGCGCGCCACCGAGTATCGCTTTTTAGACGAGAACCGCTTTTGCTCGTACTTTATCGAGGAACGCAAGCGGCGCGGTTGGGGACAGCGCAAAATCGAGACCGAGCTCAAGCGACGTCATGTTGTGCTCGATGACATTCCCGGTTATCCCGAGGATTATTTTGCCGTCGAAGACGATTTGGCGCGTGCGTCAGCCCTGCTCGCCAAGCGGCGTGTTCCAGAGACGCGCGGATTCGAAAAACTGGTTCGGTTTTTGATGGGCAAGGGCTTCTCGTATCACATCGCCGCCGATGCCGTTAAGGCACGCCTCGATGCCGAATGCGAGGAATGTGCGCTTTAGGCGTATGCGTTTTGTGGCCCCGCCGTTCACCGCGTTTTAGCCGCCGTACTGGGGCCATTTATTTGACAGTTGTTGTGGTTCAACGTACGATAAACATTGTCATTTGCTTTGTGATATGTGCTCATCTGTGATGAGTTTGTTTATATGTTTATCTGTATCCGACCCGCATAAGCTGCGCCCATATTACTCAAATGTCGCGAGCCGTTCATAAGGACGGTTCGCTTTGTTGTGTAACGAATCCATAAAAAGGAGTGAGCATGCCTATCATTGCAGCGCTCGTTGGCATCGTTTTGGGTGCCATCGCCGCCATTGCCTACATGCGCACCGCCAAGCAGGGTAGTCTTCACGAGGCCGACGAAAAGATTCAGTCGGCACACGCACAAGCTGAGTCCCTGATCGGTGATGCTAAGCGTCAGGCCGAGACCCTCAAAAAAGAGGCTCTGCTCGAGGCTAAAGAGGAGATCATCAAGAACAAGCAGGCCGCCGAGGCCGAGGACAAGCAGCGTAAGAACGAGATTCGTACGCTCGAGAACCGCGTGATGCAGCGCGAGGAATCCCTCGATCGCCGCAACGACGCTCTCGACAAGCGCGAGCATCAGCTGTCCAGCCAGGCCGGTCAGGTCGAGAAGCGTTCTCGTGAGCTCGAGGAGCTCTGCGCAAAGCAGACCTCCGAGCTCGAGCGTATCGCCGACCTTACCCGCGAGGACGCCCACAAGGAGCTCCTCGATAAGGTTCGCGGCGAGGTCACCCACGAGGCCGCCACGATCATTCGCGAGTCCGAGCAGCAGGTTCGCGCCGAGTGCCACAAGACCGCCCAGGAGATTTTGTCCCTGGCGATTCAGCGCTGCGCTGCCGACCACACTGCCGAGGTCACCGTTACCTCCGTGCACATTCCCTCTGATGACCTTAAGGGCCGTATCATCGGTCGCGAGGGTCGCAACATTCGGACCTTCGAGCAGGTTTCCGGCGTCAATCTCGTGATCGATGACACGCCCGAGACCGTCGTTCTTTCGAGCTTCGACCCGGTCCGTCGTGAGACCGCCCGTGTCGCCCTTGAGAACCTCATCGCCGACGGCCGCATTCACCCCGCCCGCATCGAGGAGATGTATCACAAGGATGCCGACCTGGTTC
>ENA-OYYQ01000757-OYYQ01000757.1-human-gut-metagenome-genome-assembly--contig:-NODE-757-length-12962-cov-5.156194_pt1 | contig 12962 bp, 8 predicted proteins | sample MGYA00243252_ERZ653455 | MGnify/ENA primary metagenome ERZ653455 (study PRJEB26926, sample SAMN06164940) | human gut metagenome | biome: ENVO:00009003; feature: ENVO:2100002; material: ENVO:00002003...
CGAGATGTCTTAGGGTCTCGTGGGCTCGGAGATGTGTATAAGAGACAGAAAAACAGGAGGAAAGAAAAATGGGAACAACTAATGGAAAGGTTCCAGGCAGGGTAAAATATACTTTTGCATTTGGAGCATTGGGAAAAGATTTAATTTATGGAATGATGGCGACATTCGCTATGATCTACTTTACGGATGTGTTGAAAGTATCACCGGGTTTTGTAGGAATCGTTTTCTTTGTAGCAAAACTTTGGGATGCATTTAACGATCTGTTTATGGGAATGATCGTAGATAACACAAGATCACGCTTTGGAAAATTCGTACCATGGCTAGTGATCGGAACTTTAGTCAATTCCGTTGTGTTTGTCGCATTATTTACTGACTTTAAATTAACAGGAACTTCACTTTGCATCTTCGTTGCAGTGATCTATGTATTATGGGGAATGACTTATACGATCATGGATATTCCATACTGGTCTGTAATTCCAAACCTTACATCAGATCCACACGAACGAGAAGTTGTTTCCGTTTTACCTAGAATTTTCGCAAGTATTGGACAGTCATTAGTCATCGCAGGATTCGGTGTTCAGATCATTGCAGCCTTAGGTGGAGGATATATCGGATATCATCGTTTTGCTATGATCATTGCAGGAACATTTATTCTTACGATCGGAGTTGCAGTCTGCAACTTAAAAGTAAAAGAAAACAATGCACCAAGTGAGAAGATTTCTTTTAAAGATGTATTCTCAATCATTAAGAAAAATGACCAGTTACAGTCAGCAGTAGGACTGATCCTTCTATATAATGTAGGAATTCAGTTTATCATGGGTGTTGCAGTTTACTACTTTACATATGTATGTGGAAATGCCAACATGTTATCAGCTTTTATGATCAGTGCATCTATCGCAGAAGTTGTTGGATTGATCATCTTCCCAGAAGTAGCAAAGAAATTATCCAGACATACATCATTTTTACTGGCTTGTATCTTACCGTTTATTGGCTTAGCATTATTATTAGTCGTTGGATTTGTATGCCCACAGAATATCGTATTAACAGCAGTTGCAGGAGTGATCGTAAAGACAGGAACAGGATTAGAACTTGGATGTGCGACAGTATTCTTATCTGATGTTGTTGACTATGGTGAGTACAAACTGGGAACAAGAAATGAATCCGTTGTATTCTCTTTACAGACATTGATCGTAAAATTTACAGCGGCTTTAACATCACTTTTCATTGGATTTGCACTGGAACGTACAGGATATATTCCAAATCCAAACGCAGTACAGTCTGCATTAACATTAAATTCTATTCGATTTTTAATGTGTGCGATCCCAGCGGTGTCCATGCTTGTAGCCTATGTAGTTTATAAAAAAGCCTATCATTTGGATGACAGTTTCATGAAGAAAGTTATTCAGACAATCGAAGAAAGGAGAGCAAATCGCAATGCCGAACAGTATTAAAAAATTAGAAGAAGCTTTTAAAGAAGGGAAATATGATCAGTTATTAAAAGATATCTATGTAGATGAAAGTGTTCTTGCATATCAGCAGGAACGTTATATCAAAGCATTAGAATCCTTTAAAGATATTTATGGAGAAAAAGAAGTAGAAATCTATAGTGCTCCAGGAAGAAGTGAAGTAGGAGGAAACCATACAGACCATCAGTTTGGAAAAGTTCTTGCAACTTCCATTAACTTGGATGCGATCGCAATCGTTGCAAAAAGAGATGACGATGTGATTGATCTGAAATCAGAAGGATATGAAAGAATCATAGTAAGTCTTAGTTCTTTTGACCCAGCCAAAGCAGAAAAGGGAACATCACAGGCACTGATTCAGGGAGTTGCTTCTAAATTAAAAGAAGAAGGATATAAAATCGGTGGATTTGAAGCTTATGTAACAAGTGATGTACTAAATGGGGCTGGAATGTCATCTTCTGCTGCATTTGAAGTATTGATCGGAAATATTTTATCTGGGTTATATAATGATATGAAGATCGATCCTGTATTTTTGGCGCAGGCCGGACAGTATGCAGAGAATGTATACTTTGGAAAACCATGTGGATTGATGGATCAGATGGCATCTTCCATTGGAGGTCTGATCAATATTGATTTTGAAGATCCTCAAAGTCCAAAGATCAAAAAGGTTGAAGTGGATTTTGAAGAATATGGACACAGCTTATGCATTGTGGATACAAAAGGATCTCATGCAGATTTAACAGATGATTATGCAGCAATTCCATACGAAATGAAGAAAGTTGCCAATTATTTTAATCAGGAAGCATTAAGAGAAGTTGATAAAGATGATTTTTATTTAAATCTGCCAAAGATCAGAGAAATCTTAGGAGATAGAGCAGTTCTTCGTGCAATGCATTTATTTGAGGAAAATAAACGTGTAGATCAGCAGGTAAAAGCTTTAGAAGAAGGAGATTTTGATACATTTAAGAAATTGATCAAAGAATCTGGTGATTCATCCTTTAAATATTTACAAAATGTATATTCAAGTCATGATTTGACAAATCAGAGTGTATCAATCGGATTGGCGATCAGTGATATTTCCTTAGGTGATAAAGGAGTCAGCCGAGTTCATGGCGGAGGATTTGCAGGAACGATTCAGGCATTTGTACCAAATGATATTGTTAGTATGTACAAAAAGAACATGGAACATGTATTTGGTGAAGGAGCATGTCATGTCTTAAAAGTACGCCCATACGGAGGAATGAAGGTATTATAAGATGATGAAAGTAAGAATGATAGAACAAAGAGATAACGGAGTCTGCTTATTCGAATTAAAAAATGATGAGATCAAAGTGATCACAAGTAACCTTGGATGTCATGTATTATCTGTATTTACAAAAGATCGAGAAGGAAACTTTGGGGATGTTGTTCTTGGATTTGAGAATGTAGAAGATTGCTGGCATGGAGATGGAAGTTACATGGGAGCAATCGCCGGACGTGTTGCAAATCGTATTGGAGATGCAAAGTTTGAATTAAATGGAAAGACATACGAATTGGCAGCAAACAATGGAAAGAATTCTCTCCATGGAGGAATCAAAGGATTTAATCAAAAGATATTTAAATATGAATTGCTGGAAGATGGAATCCGTTTTATCTATCTCTCACCAGATATGGAAGAGGGATATCCGGGAAGTCTTTATCTGAAAGTTGTGTATCGTTTATGCGATAATACATTAAAAATGGAATATGAAGCAGTATCTGATCAGGATACACTGATCAATATCACAAATCATTCTTACTTTAATTTATCTGCTGGAAAAGATAAAATTTATCATCATCAGTTAAAGGTAAAAGCGGATGAGATCGCATGTGTCGATGAAAACTGTCTTGCCAATGGAACATTTTTAAAGATAGAAAACACACCATTTGACTTTAAAGAATTTCATGAGATCGGAGAGCGGATCAACAATGATCATGAACAGTTAAAACTTGCCGGAGGTTATGATCATTCTTTCATGGTAAAAGATGAAGATGACCAGTTAGTTCTATATGACAAAGAAACTGGAAGAAAAATGACGATGACAACAACACTTCCATGCATTCAGGTATACACAGGAAACTTCCTGTCTGGCGGATGTAATGGAAAAGGTGGGAAACCATACGAAAACAGAGATGGTGTTGCCTTAGAAGCCCAGTTCTTACCAAACTCCATACATATAGAAAAAGAACCAAAGGTAATTTTAAGAAAAGGCGAAGAATACGAAGCAGTAACAACATATCGATTTGAGGTGGAATAAGATGGATTTACAAAAAGATATCAAAAAACTTGTAACATATGGACTTGATAAAAAACTGATCATGCCAGAAGATGAAATCTATACGATCAATCAATATCTGGAAGTGTTTCGATTAGATGAATATGAAGATCCTGATATTGAAGGAGAAGAAATCATCCTGCCAGAGATTTTAGATCGTCTGACAGATACAGCTTATGACCGCTATATCATCAAAAGTGATGATATCGTGACAAGAGATTTATTTGACACAAAATTAATGGGAATCCTGACACCAAAACCAAGCCAGGTCATCAAAGAATTCCGTACCTATTACGAAGAGAGTCCAAAGAAAGCAACAGAGTTTTTCTATGAATTCAGCCAGGATACCAACTATATCCGAAGAGACCGCGTCAAAAAAGATATGAAATGGAAAGTAAATAGTCCATATGGAGATATTGATATCACGATCAATCTCTCCAAACCAGAGAAAGATCCGAAAGCAATCGCAGCAGCGAAAAATGCAAAGCAAAGTTCTTATCCAAAGTGTCAGCTTTGCATGGAAAATGAAGGATATGCAGGAAGAATGAATCACCCTGCAAGACAGAATCACAGGATTATACCGCTTACGATCAATGACAGAAAATGGGGATTTCAGTATTCTCCATATGTATACTACAATGAGCATTGTATCGTATTTAATGGACAGCATGTACCAATGAAGATCAATCGGGCAACATTTACAAAACTATTTGATTTTGTAAAACAGTTTCCTCATTATTTCCTTGGATCGAATGCCGATCTTCCGATCGTTGGAGGTTCTATCTTAACACACGATCATTTCCAAGGCGGTCATTATGAATTTGCTATGGAACGAGCAGAGATTGAAAAAGAATTTACAATCCCAGGATATGAAGATGTCAAAGCAGGAATCGTTCACTGGCCATTATCTGTGATCCGTATTCAGAGTAAAGATGAAAAACGCCTCATTGATCTTGCTGATCATATTTTGAAAAAATGGCGTGGATACACGGATGAAGAAGCATATATTTTTGCTGAGACAGAAGGAGAACCACATAATACGATCACACCGATCGCACGTAAAAAAGGTGATATGTATGAACTGGATCTGACACTTCGTAATAATATCACAACTGAAGAGTGCCCATTAGGACTTTACCATCCACACAATGAGTATCATCATATCAAGAAAGAAAATATCGGGCTGATCGAGGTTATGGGACTTGCTGTTCTGCCATCTAGATTAAAGGCAGAGATGGAACATTTAAGCCAGTGTCTGATCAAAGGAGAAGATATTGTTTCTAAGGAAGATTTAAAGAAGCATGCAGCATGGGTTGAAGAAATCAAAGGAAAATATACAGATATCAATAAAGGAAATGTCATGGATATCTTAAAAGAAGAGATCGGACAGGTATTTGTTAAGGTTCTTGAAGACGCCGGAGTTTATAAATATAATGAAGAAGGAAGAAAAGCATTCGACCGATTTATTGCAGTTTTATAATGACAAGGTCATAGAAAGGAAAGCAAGACAATGAAAATATTAGTATTAGGCGGAGCTGGATACATAGGTTCTCATACAGTATACGAACTGATCGATGCTGGAGAAGAAGTCGTGATCATCGATAATCTGGAAACAGGACATATCGAGGCAGTTCATCCACAGGCGAAGTTTTATAAAGGAGATTTAAGAGATAAAGACTTTGTAGACAGTGTACTAGATCAGGAAAAAGATATTGATGCAGTCATTCATTTTGCAGCAAATTCCTTAGTTGGAGAAAGCATGGTTGACCCATTAAAATATTACGATAACAACCTTTGTGGAACAAAAACAATGGTACAGTCTTTAGTAGAACATGGTATCGATAAGATTGTATTTTCCTCAACAGCAGCAACTTATGGAGAACCAGAAAAGGTACCGATCGTGGAGACAGACCGCACAGAACCAACAAATACCTATGGAGAGACAAAGCTTTCCATGGAAAAAATGTTTAAATGGGTTGGACGCGCTCACGGACTTCGTTATGTATCTTTAAGATACTTTAACGCCTGCGGAGCACATGTAAGTGGACAGATCGGAGAAGATCATAATCCAGAAACACATCTGATCCCATTGATCTTACAGGTGCCAAATGGCAAAAGAGAAGCAATCAGTATCTTTGGAACTGATTATGATACAAAAGATGGAACTTGTGTAAGAGACTATATTCATGTAACAGATCTTGCACAAGCACATATTCTGGCAGTGAAATACTTAATGGAAGGTAATGAAAGCAACATCTTCAATCTTGGAAATGGTGTTGGATTTACTGTAAAAGAAGTCATCGAAACAGCCAGAAAAGTGACAGGAAAGCCGATCAAGGCTGTGGAAGAAGGAAGAAGAGCTGGAGATCCGGCTGTCTTGATCGCTTCCAGTGAAAAAGCGAAGAATATCCTTGGCTGGAAGCCAGAACATGCAAATCTTGAAGAAATCATTGCATCCGCATGGAAATGGCACAGCAGCCACCCACAAGGATATTGTTCTGTTCAAAAGGAAGACAAATAACTCTTTTTGAACCATAAATCATCCCCGTACCGTTTAGAGCATGTTACCTGGCTCTAAGCGGTACTTTTTTGTTTTCGTAAAATATCTGGTACTATGTTCAAATAAAAAATAAAATGGTGTATACTAAAGAAAATAGTAAGATAAAAGAAGGAGTACGAATCGATGAAACGGTTACTAGGATATTTAAAGGAGCATCTTTGTGTTACGATCCTTGCACCATTATTTAAGATGCTGGAAGCTAGTTTTGAACTATTTGTACCATTGGTCGTTGCCAGCATGATCGATGTAGGAATCGGACATCACGATATTGGATATTTGTGGAAGATGGGAGGATTATTGATTTTACTTGGAATCATTGGATTTTCATTTTCTATCACAGCACAGTATTTTGCGGCAAGATCGGCTGTGTATACAGGAAAGTCGATGAGAAGTGATTTGTTTGCACATATGAATCAATTTTCTTATCAGGAGATCGATCAGGTTGGGACATCAACGTTGATCAACCGCATGAGTAATGATATCAATCAGGTGCAAAATGGAGTTAACATGTTCCTGCGGTTGTTTTTAAGGTCACCATTTGTCGTATTTGGTGCAATGTTCATGGCATTTACGGTGGATCATAAGGCAGCAGGTTCCTTTGTATTTACGATCACAGCATTGGCAGTAGTTGTCGGACTGATCTTATGGATCACGATGCCAATGTATAAGAAAGTACAAAAACAGGTCGATGGAGTATTAAAAAGTACAAGGGAAAATCTTCTTGGAATTCGTGTGATCCGTGCATTTAACAGACAAAGAAGCGAGGAAGAGAATTTCAGATTACAAAGTGGACAGCTTTATAACAAACAGATCCACGTTGGAAAGATTTCAGCGTTACTAAATCCTCTGACTTACATGATCATTAATTTGGGAATCATTGCAATCCTATGGTCTGGCGGAAAACAGGTTGATCTGGGTTATTTAACACAAGGACAGATCATTGCCTTGATCAATTATATGTCACAGATCCTTGTAGAACTTGTAAAACTTGCGAATCTTTTGATCATTTTATCTAGAGCATTTGCAAGTCTTGACCGTGTGGATCAGATTTTTGCATTAGAGCCATCCATGAAGGAAACTGGAAAAACAGATATAGAAGAGAAGAAAGATACACCTATTCTTGAGTTTAAAGATACATCGTTTGTCTATCATGGTGCAAGAAAAGAGACGATCCATCCATTTGATTTTGCGGTGAAAGAAGGCGAAACGATCGGGGTGATCGGAGGTACAGGGTCAGGAAAGAGTACTTTTGTATCTTTGATCGCAAGATTATATGATGTGACATCAGGAAGAATTCTATACCGTGGAGTTGATGAGAAAGAATTAAAACCAGAATTTATCCGAGGAAAGATCGGATTTGTTCCGCAGAAAGCATCTTTGTTTGAAGGAAGCCTAAGAGATAATATGAAATGGGGTAAAGAAGATGCCACAGATGAAGAAATCTATCAGGCATTGGATATCGCACAGGCAAGAGAATTTGTTGATCAGAAGGAACAGGGATTAGACTTTAGAATTGAACAAAATGGAGGAAACTTATCTGGCGGACAAAAACAGAGATTAACGATCGCAAGAGCATTAGTACGTAAACCTGAGATCTTAATTCTTGACGATAGTGCATCCGCACTTGACTTTGCAACAGATGCAAGACTTCGAAAAGCGATCAAAGAAAATACAGATAATATGACAGTATTTCTTGTATCCCAGAGAGTATCAACGATTCGTAATGTTGACCATATTTTAGTGTTGGATGATGGAAAGATTGCAGGAATCGGGTCTCATCTACAGCTATTAAAAGAGAATCAGGTATATAAAGAAATCTGCGCATCACAGATGGCAGGAGAGGAGGCATAAGATCATGAAGAAAGACAAAAAACAAAAGACATTACAAAGGATCATGGAATATATGAAGCCTTATCGATTTTTGATCTTTGCGTCTTTAGTGTTGGCGGTGATCAGTGTGGCACTGACACTTTATGTTCCGATTCTGACAGGACAAGGTGTGGATTGCATTATATCAAAAGGAAATGTTGATTTTGCAAGATTGATAAGTATTATAAAAATGATCGTGATCTGTATCGTATTGACGGCGGCAGCGCAGTGGCTGATGAATCATGTCAATAACCAGATTACATATAAGATTGGAAAAGATTTAAGGATTCAGGCATTTGAGCATTTGCAGAAACTGCCATTATCTTATGTAGATGCACACTCCTCAGGAGACTTGATCAGCCGGATCGTAACGGATATTGATCAGTTTACGGATGGATTGCTGCTTGGATTTACACAGTTATTTACTGGTGTGATCACGATCATTGGAACCATTTGTTTTATGTTAGGAATCAATCCATGGATCACATTGGTCGTTGTTATTTTAAGTCCGTTTTCGTTTTTTATCGCAAGTTTTATCTCAAAGCGAAGTTTTAATATGTTCCGGAAACAATCACAGACTAGAGGAAATATGACAGGATTTGTCAATGAAATGCTTGGAAATATTAAAGTAGTCAAAGTGTTTGATCATGGAGAAAAAGCACAGGAAGAGTTTGATCAGATCAATGATGATCTTGCATATTACTCCTTAAGAGCGACATTTTTCTCATCTATCACAAATCCGGCAACTAGATTTATGTATTCAGGAATCTATGCAGGGGTTGCGATCGCAGGATGTATGAGTGTTATTCGCGGAAGTATCAGTGTTGGTCAGTTATCAAGCTTTTTAAGTTATACAAACCAGTATACAAAGCCATTTAATGAGATCACAGGGGTTATCACAGAATTTCAGAATTCTTTAGCTTCTGCGGCAAGAGTTTTTGAATTATTAGATGAGGAGCCGATGATTCCTGATGCCAAAGATGCGAAGGCGTTACAGGATGTGAAAGGAAATGTAGAATTAGAGCATGTGGATTTTTCTTATGTGAAAGAAGTACCTTTGATCCAGGATTTTAATCTGAAAGTGGAACCAGGACAGCGGATTGCGATCGTTGGACCGACAGGATGTGGGAAAACAACGTTGATCAATTTGTTAATGCGTTTTTATGATGTGAATGTAGGAATGATTAAGGTGGAAGGAAATGATATCCGGGATGTCACGAGAGAAAGTTTACGATCCAGTTATGGAATGGTACTTCAGGAGACATGGTTAAAAGCAGGAACGATTCGTGAAAATATCTGCTATGGAAAACCAGATGCAACTGAGGAAGAGATGATCATGGCAGCAAAAGAAGCCAATGCACATGGATTTATCGAGCGAATGCCAGATGGTTATGATACGATCATTACAGAAGGTGGCGGAAATCTCTCTCAAGGACAGAAACAGCTCCTTTGTATTGCAAGGATCATGTTAAGTCTTCCTCCAATGCTGATCTTAGATGAAGCGACATCATCAATTGATACGATGACAGAGATCCGAATTCAGAAAGCATTTGAAACGATGATGAAAGGAAGAACAAGTTTTATTGTAGCCCACCGACTTTCAACGATTCAGAATGCGGATGTGATACTTGTTATGGAAAATGGACATATTTTGGAGCAGGGAACACATGAAGAACTTTTAGCGAAAAATGGTGCGTATGCCAGATTATATAACAGCCAGTTTGCACCAGTATAAATGTTAAGATTTTTGACTGGAGATGTCATATGGAAGAAAAAGGAATGAAAAAAAAGAAAAAATTATTGAGGTTGTTTATAGAAACATTTTATTTAAGTGCATTTACCTTTGGTGGCGGCTATATGATCGTATCTTTGATGAAGAAGAAGTTTGTGAATGAATATCATTGGATCGAAGAAGACGAGATGCTTGATCTGGTGGCGATCGCACAATCAGCCCCAGGAGCAATCGCAGTGAATGGAGCAATCGTTGTTGGCTATAAATTAGCAGGTATCAGTGGTGTGATCGTAAGTGTATTCGGAGCTGTTCTACCGCCGTTTTTGATCATATCTGTAGTCTCTGTTTTTTATGAAATATTTCGGGATAACAGGATTGTTGCAGCGATGCTTTCTGGTATGCAGACGGGTGTTGGCGCAGTGATCATCAGTGTTGTGTACGAGATGGCAAAAGGGCAAAGTAAGAAGGAAAACAGAATAGAACTTGCGATCATTATGGTTGTGGCATTTATGGCAAGTTATGTCTTTGATATTAGTGTGATCTACATTATTCTTGCATGTATTGGAGTTGGAATCGTACAATATGGCATTTCAAGAAAGAAGACAGGAGGCAGAGAATGATCTATTTGCAATTATTTTTAAGCTTCTTAAAGATCGGAGCATTTAGTTTCGGAGGCGGATATGCAGCAATGCCAATGATACAGCAGCAGGTGGTAGATGCATATCATTGGCTGTCTGTGTCTGAATTTGGAGATCTCGTGACGATTTCACAGATGACACCGGGACCAATCGCAATTAATGCGGCGACTTTTGTTGGTATAAGGGTAGTTGGATGGCAAGGAGCATTATGTGCAACGATGGGATGCGTATTCCCGGCGTGTGTGATCGTTACAATGATTGCTTATTTTTATGTAAAATATCGTCATATGGAAGGACTACAAATGGTGTTAAATACCTTACGCCCTGCGGTGATCGCACTGATCTTAACTTCTGGAATTACGATCCTTACGCAGGCATTTTTTCAGGAAAGTCATATAGATCTTCAACAGATCAACTGGATACAGGGTGGTATTTTTATCATTTGTATGTACCTTTTATTGAGAAAGAAAAAAGATCCGATCATTGTCATGCTGTTTGCGGGTGTGCTAAATGTGATTGGAAGCTTTTTCATTTCATAGGAAATTTCAATGAAATCCCCTATGAAATAAAAAATGGGAATATAAATGATGAGAGTGGTAAAAGTATAAATAAAACAATAGGAAGTGATAGATTTGAGTAAGATACAAGAAGCGAAGAAACTATTAAAACAATACTTTGGATACGATGAATTCCGCCAAGGTCAGGAACAATTGATCGAGGCAGCATTAAATGGGCAGGATGTCTTAGGGATCATGCCGACAGGAGCAGGAAAGTCTCTTTGTTTTCAGATTCCAGCATTGATGATGGATGGAATTACACTTGTGATCTCTCCACTGATCTCGCTGATGAAAGATCAGGTTGGGACACTGAATCAAGCCGGAATTCATGCGGCATTTTTAAATAGTTCTCTGACACAGGGACAGTATCATACCGCATTAAAATATGCGATGCAAGGAAGATACAAGATTATCTATGTGGCACCAGAACGCTTGGAAACAGAAGGTTTTATCAATTTTGCGCTAAATAGTGGAGTGAAGATATCAATGTTGGCAGTTGATGAGGCACATTGTGTGTCTCAGTGGGGGCAGGATTTCAGACCAAGTTATCTAAAAATTCTGGAATTTTTAAAGAAACTTCCGTATCGTCCTGTACTGACTGCATATACAGCAACAGCGACAGCAGAAGTCAGAGATGATATTATGGATATTTTGAACTTGAGAGATCCATTTGTATTAACGACAGGGTTTGACCGGGAGAATCTTTACTATGCAGTAAAACGTCCAAGGGATAAGTATAGAGAATTACTAAGTTATTTAAAAGAAAAAGAAGAAAAGATGCCAGGAAGCAGCGGGATTATTTACTGTTTATCTAGGAAAAATGTTGAGGAAGTCTGCTATCAGTTAAGAGAAGATGGATTCTCCGTGACAAGATACCATGCAGGATTATCGGATGAAGAACGAAAGGAAAATCAGGAAGATTTTATTTATGACAGAAAGCAGATCATGGTAGCGACAAATGCCTTTGGAATGGGAATCGACAAGCCGGATGTCCGTTTTGTTGTTCATTATAATATGCCGAAGAACATGGAAAGTTATTATCAGGAAGCAGGAAGAGCAGGACGTGATGGAGAACCTGCGGAATGTATCTTATATTATGCGCCGATTGATAACCGAACCAATCGTTTTCTGATCGAAAATGGAGAGGAGAATGAGGAATTAGATGCGATCACAAAGCAGATCGTGATGGAAAGAGATTGGGAAAGACTTCGTCAGATGACATTTTACTGCTATACGAAGGAATGTTTACGTCATTATATTTTAAATTATTTTGGAGAACAGACAAGCGGATACTGTGGAAACTGCTTAAACTGTCTGACCGAGTTTGAAACGGTTGATGCAACAATGGAAGCGAAAGCTATCATCCAATGTATTAGAGATTGTTATCGAGATTTCGGACTATCAACGATCGTGGATATTTTAAAAGGTTCAAAGAGCCAGAAAGTATTAAGCCGTCATTTAGATGAGAATTCACAATATGGAGCATTGGCATCAGAAAGCATTGCAAGGATACGACAGATCATCAATGAAATGTTAGTCTATGGATATCTGGAAATGACAGATGATGAATATCCGGTTTTAAGCGTTGCAGATATTACTAAGATTGATGATAATTGGAACTTTGAGATCAAGATTCCAAAAGAAGTCGAAAAAGAGAAAGAAGAACGCAAGATTCAGACGAAGAAACGTAAGAAAGCAGGGGCTGTGGCAGCACTTGCTGAGGAAGATACAGAATTGTTCGAAGCATTACGTGTACTTCGAAGAATGATCGCATCCGAACAGAAAATCCCGCCATATATGGTCTGTCTCTTATACACATCTCCGAGCCCACGAGACCCTAAGACATCTC
>ENA-OYYQ01000766-OYYQ01000766.1-human-gut-metagenome-genome-assembly--contig:-NODE-766-length-12925-cov-3.921134_pt1 | contig 12925 bp, 12 predicted proteins | sample MGYA00243252_ERZ653455 | MGnify/ENA primary metagenome ERZ653455 (study PRJEB26926, sample SAMN06164940) | human gut metagenome | biome: ENVO:00009003; feature: ENVO:2100002; material: ENVO:00002003...
TCATGCATTGAGGGCAATGCCTTGCCGATCGAAATACTGCGCATATAGCTGCCGCTTTTGCCAAGGTCAAGGCTCATTTTATGTTCAGAAACGTGGAGGCGATGGCGCAGCTGCGTGATGCGCTTACGGACAAAATTCTCATATTCGGCTACCTGTAGCAAGCAGATACACCCTTTCCCATTTATACTATAATATGTAAATATTGTAATATAAATCGCGGTGGAGCGTTCAGTATTGATGTATCAATTTTCGTAGGATTGCCAATATGTTGACGATTGAATACTGAATTTTGAAAAAGTTTTTTCAGGCGCGGTGTTTCAGATAAGCAGCAGGTCGGGAAAGCGCAAAATATGGTCGATATGCGCAATCGCCCCGGCTAATGTATCAAAGCGCCCCTCGCACGGATCGGGCACCTCAGTTAAGGCAGTGGGGTCTGCCGTAAGACCGTTTTTCTCCAGCCACGCATCAAACGCCTTGCGCATCGCTGCGGCATTGGCGCGCTTTTCCTCATTGGTGACACGCTCATCAAGGTAGATAATGGCATCATATTTGTGGGCTGCGGTGTTATGGGTAATTTCAGCAAAGGTGAACCTGTCTATATAGGTATGGAATAAGAGTTCCACCCCCAACTTGTGCAGCTCGGTTTCTGCGCGCTGGCGCTCGGAAATTTGCGCTTTTTCGCCCAACATGGCACGCAACTGGCAAAACAGCTCGTCCCCATCCGCAGGGTACAACGCAGTACCCTTGGTGTCCTCGATTTCCTCAAAGCAGTACGCCTGCTGCGAGGGCGACAGCATCCCCTGTTCAGCCAGCTGTGTGGCATTGAGAAGATCCTGCCGATAGGATTGCGATAACGACATTGCGAATTTCTTTTTCATAAAAGATCACTCCTTGCTTATAATTGGTGAATCTAGTATGAATTATAATTCTTATTCGTGTCGAAATCGCTCGAAAGCAAGGATACGAAGGGGAAAATTCATACAACAATCATCAAGAAGAAAAGGAGCAGTTTCCAACAAACATCCGGTGTCACGATATGCTAGGCGTGGATGTGTTGGTCTACAGATTTGGACATAAATATGTTTTTGATAGCAACTTTGCCAAACGGAAAAGAAGTTTTAGGATATGCTGAAAAGGGCAACCACACCTTCCGTCAAAAGGTCTGCAAGATTTGCGGCAAGCCCTTCTGGCCGTCCAACGGTCAGGAGGTGCTGTGCTCCGAGGAATGTAAGGCAACCAACCGCAGGCAGAAACAGCTTGCTTATTATCATCGTAAGTATACGCCGTGGCAGTTGAAGTTCTATGTGAAGAGCCCACTGCCGTGGCCGCAGTGCGAGGAGTTGTTTAAGCAGTATAAGGAATACTGCTCTGAGCATCGGTTTATGAGGTTCGATACTTGGTATGCTACTGTGGATGGTAATCCGGTTCGTGATGGCGGCGAAGATTTTGATTACTCGGCATACGATGACCCTTCAGAACGGTACATAAATTATTCGTGGGGCGAACCTCTGGATAAAGTCAATTGTGAAGACGAGACGGTGGAGATTGACTGCTGATATTGTCAATGGATGAAGTGAACAAAGATACTGTGCAAACATTGTGCAATAGGCAAAAACGAAAGGATAGAGCAGACTTTATTTGCAATTTTGCGACAGAAATTATACAATTAAATTATGTATAGTTCAGTGCAGCAGAAGCCATCAAAAAGCAGGTGTGTATCATGATTGACAGAAAGAAATTTGATAAGTTGGTCAAGGAATACCAGAATTACTTCACCAACCACAAAGGGGAAAATGGTGAAAGCTACTGGGAAGAAGAGGAATTCAAGTGGCGCGGCATAAAAACATTTCAAGACAACTGGGACCTTGATGCGCAAGACCTCTCGGACATGATAAAGCGCTCTTTGCACGGTGTAAGCCACATGATGGTTTCGCAAGCGCGTTTCCCGGAAGGAATGATTGAGGACTTTGCAGAGCGAGAGCCCGATACAGTTCGAGCCATGTTCAAAGACCTCTTTGATGAGAGCAAAGATATTGTCGAGCGCTTCCATTCCTTTAAGCAAAAATCGGCTGACCTGCTGGAGCGTGTTGGCAACGGGGCGAAGAACCATTTTCAAGACGAAAGAACCATTGCCTTATATCTTTGGCTGCGGTATCCGGACAAATACTATGTATATCAGTATACGCAAGCTCGGAATCTCTCGATTGCCCTTGGCAGCGACCATCGCATCATAAAAGGTCGTCTGGATAGTAACATTCGTGAATGGCTGGCGTTATATAACGAAGTAACCGAGTTGATGAAGCAAAAACCTGAGGTTCGTAACTGGGAAACGCAAGGCATGACAGCAGTGCATTATCCCGACCCGGAGTATCGGATGCTCGCCACGGACTTGGCCTACTGCTACACTGAGCGTATTCTCAAAGAACAGAAGGCAGAGCAGGAGTGGGAGCCGAAAGACTATAACCCCGGCATTACTGTTGAGAACTGGGTGTCACTGCTTGCAAATAAGGAAGTCTATCATGAGAGTGCCAAAACTGTCATCGAACGACTTCTGGATTACGGCGGGCAAGCGACCTGTACCCAGTTGGCACAGAAATATGGTGATAACGCTAATACCTATAATGTGAACTCTATTGCCTTCGCCAAGAAGGTCTATGAAAAGACCCACTGCAAGTTGGCAGAGCGGGAAGACGAAAGTGTTCGCTGGTGGTCCATCCTATACATGGGAAAGAAAGCTGACAAGGACGATGATGGCGTGTACATCTGGAAGCTGCGTCCCGAACTAGCTGAGGCACTAAAAATTGTGAATGGCGAGGAAGTGCCTGACGAAGACACAGATACAACGGAGTATACCAAAAAGGACTTTTTGGAGGAGGTATTTATCTCTGAGGCCAAGTACGATGAGATGTATGCTGTCTTGATGCGTAAGCAAAACATCATTTTGCAGGGCGCACCGGGCGTTGGTAAAACTTTTGCGGCAAAGCGGCTTGCGTACTCCATTATGGGTGCAAAGAACGATGACCATATCCAATTCGTGCAGTTCCATCAGAACTACAGCTATGAGGATTTTGTAGAGGGTTACAGACCCGCCGCCAGTGGTTTCGTTCGGACTGATGGCATTTTCAAACGCTTTTGCATAGACGCGGCAGATGCTCCTGACGAAAAGTTCTTCTTTATCATCGATGAAATCAATCGCGGCAACCTCTCCAAAATTTTTGGTGAGCTCCTGATGCTGATTGAGAAAGACTATCGCGGTCAGGCCGCGACGCTCCCCTACAGTGGCCGCTCCTTTGCTGTGCCGAAGAACCTCTATATCATTGGCATGATGAATACTGCGGACCGCAGCTTAGCTATGATTGACTATGCCTTGCGCCGCCGATTCAGCTTCGTTGATATGGAACCGGGATTCGACACTGACGGCTTCAAGGAGTACATGAGCAGCAAGGGCAGCAGCACGATGAAAGCACTTGTTGAGGAAGTAAAGCAGCTTAATGTCGATATCAAAGAAAAGCTCGGCAAGGGTTTTTGCATAGGGCATAGCTATTTTGTCTTCGATGAACCGTGCTCGGACGCACTCCTCAAAAACATTGTGAACTACGATATCCTCCCGATGCTGGCAGAGTATTGGTTTGATGATGAAGAACAGTATGATATGTGGGCATCCCGCCTGAACGGGGTCTTTGAGAATGGCAGCAAGTGATAGAGAACAAATCCTTATAAAAAATATCTACTACATGCTGGCCTATGCTTTTAAGGCGTTGCAACAGAAGAACTACAAGGATATGGAGACCGTCCAGTTCGACAACGCTCAAAACCTTTTTGCGGCAATTCTTGCGCAGGGTATCAGTCAGCAGCTAAAGCAGGGACTCTATAAGGAGTATATCGACCAAGAAGGGGACCTCTCCGTACTGCACGGTAAAATTTCCTTTCCGGGCACGATTCGAAACCAGATAGCCCATCGTCAGCAGTTACATTGCGAGTACGATGAACTCTCCGAGAACAACCTTTTGAATCAGATAATCAAGACCACTGCGCTGATTCTGGTAGGAAGTAGCGAAGTAAAGAAAGAGTATCGACAACGCCTCCGCAGTGAGATGCTCTTCTTCTCGTCTGTCGATGAGGTCGAGCCAAGTTCTATACGATGGTCTGACCTACGCTTTCACCGCAACAACGAGACTTATCTGATGCTCATAGGCATCTGCCAGCTCGTTCTGAATGGTATGCTTCAGACCGAAGATGATGGCAGCTATAAACTCGCTGTGTTTGAGGACAGTCAGGAGATGAGCCACCTATATGAGAAGTTCCTGCTCGAATACTACCGGCGAGAGCACCCGCAACTGAAAGCATCAGCATCCCAGATACGATGGGCGCTTGATGATGGCGTGCAGAACGCGCTACCTATCATGCAGAGCGATATCATGCTCCAGCAGGGGAATAGCGTTCTGATAATCGATGCCAAGTTCTATGCTCACAACATGCAGGAGCAATACAATAAACGCACCATTCACTCAGGAAATATGTACCAAATTTACACCTATGTAAAGAATAAAGAATTTGAGCTGGAGAAGAGTGGCGAGCCTCACAAGGTATCTGGTATGCTTTTGTACGCAAAGACGGTAGATGTTATCCAGCCGGATAGTGTGTTTCAGATGCACGGCAACCAGATAACTGTCAGGACGCTGGACCTATGCCAACCGTTTAATAACATAAGGCAAGCTCTCGACCAAATCGCGGATAGTAACTTTAGTATGTGAGAGGGGAAATTACAATGTTTGATGTTAATGACTTTACACCGATATTATCTTGGCAATTAGTGGTGATGACATTGCTATGCTCACACTTGAAGATGTGGAGCAGGCATAATTTTACTACAATGTGAAAGCCAAGGGAGTAGTCGAATGTTCTCTGTATCAGCAATGGCAGCACAGGCAAAACAGCCTAATGGCGGCTATCTACCCGTGAGCCTATTCAGAACAATTGAATATGACGATGGGAATACTACTCCATCAATTTCGGCTGAGTATGCGGGCGCGGTAGGTACAGTTGTTGACTACATGACGCGGTTTGCTATGACAGAGGACAAACAAACTGCATTCTCTATATCGTTAGCAGGTGCCGAAAAAGTTGCTCATGGGACGGATGCTATCAGGCTGCTAGACAAAATTACAGGTCTCAATGAACCGTCTCTTTGCGCGGCGTTCGAACTTGTCAAATACGATGTTGCCTTTCGTCAAGGCGCGGCGGCGTTCGTCCCAACAGAAGCAAAAGCTCCCCCCAAAGAGGTTCTATTGGCAACCGTCATTATGATTCAGCGTACTATCGCATTCTTCCACACCTATGAGATGCCTGTTCTGAACGGCTTTACAATGGACGGCGGATACAGCCGACTGGTGAGCAGCGGTGACGGTGATTATGTTACAGAGACAACACTGCTGGACATGAAATGTACCAGCGGTAATCTAAATAGTCACTGGACATTGCAGTTGCTCATGTATTATATTATGGGCTATCATTCTCGTAATAGGAGCTATTTTTACAAGCTAGACCGCCTTGGCTTTTTTAATCCTTATAAGAATATCTTTTTCTACTATGATATTGATGACATACCAAATGAAATTCTTTACAAAGTAAGCCGCGATGTCATCGGCTACAAGATGGATTACAGTACATATTCTTATGAGCTTACTCAAAAAGAAATTCAAAAAGCGTATAATCACTGGTATTCCGTAGAAGTAAATAACTCGGATGCGGTCAGAGATTGGTACATAAAGAACTTTAAGCAAACAAACTTCAAACTGAGCGACTATGAGGACGGTATCCACCTGATTTCGGTAGATGACTATTGGACCTATATGCAGCAAAGCGGAACAAACCGAAATAGTAGACTGCTATTCCCCTACACCAAAGCTGTACAAATGATAAAGCATGGCGGGTTTGTAATGTTCTTGTCACAGAGCTCAACGGGTGGGCTCTCAGTTCTAAATGGAGCAAAAATCATTCGTGCAACTCACCGACCGCAGTATTATTTTGAGCATATGGTCGAATACGCGAATCAGATACTTGCATGGTTTTCTCCTTACTGGGATAAGATGAAACAGATTTCGGATGGTCTGAAAGAACTTATTCCCACTTCAGAAGTAATGTATGCTAACCATTGTGTATCGGTGAGGAGAGCAAATGAGGAAGGGCGCAGCACGGAGCTCGTCTCTTACGGAGACTATATAAACGAGAAAACTTATGGTGGTTTGACACGGTATCAGAGCGATGCAACTATTTATGCGTGGCATCTAGGTCGTGCTCATGGCTGTGTTATCGACATATCCGGAACCAGCCACATCTATCTCAATCCCTATAATGGTGCTGCAATACCTTATTCTGCGCAGAATATGACATCGCGTAGGGTTTGGCGTGATGGCGTAAAAGCCCTGATTGAGAATGACCGCCCTCTATATCTCAAAGGCAGAAACGAAGCAGCTCTCACTACGAGTGCCGTGAGTACAGCTCTTTCTATTGTTTCTAACCTGAATGAAGAAGCAATTAAAGAATTCGAAACAGGTAATGGCATCTACAAGATTTCAAAGAAGCTCATGGGCTTGCAGAGTATCTACGAGCATAAAGTCATTTGCACATGGTACGATAAGGTGCTGGCATTCATCGGTCAGAACAACATCGGAAACGAAGAAATCAATGATATTCTTGACCTTGTTGAGTTCGATGGAACAGAAGAGTATCGCAAAAACGCCACACGAACCTTCTCACTCGTTGGAGCAAAGAAACGCATGAACTGTGGCATGATGGCTACTGTCATTGCTGACAATGGCTTTTATGACATTGCGGTACGATTCGAAGACGGCTCTGTCGTATACCACAAGAGACGCGACAAATTTAAAGCTGGTTCAATACGGCCACCAAAATAGACAAAATACTTTTGCAATCTTTGTGCATCCAGACAAATCAGATTACATATAGGTTAAAGTCCAAGTTATGGTATTCTCTGAGATGTATAATGAAGATAATGAGCACCTAAAATGCAAAAGTTAACCTGAAGTTTTTCAAAATTTTAAACTTGAAAGTGTCTAATTTATTTCTGCAAACAATATCTGGCAGCACTAAACTGCCACTGACTCTAAGGCGGGCTTCGACCCGCCTTTTCTTTATGCAAAATCATTCTTGCTTCTTCCTTTCTCCCGGTTTCGTTGTGATGAGCTGATAGACATCACTATCCTTGGGTTCCAGATTGGTGAATGGTAGTACACTGTTGCCCATCTTGATGATGCCGTGTCCCTCGCTGGCGTTGCGTAGAAATTCCAGCTGCGGGTTGGATAACCCGTACAGACTTTCCAAGGCATCCAGACTCTTAGTTTGCCGCAGCATAATGACAAACTCGCTGTTGGAAAGCAGCGCATTTGCTATCGGGTTTGCCAGATAATCCTGAATGTCCTGCGTAATGCCGGTGGCATAGGCGTTATATTTACGGAATCACTTCCATGTCGAATTCAGAAAATCTGCGCTCATAGAATCCTTCGGCAATACATGAATTTCATCAAAGTAAACCCACGTTGCCGCAGAGGAATCCATATAGCAGTTAGCCATTACGCGCATATTGATAAATTCCAGTATACGGCTTGAATATCCCCGCCGACAAGTTGCTGAAGGGGATGCAGCTCATTTGCAACAAGCCGTTCTTCCGGATATTTGCCCGGCTGAACATACAGAATACGGATTTTGTTCTCGTTTGCCATGTAAAAAACTCCTTTTTGACAACAAAAATACCGCTGTATCGGGTGATACAGCGGGGGTTACAAAGAATTGGTGTGTTCATACATTAATACGGCATGGCTCCGCTTACCGGGACGTCAATCACTTTTACCATACAATATTCCTTTCAAATAAGTAAGCCTACCCGAAAGAAAAAGCCCGGCAAGCCAAAAGCTTGTCGGGCAAAAAGCGGATTTACTTTTCGCTATTTCCTATCGTTCAATGCTCACGCAGAAAATTCAAGAAGGTTTGGATGCCGCCGCCAAGGCGCTTTACCTGTTCGGGTCTTACGCCCTTCAGGTCGGAGACATCGTAGAAATCGCCGTTTTGGGTCGTTTGGGTCAGCATACCGGCATCACTGCCAAAGATGGAATCCGTGACGCCGATAAACTCATCACCCCAGAAGCAGCAATCTTCGGCAGCAAAGCCAAAACGGGCAAACAGAGCATCGACATTGTCACTTTTGCCGGTGGGACCGACCTCCAAGTATTTTGCATCGGTCGTGGCGCGCAGCGGCATTTCCGCCGTACCGAAGGATTCTGCCATCGCAATGACCGTTTCAATGCTGTCAATGCCGTGCTGCTGCAAGATGTGTTGCAGGCGGGCAGCCTCGCCCTCCTGCAAAAACAGATTCTCGCCGCGGTTATTGGCGGGCATCAGGTCGATCTTGCAGTAATTCGGACGGCTGAAAACAATATCAGTGTTCATGCCGTATTTTTCCAACAGCTCGCGGTGGATGCGGTAGCAGGCATCGTGTACGGCAAGGATGCCCTTGGCATCCGGCACACGATCAACAAGGATGGTCGGCTGCCCTGTAGCATCATACCCATAGTCGAACGCGCCGCGCCCCAGACCGAGATACAGGTTTTCCAGCTGCTTCGGCGTAAAATAGCTGTGCAGCTTTCCGCCTGCAATGTTCTCGTAGGTCGTACCGCTGACGATGCAGAGCTTTACCCCTTTATCCAGCAGCGGGCGCATCGCGTTGACGGCATCCTCGACAGGCGCTTTGCGGGAGAGAACCGCTGTGCCGTCCCAATCAAAAAAGATTGCTTTATAGTGCTTCATGGCAGGTTGCCCCTTTCTCGGTCAGTTCGTAAGGCTTGCCCTCGACAAGGAAGTTGACAGCATCCCCGCTTTGCAGCGTGATGGTCCAGCCGTCCGGCAGCACATCCACTGCCAGTACGGACTCTTTGATTTTCACTGTGAAGTGATAGCCGTTCCACGCTTCGGGAATATAGAATTTGAACTCCGGCACGCCGTTTACAAGACGCAGACCGGCAAAGCCAAAGACAATGCTCTGCCATGTGCCGGCCATATTGGCGGCATGGATACCGGCGTAGAAGTTGTCATGGTAATCATCCAGATCCATCCGGGCAGACTGGGCAAAATAGGTGTAGGCGTCCTCGTGACGTCCGATACGGCTTGCCAGAATACCAAAGATGCAGGTGGAAAGCGAAGAATGATGCAGCGTTACGGTCTGATAGAAGTCGTAATTGCGCAGCAGCTCCTCATCGGTAAACAACGCACTGTACAGCATCATACCCATGATGGCATCGGCCTGCTTGCTCATTCGCTGGCGGTAGATGAACAGCGGGTGGTAGTTTTCGTACAGAAGATGCCGCTTTTCCGGCGGAATACGGGAATCGTCCCACGGCTTGCGTAGCATAAAGCCATCGTCCTGCAAATAGACCTGCCGCTTTTCATCATAAGCAAAATACATAGCATCGGCAGTCTTTTTCCACAGGGCAGGCTCGTCCGGATCGAGCTGAATTTTTTCGATCAGCTTTTGGTAAGCATCGGGGCGCTGTTCTTTCAGCGTTTCCAGCGCGTTGACGGCGGCATACAGGTTCTGCTGCGCCATCAGATTCGTATAGAAGTTATTGTCCACAATGGCATTATACTCATCGGGACCGGTCACGGAGCAGATGCAGTATTTGCCGCCGCGGCACTCGGCAAAGCAGCCTACATCCGCCCAGACGCGGGCTGTTTCGCACAGAACCTCGGCTGCTTTGTCGGCAAGGTAGTCAATGTCGTTGGTGACAGCAACATAGAGCTGGAACGCATAGGCCACATCCGCATTGATGTGGTACTGCGCCGTACCCAGCGGGAAGTAGGTAGATGCTTCCTCGCCGTTGATGGTGCGCCAAGGATACAGTGCACCGATGGGATGCCCCAGTACACGGGCACGGTCACGCGCTTTATCCAAGGTGCTGTAGCGGTAGTCCAGCAGACTGCGTGCAAGCTCCGGCTGGGTATAGACAAAGACCGGCAGAACATACATTTCGGTGTCCCAGAAGTAGTGGCCCTCATACCCTTCACCGGACAAGCCTTTGGCACCCATACCTGTTCTGCCATCACGGCCCGATGCCTGCATGATGTGATAGAGGTTGAAGCGCAATCCCTGCTGCAGAGGCACATCGCCGTCCACGCGAATATCGGCAGTCTCCCAGAAATGTTCCATCATGGCAGCGTGGGCGGCAAACTCCTTATCATATCCGTCAGCGGCAAAGGCAGTCAGTTCCTCATTCACAAACGGGAGCATGGCGTCCTTGTCCATATCAAGGGAGTCGGTGTAGACGGTCAGCTTTTCCAGAGTGATCGTGTGACCCTGCTTGGCGGCAAAATCGTATTCGATCCAAGCATCGACATCGTTTGCCTGATGCCGGGTCGCAGCTGCTGCCTCCGAGAGCAGATGCACCGAGCCGCAGGCCATCGCCAGCTTGCTGTTGACAGCGGTGCTTTGGCAGGTCATAGTTTTGTCATCGGCGGTCAGTGCATCGGGCAGCAGATGACGTCCAAACGGACCGTAGTCCACCAGCGGATTTGTGGTACGAGTATGGTTTTCCACATCGGCGTCCAGTGCGCTGTGCAGCGTCAGCGTACCGCTGAAGTTCACGGGGGTAACGCTGTAGCGCTGTGCCATGCGGTTTTTGTGAGCAAGGCTGACAAAGCGGGTATTTTCCACCCGGACCGTTTTACCGCTGGGAGAGGTCCACTCAAAGCTGCGCACGACCTGACCGTGCTTCATATCCAGTGTGCGGCGGTAATTTTGCAGTGTGGCGGTACGGATGTCCATAGGCTCACCGTCCACCACAAGACGAATCGTCTTGCAGTTCGGCACATTCAGGATCGTCTGGCTCTCGGTCGGGAAGCCGAAGTTCCACTCGCCGTAGCGGACGTGCTCCTGCTCGTACAGACCATTGAGGAAATTGCCCTCCAAGCCGTGCTGCTCGTCAAAATCGTAGGCTTCCTCATGGGTGCCGCGGGTGCCGATATAGCCGTTGGAAAGCGCAAACGTCGTTTCGTTGCGGTAGTTCATCGCAAGATCAAGGTGATCCTCCGTTACATTCCAAGGCTCAAAGGGATAAATTGGGGTCTTGTTGGTATCCATTGCAAATTCTCCTTACAGGTCTACTTTCCAGAATACCTCGTCTGCTTTTACAAACGAATACAGAAAATCCACGGCATCCGGCTGTAAGGCCGTTTTATGGCAGGAAATGGCGCGGTGCTTGAGGTTCTGCGCCAGATCTTCGTTCAGCATTTCCTGCGGAACGGGCAGAACGATACGATTCTCCCAGCGCAGTGTACTGGCACTTTCCAGCCCCTCCGGGCAGGTCAGCGGACGAACACCGTCACGCAGCGGCCAGTTTTCATCCCCTGCGGGCGAATGGACAATGCCGGTATAGAGGGTCGGAACTTTTTTGCCAGCCTCACGGCGGCTGCGCAGTTCATCGCAGATAAACTGGTACAGCCCGCTGTGGTCACCGTGGGTATCGCAAAGTGCCGTGGTAATGATGCTGTCCGGTTCGATTTCGTCGAGTACGGCTTTCAGATCCTGCACAAAGCCGGCTTTTGTATACGGCGCAGGCTTACCGAAATGCTGCGCGTGGAAATCCGGCTTTTCGGGCAGACCGTAGGTCTCCGTGCCGCAGTGGGAGGGATGAACCTTGTTCTCATCGGTTTCATCATACAAACCCGCAAGAAAGCTCTCCGCCCGCGGCATACCGGTGTCAGCATAGCCAAGGAATGTCACCTGCTCATTCGGAACCCCCAGCATTTCCACGCCTGCCAGTGTTTCACGCAGACGCGCATAGCCTACGCTGTGGTCGTGGCAGCCGTAGTCGCCGTTGGTCACCATTACCACATGGGGGTTCAGCCCCGCATGGGCAGCCGAATACAGCACACCGGCCGTCAAAAGCAGCTCATCGTCCTGATGGGGAACGATTACCATGATTTTACCAAAATCTGTGATTTTCATTTTCAATTACCCCTTCACAGCACCGGCAGCAACACCGGCAATAATATACTTCTGCATGAACAGATAGAAAATCATCAAAGGTGCAACGCCCAGCATCATCATCGGGAACATAGCAGTCCAGTCAGTGGAGAACTGACCGATGTTGCGGGAAACCTCCTGCAGGATGACATCGTTGGCACGGCTCTGCAGGAAGAGCAGCGGGGTCATAAACTCATTCCAGACATTCAGCGTAACGATGATGATAACGGTAGCCATTACCGGCTTGAGCAGCGGAAATACGATGGTGAAGAACTTTTGCATCGTGCCGCAGCCGTCGATTTCAGCAGCCTCCTCCAGTTCAACAGGCACCGTAGAGTGAACGAATTCACGGAAGAGGAACACCGCCTGCGGCATATTCACAGCCACATCGACAAGAATGACGGCGAAGGGGCTGTTCATCAGGTGCAGCGCCTTGACGATCTTGTACAAGCTGACAATGTTCATCTGAAATGGCACGACCAGACCGGCCAAAAAGAACAGGAACAGTCGACCGCCGAGCTTGGAGCTTGTGCGCGCCAGCGCATACCCGGCCATACTGCCGAACAGCACGATGAGAAAGACGCTCATTGCCGTGATAAACAGCGTGTTGGCAAAGGCACGGGGAAATTCCATCTTCTGCCATGCATCAATGTAGTTTTGCAGATTGATAGTGCTGGGCAGCGCCAGTGGGCTGGCGGTAGCCTCCGCAGGAGATTTCAGCGTTGTGACGATCAGATAGTAAATAGGGACAGCCCAGAGAACGGCAAGCAAGACCATCAATGTTTCGGTAATGATCAGGCCGCGTCTTTCAAATTTACGCGTATTCATTGAATAGAGTCACTCCATTTCTGCCTGTCTCTTATACACATCTGACGCTGCCGACGATAAGGC
>ENA-OYYQ01000776-OYYQ01000776.1-human-gut-metagenome-genome-assembly--contig:-NODE-776-length-12769-cov-5.088406_pt1 | contig 12769 bp, 10 predicted proteins | sample MGYA00243252_ERZ653455 | MGnify/ENA primary metagenome ERZ653455 (study PRJEB26926, sample SAMN06164940) | human gut metagenome | biome: ENVO:00009003; feature: ENVO:2100002; material: ENVO:00002003...
GAGCCTTATCGTCGGCAGCGTCAGATGTGTATAAGAGACAGGTGTGGGATATGTGCTCAATGTGCATGAAGGACCGAATGCATTCCGCTATAAAGGAACTGAGGATCGTCCGGGGGGAGCTGTTTTTGAAGAAGGAATGGTAACTACGGATGAACCGGGAATTTATATCGAAGGAAAATACGGAATACGTCTGGAAAACGAATTAGTATGCCAAAAAGGCAAAAAAAATGAATATGGTCAGTTTATGTATTTTGAAAATCTGACCTATGTTCCGTTTGATCTGGATGCTATCGATCCGAAACAGATGACGGAGGTTGAAAAGAAACGTCTGAATGATTACCATGCCAATGTATACAAAGTTGTTTCCCCGTATCTGCAGGGAGAGGAACTGGCATGGCTGAAGGAGGCAACACGGGCAATATAAACCGTGGCCGGGAAGGAAATGTAAAGTAATGAGTGAAAAGCTGGTGCTGATTGATGGACACAGCATATTAAACCGTGCATTCTACGGTATCCGTGTGCTGACAAATTCAAGAGGTGTTGCCACAAATGCCGTAACAGGCTTTATGAACACTCTGCTTATGCTTGAAAAGGATGTAAATCCGGATATGATTGCGGTAGCTTTTGACCTTAAAGCACCGACATTCCGCCATAAGATGTACGACGGCTATAAGGCAAACCGCAAGGGTATGCCCGAAGACCTCGCACAACAGCTTCCCTATATGAAAAAGATAATCACCGCAATGGGAATAACCATTATCGAAAAAGAGGGCTTTGAAGCCGATGATATAATCGGAACTGTTTCAGCCGCCTGTGCGGATAAGAAGATACCCTGTACAGTGTCAACGGGCGACCGTGACTCGTTCCAGCTTGTAAATGATTATGTTACCGTAAGGCTTGCCAAGACAAAAGGCGACATTTACTACACGCCCGATGTTATTATGGAAGAGTACGGCGTGACCCCGAAACAGATGATAGAAGTAAAAGCGCTTATGGGCGATTCGAGCGACAATATTCCGGGCGTTCCCGGTATCGGTGAAAAGACCGCTCTTTCACTTATAAAGGAATTTGCAAGCGTGGACGGAGTTTATGAGAACATCGGCTCAACGCTTATCACAAAGGGTGTACGCACAAAGCTCGAAAACGGCAAGGAAAGCTGTTATATGAGCAGGCAGCTTGCCGAAATATGCCTTACCGCACCTATTGATACCGAGCTTTCGCATTATGTTCCGAAAGAACGTGACGATAACGAGCTTGCAAGCTTGCTGTCGGAGCTTGAAATGTACAAGATGCTCCAGAAGCTGAAGCTGCACCCGACGTCCGCTCCCGCAGGCTCAAAAGAGGCTTTGGAAGAATCCGCCGCAAAGCAGATACCCGCAATGCCTGCAGGCGATATAGTTCTGACGCAGGAGTGGAGCGTATACGCAGGCGCAGTAGGCGCTCCGGTAAAATTGTCCGACGGGGAGCTTAAAGCCTATGCCGACAGCGACAGCACGAAGTACACCTTTGATATAAAGGAAACGCTGACAGTTGCCGGCTGTGAAAGGCTTAAGAACAACCGTTTTGATACAACGCTTGCGGCTTACCTTGTCGACCCCGATTCAAACGATTACAGCCTGTCAAGGCTCTGCGCTCAGTACGGAGTTCCGGAAGGAAACAGCATACAGGAAAAGTCGATAACCGTTGCCGCCCTCAATGATATACTTAATTGCAAAATCAGTGAAACAGGCTCTGCGGCGGTTCTTACCGATATAGAGATACCTCTTGCCACTGTGCTTGTGGCTATGGAGCGTGAGGGTGTAAGTATTGACGCTGACGGTATAAAGGCTTTCGGTAAAGAGGTTTGCGAAAAGGCAGAAAAGATCAGCCGTGAGATCTATGAATACGCAGGCTATGAATTCAATATAGGCTCGCCAAAACAGCTCGGAAGCGTGCTTTTTGAAAAACTTGCATTGCCCAGCGCCAAAAAGACAAAAACAGGCTATTCCACAAACGCCGATGTGCTTGAAAGCCTTATGGACAAGCATCCCATTGTTCCGCTGATAACCGAATACCGTGCGCTTACAAAGCTGCAGAACACATACGTTACAGGACTTCTGAAGGTAGTAGGCGAGGACGGCAGGATTCATTCGACCTTCAAGCAGACAGAAACAAGGACAGGAAGAATTTCAAGCGCCGAGCCGAATATTCAGAATATCCCCGTAAGAACGCCGCTTGGCAGGGAGATGAGAAGATTCTTCACCGCAAAGGACGGCTACCTGCTTGTCGATGCCGACTATTCACAGATCGAACTGCGTGTGCTGGCTCATATTTCGGGCGACGAGATAATGAAGAAAGCGTTCCTTGACGGTGTGGATATTCATACCGTTACCGCATCTCAGGTGTTCAATCAGCCGATAGAGTGGGTAACGCCGGACCTCAGAAGCAAGGCGAAAGCGGTCAACTTCGGCATAGTCTACGGAATAGGCGCATTCTCGCTGTCAAAGGACATCGGTGTTTCAGTGCCGAAAGCAAGCGAATATATCCGCTCCTATCTTTCCAAATATTCCGGCATAGCTCACTATATGGAGCAGACCGTTGCGAAGGCTAAGCGTGACGGCTATGTTGAAACTATGTTCGGCAGAAGAAGATATATCAAAGAGCTTGCCGCAAAGAATAAGAATCTGCAGGCTTTCGGCGAGCGTGTCGCAAAGAACACCCCCATACAGGGTACAGCCGCCGATATAATTAAAATTGCGATGATAAAAGTTTACAACAGACTTGAAGAAAGCGGTCTGGATGCAAGGCTGATACTTCAGGTTCACGATGAACTTATTGTTGAGGCAAAAGAAGATTGTGCAGAAAAGGTTGCCTTACTTTTAAAGGAAGAAATGGAGAATGCCGTAAAGCTCACCGTTCCTATGACGGTAGATGTAAATATTGGCAAAACGTGGTATGATACTCATTGACAATGACTGTTTGACAGATAAAGGAAAAATCGCGGCTTTAAATCATCATAATTCATCAATCTGTAGCGACATTGCAGTGATTGAAAAAAAGTGTTTTTCGGTGCCGTGGACAGAGCGAAGTATTGAGTCGCAGGTGTTCACTGAAGGCTCAATCAATGTCGTTATTCGTGATGATAAAGCCGAAAACAAGCCAGTAGGCTTTATCTGCGGTCAGAGCGTATCCGATGAATGCGAGCTGTATCGCATTGCAGTGTTGCCGGAATACAGACATCAGTGCATCGCCACACAATTAATGGAATATTTCATAAATAAATGCAAAAATAACGGCATAAAAAGCATTTTTCTTGAAGTCCGCTGTGATAACGAGCCGGCAAAAAAGCTGTATGAAAAGCACGGCTTTTCTGAGGTCGGCAGACGCAGAAACTATTATACAGAGCCGGTTTGCGACGCTTTGATATATAAAGCGGAATTGTAAATCGTCATATTTACGGCAGGGCGGTATTTCTCCGCACCTGCCGTATTACTGCGTACATTCTCCGATTGCCACAAACCGCATAACAAAGCCAAATGCGGCAAATTTCAACTGTAAACACAAAAATGGCAGGCACATTTTATCCGTGCCTGCCGTCTTATTTTTATCAATATCACGCTGTAAAACCGCATTGTAAAGCCAAACAATCGCTATACACGGCAATTCGCTTCACACGATTTTCTGTTTTACTCTGTGCCTGACAAAGTATATGCATTAACCGACACAAATCGCATTGCTATGCGATTCGCAGTGCGTTCAGTCCCGCCGTTTTGCTACCCAACGAAACGCACCGACTATTACAAAGGCGGAATTTGGAGCGGCTCACAGCCGCAAAAACGGCAGACATGATTTCTCATGCCTGCCGTTTATCGTATCAATTGTATATCCCATCAAACCGCATTGTAAAGCCAAACAATCGCTATACACGGCAACCCGCTTCACACGATTTTCTGTTTTACTCTGCACCTGACAAAGTATATGTCTTAACCGCCACAAACCGCATTGCTATGCGATTCACAGTACATTCAGTCCCGCCGTTTCATTATCATGCGGATAGCTCCGACAATGCCAAAGGCGGAACAGTCAGTGGCACAGCCACCTTAGATCATGCTTTCCTGCCAGCAGTCAGGCGCTGTAAGACCGAGCATCTTAACGATGGTGGGAGCAACGTTTGCCAGACCATACTTAGTGGGAACGCCGGGAGCGTACTTTGTATCGTCCTTGATAGTGTACTTGACTTCCTTATCATAGATGATGAAAGGAACGGGGTTGAGCGAGTGGGCTGTTCTTACCTGAACCTCACCCTTCTTGTTCTTTTCGAGCATCTCGTCTGCGTTGCCGTGATCGGCTGTTACAACGAGCGTAACACCGTACTCATCGCAAACCTTGATAAGTCTTGAAAGGCCGAGGTCAACCGCTTCAACACCGATTATTGTTGAGTCAAGGCTGCCTGTGTGTCCGACCATATCGCCGTTGGGATAGTTGCAACGGATAAAGTCATACTTCTTGCTCTTTATTACTTCGATAAGATCGTCTGTTATCTCAGCGGACTTCATCCACGGACGCTGATCGAATGAAACGTTGTCGGAAGGAATTTCCTTGTATGTTTCAAGTTCTTCGCTGAACTTATCGCTCTTATTGCCGTTCCAGAAGTAAGTTACATGGCCGTACTTCTGTGTTTCGGATACGGCATATTCGTTAAGACCTGCGGCAACGAGTACCTCTGTGAGAGTGTTTGTAATCTCGGGAGGATTTACAAGGAAGCGTGCGGGGAGCTTTAAGTCGCCGTCATACTGCAACATACCTGCGAAGCATACGTCGGGCTTTGCGCCTCTGTCAAATGCTGTGAAGTCGTCATCGTCGAATGCCATTGAAAGCTCGATAGCACGGTCGCCTCTGAAGTTGAAGAGGATAACGCTGTCCTTGTCAACTATCTTGCCTACAGGCTCGCCGTTCTCAGCGATTACGAATGCAGGGAGATCCTGGTCGATGATGCCGTCGTTTTCCTTACGGTAGGTTTCAACAGCTTCCATAGCTGATGCAAACTGTCTGCCCTCGCCCTTGACGTGAGTCTTCCAGCCAAGCTCAACCATAGGCCAGTCAGCCTGGTAACGATCCATAGTAACCTTCATACGTCCGCCGCCGCTTGCTATCTTACCGTCAAAAGCGCCGTCCGCATTAAGCTCCTTGAGGAAGCTCTCAAGCTGTTCGATATATATCGGAGCAGAAGTAGCGGGTACATCTCTGCCGTCGAGCAGAATGTGTACTCTTGCCTTCTTGATGCCCTCGTTCTTGGCTTCCGTCAGCATCTTGAACAGGTGCTTGATATTTGAGTGAACGTTACCGTCCGATAAAAGACCGATGAAGTGAAGGGTGCTGTTGTTAGCCTTGCAGTTGTCAACGAGTTCTTTCCAAGCCTCAGACTGATACATCTTTCCGCTTTCGATAGATTCGTTAACGAGCTTTGCGCCCTGTGAGTAGATCTGACCGCAGCCGAGTGCGTTGTGACCTACCTCTGAGTTGCCCATATCATCATCTGTAGGCAGACCTACAGCGTCACCGTGAGCCTTTAAACGAGTGTTGGGGCATTCTCTTAAAAGTCTGTCAAGAGTAGGAGTGTTGGCGAGCGTAACTGCATCGCCAAGACCTGTCTTTGAAAAGCCTACGCCGTCCATAACAACGAGTAAAACGGGTTTTGCCATTTGTTTAGTCGTCCTTTCGTAAATATCCGATTTTTGATTAGCCGTTTACGGCAGCCTTGATGATAGTTGTGAAATCAGCAGCCTTGAGTGAAGCACCGCCGATAAGACCGCCGTCAACGTTTGTCTTTGAGAGCAGTTCTTCAGCGTTCTTTGCGTTCATAGAGCCGCCGTACTGGATTGTGATCGTTTCTGCAACATCTGCGCCGTAGAGCTTAGCGAGTGTAGCACGGATGAAAGCGCAAACTTCTTCAGCCTGATCTGCTGTAGCTGTCTTGCCTGTACCGATAGCCCAAACGGGTTCGTAAGCGATTATGCACTTTTTGAGGTCGTCTGCGGAGATGCCGAAGAAATCAAGCTTAATCTGACGTGCGATAACTTCTTCTGTAATGTTGCATTCACGCTCCCAGAGAAGCTCGCCTACGCATACGATGGGCTTTAAGCCTGCTTCAAGAGCAGCCTTTGTTCTCTTGTTTACTGTTTCGTCTGTTTCAGCAAAATACTGACGGCGCTCGGAGTGACCGAGTACAACATATTCAACGCCCATTTCAGCGAGCATATCAGCTGAAATTTCGCCTGTGAAAGCGCCGCTCTTTTCGAAGTGGCAGTTCTCAGCGCCTATCTTTATGTTTGTGCCTGCTGTTACAGCGAGAGCTGTTTCAAGGTTTGTAAAGGGAACGCAGGCTACGACCTCAACGTCCTTTACATCAGCAACCATAGGCTTTAATTCTTCTAAAAGAGCCTTAGCCTCGGGTCTTGTCTTATTCATCTTCCAGTTACCTGCGATAACTGCTTTTCTTACTGTCTTTTTCATGATACAGTGTTCCTTTCGTTTTTTATTATAAATTGCTTATTACACAACAATAAGGGCGGAGAATATCCGCCCTCAGAAATGTCATCAACTTTTTAAATGAAGTTTCATCGGAATATCCCTAACCCCATACCCCTTCCCCTCGGGAAGGGGCTTAGAGTGGGGGCTATCGCCCCTCAACCCTATCGGGGGCTTCGCCCCTGCGACCCCATTTAAATCAGATGCTTTATGACAATCTGAGGGCAGAATAATCTGCCCTCGTTATTTTTACTTGTCCTGAATGCAAGCGATACCGGGAAGTACCTTACCTTCGAGGTATTCAAGAGAAGCGCCGCCGCCTGTTGAGATGTGGCTCATCTTGTCTGCATAACCGAGGTTGATAGCAGCTGTAGCCGAGTCACCGCCGCCGATGATCGTTGTAGCGTCTGCCTCTGCAAGAGCTTCGCAGACAGCAACTGTACCCTTCTTTAATACGGGGTTCTCAAATACGCCCATAGGACCGTTCCATACAACTGTCTTAGCTGACTTAGCGGCATCAGCGAACAGAGCCATTGTCTTAGGACCGATGTCAAGACCCATCATATCAGCAGGAATCTTGTCAGCGTCAACAACGCTTACTTCGATCTCAGCATCGATAGGATCGGGGAATTCCTTTGCAATTGTTGTATCAATAGGGAGAAGGAGCTTCTTGCCGAGCTTTTCAGCCTTTTCAATCATTTCCTTGCAGTAGTCGATCTTCTCGTTGTCAACGAGTGATGTACCTACTTCATAGCCCTTAGCCTTTAAGAATGTGTAAGCCATACCGCCGCCGATGATAAGTGTGTCGCACTTTTCGAGGAGGTTTGATATAACGTTCAGCTTGTCTGCAACCTTAGCACCGCCGAGGATAGCAACGAAAGGTCTTACGGGGTTTTCAACAGCGTTGCCTAAGAACTCGATTTCCTTGTTCATAAGGTAGCCTACTGCTGTTTCCTTAACAAACTTTGTAACGCCTGCTGTAGAAGCGTGTGCTCTGTGTGCAGAACCGAAAGCGTCCATTACGAATACATCGTCGTCAACGAGATCTGCAAGCTCCTTAGCGAATGCTTCACCGTTCTTTGTTTCTTCAGCGCCACGGAAACGTGTGTTTTCAAGAACAACTATCTCGCCGTCCTTCATTTCTGCAACTGCCTTCTTTGCATTCTCGCCTACTACTGTATCGTCCTTAGCGAAAACTACCTTTGTATTAACAAGCTCTGCAAGTCTTTCAGCAGCAGCCTTAAGAGAGAACTTGTCCTCGGGACCGTTCTTCGGCTTGCCGAGATGTGAACAAAGAACTATCTTTGCGCCGTTCTCAACTAACTTATTGATTGTGGGAAGTGCGGCCTGGATTCTGTTGTCGTTTGTGATCTTGCCGTCCTTCATAGGTACGTTGAAGTCTACACGAACAAGGACTTTTCTGCCCTTTACCTGTAAATCTTCTACATTCTTCTTGTTTAATTTGCTCATGGTAATGATCCTTTCGCTTTTACTTTATTTGTATGAGGCTGTCCTCAAGAAATACAAATTTCACGCATATTTTTATACTTCTGCGCTCATATTTATTTTACCAAAAAAGCGGATAAAATGCAAGTACTTTTTATAAAGAAATCGAATAAAACAGCACGGCGGGAAAGTATTCCCGCCGTGTGTTTGCTCGTAGTAAAAGCCTGTTTTGAAAAATATAGCCTGATCTCAATCCCTAACCCAAACTCCATTCTCCTAGGTGAAGAGCTTTGCCTAAAGCAAGGACGCTTTGATTGCTTGCCACAAAGCCTACAGAGCAAGCAACACTCAATACCCGTTTTAATTTAGTAGATATATAGATTTTCCGACAGACTTCAGCGCTTTTCCTGAAAAGCAGGACACTGTTTGCTGTATAGATCACTTATTCGTTTGTAATCGGAATTTCTGCTATCAGCTTTGGCACAGGATCTTTTGGGATAATGTCATAATAACGATCGTTATTGAATACATAACCTTTTTCAACGGCATTTGATACCGAGAGATAGTTCTTTCCACAGTACAGACCGATAAACGTACTGACTCTTCCCTCAGAATCCGTGTTAGCTATGCAATAGTCGCCTGAAGCGTGAACGTTTGCGTTGTTATGTTCCAGATTATATGTGTCTATATCATCAAGATGTACAAAATATATTTCGCAGTTCTTTACAGGCTTTCCGTTGTCATCCTTAAGCACCATGTCGATGTCAATATCGCCATAGTCGGTGGCAATGTATGAAGAGTAAAATCTATCCCCGAGTATGACTTTCGGCTTACTGCTCTTTACAAGATCTTTGCGCACCATTATAGTGCTATAGATATGATTGTTTTCGCCTTGGATATTATCTATGCTTACAAGCAGGATATAATCATTTACTTCTTCTCCGGTGATAATTTTGCCGTCAACGCTTATGCTTGCATAGCTTACCGGAGTCTTTTTCACTTTACATCCCGTAATCCTACGACCGTCAACAGTGTCGATCAGTCGTGCTCCTTGCCATATGTTATCGTCTATATAGGTATAGCCATAATGGATAAGCTCAACCGGTATGTAAGTGTGTTCCTCATATGTGTAGGATTTTTCTGCAAGCGCATACTGCTGTTTGCTGTAATCGGGCAGAGTATCCTCCTCCTGAATACTTTCGTCTACAACCTCAAATTTGTCGGCAGGAAGAGTACCGGTTGTCAGATCGATATTTATAATGCTGTTACTGCTGCTTTCGGTCACGGTGAATACGGCAAATCCGTTGTCGCCTGTAGTGGTCATCATAGGAGCGGCTATAACGTAAATGCCGTAGTCTATGCTGTCAAATGTGTGATCACTGCCATCGGTATTAAAATAGGGTACTTCTGATATTTTGGATTGCTTTATGGTTATGACTTCATCATTTGTAAGGAACGCTTTGTCAACCTTATAATAGTAAAGCATACTTCTGTCAAGATCGGCTGCGTTGCCTGTCATTCTGAGCGTTACATTAGTCGCTGTGCCTGTCGGTTCGGGAGCGGGCTTGGCAGTTGTGGTTTCGGGCGCGGCGGTTGTCTGCGGTGCGGTCGTGCTCTCGTTTTCGGGAGTTGTTGATGTTGCGGCAGTCGTTGTTTCTTTGGGTTTTGATGAGTTGTCACTGTCACCCGCCACAGAGGTTATATCAATGGTTTTTGCGTCTGTTCCCGCTTTGTTTTCAATTCCGAAATTGAACATATAATTATTGTAGTAAGTATAATTCAAAAATATATAGTCATAAGGCGAAACGACTATACGGAGTTTTCCGTCAACATACTTCATGGATATATATTCAAGCTCAAACGTTTTGCTGTTGTCTGCGCCGTCTTTTGCGGTAAGCGATAACAGGATCAGAGAATTATGACTTTCATCGGTATAAAATGCCGTGCAATACTGCGTATGCGCCGAGTACAGCTCTGGTATAGGAAACTCTTTGTCTATATTTATGCCGAACTTTGATTTTGTGTTATTTTTATCCGCCGGCTGGATATAATCGGGACAGTACTCAAAAAAATATTTTTCAAATTTGTCCGAGTTACCCCCTGTGTATACCTGTGATACAGCGTTGATAAATTCCTCTGTGGTGTCAAACCCGAAATATGCTTTATCGGCATAATAAAAGCGTGCGTCATTATAAGAAGTTCTGCCTGTAAAGTAGTTGGCACTGTTGTTTTTGAACTTTTCAATTTCCTGTACACTCATATCCGAGGATATGCCTACCGCCGCATTGCTGTCGGGAAGAACGATATATTTGTTTGTGATGTCAATTGCATTATCGAACAGGTCAAGCATTTCACTCTGAACCTGCTTATCCGTGCAGAAAAGACTGTCAAAATCATCAGCCGCATTGATTTCTGTAGTATCTATGGTCGGTGTATTATCTATCCTGCGATAAGTTATTTTTCCAAGCTGTGCCCAGAATGCCTTATCATCAACAAAAGTCATTCCGCTCTTTTCGGAATGTACCTTTGTGTTTTCCGAGGGTGTAACTATGCTGTCGGCGGCGCTGTTGCCGCCTATCGATACGTTGATAGGTCCGCCCTGATTATTTATTACCGCAAAATGTATTCCGACACCTGCCGTGCCTGCGGCGACAACTACTGCGGCGGCCGCTACGGCATAACGTTTTATCTGCGGTACGAAGCTGCGTTTCTTGTCGCTTTGCAACAGCCTGTCAAGGCCGTTTTTCTTCTGCTCGTCTGTAGCGTTTACTTCATCGAATGCCTGTTTAATTGTCATTTTATTCAACGCTCCTTTCATCACTGAGGACATTTCTCAGCCGCTCCCTCGCTTTCTGCAATCTTGTGCGGACTGCAGAAGAGCTTATGTGCAACATCTGTCCTATTTCTTCGCTCGAGTATCCGTCATAATAAAACAGATACACGGGTATTTTCAGCTTGTCGGGCAGTTTTGAAAGCTCGCTGAGAAGCTCTTTTGCTTCATTGCTTATATTGCTGTCGGGAATATTGTCGTTGAGCGGCTCGTTTTTTCTGCACGCCGCCTTGAGCATATTCTTGCAGATATTTGAAGCGACACGGATGAGCCATGCTTTTTCGTGGTTTTCGCTTTCAAACTGTTTTCTTGTTTCGATTGCTTTCAGAAAAGCGTTATGTACAGCGTCTTCTGTATCCTGTATATTTTTCATATACATATAGCACACCCTGTAGAGAGTGTCGAAATTGCGTTCATAAAGCTCTCTTATGCTCTCGGAAGAATAATCTGACGTCATAAATCGTTCCCCCTGAGTTTTTCTCTTTGAATGTAATACAACTGACAGATGTGTTTTGTCTGTCGGAGAATAAAAAAATGCGGTTGAAAGTTCAACCGCAAAACAAGGACGGGGAAAACCCGTCCTTTATATCATCTTTCTTCTCTGAAGTACGCTTCACCGAGTGCCTTAGGCGGCTGATTCTCTTTCTTCTTTCTCATTGCTATGAAAATCAGCACTATAATGGTGGCGATGTAAGGGAGCATTGTTAAAAACTGCGAGGGTATCTGTATCTCCCAGCCCTGCATCTTGTAGTTTAAACCTCTCAGCATACCGAAAAGGTAGGCGGCGAATATCGCCTTGAGGGGATTCCATGTACTGAATATGATGAGAGCAACGGCTATCCAGCCTGCGCCTGCCGTAACGTTATCCTGCCAGGTTGTCAGGAATGCGGTTGACAGATAAGCGCCGCCGAGTCCGCAAAGGAAACCGCCGAGCAGAATATTTATATACTTATGGAGCGTAACATTTATGCCCGAAGCATCAGCCGCACCGGGATTTTCGCCAATCGCCCTTACATAAAGTCCTAGCTTTGTCTTGTTGAGGTAGAAATACGCAAGCACGGCTATGACAAGTCCGAGCCATACATATATATCCTGCGAGAAAACAGCCTCTCCGAGTATCGGGATATTGCTGAGAACAGGTATTTCTACAGGGCGGAATGCCGAGCTTACCGACTGGGGTATCTGTTCGCTTGATACCCAGCCGCCTATAAGACCGGAAACGCCCGTGCCGAATATAGTCAGCACAAGACCGGTAACGACCTGGTTTCCTCTGAGCGTGACGGTTATAAAGGCATATATAAGCGCACCTGCCGCACCCGCAGCACCTGCCGCCAGCATAGCGAGCAGAGGATTTCCCGTAGCACACGCAACTGTGAAGCCGAGTGACGCACCCATAAGCATCATACCCTCGACACCGAGGTTCATATGACCTACCTTCTCACAAAGTATACCGCCGACAATGGCAAACAGTATCGGAGTACCTGTCTGAATGGCGGTCTGTAAAAACAGACCTATCTGATGAAGAATATCCATTATTCAGCCTCCTTTACTGCGGTATGCTTGCGAAACGATATTTTATAGTTTATAAAGAACTCGCACGCAAGAACGAAGAATATTATGACACCCTGCATTATTTCCGTAATGGACGAGGGTATTTTCATTACCTGAAGCGAGCTTCCGCTCTGGAGAAGTATCGAGAACATAAACGACGCAACCACGATAACGGGCGGCTTCAGCTTTGCAAGCCAGGCGGTGATTACCGCCGTAAAGCCAAGACCTGCCGACATCGAATCGGTTATCGACTTCTCAACGGCGCTCGACTGCATAAAGCCTGCCATTCCGCAAAGACCGCCGGAGATAAGAACTGCAATCACCAGTATTTTAACCGTATTCATACCGGCATATTTTGCGGTGGTTTCGCTTTCGCCGATAACGTCAATCTCTGTCTCTTATACACATCTCCGAGCCCACGAGACCCTAAGACAT